>Ga0137399_10000118_pt1 | contig 27602 bp, 24 predicted proteins | sample czorhiz316metaG_FD_104810 | JGI IMG/M metagenome (GOLD analysis project Ga0137399, IMG submission 104810) | Vadose zone soil microbial communities from Angelo Coast Range Reserve, California, USA - czorhiz3.16 metaG | ecosystem: Environmental > Terrestrial > Soil > Vadose zone | place: USA...
CCGCGGCGCGCCTCGGCGGAGCCCATCAGCCGCATCGCGTGCGAGAGGTCGCGCCGGGGCAGCGCCGGCTGCGCCAGCACCGGGGCGAGCGTCCTCTCCGCGCCGCGCGCGTCGCCGGCGGTGACCTGCAGCTGCGCGCGGCGCAGGGCGGCGCGCGCCGGCGTGGGAGCCTCCTCCGGATCGGCCGCCTCGGGCGGAGCTTGGTCGATCCGTCGCGGCGCGGCGAGCTCGGCGCCCACCTGCGTAGCGGCGGCGAACGGTGCGTCTTCGGGCTGCGTCCCGCGGCGGAGGAGCGCGGCGGCGCCGCCCACGAGCGTGGCGGCGGTGATCGCCGCCGCGGCGAGCGCCGCCCAGCGGCGGCCGAAGCCGTGCGAGGGCCCATTCACGCCTCGCGCGCGGAAGGTGCGCTCCGGCGTGGGGTCGTTCCCCACGGCGGGAAGGGCGAGGACAGGGATCGGGTCGGGGAGGGGCGCGGGCGACTCGGCGCCCGCGGTGGCGCGGTCGGCAACGGGAAGGAGCGCGCGCAGCGCGGCCGCCATCTCCTCACCGCTGCCGAAACGCTGCTCGGGGTCCTTGGCCAGGGCACGGGCCAGGGCGGCCTCGAGCTGGGGGTGAGCCTTGCGGCCGACGTCTCGCAGCGAGAGCGGCTGCTGCTCCAGGTGCGCGGCGACCATCTCCTCGGCGGTGGACCCGAGCACCGGGAGTCGGCCCGAGATGCACTGGAAGAGCAGGGCGCCCAGCGAGTACAGGTCGGAGCGCGGGCCCGCGACTCCGCCGCCGGCCTCCTCGGGAGAGAGGTACGCCGCGGTGGACAGCGGCAGCGGCACGTCGTCGGGGAGGTCCGCGCGAGCGAGCAGGTGCGCGGTCGCGGCGTCGAGGAGAACGGCGCGCTCGCTCCCGTCCTCGTCGCGGCTCACGGCCACGTTGGCGGGCTTGAGATCGAGGTGCAGCACCCCGGCCGCGTGGAGCGCGCCGAACGCCTCGGCGAGCTGCGCTCCCAGCTCCAGCGCGCGCGAGGCGACGATGCGGCCGCGCGAGCGCAGCTCGTCCGCGAGCGTCGCGTCGCCGCCGCTGCGGTAGACGAGAAAGACCGCGCTGGCGAGCTGGACGCCTCCGGTGACGAGCGGTGCGACCGCTGGGTGCTCCATCGCGGGCAGCTGCGCGACCCGCTGCACCTCGAGGAGGAAACGCTGCACCGTCGCCGGATCGGGGGCGTAGGCGTGCAGCAGCTTCACCACCACCGCCGAGCCGTCGGCCGCCTCGGCCAGCCACGAGGTCGAGAAGCGCCCCGCGCCGAGCTGGTGGACGAGCTTGCAGCCCGCGACGTCGCTCTCGCGCAGGTGCGACCGCGGCTCGGGCGGCACCAGGCCCTGGCAGGCGTCGCAGAGCGACTGGTCTCCCCCCGACGGGGTGAAGGGTCCGCCGCAGTGCGCGCACTTCGCCGGCGTGGGCGCGCCACGCGCCTCGGCGGTCAGGGTCTGCATGGAGGGGACTTTAGCGCAGGCGCCGTCCGGGTACGCAGGTAGGAAGCATGCGCACCTCCACGCCCCCCGGTGCACGGTTCAGGATGAGCGTGACGGAGATCACACTCGGGGTTCGGGGTCGCTGTCGCCGTCGCTGTCGCACTCGCCGTCGCCGTCGCTGTCGCTGTCGCCGTCGGAGATCGACGTCCGGTTGCGAGACGCTGTGCGCTGGTCCATGCGGCGTCAGCCTGGTGTACCTTGCCCCCGTGCCCGGCGAGAAGCTCCCCGAGGAATTCGCCCCGACCGGGCCCAAGCTGTCGCGGTTCCCCATCCAGCCGGCCCCTCCGGTACGGCCGCACCTGTTCGGGGACGAGGCGCGATTCGCCGCGCGGCTGGCCCTCCTCGCCGGAGGAGCGGAGCTGGCGGCGTGGCTCTGGTTCGCGCGACTGCTCGCGCACCGCGGGCCGGCGTGGGCGGCGCTGGCGTTCGCCGGTTGCCGGCTGCTGCGGCCGCTGTGGGCTTGGCTGGGGACCCGGCTGCGGCGGGGAGCAGTCGCGTTCGCGCTCCTGGCCGTGTCGCTGCTGGTGCAGGGCTTCGCGACGGTGAGCTTCGCCGATGCTCTGGGCGTGGTGGCTGCAGCATTGCCTGCCGTGGCGGACCTGTGCGCGACGGCCGTTGCCGACTCGGTGACCGTCGAGCGGCGCTCGGCGGCGTACTCCTGGCTCGACATGGCCCAGGGCCTCGGCTGCGGGCTGGGCCTGGCGATCGGCGTGGCGGAGCCCAGGCTGGCGCCCCTGCTGGGGACGGCTGCCCTGCTGGTGGGCAGCCTGGGCATTCCCGACCTGCGCGACCGAGGCACGCCGCGCTCCACCTGGCCGGTCCGGCTCCGCCTGCAGATCTTGCGGACGCCGCTGGCCCGACAGCTCGCCCTGGTGGCGGCCGCCGGCGGCGGGTGCGCGGCCGCGGCGGCGGTGCGGTCGTCGTGGGGCTGGTGGGCGGTCCTGCCGCCTCTGCTGGGCATGGCGGTGGCGGCGCGCGCCGAGGCGGCGGCGCGCAACGCCCTGGTCATCCCGCGCCTGCTGGCGGCGGCCGGCGTGCTGGCGCTGGCCCTGCGACTGGTCGCGCCGCCCGCGGCAGTCGGGGTGGGCCTCTTCGCGCTGGGCGGCCTGTGCGCGGCGCTTCCGGGAGCCGTCGCGCGCGCAGCCGGCGAGATGGAGCGCGCGGTCGCCTCGAGCCTGGCGTGGAGCGCGCTCGCGCTTGGCGCCGGCGTGGGCCTCGCCTGCTCCGCGCTGGCATGATACCCTGCGCGCTCGAATGAATGAGCATTCATTCAGTGGCGAGGATCGCCGGATCGCGCCGCCGTTCACGGCCGAGCACGACCTCTTCCGCAAGACCCTGCGCGACTACGTGGTGCGCGAGCTGGCACCCCACGCGCTCGAGTGGGACGAGGCCGGGATCTTCCCCCGCGAGGTGTTCCGCCAGCTGGCCGAGCTGGGCGCCCTGGGCGTGAACTACCCGGAGGAGGTGGGCGGCTCCGGAGGCGATTTCTGGCAGGCGGTGGTGCTGGCGGAGGAGCTGGTGCACAGCCGCAACTCGGGCGTGAACATGGCGGTGCTGGTGCAGTCGCAGATCGCCACCCCGATCATCCAGGAGATCGGCACCACCGAGCAGAAGAAGGAGTTCCTCGCCCCGGCGCTGGCCGGCGAGAAGATCGCCGCCCTGGGCATCTCGGAGCCCGACGCGGGCAGCGACGTCGCGCACCTGCGCACCACCGCCCGGCGCTCCGGCGACGACTACGTGATCGACGGCGCGAAGATGTGGATCACCAACGGCACGCGCGCGGATTTCATCACTCTCGCGGTGCGCACCGGCGGCCCGGGCTACGGCGGGATCTCGCTGGTGACCTTCCCCACCGACGTGAAGGGGTTCTCCGTCTCCAAGAAGCTGCGGAAGGTCGGCAACCTCTCCAGCGACACCGCGCTGCTCTTCTTCGAGGACTGCCGGATCCCCGCCCGCTACCTGCTCGGCGAGGAGAACCAGGGCTTCTACCACGTGATGACGAACTTCCAGTGCGAGCGCCTGATCGCCGCCATCGGGGCCGTCTCCGGGATGGACCAGATGGTCGAGGAGGCCCTCCGCTACGGAAACGAGCGCGAGGCCTTCGACAAGCCGCTGGTCAAGTTCCAGGTGTGGAGGCACCGCTTCGTCGAGCACCTCACCTCGATCGAGGCGGCGCGCTGGCTCACCTACCGGGCTTGCGACCTGTTCGCGCGCAAGGAGCCGGCGGTGAAGGAGATCAGCATGGCGAAGCTCTTCGCCGGCGACCTGATCCAGCGCGTGGTCTACGACTGCATGCAGTTCCACGGCGGCATGGGGTACGTGGTCGAGACGCCCATCGCTCGCGCCTTCCGCGACGCGCGGCTGCTCAGCATCGGCGGCGGGACCAGCGAGATCATGAAGGAGATCATCGCCAAGCTGGTGCCTGGATTCTGACCGGCGCGGTATAGAAGCTCCGTGGCCGAGCTGCCCGCCGCAGAGCCGCGCGAACCATCGCCCGCCGCGCCCCCGTTCGAGGCGCTCACGCCGTTCGAGCGGCTCGCGTTCCGGGTCATGCGCTGGGCGAACGTCGGCGGCGGGGCCGGCCTCGGGGCGCGCTGGCAGCGCTGGATCCTGGAGCCCATCTTCGCGCTCCTCATCCGCCGCCGGCTCGTGATTCGGGGCCTCGAGCGTCTCGAGTCGATTCCGCCCGACGCGTCGATCCTGCTGGTCGCCAACCACCGTACCTTCTTCGACCTCTTCGTGCTGGGCTGGATCCTGGTTCGGACCTGGAGGCAGCGCTGGCGGACCTCCTTCCCCGTGCGGGCGAACTTCTTCTACGAGAACCCGCTGGGGCTGCTCATCTGCCTCCTGCTCTCGGGCGGGTCGATGTTCCCGCCCTTCTTCCGCAACCCCCGGTCGAAGGGGTTCAACCGCTACAGCCTCTCCCTCGTGCAGGCCAAGCTGCGCACCCCCCGCAACCTGATCGGCTTCCACCCCGAGGGAACGCGCAACAAGGGACCGGACCCGTACCAGCTGTTGTCGGCGCAGCCAGGGGCCGGCGAGGTGGCGCTCAAGTCGCGCCCCGTGGTGGTGGTGCCGGCCTTCGTGACCGGGCTCTCCAACAAGCTGCTCCGCGAGATCGCCGCCAACCTGCGCGGCCGCGATCCGATCGTCGCCGTGTTCGGCGAGCCCATCGATCTCTCCGCGTTCCCCGCCGAGACGCGGCTCACCCATCACAAGAAGTGCGCGGACCTCTTCTGCGAGCGCATCTCCGCCCTGATGGAAGACGAGAAGCGGATCCGCGGCGCAGCTACCGCTGCTTCTCCGGAGCGGGTCCGGTCCGGACGCTGACCAGGCGCGGGCGAAGCAGGGCGGTGATGGTGCGTTCCAGCTCCTCGGGCTCGAAGGGCTTGCCGACGTAGCCCTGCGCGCCCATCAGCTCGGCTTCCCACTCGAACCCGAAGCCGGAGATGATCACCACCGGCACGTCCTTGGTGTCGGGGGCCGCGCGCAGCTTCTGCAGCAGCTCGCGGCCGTTCATCACCGGCATCTGCAGGTCGAGCAGCACCAGGAGCGGCGGCTTCTGCTCGATCCGCTCCAGCGCGTCCTTCCCGTTCCCGGCTTCCTCGACCTGGTAGCCCTTCATCTCCAGGGCGGCGCGCAGGCCTTCGCGGAAGTCGGTGTCGTCGTCGACGACGAGGATGTAGGGCCAGCGGCGCATCGGGGCGGGGGCCTCCCGTTCCGGCCCTGATCTAACGACGATCCGTCGGGAACGGAAGGGGGCGCTCGGCCGGCTGGCCGGTTCTGGACCTGCAATGTGATAGCCAGCCTCCCTCCTCTCCGGCAGCGCTGCGCTTTTCATGGCGCGGGCAGTATGGGATGCCGTGGGCGGGCCTCGAGCGAAAGCAGCCGTCGATGGGTCGAATGGTCGGAGCGGAGAAGGGCGCCATCCGCCGGCACCGGCACGCGCCGGCCCCAGTTCGGCTGTCCGTTGAGGTGCGCGGAGGTGGGTATGCCGGGAGCGTCGTGCGCGCTGCCGCGAAGCAGCAACTGGCCGCGCTGCGGCTCTCGCGCGAGCTCTCGCTGGCCCTGGTCTCCGACCGCCGGATTCGCGCGCTGAACCGCGAGTGGCGCGGGAAGGATCGCCCCACCGACGTGCTCTCGTTCCCGCAGCACGGCGCCTCGATCGGGGACGTGGTCATCTCGCTCGACACCGCCCGCCGGCAGGCCCGCGAGGGCGGCTGGAGCCTGGCCGCCGAGCTGCGCAGGCTGCTCGCGCACGGGCTGCTGCACTGCCTCGGGCACGACCACCACACGGCGCAGGAGGCCCGCCGCATGGCCGCCGCCGAACGGCGCCTGCTCGGCCGCCAGGGCATGGTCGGGGAGTAGTTCCTTTGCGCGCGACAGTCCGCTACCCTGCGGAGCGATGGCTTCCCCTTCTCCGGAACTGGACGAGCTTTCGCGGCGCCTCGCGGCGCTGCGGGGGTCGCTTTGACATCGAGCGGAAACGCGCCCGCGTCGAGCTGATCGAGCGCGAGAGCGTGCAGCCCGGCTTCTGGGAGGACCAGAAGCGCGCCCAGCACCTCTCCCGCGAGAAGAGCCAGCTGGAGCTGGCCATCGCCACGTTCGAGCGCGAGAAGGAACGGCTGGAGGACGCGCTCGCGCTCCACGAGCTGGCCGAGGAAGCGAACGACGAGCAGGCGAGGGCCGAGGCGAAGGTCGCCACGCGCGAGGCGGGGCAGGGCGTCGAGCGGCTCGAGCTGTCGCGCATGCTGAGCGGCGCCCAGGACCACCTGAACGCGATCGTGGAGATCAATGCCGGCGCCGGGGGCACCGAGTCCCAGGACTGGGCGCAGATGCTCTACCGGATGTACACGCGCTACGCGGAGCGCAAAGGATGGGAGGTCGAGCCGGGTGACTTCCAGCCGGGCGAGGAGGCGGGCCTGAAGAACGCCTCGTTCATCGCGCGCGGCGACCATGCCTACGGCTGGCTCAAGGCGGAAGTCGGGGTGCACCGGTTGGTGCGCATCTCCCCCTTCGACGCGAACGCGCGCCGGCACACCAGCTTCGCCTCGGTCTTCGTCTATCCCGAGGTCGACGAGGACATCGAGGTGGTGATCAACCCGATGGACGTGCGCACCGACACCTTCCGCAGCTCGGGCGCCGGCGGGCAGAAGGTGAACAAGACGGACTCGGCGATCCGTCTGACGCACCTGCCCAGCGGTATCGTGGTGTCGATGCAGAACGAGCGCAGCCAGCACAAGAACCGCGACATGGCCTGGAAGGTGCTGCGCTCGCGGCTGTACGAGCTGGAGCTGCGCAAGCAGCAGGCGGAGCGCGACAAGGTGGAGGCGTCCAAGGCGGACATCTCCTTCGGCTCGCAGATCCGCAACTACGTGCTCGCGCCCTACCGCATGGTGAAGGACGTGCGCACCGGCGTGGAGAGCGGGAACCCCGATGCGGTGCTCGACGGAGATCTCGATCAGTTCATCCAGCCCTATCTGCTCGGCGTGCGGCGCAAGGATCGGCCGGGCAGCTCCCCCGAGGCGGAGGTCTAAGACGTGGCCATCATCCACTACGACGTGACGTTCTCCGGGAACACGCCCACGCTGATCGATCTGAAGCGCCAGATCGAGAAGCGCACCGGGCTCGAGGTGCACCTCTGGAAGGACGCGCTGGACAAGGACCTCGAGCACGAGTGGCCGCACATCGGGCACGTGCGCGAGTCGGGCTCCTTGGAATGCAACGAGTGCGACGACTGCGACCTGGAGATCACGATCGGCACCAGCGGAGTGCGGGTGACCTTCGTCGATCCCAGCGTGCAGACCTACTTCCGCGACTCCATCGTCGCCTCGCTGGTCGACCTGGGCGGCGAGTGGAAGGCGAGGCTGTCGCCGCTGGTCGGCAAGAAGTGGACCGAGCTGTCGCCGCAGGATCGGCAAGCGCTGCACGCCTGATCACGGCCGGTAGACGCGTGGGGATCGCGGGGCCGGGGTCGGGGCTAGCGCGCCGCTGCCATCGGCGATCCGAGCATGTCGGCCAGCCGCGCACGGGATTCCTCCAGCTGCTCCGGTCCCAGTTGCTCGTAGAGGCCGTACAGCTCGAGGATCTCGAAGGCCCGCTTGCGCAGGCGCGCGTTGGGCCGCAGCGGATTGCGCCGGCGCGGTGCGGGGAGCATCGCCGCGAGCGCCGAGGACTCTTCGGGCGACAGCTCCACGGCCGGCTTGTTGAACCACGTCCGGGCCGCGGCCTCGGCGCCGTAGATCCCATCGCCCCACTCGGCCACGTTCAGGTAGAGCTCCAGGACGCGGCGCTTCCCCAGGTCCTCCAGCCGCCTGGCGAGGAAGTACTCGCGCAGCTTGCGCCACAGGGTTCGCTCCTCGCCCAGCCAGAGGTTCTTCGCCAGCTGCTGGGTGATGGTGGAGGCGCCCCGGCCGAGCCGCCCGCGCTCCGCCGCCTGCTCCAGCGCGGCCTCGGTCTCGGTCATGTCGAAGCCGTCGTGCTCGTAGAAGCGGGCATCCTCGCTGTTCACCACCGCGCGGCGCAGCCAGGGAGAGATCCGCGCCATCGGGACCCAGGTGTGCACCCGCCGGGGAAGGCGGTGGTGGTCCATCGCCTCCCTCGATCGCAGGTCCATCAAGGCGGTGGCGCGAGGGTTCTCGAGCCGCAGCGGCTCTGCCGAGGGGAGCGAGACGAAGAACAGGCCCGCCGCGAAGCAGAGCATGCCCACGCCGAGCAGCGCGGCTCGCACGAGCGCCTTGCGGGTCCGCACCAGCACGGGCAGCAGGATACCGGTGCTGCCCGCCAGGCGGCCAGACTTTCGCGGGTGGGTGGCGAACGTACTCTTGAGAACCGCCGCCGATTCGCCTATCCCTGCGCGCCCCGATGGAGGATCGCCCGACACTCGCACGCCTCCTGGGCGTGGTGCGCAAGAACCCTGGCTTCCGCCGGTTGTTCGCCGCCAATGCCGTCTCGCAGATGGGCGACTGGTTCAACGTCGTCGCGCTCTTCTCGCTGCTGCTGGAGCTGACCGGGAAGGGTGAGGCGGTCGCCGTGGTGCTCCTCGCCCGCTTGCTGCCCATCTTCTTCGTCGGTCCCGCCGCCGGCGTGCTCGCGGACCGGATCTCGCGGCGGGCCATCCTGGTCACCACCGACCTGCTGCGCGCCGGGCTGGTGCTGTGCCTGCTCTTCGTGCGCCACCCCGACCAGGTCTGGATCGCGTACTCGGTGATGATCGCGCACGCGCTCTGCACCGCGTTCTTCGAGCCCGCGCAGCAGGCGACCTACCCCAACCTGGTGCCCACCGAGGACCTGGTGCTGGCCGGTACGCTGGAGAACTCCCTCTGGAGCGCGACCCTCGCCATCGGGTCCAGCGCCGCCGGCGCCGTCCTGGCATTCTTCGGCCGCGACGCCGCGTTCGTCTGCGACGCGGCCTCGTTCCTCGCCTCCGCGCTGCTCCTGCGCGGCCTGCCAGCGGGTCGGGCCAAACGGATCGACGCGCGAGCGCTGCAGAGCGCCGTCGAGGCGCAGGCGCCCAATTCGGTCGGCTGGATCAATCTGCTGGGGCTCGCCGACCTCCGCGAGGGCGCCCGGTACGTCGCGCGGCACGCGCGCGTGCGGTCGCTCCTGATCGCGAAGGCCTGCTTCGGGCTCACCCTCGGGGGGGTGCTGGTGCTGCTGGCGGTCTTCGGCGAGCGCGTGTTCGCGCGCGGCGGCGGCGCCGGGATCGCCATGCTGTGGACTGCCCGCGGCATCGGGAGCTTCCTCGGCCCCTTCGTCGCCTTCCGGCTGGCGGGGCACGACGAGCGCGGACTGCGGCGCGGCATCCTCTGGTCGTTCCTGGCGCTGGTGGTGTGCTATTCCGGATTTGCGGCCTCGCCGGGCTTGTGGTCGGCGGCGGGCTTCCTCGCGGTGGCGAACGCGGCGGGCTCCACCCTGTGGACCTACGGCTCGGCTTTGCTACAGCAGATCGTTCCCGACGAGGTGCGCGGGCGGGTGGCCGCAACCGAGATGGGCGGCATGGTCCTCACCATGTCCTCGAGCACCTGGCTGATCGGGCACCTCCTCGATCGGGGCATAGGTCCCCGAACGCTGATGGCCGCCTGCGGGTTGGTCGCCCTCGTGCCGGCCGCGTTCTGGGCCTCGGCGCAGGGCGCCTTCCGCAGGGAGGAACCCCGTGACACCGCGGCGGCTTGAGCGATAGAACACCCGCTCCGATGTCCGACAAGCCGATACCCGGCGCGACCAGCTCGATCGAGGACCAGATCCGGCTGCGCGAGGAGAAGGCGCGCGATCTGCGGGCGCGCGGGCAGCACCCGTACGGGAACGCGGTCCAGGTCGGGGCCACCGCCGAGCACGTCAAGGAGGTGCACGGAGGCGACAGCGCCGAGGCGCTCGAGAAGGAGTACACGCCGCCCTACTCGCTCGCCGGCCGGGTCATGGCCATCCGCACCATGGGCAAGGTGACCTTCCTCTCCCTGCGCGACCGCACCGGGGACCTGCAGGCGTTCATCAAGAAGGACAAGGTGGGCGAGGAGGCGTACGAGGCGCTCAAGCTGCTCGACCTGGGGGACATCGCCTGGGTGCGCGGGCGCGCGATGCGCACCAGGACCGGCGAGCTGTCCATCGGGGCGGACCAGGGCGGCTTCCGGCTCCTCACCAAGGCGTTGCGGCCCCTGCCGGAGAAGTGGCACGGCCTTTCGGACGTCGAGACCCGCTACCGGCAGCGTTACGTGGACCTGACGGTCAACCCCCAGGTGCGCGAGGCGTTCCGCCGGCGCGCGAAGCTCATCAGCGGCCTGCGCCGGTTCCTCGACGAGCGCTGCTTCGTCGAGGTGGAGACCCCGGTGCTGCACACGCCGGAGCAGGCGGGCGGGGCGGCGGCGCGCCCGTTCGAGACGCACCACAACGCGCTCGACCTGACGCTCAAGCTGCGCATCGCGACCGAGCTGCACCTCAAGCGCTTGATCGTGGGCGGCCTGGAGCGGGTCTACGAGGTGGGCCGGATCTTCCGGAACGAGGGAATCGACCGCAAGCACAACCCCGAATTCACCATGCTCGAGTTCTACCAGGCCTACGCCACCTACGAGGATCTCATGAAGCTCACCGAGGAGCTGATCGCGCGCCTGGCGCTGGAGGTGACGGGCAACCTCCTCGTGCCCTACCAGGGGGTGGAGATCGACTGCCGCCCGCCCTGGCCGCGCATCTCCATGGTGGGCGAGGTGGCCAAGGCGTACGGCCTGGGAGGCTCTTCCGCGGGCGAGCAGCTCGACGGCCTCGCGCGCCTCTCGCGCGAGCAGTGGGCCGCCAAGGTCACCGACCGGGAGGACCTGAACAAGCTGGCCCGTACGGCGTCTACGGGTGAGCAGATCGCCTGGGCATTCGAGGCGTTGGTCGAGCCGAAGCTCCCGGAGGACCGTCCCGTGTTCGTGGTCGACCACCCCATCGAGGTCTCGCCACTGGCGCGCAAGCGCGACGCGGAGCCGCGGCTGGTGGACCGATTCGAGGCGTTCGCCGGAGGGATGGAGATCGCCAACGCCTTCAGCGAGCTGAACGATCCCCGCGATCAGGAGGCCCGCTTCCGCGCGCAGGTCGATGCCGCGCGCCGGGGCGACCAGGAAGCGATGCCGTACGATCACGACTACCTGCGGGCCCTGGAGCACGGGATGCCGCCCACCGCCGGCGAGGGCATCGGGATCGACCGGCTGGCGATGCTGTTCACCGACTCGCCCAGCATCCGCGACGTGGTGCTCTTCCCGCTGCTCAAGCCCGAGCACGGCGAGGGCGCATGAAGCGGTTCCGGGTGCGCGCCTTCCTGGTGGCGCTGTGGCTGTTCGTCGCAGCGTTCGCCGCCCAGCTCGCGATCCGCCACCTGCTCTCGGCGCGCACGGTGCTCTCGCCGGACGCGGTGATCGGGCTTTCTTTTGGCGCCGAGGCGCTGGCATTCCTGCTCGCCGGGTTCCTGGTCAGCTTCCTCGCGCGCGGGTTCGCCTGGCGCGAGCTGGGAGCGGCGGCGCTGGGCCTTTCGGTGCTGGCCTTCCTGGTGCTCCACCGGATGAAGCCGCCGTCGTTCTCGTACGACAAGTTCTTCGCCGACGCGCGCGAGCTGTTCCTCTGGGCCGCCCTCACCGGCGCCGGCGCCTGGCTGCTCGGGTTGTGGGGCGCCTCGTTCGGAGTGCTCCTGGGGGCCTCCTCGAGCCCCGACCTGCGCTTCGCCTTCGAGGCGGGCATCGCGCGCACGCACCTGCGCCTCAACCGCCGCACCGTGGCGCTGTTGATCGCCCTCGGGCTGGTGCCGCCGGGCCTGCTCTTCGCGGCGGGCGTGTGGACGCGGGCCTGGGACCAGGTGGCGCGCGCGCGCGCCGGGCTCGCCGGCCCACCGAACGTGATCGCGGCGATGCGCACGGATGCTCTCGCGCTCGCCGTTTCCGTCGCCGCCGTGGTGGCGGCGCTGCTGCTCGTCGGCCGCTGGGTGCAGGCGCGCGCGCAGCTCGCCCATCTCGCGCCGGGGCAGCGGCGCAAGCGGCCCGCGACGCTGGTGATGACCGCCATCTCCATCGCCGGAGTCGCGGTCGGCGTCTGGGCGCTGACGGTGGTGCTGTCGGTGATGAGCGGTTTCGAGGCCGACCTCAAGAGGAAGATCCTGGGGACCAACGCCCACGCGCTGCTGCTCAAGTATTCGTCGGACTTCAGCGAGTGGAAGGCCGTGATGCCCAAGGTGCTGTCGGTGCCCGGCATCGCCGGCGCGAGCCCGTTCATCTTGAACGAGGTGATCCTCTCGCAGGGGCAGACCCCCACCGGCGCGGAGCTGAAGGGGATCGACCCGGCTACCGCCGGCAGCGTGAACGAGCTGCCCAGGCAGGTGATCGCCGGCGAGCTGTCCTGGGTCTCCGAGCCGCGCAGCATCCCCCTCACCGCGGCCAAGCCGCATCCCTCGGCGCAGCTCCTCGGCGACGGCGAGCAATACCTGCAGGACACCTACCAGCGGAAGCAGTCGCACCCCGACGAGCTGGCCAAGGGAGTCTCGCCCGAGGCGTTGCGCGAGATGCCGGGCATCTGCATCGGCAAGGAGATGTCCCACTCGCTGCGCGCCTGGGTCGGGGACGTGGTCCAGGTCATCACGCCGCTCGGCGAGATGGGGCCCACCGGACCCATCCCGCGCTCGCGCTCGTTCCGCGTCGCCTGCATCCTCTACTCGGGCATGTACGAGTACGACTCGAAGTTCGCCTACATCGGCATCCCCGAAGCGCAGAAGTTCTTCCGCATGGGCGACAACGTCACCGGCCTGGAGCTGAAGTTCCGCGACGTCGACGCCGCGCGCCCCGAAGGGCGCCGCCTGGTGACCGCGCTGGGCGGGTTCCCGTACCGGGTGAAGGACTGGGCCGAGCTGAACCGCAACCTCTTCTCCGCGCTCAAGCTGGAGAAGCTGGCGATGGCGATCATCCTGACCTTCATCGTGCTGGTCGCCTGCTTCAACATCCTCTCCACCCTCATCATGCTGGTGCTGGAGAAGACCAAGGAGATCTCCATCCTCAAGTCGATGGGCGCGCGCGACTCGAGCGTGATGAAGATCTTCGTCCTGGAGGGGATTGCCATCGGCGGCATCGGCACCGCGATGGGCCTCCTGCTCGGCCTGGCTTCGTGCTCCTTCATCGAGCGCTTCGGCCTGCAGCTCGATCCCGACGTCTATTACATCAGCAACCTTCCGGTGAACGTCGACGGCGGCCAGTTCCTCATGGTGGCCGCCATCGCGGTGGCGCTCAGCTACCTGGCCACCCTCTACCCGGCCACCAAGGCGAGCCGGCTCTCGCCGGTGGACGGGCTGCGGGAGGAGTGATGGAGGCCCTGCCGGTCGAGCCTTCCCCCGCGGCGCGCGTGGAAGCGCCGCTCCTCGAGGGGCGCGGCCTGCACAAGTCGTACTGGCTGGGCGAGAAGGAGATCCACGTCCTGCGGGGCGCCTCGTTCTCGCTGCGCGCCGGGGAGATGGCTTCGCTGGTCGGTCCCAGCGGTGTAGGGAAGAGCACCTTCCTGCACGTGGTGGGGACGCTTGATCCGCCCACCGCCGGGAACGTGCTCTACGACGGCCAGGACGCGTTCGAGATGGGCGAGGAGCCGCTGGCGCGGTTCCGCAACCGGAACGTCGGGTTCGTCTTCCAGTTCCACTACCTCCTGCCGGAGTTCACCGCGCTGGAAAACACGGCCATGCCGGGCCTGATCAGCCGGCTGCCGCGCGCCGAGGCCGAGCAGGTCGCGCGCGAGGTGCTCGAGCTGGTCGGCCTGGGTCACCGGCTGGACCACCGGCCCGGGGAGCTGTCGGGTGGAGAGCAACAGCGGGTGGCGCTCGCCCGCGCGCTGGTGCTGAAGCCGCGCCTGCTGCTGGCAGACGAGCCGACCGGCAACCTGGACGAGGCGACCGGCGAGGGAATCCACCAGCTGCTGCTCGATCTGAACCGGCGGCTCGGGATCGCGGCGATCGTCGTCACCCACAACCCCCGCCTGGCGGAGCGGATGCCTCGCCGGCTCCGCCTGCACGAGGGGCTGGTGGTAGAGGCCTGACACGGGCGGCTTGCCCGAAGGTCGGATGGGCAAATCCTCTGGGCAAACCGAGTGGACGGTCTTCCGCTTGCCCCGGCGCCCGGGAGTGATGAGAACAAGCGAACTGTTCCAGGAAACGGACTCCCGGGAGGACGCCATGGTCGAGCCCCACCAGAAGAAGTCCGGCACCTGGGTTGGCATTGCGGCCATCGTCGCCGCCGCGGTCGTGGCGGTCGGCGCGTTCGTGTGGGTGCGCCGCGCACCTCCTCCGGCCCCTGCTCCGGAGCCGGTCGCGCAGCAAGCCCCGGCGGCTCCGGCGGACGCGAAGCTGCCCACGGCGGAGGAGACCGACGCGCGCATCCGCGCGGAGGCCGCGAAGCTCTCGGCGCGGCCCGAGCTGGCCGAGTGGCTCAAGCAGCCCGGCCTGCTGGAGCGCTGGGTGGTGGTGACGGACAACCTGTCGGAGGGGGTCAGCCCGCGCAAGCAGCTCGGGTTCCTCGCTCCGGCGAAGGGGTTCCAGGCGCAGCACAAGCGCCGCAAGACGTTCATCGATCCGCGTAGCTACGCTCGCTACGACACGTTCGCGGACGTGGTCGCCTCGATCGACGCGAAGGGGTTCGCGGCGCTGGTCCGCGACCTGCACCCGCTGCTGCAGAGCGCCTACCACGCGCTCGGGTACCCGAACCGCAGCGTCGACACCACCGCCGCGCAGGCCCTGCAGCGGCTCGTCGCCGCGCCCGTGGTGGAGGATCCAGTCGAGCTGACCCCCGGGAAGGGCGCCTTGTACCTCTTCGCCGACGAGAAGCTGGAGAAGCAGGGCCCGGTGGAGAAGCACCTGCTGCGGATGGGACCCCGCAACACGAAGCTCATCCAGGCGAAGGCGCGCGAGATCGCCCAGGCGCTGGAGCTGCCGGCCACGGCATCGCGCAGTCCCTGACCGGCAGCGCCCGGGCGTGCTCACGGCAGCTGGGCCTGGCGACTTGTCCCTGGACAAGTCGGACCGTGCCGCCGTCCGCGCCGGGACCGACCCGGCGTGGGAACCGCCGTCACTTTCGGCCGGCGCCCAGCGCGCCGGCGTGGCGCAGCTCGTCCTTGACGATCTTCCCGCCCTTCATGACGAAGGGGACGGACTCGAGGATGCGGACGTCGGTCAGCGGGTCGCCCCGAACGGCGATCAGGTCGGCGTAGCGGCCCGGCTGCAGAGTGCCGATGTCCTGCGCGCGGCCGAGCAGGTCCGCCGCGACCGAGGTGGCGCTGCGGATGGCCTGGGCCGGGGTCATTCCGAACCGGACGTACACGGCGAGCTGCTTCGCGTTGTCCCCGTGCGGGAAGATTCCGGCGTCGGTGCCGAACGCCGCCTTGACGCCGGCGCGCACCGCCTTGCTCCAGTTCTGCCGCTGGATCTGCCCGATCGCGCGCTCCTTCTCGACGTACTCCTTGGGGATGCGCAGCTCCTCCGCCTTCCCGAGGATCACGTCGTCGTTGTAGAGGTCGCCGACCAGCCACGCGCCGCGCTCTTTCAGCAGCCGGATCCCCTCGTCGTCGATCAGGGTGCCGTGCTCGATGGAGTCGACGCCGGCGTTGAGCGCGTCCTTGATGCTCTGGGTCCCGTGCGCGTGGGCGGCGATGCGCCGGCCCGTCTTGTGCGCCTCGAACGCGGCGACGCGCAGCTCCTCCACGGTGAGCTGCGGTACTCCGGGAGTGTCGCCGCGGGAGAACACGCCGCCGCTCGCCGCCACCTTGATCACGTCCACGCCGTGCTGGATCTGCGCGCGCACGACGTGGCGGACCTGATCGAGCCCGTCCGCCTGCGCGAAGTCCCGCTCGGCCGGGAAGATGCTGACGCGCACTTCGGGCGGATAGTTGTTCAGGTCGCAGTGCCCGCCGGTGATGCTGATGCAGGGCCCCGAGGCGACGATGCGCGGCCCGGGGAAATACCCCTCGTTCACCAGGTCGCGCAGGTCGGCCGCGGCGAAGGGAGGCGACCCGACGTCGCGCACGCTGGTGAAGCCAGCCTCCAGGGTGCGGCGCGCGTGCACCACCGCCACCATCGATGCGTGCGGCAGCGAGGTCTTGAACTGCCAGATGTCCTCGAAATGGTCGGCGCGCGAGGTGAGGTGCACGTGCGCGTCGATGAGGCCGGGCAGGACGGTGGCGGAGGAGAGATCGACGACCTCCGCTCCCGGCGGCGGCTGCGCGCCCACCCACTTGATGCGCTCGCCCTCGATCTCCAGCACCACGTCGCGTTTCGCGGCGTCGCCCGTGCCGTCGAACAGGCGGCCGGCGCGGACGTAGAAGGTAGAGGGGGCTGCCGCGAGGAGAAGAGCGAGGACGAGGGTCATGCGTTGAAGACTAGCAGTTCATCCACGTGCCCGCGGCCTCCGCCTTTGCAGCTGATGTGCCGCGGCGCCCGGACCAACCGCTGCTCGAAGGCGCGGTACAGCGCGCGGATGCGGGGCGTCGCGGAGTTGGAGAGCAGGAAGCGCACGCCCCGGCGATCGAGCGAGGCGCACTCGGCCGCGAGCCGCTCCTGGTCCGCCCAGGTGAACGCGTCCCGGGTATAGCTGGTGAAGCTGGCCGTCTGGGAGACCGGGTCGTAGGGCGGATCGAGGTAGACGAAGTCGCCCGGAGCCGCGCGCTGCAAGGCGATCTCGAAGGGCGCGCGATGGATCTGCACGTCGCGCAGCGCCCGGCTGGCGCGCAGCAGGAGGCCCGGATCGTGGAAGGTGGGGTTCTTGTAGCGACCGAACGGCACGTTGAAGCGGCCCGCGCGGTTGACGCGCCAGAGGCCGTTGAAGCACGTCTTGTTCAGGTAGATGAACCGCGCCGCGCGCTCCGCCGCCGGGAGGCGCACGGGATCGAGGGCGCGCACCGCCTCGAAACGGGCCCGGTCGTACACGTGCTCCGAAAGGGCGTCGAGCACCGCGTGAACGTCGTCGCGCACCTGCCGCCAGCAGTGGATCAGCTCCCCGTTCGCGTCGCTCAGCACCGCGCGCCGCGGCGCCACCGCGAAGAACATCGCGCCGCCGCCGACGAACGGCTCGTGGTAGCGGCGCACGCGGCCGGGGATGTGCTTCATCAGCTCCGGAAGGAGCGACGCCTTCCCGCCGGCCCACTTGAGGAAGGGCGTCGCGGGCCCGGGTTCCGCGCCGGGCGGAAGCGTGAGAGCGGCGGAGGGCATTTGCGAACCGCGTAGCATTCCAAAGATCGGCCCGCAAAAAAAGATCTGGCAAAGCGCTGTCGATCGAAAAGTTGACGATCGCCCGCACTACTCGTGCCGCAGCGCCACCATCGGATCCACGCGCGCCGCGCGCCGCGCCGGGAGCCAGCAGGCCACCAGCGCGACCACCGCCAGCAGCGCCACGATTCCGCCGAAGACCGCGGGGTCGGTGGCGCTCACGGAGAAGAGCAGCGAGCGCAGCACCCGGGTCAGCGCCAGCGCGCCGGCGACTCCGATCAGAAGCCCGGTCGCGGCGAGGGTGAAGCCCTGTCGGACGACCAACCCGAGCACGTCGCCGCGCACGGCTCCTAGCGCCATGCGGATGCCGATCTCCTTGGTGCGCTGCACCACCGAGACGGCCATGACTCCGTAGATGCCGATGGCCGCGAGCAGCACGGCCAGCCCCGCGAACACGCCGAGCAGCCCCGTCTGGAGGCGCGGCTGCGCGACGGCGCGCGACAGGCGCGCCTCGAAGGTCGACACGCTCGCGACCGCCTGGTCGGGATCGGTGCGCCGCACCTGCTCGCGCAGCGCCGCAACGAGCGCGAGTGGATCCCCGTCAGTGCGCACGGTGACGAACATGCTCAGGAACCCCTCGGACCCCTGCGCGAAGGGCGCGTACACGAACGGCCCCGGCGCCCGATCCAGCCCGGCATACCGGACGTCGTCGGCGACTCCCACGATCGTGTGCCGCTGCGGGCGGAAGTCCAGCGGCACGGTGTCGAGCGGAACCAGCTCTCGCGGGACGTTGACCGAGATCGCCTTCCCGATCGGGTCCTCGCCCTTGAAGTAGCGGCGCGCCAGCTCCTGGTTGACGATCGCCACCGGTGGGGCGCTCACGCCGTCCGCCTCGGTGAAGACGCGCCCCCGCACCCGGATGCCGAGCGCGCGAAAGTAGTCGCCCGCCACCGGCCGGTATTGGATCTGCGGGAGGTCGTCCGCGTTGCCGGGCAACGGGCGGTCCCAGAAGACCAGGCGCTTACCCCAGTTGTCCCCCGCGAGCGGCAGGCTGGAGACGGCGCCGGCTGCGCGCACTCCGGGCAACGTCTGGAGGCCCGCGATCACCTCGTCGTAGAACGCCGCGGCTCGCGCGTACGCCGCGGGCGAGAAGGCACGGGCGAGCTGCGGGTCCACGTACTTCCGGGCGGGCAGGGAGATCTCGGCGGTGAGCACGCCCTGCGGATCGAACCCGGCGTCCACGCGCAACAGCCGATAGGTGCTCTTCGTCAGCAGCCCCGCGCCGGTGAGCAACACCACCGCGAGCGCCACCTCGGCCACGACCAGCGCGGAGGTCAGGCGCCGGCGGCCGCTCGCGCCGCCGGGCGAGGTTTCGCTCAGCGATTCGCGCAGGTCGATCGACGAGCCGTGCAGCGCGGGGGCCAGCCCGAACAGCACGCCGGTGACGAGCGAGACCAGCAGCGTGAACGCCAGCACCCTGCCGTCCACTCTCACTTCACGCATGCGCGGGAGCACCTCCTGACTGAGGAGGTTGAGAGCGTCGGTGGCCCAGAAGGCGAGCGCCAGCCCGGCGGCGCCGCCCAGCGCGCCGAGCAGCACGCTCTCGGTGAGCAGCTGGCGGAGGATGCGGGCCCGGCTCGCTCCTAGCGCCGCGCGGATGGCGATTTCGCGCCGCCGCGCGGCCGCGCGCACGAGCAGGAGATTGGCGAGGTTGGCGCAGGCGATCAGCAGCACGAATCCGGCCGCGCCGACCAGCACCAGGACGGCAGCCCGCACCTCGCCGACCATCGAGTCCTCCAGGGACTCGAGATCCATCGTCAGGCCGCGCGACTCGGGGAACTCGTTCCCGATCTGCCCCGCGATGCCGGCCAGCTCTGCGCGGGCCCGTTCCTCGCGCACACCGGGCCGCAGGCGGCCGATCACCGCGACGAAGTAGTTGTTGTGCGAGTTGAGGTTGTCGCCAGGCTCGAACGACATGGGAAGGAGGAGCTGCGTCTCGCTGCCCAACCAGGAGAAGCCGGGCGGCAGCACGCCGACGACGGTGGTGGGCTGTCCGTCGAGGGTGATGGAGTGGCCGACGATCGAGGGATCGGCGCCGAAGCGCGAGTGCCAGAGTCCGTGTCCCAGGATGGCCACGCGATGCGAGCCCCAGCGCTCGTCGTCGCGGGAGAACCCGCGGCCGAGAGCCGGCGCGACCCCCAGGACGGGGAGGAGCTCCGCGGAAGCGACGATGGCGCGCACGCGCATCGGCTCCTGCCCGCCGGTGAGGTTCACCGGGTTGCGGTAGAGGGCCGCGACTGCGGAGAAGCTCTGATTTCTCTCGCGAAGCCGGTCGAAGTCCGGCGGCGAGTTGCCGATCGGAGTCCGCGTGTCCTGCTGGACCGTCTGCACCCACATCAGCTGCCCGGCGTCGCGGTACGCGAGCGGCCGCAGCAGTACCGTGTTGGCCACGCTGAACATGACCGTGTTGGCGCCGATGCCCAGAGCGAGCGCGAGAAGCGAGACGGCGGTGAAGGCGGGCGCCTTGACCAGCATGCGCAGCCCGAGGCGGAGGTCGGCGAGGAACGTCTCCATGCGCTTCCGCCCCGCAAAGTCCGTGCCGCGCGTCCCCGCCCGGAGAGGCGCTCGGCGCGAGAATGCCGCGGCGGATTACCGCAGCGTGTCCGCGCTTGGGACGGCGCTGTCCGCTTCCGGGGCAAATTCCGTTGTTCGCCTCCTCGACTTGTACTAGGGTCCGCGCCTCTAGATGCGCCTGGCATTATTCCTGCTCGCGACCCTGGGTCTCCTGATCGCGCCGCTTCGGCCTGCGGCGGCCCAGCGCGCAAGCCCTCCCGCCAGGCAGCGCGCGCCGGCGCCCAGACCGCCGTCGCCGCCGCTGCCGCCCCCGCCGGCCCAGCCCGGACAGCCGGAGCCCGCGCAACCCAGCGGCCAGGCGCCCAGCATCCCCACCGGGATGACCGCCGCCGAGGCCGCGGCGCCGGTCCCGGACACCGGCGTCATCACGAAGATCAACATCGGGGGCAACCGCCGGGTGGAGGCCGACGCCATCCGCGCCGCCCTGCCCGTCAAGCCCGGCGACACGTTCGACAAGCGCAAGCTGAAGGAGACCCTGCTCGCCGTCTGGAAGATGGGCTACTTCAACGACGTGAAGATCGACGTCTCGGCAGTCCCGCCGCCGGGAGTCGGGTTCCAGCTCACGGTGCTGGTCAGCGAGAAACCCGCCGTCCGCGACCTCAAGCTGGAGGGCAACGAGGAGCTCTCGCGCGACGATCTGAAGGACACCTTCGAGATCAAGCAGTTCCAGATCCTCGACGCCGAGGCGGTGCGGAGGACGGCGAAGAAGATGCAGGAGAAATACGTCGAGAAGGGCTACTTCCTCGCCGAGGTCAGCTGGCGCCTGGACTCGTTGCCCAACAACGAGGTCGACGTCGTCTTCGTCATCAACGAGCACGCCAAGGTGACGGTGAAGGAGATCCGGTTCGTCGGCAACCGCGCCATCGGAACCGACGAGCTGAGGGGGGCGATGATCACGCAGGAGGGCACCTTCTGGAGCTTCCTCTCCAGCGCGGGCACCTACCGCGAGGACGCCTTCGCGCGCGACGAATACGTCCTGCAGGGTCTGTACTACGACCGCGGCTACCTCTACGTGAAGTTCGGCAAGGCCGCGATCGAGCTGTCCCCGGACCGCCGCTTCATCTTCATCACCATCCCCGTCGAGGAAGGCGATCCGTACGACATCGGCAAGATCGACGCCTCCGGCGATCTGCTCGAGCCGAAGGAGAAGCTGCTCGCGCTGGCGGAGACCAAGCCGGGGGCGCGGTTCTCCAAGACCATCCTCCAGCGCGATCTTCAAGTACTGGCGGACGTCTACAAGGACAAGGGGTACGCCTACGCCAACGTCACCCCCGACACCGACGTCCACTCCGAGAACAAGATCGTCGACATCAACTTCGGCTTCCAGAAGGGCAACCTGGTCACCATCGAGAAGATCGAGGTGGTCGGCAACAACAAGACGCGCGACAAGGTGATCCGCCGCGAGATGCGCATCAGCGAAGGCGAGCTCTACAGCGGCACCGCCATCCGCCTCTCCAAGGCACGCATCACGGCGCTGGGCTATTTCGACTCGGTCGAGATCAATACCCGCCGGGGCTCCGCGGACGACAAGATGGTGCTGGACGTGACGGTCAAGGAGAAGCTGACCGGCACCTTCCAGCTCGGGTTCGGCTTCACCGGCGGCGAGAGCTTCTTCGGACAGGCGCAGCTGTCGCAGAACAACCTGCTCGGCTACGGTCACACCGCCAGCCTGTCCTTCCAGATCTCCAGCCTGCGGCAGCTGTTCCAGCTCAGCTATCTCGACCCGTACTTCCTCGACACGGCCTGGACGGCGTCGATCGACCTGTACCGCAGCGAGCTGGTCTTCACCGGTTTCGACCGCCGGGCGATCGGCGGCGCGCTGACCGCCGGCTACGAGCTCTTCGAGGACTTCCGCTTCTTCGGCACGTACACGCTGGAAGGCGTGGACGTGATCCCGAACGGCACCACCGCGCTGCAGCTGCGCAACCAGTTCACCGCCGGGCGCACCTCCAGCGTCCGGTTCTCCTTCAACTACGACAAGCGCGACAACCGGCTCTTCCCCACCAACGGCCACCTGGAATCCGCCTCCGCCGAGTTCGCCACCTCGCTGATCGGCAGCGAGAACCTCTTCCAGCGGTACCGCCTGATCGAGCGGCGCTACCGGCCGCTGTTCTGGGGACTGGTCGCCAAGATGAACCTCTCGGTCGGGTACATCCGCAGCACGGACCCGCGGGACCGGCCCATCTCCATCAGCGAGAAGTTCTTCGCCGGCGGCATCAACTCCATCCGCGGCTACACCCTGCGCAGCATCTCGCCCACCGTGAAGATCCTGGCCTCGAAGGACCCGGCCGCCGGCATCCTGGACTTCGCGGTGGGCGGGAACAAGGAGTTCCTCACCAACTGGGAGATCGAGTTCCCGATCGTCGAGTCGGCGGGGATCCGCGGAGTGCTCTTCTACGACGCGGGCAACGTGTTCGCGGACAACGAGAGCTTCTTCCACAGCAACCAGCGCCCCGACGCGAACGGGAAGGGCACGCTGCCGCTGGGGCTCTTCCACAGCACCGGATTCGGCGTGCGCTGGTTCTCGCCGCTGGGCCCGCTCCGCTTCGAGGTCGGGTTCCCGCTGACGAGGCGCCCGGTCGACGACCCGTACCTGTTCGAGTTCACCATCGGGAATTTCTTCTGACCGCCGGTCGTACCCGAGGCGAGCGCTACTTGACGCGCCTCGCCGCGTCCCTTTAGGTTTGCCCGCTTTTGGTCCCATCGGAGATCCGAGATGCGCCTTGTCATCGCCTGCCTGATCGCAACCACCGCCTACACCGCCGCCGCGCGCGCCCAGGGGCCGAAGCTGGCCTACGTCGACGTGCAACGTGCCATCCAGGAGACCGAGGAGGGCAAGGCCGCCCGCGGCCGGCTCAAGACCGAATTCGACCAGCGGCGCGCGCAGATCGACAAGAAGAGCGTCGACCTGGAGAAGATGCAGCAGGAGTACGAGAAGCAGTTGCCGGTGCTCTCCGAGGACGCCAAGCGCAAGAAGCAGGAGGAGTTCCAGAAGGCGCTGATGGAGGCGCGCAAGTCGGCCGGCGACCTGCAGGAGGACATGAACCGGCAGGAGCAGCAGGCGATGGCGAACATCCTGCAGCGGCTCCAGCAGGTGGTGGCCGAGATCGCCGAGCGGGAGTCGATCAATTTCGTGCTGGACAAGGGAGGCCTCCTCTACGCGCCGCCCGCGGGGGACATCACCAACGAGGTGGTTCGCCGGTACAACGATCGCTTCGGCGCCGGGGAGAAGCCGGCGGGCAAGGCCGGGCCGAAGACCGCGCAGCCCACGCCGAAGTCGGCGCCGCCGCCTCCGCCGCCCGGGAAGAAGTAGGTGGGCGCGGGGGCGCTGCTCTCGCTCGAGGAGCTGGCGCGCCGCATCGGCGCCGCGGTGGGCGGTGACGGCTCACGGCAGGTGCGGGGCGTGGCCGCCCTCGAGGACGCCGGCCCCGACGAGGTCGCGTTCTTCGCCAACGCGCGCTACCGGGCGAAGCTTTCGCTCACGCGGGCGGCGGCGGTCATCGTCGCCGAGGACGAGGCCAAGCTGGTGCCCGACGCCACCGCGCGGCTGGTGGCCCCGCAGCCCTACGTGGCGTTCGCCAAGGCGAGCGCCTTCTTCCATCCCGAGGAACGGCCGCCCGCCGGGGCGCACCCCAGCGCGTACCTCGCAGCGGGCGCCGAGGTCGATCCCACCGCGTCGGTGGGCGCGCGCTGCGTGATCGGGCGCGGTGCGCGCATCGGGCCGCGCTCGGTGCTGCACCCGGGCTCCGCGGTGCTGGACGAGGCGCGGGTGGGGGCCGACTGCGTGCTGTGGACGGGCGCCGTGGTGCGCGAAGGCTGCGTGCTGGGCGACCGGGTGGTGCTGCAGCCGAACGCGGTGGTCGGCTCGGACGGATTCGGTTTCGCCTTCGACCTCGAGGGCAACGGCCAAGGCCCCTTCCACCGCAAGGTCCCGCAGGTGGGCATCGCGCGGATCGAGGACGACGTGGAGCTTGGGGCGTGCACCTGCGTGGACCGCGCGACGCTGGGCGAGACCGTCGTCGGACGCGGCACCAAGGTCGACAACCTGGTGCAGATCGGACACAACGTGCGCATCGGTCCGCTCTCGCTGATCGTCGCGCAGGTGGGCATCTCCGGCTCGACCGAGATCGGCGCGGGCGTGGTGCTCGCCGGGCAGGTCGGCATCGTGGGGCACGTGAAGATCGGCGACGGCGCGCGCATCGGCGCGCAAGCGGGCGTCCCCAACGACGTGCCCGAGGGCGCGACCTACACCGGGTATCCGGCGATGCCGCACCGCGAGTGGCTGCGCACGATGGCCGCGCTCCCGCGGGTGCCGGACCTCGTCAAGCAGGTGCGCAAGCTGGAAGCCCGCGTCGCCGAGCTGGAGCGATCCGCACCGAAATAGGATACGTTTCCACACTTCCGGGAGGTTCGCGTGGAAGGCCCCGTGCTCGACATCGCGAAGATCCTGGCAGCGCTGCCGCACCGGTACCCGTTCCTGCTCGTCGATCGGGTCGTCCAGGTGGTGAAGGGCGAGCGCATCCATGCCTACAAGAACGTCACCTTCAACGAGGACTTCTTCCAGGGACATTTCCCCGGGAACCCCGTGATGCCGGGCGTGCTGCAGCTGGAGGCGCTGGCGCAGGCCGGCGCGCTGCTGGCGCACGAGAGCGCGCCGTTCGATCCCTCGCAGAAGGTCATCCTGCTCCTCGCGTTCGACGACGTGAAGTTCCGGCGGGTGGTCTCGCCGGGCGACCGCCTCGATCTGCACGTGGCCATCGAGCGGCAGAAGGGGTCCTTCTGGCGGTTGGCGGGCCAGGCCAAGGTGGACGGGCAACTGGCGAGCGAGGCGGAGATCATGGCGACCATCGCCGACCGGAAGGAGCAGAAGTGATCCATCCGACCGCCGTAGTCGACCGGCACGCCGAGCTGGATCCCACCGTCCAGGTCGCTCCCTACGCCGTGATCGGCCCCAAGGTGAAGATCGGGCCGCGCACCCGCGTCGGCCCCCACGCCGTCATCGAAGGCGACACCACCATCGGTGCCGACAACGTCGTCTTCCAGTTCGCCTCGATTGGCGCGATCCCGCAGGACCTCAAATATGCCGGCGAGCCGACGCGGCTGGTGATCGGCGACGGGAACCAGATCCGGGAGTTCTCCACCGTCCACATCGGCACCGCGGCCGGCGGGGGAGTCACGCGCCTGGGGAACGGCTGCCTGCTGATGGCCAACAGCCACGTCGCCCACGACGTGCAGCTCGGCGACGGCTGCATCCTCGCCAACAGCACCGCGCTCGCCGGGCACGTCGTGGTCGAGGACCACGTCATCTTCGGCGGCCTGTCCGCCGTGCACCAGTTCACCCGCATCGGGAGGCTCGCCTTCGTCTCGGGCGGTGCGATGGTCACGCAAGACGTGCCGCCCTACGTCACCGTGCAGGGCGATCGCGCCGAGGTGGTCGGCCTCAACACCGTGGGCCTCACGCGCGCGCACCTCGACGAGCACGCCATCGCCCGGGTGAAGGGCGCGTACAAGATCGTCTTCCGCAGCAAGATGGGCCTGCGCGAGGCGGTAGCCCACGTGAAGGCGGAGTACGGCGGCCACGCGGAGATCGACCACTTCGTCGCCTTCCTGGAAGGTTCGCAGCGAGGCATCGCGCGCTGATGGAGCCCATCGGGCTGGTCGCCGGCTCGGGCCGGTTCCCGGTCCTCTTCGCCCGGGCCGCGTCCGCCGCCGGCCGGGGCGTGGTCGCGGTGGGGCACGAGGGCGAGACCGACCCCGAGCTGGAGCGGAGCGTCGCGCGGTTCGCCTGGGTCAAGCTGGGGCAGCTGGGCCGCATCGCCGAGGCGCTCCGCCAGGGCGGCTGCCGTGAGGCGGTCTTCTGCGGCGGCCTGCGCAAGGTGCGGCTGTTCGAGCTCCGCCCGGACTGGCTGGGCGTCAAGGTGCTCGCCGGGCTGCGCAGCTTCGGAGACGACGCGGCGCTGCGGGCCATCGCGGACGCGCTCGAGCGCGAAGGCGTGCGCGTCGTATCGCCGCTGCCGCTGGTTCCGGATCTGATAGCGCCGGCCGGGCCGCTGGGGCAAAGACGCCTCACCGACGAGCAGCGCGCCGACGCCGACGTGGGTTTCGGCGTGGCTCGCTCCCTCGGCGCGCTCGACGTCGGCCAGACGGTGGTGGTGAAGCGCGGAGTGGTGCTCGCGGTCGAGGCGGTCGAAGGCACCGATGCCTGCATCGCCCGCGGCGGCGCGCTGGCCGAGGGCGCGGTGGTGGTGAAGGCGTTCAAGCCGCGGCAGGACGCGCGCTTCGACCTCCCTGCCGTCGGGCCGGAGACGGTCGCGGCGATGCACGCCGCCCGCTGCGCGGCGCTCGCCATCGAGGCGCGCAAGGCGGTGGTGCTGGACCGGGAGGCGCTCGCCTCGGCGGCGGATCGCGCCGGCATCGCCGTCGAGGGTGTGTAGATGCGCGCGGAGGGGCCGGGCCCGGGGCGGTCTCGCGGGGGATGAGCGACGATCTGCTGGTCGTCGCGGTCGAGGCCAGCGCCGATCTGCATGGCGCCGCGGTGCTGCGCGAGCTGCGCGCGTTGCGGCCCGGGCTAATGGCGTTCGGCGCCGGTGGGGCGCTCTTGCGCGCGGAAGGGTGCGAGACGCTGGTCCGCGCGGAGGACCTTTCCGTCATGGGCATCGCGGAGGTGCTGCCCGCGATTCCTCGAATCCTCCGCGCACTGCGGACGCTGCGCCGGGCGGCGGAGCAGCGGCGGCCGGGCGTTGCCCTGCTGATCGACAGCCCCGACTTCAACCTGCGGCTGGCGCGCAAGCTGCGGCGCCTCGGCATCCAGGTGGCGTACTTCATCGGCCCTTCGGTGTGGGCCTGGCGCACGTACCGCGTCCGGCAGATCGCGCGCGACGTGGCGCGGATGCTGGTCATCCTGCCCTTCGAGGCAGAGTTCTACGCGCGCCATGGCGTCAAGGCCGTGTACGTGGGCAATCCCCTTGCGGACGGACTGCGCCCGCTGCTACCGGCGACCCCGACCCGGACCTCGACCTCCCGCCCCGACCTCCGCCGGGCGCTGGGCCTCGACCCCGGCAGCCCGGTCCTCGCCCTGCTCCCCGGCTCGCGTCGCCAGGAGATCCGCCGCATCTGGCCGGCGCTGCTCGCCGCGGCGCGCCTGTTGCGGGAGCGCATGCCGGACCTCCAGCTGGTCGTGCCGGTGGCGCCGACCGTCCAGCGGGACTGGCTGCGGACGGACCTGCCCATCACCTTCGTGGAAGGGCGTGCGCCCGAGGTGCTGGGGGCGGCGGACGCGGCGGTGGTCGCGTCCGGCACCGCGACGCTGGAGGCCGCCCTCGCGCAGGTGCCTACCGTGGTCGTGTACCGGCTCTCGTGGCTCAGCTGGATCGTCGGGCGGCTGCTCGTGCGCCTCCCGTTCGTCTCGCTGGTGAACCTCCTCGCCGGTCGCCGGCTGGTCCCCGAGCTGCTGCAGCGCGACTGCACCGGCGCGCGCATCGCCGAGAGCGCGGCTCCGCTGCTCAGTCCGGGAGAGGCGCGGGAGTCGCAGCTCGAAGGCATGCGCCGCATTCGCGCCACCCTCGCCCCGGCCGGTGCCCCCGGCGCGGCCCGGCGCGCCGCCGAGGAAGTCTCCGCGCTGCTCGGGGAGCCGAGGTGAGCAACGCGAACCGCGCCTGCGTCGTCCTGCCCACCTACGACGAGCGCGAGAACCTGCCCGCGATCGTCCCGGCCATCCTGGCCGCCTCGCCGGAGCTGGACGTGCTCGTGGTCGA
>Ga0137399_10000119_pt1 | contig 27457 bp, 31 predicted proteins | sample czorhiz316metaG_FD_104810 | JGI IMG/M metagenome (GOLD analysis project Ga0137399, IMG submission 104810) | Vadose zone soil microbial communities from Angelo Coast Range Reserve, California, USA - czorhiz3.16 metaG | ecosystem: Environmental > Terrestrial > Soil > Vadose zone | place: USA...
CGCCGGCGCCAATCCGACGTCGTTGCAACGCGGCATCATGAAAGCCGTCGAGGCAATCGTCGAGGAGCTGAAAAAAATCTCCAAGAAAGTAAGCGATCGCACCGAGATCGCGCAGGTCGCGACCGTTTCGGCCAACTGGGACAAGACGATCGGCGAGATCATCGCCGACGCCATGGACAAGGTCGGCAAGGACGGCACGATCACAGTCGAGGAAGCGAAATCGATCGAGACTACGCTCGAAGTGGTGGAGGGAATGCAATTCGATAAAGGCTATCTCTCGCCTTACTTCGTCACCAACGCGGAGGAGATGGAAGCCATCCTCGAAAATCCGTACATCCTGATTTACGAAAAGAAAATCTCGAGCTTGAAGGACATGCTTCCGTTGCTCGAGAAAGTCGCGAAAGCTGGACGGCCATTGCTCATCATCTCGGAAGACGTGGAAGGTGAAGCGCTCGCCACGTTGGTCGTGAACAAATTGCGCGGGACGTTGCAAGTCTGCGCGGTCAAAGCCCCGGGCTTCGGCGATCGTCGCAAGGCGATGCTGGAAGACATCGCGGTCCTAACCGGCGGAAAACTGATCAGCGAAGATCTCGGGATCAAGCTCGAGAACATCAAGCTGGAAGACCTCGGCAAAGCCAAACGCGTTACCGTCGATAAGGAAAACACAACGATTGTCGAAGGTTCCGGCAAGAGTTCGGACATCCAGGGTCGCGTTGCCCAGATTCGACGCCAGATTGAAGAGACGACCAGCGATTACGACAAAGAGAAACTCCAGGAGCGACTCGCAAAACTCGCGGGCGGTGTTGCCGTCATTAACGTCGGCGCAGCCACCGAGACCGAGATGAAAGAGAAGAAGGCGCGCGTGGAAGATGCGTTGCACGCCACGCGAGCGGCGGTCGAAGAAGGCATCGTCGCGGGTGGCGGTGTCGCGTTTATTCGCGCCCAGAAAGCGCTCGAGAACATGCGAGGTCTTGATGCCGATGAGAAGGTCGGCGTCCAGATCGTGCGTCGCGCGATCGAAGAGCCGATGCGTCAACTGGCCGATAATGCCGGCGCGGAAGGCGCGCTCATTGTCGAGGAAGTGAAGAAGCGCAAAGGCAACGAAGGCTACGACGTGGCCAAGGGTGAATATGTCGATCTAGTGAAGGCCGGCATTGTCGATCCGACGAAGGTCACGCGAAGCGCGTTGCAAAACGCCGCCTCGATCGCGGCCCTCTTGCTCACCACTGAAGCCATCGTGACGGAGATACCTGAAAAGGAAAAAGCTCCGGCGATGCCACCGGGCGGAATGGGCGGCATGGATTACTAATCCGAAACCGAAACAACAATTAACAAACAGCCGAGCTCGCAAGGGCTCGGCTGTTTTGCTTTTGCATCCCGTTCCGGAGCCCGCACGTGAAGATTCCTACGGAGTGATAATCCAAATAGGAGGCCGAGGTTAAATTGCTTCGTGAATCCATAGGAGTGAAAGGCTGCGGTTAAGTGTCGGGAAGTAAATCGCGTCTTCGGTAATGCAGGATTTATCGTCGCCTCGGAAGCCTTCTAGCCAATGGCCCGCTTCGATATCTGAGCAGCGAGAACATCGCTTGGTTTCGTTCACCTCGGCCGCGCAACTGTGCCCGTGAATATAATCATCCTCAAGGAGGGAGAACGAAAAGCCAGCCGACGGAATGAACCACAAACGGCGCCTATTTTGGGCCGAAATCAGCACGCATTCCTCCGTTGTCGTTAGAACGAATTGCACCGCTGTTGCCGTAAGGGCCGTCTGAAAGTCTTCGGCCACGCGTTTGATCAGCTCGAAGGAAGGCTCCTGATTGGCGGTGCGCGCTTTGATAAATTCCCGCGGCATCAGCAGTTCGGCTGCAAAAAGATTGGCTTCGTACTCTTCGGTTTCCTGCCGTTCTGACCAGTTATTTGTCTGCTTGTCGTCCACCGTTTCAATCTGTCGTGTATCTGGATGCAAAAAGAAGTGGCCGAGTTCATGGCCGATAACGAACCGCTTTTGTCCCTCGTATCTAAGCGAGCGCCGAACTGTGATCACTGCTGAGACGCCCCTCCGAACAAGACAACCGTCCATTCCTTGTAGCGAAGCGTAGCGGACCTCAGCATTCTTAAACATAGCGATTCGTTCGATGTCGATCTCGCTCGGATCTTTGATCTGCAATTCGGCGAGCAGGCCGTCTGCTTTGGCGAGGACAATGGCTTTACGTTGGCTGGACGCCATTTAAGTGCTGTCAGTGCCCTTTCCCTGAGTTCGTTTTTGTAAACGTTCATCGGCTTCGAGGATGGCTGCCATATCCTGCAAGGAAAGAGTCCCCTTGTTTTTGAACGCAAGAGCCCTCTCAGGACCGCCGGCCTTCAAGAACCTGGCGAACGCTATAAGTACGTGTTCTGGTTTTTGATCGGACCATTGCGCTCCGGGCGTCTCCGCTATACGAAGGGATTCTTTTTTTTCATCAGCAACTCGCATCCATGCGAGGCGCTCATGCTTGTCATGGGCCGCTATAATTGCATCCATCTTCTGCAGGAGCGCATCGATATCGATCCCGCGATCTTGTAGCTCGATTCTCAACTGATCGGACGAGAGGGCATCCGACTGTTGATCCAATCCGTTCAATAGATTCTCCATTGGACCTGGCTCATCATTCGTCATTTTAGTTTCCTTCCTGTAATCGCCGCTGCAATTCTTCGAAGTTAGTGACTCCGAAAAATTTTCGGGCGTATTTCGTCAATTTCCTCCGAAGTTCATCCACCTGAGCACCGGAGATTCCCATTAATTCACTTATCTCTGATCGTTTGAAGCCGACACTCAATGCTTCGATGTATTTTTGCATTTCGTCGTCGCCGTCAAACGAGGCTATCAGCGCCCCAATGCACCGCCGCTGATCTTCACGAAGCTCGTCACCGCGCAATTTCTCATCAGGCGTGAGGGCTATCGCTACGGCAGTCGAAATTGGATCGGACGGATTTCCCTCCTCATCAGTTTCCTTAGTATAATCGACGATGCCACTGCGGTCGGAGCGCTTCTTTTCTGCAGATATTAAGCTATCAGTGACGGAATTGAGGTTATCGAGAAGCGGTCTGCTCGGGTCAAAAGCGCGCCGACCGTTAATCAGTCGCAAGACTGCTTCCGAGACGAAATCCTTTGCCGTCTTATCGCCGACCATTACCTCACCCTGTGCGGAGTATCTCGGACGGTAGCCGCGCCAGATATATCTCCGGATCGTTGTGTCAGCGTGGATCGCGGCACGGGCGACCGTGTCGCGATAGCCCGGCTCGGCTAACGCAGCTTTTAGGGCAGGGTTCATTTGGGGGGACCATTGGGTTCTCTCAGTAAACGCTCCGGATGAAAAGTTTTTTGGAAGATTTTTCCAGAAATCTCTGATTTCGGAGCGGAAGAAGGTGAGCGCGGACAACCCCGCCTCCTTTAACCTACTATGAATACAACCCCGGAAACACAACAGCAGAAGACGCCGACTTCGCCAAACGCGAAGAAACCGGACATCGTGGAAATCTCAATCAACAGCAAGAAGTTCTCGACTGAACGTGGTAAGAACTCCGTGCAACATTTGCGGGAGCTTGGAAGCGTGCCGGCTAGCGAGATCTTGAGCGAGCTTAAGAACGGAAAATTCCATGACCTTCAGAACGACGGTCACGTCGAGATCAAGGGCGGCGAGGTGTTCGTTAGCCATCCTCCAAGCGGCGGTTCCTCCTAGTGAGCTTCCCTCCAGACGAAATCGCAGAGATGAAAGCGGCCTTCGCTGGTTTATCGACAGCCAGCGAGGGCGGAACTGAGTTCATTCTAATATCTTCGCTCAAATTACCCGACGGGTGCGATCCTGCCGTTGTAGATGCACTGCTGTGTCCATCGACGCGTGATGGATATCCGTCGCGGCTTTATTTATCCGCTCGAGTCAGTCATCAAGGCCCAGGCCAAAATTGGAGCGCCGATCAGGTTATTCTTGGCCGACGATGGTTTGCAGTGTCGTGGCGAACGCAAGAGTCTGCGGGTCGCCTCCTGGCGATTCTTGCGGGGCATCTTGAAGCGTTTACATGCAAACGAAGCTAAAGATTCCAAGGTTACTAGTCGAAGCAGCGCTTGCAGACCTATATCGGCCGCACCCAGTCGCAGCTGAACGCGTCGGGTTCTTCTCTACAAAAGTCACTCGCGCTAAGAGCATCGTAATCGTCCATTGCATCGCATATCATCCGGTGTCAGACGCGGACTACATTCGCGATAATTCGGTTGGAGCTCGGATCGGGTCGGGAGCTATTACAGAGGCGATGGCGCGCTGCGCCGCCGATGTTGGGCAGCTTCATGTTCATGCGCACGGCGGCCGAGGTACGCCCGTACCGAGCATCACGGATAGCAGCGAAACACCTTCGGTAGCACGGAGCTTGTGGAATGTTAACCGAAAGCATGCGTGCGGCTGGGGAATTCTCAGCGACGACGGCGGCTGGGCGTCCGTCCTTATTTCACCTGAGCGAGACGATGCTGTGGAAGGCCAGGTTGCGCTGATTGGGTACCCGATCACAGTCGCCCGGGCGCGACGCATAGCGGTTCAAGCGCCGCTGTGGTGGCGAAAACTATTTCGCCGAAAGTGCGCAATAGGGAATAGGTACGATCGACAGAGCTTTCTTGGCCCAGATTCAGACAAAATCTTTGCGAACTTGCGCGTCGGGATCGTTGGTCTCGGCGGCGGCGGATCTCACATCGCGCAACAATTGGCGCATCTCGGTGTGTGCCACTTCGTGCTTTGCGATCCTGACACGATTTCGGAATCAAATCTCAACCGCACGGTGGCAGCGACAGAGTCCGACGTCGACCACCACACCTGCAAAACGACAATCGCGAAGCGACAAATTCGCGGATTACATCCGGATGCCGATATTGTTGTTATTGGAAAATGGCAAAGCCGCAGTGAGCCCCTGCTTCATTGTGACGTTGTCCTAGGATGCGTTGATACTTTCGCTGGCAGACGGGATTTGGAATCCTTTTGCCGCCGCCATCTAATTCCCTATGTCGATGTTGGCATGGACGTGCTTAAAGAATCAGGTCGCGGCCATGAAATCATCGGCCAAGTAATTCTCTCAATGCCCGGCCGACCGTGCATGCATTGCATGGGTTTTCTAACGGAAGAGCTGCTCGCCGAGGAGGCTCGCAGATACGGTGCTGCGGGAGGACGACCACAGGTTGTCTTTGCTAACGGAGTAATCTGCTCAGCGGGGGTGGGCGTCGTTGTCGATCTTGTAACAAGTTGGTCGGGTAATCGGCGTCAGTCGGTGTATCTAAACTTCCGCGGCAGTGACCTGTCATTGCGTGATGATCCGCGACTCCGGCATTTGGCCGACACATGCGAGCATTATCCATTGATCCAAGCGGGCGATCCTACCTGGACCCCGTTGTAAGATGATGAACGGGCAGGATCCAAAATTGCGCGAAATATGGTTTCAGAAAGACATTCCAGTTGTTTATCGTCCTGGCGGATCAGATCAGTTACTCGTGCGTTTGCCGTATGCTTCGGACAATCGCGTTTGGCTTAAAGGGCACCACCGGATTAAGCCAAAATGGAATCCGGAACACAAACGATGGGAGATCGCGAAGGCTTGGTTCGAGGATGTGGTGAAACGTGCGATGGCGAAGTACGGATCCGTTTACGTTATTGAACCTTTTCGCGTGCAAAAGAAATGCGCACCGGCCTGTTGGAACGCGAAGGGACTCGAGTGCGACTGCTCATGTATGGGCGAGTATCACGGAACGGGCGACCCAGGCGGTCGATGGTACGTTATTGCCGATTCACTCGCCGTGAATTGGGGGCCACGTCGGTACTCTTATAAACTGCTGAAACCTACGGCACCGGCTTCACTCTGATTGCTGTGTCTTCGTGATCTTTCGTGTGCTTCGTGGTGAAGCCGTGGGTCGCGTTTGCTGACGGGGCGTTTTTCTGCAACCTTTCCCGCCACCTGTGGAAAATTACGTTTCGAATTTGATGGCCGAGGTGAAGGCCAAGAACCCGGGCGAAACCGAGTTTCACCAGGCGGTGCAGGAGGTGGTCGAGTCGCTTACGCTGGTTTTGGATCGAGACTCGCGCTATCGCAAAGCGAAAGTCCTCGAGCGCATTATTGAGCCGGAACGTGTGATCATGTTCCGCGTGCCGTGGCAAGACGACAAAGGCGAGATCCACGTCAATCGTGGTTTCCGGGTGCAAATGAACAGCGCGATCGGACCTTACAAAGGCGGGCTGCGATTTCATTCCACCGTCAATCTCGGCATCCTGAAATTTCTGGCTTTCGAACAAGTTTTTAAAAATGCGCTGACCACACTTCCAATGGGCGGCGGCAAGGGCGGCTCCGATTTCGATCCGCATGGAAAAAGCGATGCCGAGGTGACGCGTTTTTGTCAGGCGTTCATGTGCGAACTTTTCCGCCACATCGGCCCCGACACGGACGTTCCGGCGGGCGACATCGGCGTCGGCGCCCGCGAGATCGGGTTTTTGTTCGGAATGTATAAGCGGCTCAAAAACGAATTCACCGGCGTGATGACGGGCAAAGGATTGACCTGGGGCGGATCAGTCATTCGTCCGGAGGCGACCGGTTACGGTGCGGTTTATTTCGCGGAAGAGATGCTCAAAACGCGCAAGGAAGATCTCAAGGGCAAGACCGCGCTCGTTTCGGGAAGCGGGAACGTCGCGCAATACACGGTCGAGAAATTGATCACGTTAGGCGCGAAGCCGGTCACGATGTCGGATTCCACCGGCTACATTTTTGATGAGGAAGGAGTCACGCGCGAGAAATTGGCGTTCGTGATGGACCTGAAAAATGTCCGGCGCGGGCGCATCTCCGAATACGCCGACAAATTCAAAGGCGCAGTGTTCACGCCGACGAACCCGAAGCTCGATCACAATCCGCTGTGGAATCACAAGGCGGAGTGCGCGTTCCCGAGCGCGACCCAGAACGAGATCAACGGCAAGGACGCAGCCAATCTGTTGAAGAACGGCGTTTACGTTGTTTCCGAAGGCGCGAACATGCCGACGACAATCGACGGCATCAATCAGTTCTTGGACGCGAAGATTTTGTTCGGACCCGGTAAAGCGGCGAATGCCGGCGGCGTCGCGACTTCCGGATTGGAGATGGCGCAGAACAGTATGCGGATCAGGTGGACGCGTGAAGAAGTTGACGCGCGCCTGTTCAACATCATGAAAACGATCCACGAAGTTTGCGCGCGCACCGCCGAGAAGTACGGGACGCCGGGAAATTACGTGAACGGCGCGAACATCGCCGGCTTTGTTAAAGTGGCCGACGCGATGCTGGACCAGGGACTCGTCTAAAAAGTGACGAGTGACGAGTGACGAGTGACGGGTGACGAGAGGATGAGCGCGAAGTATCCGAAGAGTCCGAACGAGAAAACTGCGAACGGCATGGTTTATTTCTCGCGGATGCTGGACAAGATCCGGCTCCACGCGCGCGGCGAGCTCCACCAGGATTATCATAAGAATCTTGGCGCGATGAGAGCGGCCGACGGCGCGTGCTGCAATTTTTTGCGGGTGGATTATGCCGATCTTCGCGAGCGAGTGGCGCAAGGCGGAAGCGACGAAGAAATTCTGGAATGGTGTTTCGAAAAAGGCCGCCGGCTTAACGAAGGCGACATCGTGGTCTGGAACGGGTTCGCCTCCAAACTGGGCTGGCGCGACTTCATGTCGCCGCGGTTTCAGAAATTAAAAGAAGAGCAAGGTTGCGCCGATCGCGACGATATCGTGTGCGTTCCCGACCTGATGGATTTCGAAGAAGGGCGACTCAAGTAGCAAAGGGCTAGGAGCTAAGAGCAAAGTGTGAAGCTTTCCATCGCGATCATTTCTAGCTCCTTCCTCTTGGCTCCTTGCTCTTGGCTCGTGGCCGGTGATGCGGTCGCAATCGGCTACAATGCCGACGGCATTTGGACGGACGTGACCTATTATCGATCGGCAACGCCGAAACGCGGGAAGGATTACCGAACTTCCGACCAAGCTCGCGAGTTCGCGTTGCGCGATGTGCGCAGGCGAAGCCAATCTGCCATCGCGACGACGCACATTCTTTCGTCTTCGGATTCAACCGGTTTTGTTGCCGTGGCCCGCGGCCAGGATAAGTCCGGCAGAGACTTTCACGCGGTCGGTCATGCAAAATCGCAGGCAGAGGCCGACAAAAAGGCTATCGGCGAGCTGAACGAGGCCGGCGCTGGCGCAGAGCAGAAAATCGTTTACCGATATTTCTCCTACGGCGCGGATTCAAAATGAAGTCCGAGGTGCGAGGTCCGAGCCGGACTGGCATTGCACTGGCGTTGGACGGGCATTTTATGTCGATCTTATTTGTTTCGTTCGCCTTTTTGGTTCTCGCCGCTTCTTCGAAGGCTCAGAGCGGAAGTCCAGTCGAAGGATCGACAGCCACCCCTACGCCGACCGCGACGCCGGTTGTTTTTTCACCGCAAACGCTCATGGATTTGAAACGACTGCAGCAAGCCGCGCTGAGCAGCGATTACGCTTATCGGCAGGTCGCGCATCTGGCGGACAACATCGGGCCGCGCTTGACCGGATCGGCGCAGGCCGCGAAGGCGGTTGAGTACGTCGCGGCCGAATTGAAAGCGATCGGTTGCGAAGTGGAGCTGGAGAAGGTGATGGTACCGCACTGGGTCCGCGGCGAAGAAACCGCCGCGCTGGTGAGCTGGTCGGGAATGGCGGCCGGCACCACTCAGAAGATTTTGCTCTGCGCGCTGGGCGATAGCGTGGCGACGCCGAAAGAAGGAGTTACTGCCGATATGGTGGCAGTAAAAAATTTCGACGAATTAAAAGCGATGCCGCGGGACAAAGTGGCGGGCAAAATTGTGCTCTTTAATTATCCGTTCGACAAACAAATGGCGGCGCAAGGGCACGCCGGCCAGGCTTACGGTGAAGCGGTCGAGTATAGGAGCGATGGTCCGAGCGCGGCGGCGCGACAGGGCGCGGTCGCGTGTTTGATTCGTTCAGTAGGCGGCGCGGATTATCGAATTCCGCACACCGGGCAAACAAAATATGCCGACGACGCGCCAAAAATTCCTGCAGGTGCGGTCACGTCGGAGGATGCGGACCTGATTGTCGATCTTGTAAAGCAGGGCCCGGTGAAAATGAAACTGACGCTAACGCCACAAACTTTGCCGAACGTCGAAAGCGCGAACGTGATCGGCGACATCAAGGGCAGCGAACATCCCGAACAAATCGTGATCGTCTCCGGCCATTTAGATTCATGGGATTTGGGAACGGGCGCGATCGATGACGGCGCCGGCGTCGCGGTTTCGATGGAGGCGGCGAACCTGGTTCAGAAGCTGCATTTGAAACCGAAGCGAACGATTCGCATGATCGCGTGGATGAACGAAGAAAACGGATTGGCCGGCTCGAAGCAGTACGTCAAAGATCACGCCAAAGATTGGGCGAATCATTTCGCGTCGATGGAAACTGACGGCGGCGCGGATCATCCGATCGGTTTGCACATCAAGGCGAAGCCGGAAGTGAAGGCGATGTTAAAAGCGGTCGCTTCGATTTTGCAGGAGTCCGGCGCTGGAGCGCTCGATCTGGCCGAGAATGCCGGCGCCGATATCGGGCCGATGGAAAAAGTGGGCGTGCCGGCGTTCGCGCCGATTCAGGACAATCGATTTTATTTCAATTTTCATCACACCGCGGCCGACACGCTGGACAAAATCAATCCGAAATATCTGGCGGAAACGTCCGCGGTGGTCGCGGTCGCGGCGTATGCCTTGGCGAATTCAGAGCAACCGCTGCCGCGGTCCGAGCCGGACCGGCACTAGTGACGAGTGGCAAGTGAGTCCGAGCCGGACTGGCCTTTGACAAGAACTTCGTCGTCAGATGCGACGCGGTTTGATAAAACTCAGGCGTGAGCCTGGAAACCGTTAATTCAGTGGCGCAGATCATTGCAGCGATTGGTGTGATCGCGTCATTGTTTTATCTGGCAGTCCAGATTCGGCAGAACACGCGCTCAATGCGCGCGGTGGTCGTCGATGCGCTGACGCGCGGAATCGCCGAGATCTTATCGGGGCAAACGCCTGAGACCCTGCGATCTTTCGCGCGAGTTTCAGAGGATGTGCAGAGCGCGACCGAGGAGGATCGGCTGCGCGCGTTGCCACAATTCTTCGCGCTTTTCAAATTATTCGAGAACGCGTGGTTTCAACAACGCCAGGGCACGTTGGATCGGGAACAATGGCAAGGTTGGGACGCGTACATCCGGACTTATTATCACCGTCCAGGGGTGAAGAGCTGGTGGCTGATGCGACGCGCTACATTTGCTCCCGGATTCCGCGATTATCTCGAAGCGACGGAGCCAATTACCGAAGCCGTTTCACTGACAGATCTGATTCGAGGCAATCGATAACCGCATGGAAGGAATTTTTCCCGATCGCGCCGAAGCCGGACGGGTGCTTGGGCTAAAGCTCTCGAAGTATGCAGGTCGCGACGATGTGATCGTGCTCGGTTTGCCGCGCGGTGGCGTGCCGGTCGCGTACGAAGTCGCACAAGCGCTGCGCGTTCCGCTCGATGTTTTTATTGTGCGCAAACTTGGCGTGCCAGGTTTTGAAGAGCTCGCGGTGGGCGCGATCGCCTCCGGTGGTGTGCGCGTCTTGAATGAAGACGTCGCGCGCGCGTTGCCGAACGCGGTCGACATCATCGAAGCAGTGACCGCCAAAGAAACGGCCGAATTACAGCGGCGCGAGCAAAGTTATCGCGATGGAAGGCCGGCGCCGGAACTGCGGGATAAGACGGTCATTCTCATCGACGACGGTTTGGCCACGGGCGCGACTATGCGCGCAGCGATCAAAGCATTGCGGCAACGTGGCGTCGCCAGAATTGTGGTCGCGGTCCCAGTCGGCCCGCCGGACACGTGTCGCGAGTTCGAAGACGAGGCCGACGAAGTCATTTGCGCGAGCGCGCCCGATTTTTTTCAAGCGGTCGGCCAGTATTACGAAGATTTTTCGCAAACCAGCGACGAAGAAGTGCGCGAGCTGCTCGCGCGCGCCGCCCAAGGCATTTGATCCGTTATTGCGGCGACGTTTCGGGAGAAGGACTAACGCCTCCGTGCCAGTGATGTTGGAACCAACGTCGATGGCGTTCTTCCACCTGTTTCAAGCGCTGCTGTTGCTCCGGCGTAAGGATCGGCGCGATCTCGCGGTGCGCTTGAACCATCGTGTCGCGCACGTGGCGGCCGGTGTCGCCTCGAATCTGTTCCAGCTGCGTCCCGGTCTTATCGATGATCGGCGAAATCTTGGCCATCTGCTCGTCGGTCAAGCGAAGTTGCCATTGTAAACGGTTCTTCATTGCCTGAGCGGCAAAACCGTGAGGATGCGGCCCGAACATGAAATGATGTCCAATCGCCATGGTCACGAATACGCCGGTCGCGCCGCCCGCGATGAACACGAGCAGAAAACCGGCGATCAATTTCCATTTCAGCGCGCTATTCATCGCCCAACCTCATCTTGAATGGCTGAATCGGCGATGGCGAACTCGTTACCGGACGCCGTAATTGCATCACCATTCCTCTTGAATTCGAGATAAGCGCCGGCAGTCGCCAGAACAATTATGCCCGCGGCAATGAGTGCAACCCGACGCATGAACGCGCCGAAAACCGCGCCGTTTCCGTTGCGGCGCGAAAGCGCGACCACGCGGGCGTCGAAGCCAAACGGCATTTCGACCGGCGCCTCGTCTTTCGCTTTGGAGGCGGCCCGCAGTAAACGATCAAGACTTGTCCTGAGCGGAGTCGAAGGATCCACATCGTGTGCCCCGCCGGAATTCTCACTAGGTGGCTTCATAAACTTCTTCCCGCTCCAATTTTCGTAAGCTGTGCTTTCATCTTTTGCCGGGCCCGAAACGCGCGTACTTTAATTGCCGCCACGCCGAGGCCGGTGATCTGATGAATTTCTTCGACCGAGCGCCCTTGTAAGTAAAGCAAATCGATCACGAGGCGTTCCACCGGTTTAAGGAGCGCAAGCAAATGTTCGACCAGCTGGCGCGATGCGAATTGCCGGTCCGGTCCGAGTTCATCGGAAGAAGCGGCGAGATTTTCCACGACTGCCTGTTCCTCTTCACTCAGATCGGCGTGACGCAACTCCGGCCGCACTTTCTCGGATTCAATCTGGCTGAGGCAGGTGTTGACCGCGACGCGCGAGACCCAGTGCTCGAGCGGCACCTTCCCGGAAAACTGAGAGAGCTTTTGAAAGACTTTAATAAAAATCATTTGGCAAAGATCCTCTTCACTAGTTCGTCGCGGTCGATGCGAGCGGACCATTTTTGCGACAAGCGGATAGAGACAGCGAACCAGTTCGCGAGCCGCTTCGTCGTCATGGCGCAGCGCGCTCTCAACCAGCGCATTTGCGTCACGATCATCCATGTCGTTGCCGAAGCGGTATCCACACTAACAGTGATGACTGGCGTGGAGGCTTTCTGGTTACCAATAAAAGCACCAAATCCCAATATCCAAAGCCCAAGGAAGCTCCAATTTTCAAGCTCCGAGATAGGGGTCGCCGCACTTCGTTATTGGCTCTTGGAATTTCGAATTTCCTTGGAACCTGGAGTTTGGGATTTGGAGTTTCCGGCGCGGCTTAACACTTCACGAAAAATATCTGTAACCGCGAGCAGCGCCGGTCGGTCACGACCTATGAAACAATCCGAACCATTCAAATGAAAACAAATATGAAACGAAACTTGGTTACATTCACTGCCATCGGCGCGCTCGCGCTCGTTGGCTACGCTTTTGCCGAACCCCACGGCGGACCTGGCGGATGCCCCGGTGGCTGGCACGGCCACGGATTTGCGATGGGGCATTTGACCAAGGCGCTGAATCTCACCGCGGATCAACAGTCCAAGGTCCAACCGCTGATCGATCAGGCCCGGCCACAGATTATCGCCATTCACAAGGACGCGATGGACAAGACGCACGCGGTCATGGAGAAAACGGCGTCGCAGATCCGTCCGATCCTGACAGCAGATCAGCAAAAGAAATTGGACGCGCTGCAAAAAGCGCACCAGGACATGCGCAACGCGATTCAGGAGTTGCACAGCGCGATGGCTGAATAATTCTCAAGGTCGTAAGGGGGAACAAAATGGCGGCGGCCGGAAACGGTTCGCCGCGATTTTGCAGCGTGAGAAATTTATAGCTAGTTGTAAGGAATTATCCGACATAAGTTCGAAACAAGGCCATCTCAGCCCAAAAATGAGGAGGAACAGGTTATGAAGCAAAATCTGATTATATATGCGATCGGCATTCTGGTGTTGGCCGGCTTCGCTGTCTCGGTCATAGCCGGCTTCAATGTTGGCCAGGCTCAAGGGATCGCGGCAGGCCGGCACTGGCGCGACAATGCGTTCGCCCTTGAAAAAGCGACCATGGCCCTGAATCTCAGCGCAGACCAACGCGCGAGGGTCGAGCCCTTTGTGGTTGAGGCCGGGCCGCGGATGACGGGGATCGAAGCCGATGCACGCAAGAAAAAGCATGAGGTCATCGATAATGCGCTGGCGCAAATTCGTCCGCTGCTGACGCCAGATCAGCAGAAGAAATTAGATGATTTGCAAAAGGCCCGCGAGGACCTGCACAGTGCTAAGGACAGAGTCCGCGCGCTAACCAGCGAGTAACAGAAAGTCGAATGCAGGCGACAGAGGCGCGGCTGCAACTTAAGTTCGGCGAGTGCGATTGTTCCCGCGAACTCGAGTAGCGCCGTTTCTCGCCAAGATCGACAATCAGCGGTTACGCGAGATTCAAAAACGATACGTCGATTCAACCGAGCGATACGCGAAGTATGCTGATGTTGAGCGCTGGCTAAAGATCAACCTTCCGCGCGTCCAAAATCTGAAATTGGATCGCTCGGCGCCGAAGCAAATTCTCGATCTTGGCTGCGGCGGAGGTTTTTTTCTTTTTCTGGCCAAGCAATGCGGCCACGCGTGCGTCGGGCTGGATGTTGGAGACTTTCCTCTTTCGAATGAATTGATTAACCTCTTCGGAATCGACCGAGTGACCGGGCGAATCCGCGCGCATCAACCGTTGCCGGATCTTGGTCAGTTCGATTTGATCACGGCTTTTTCCGCCGCCTTTAATCGCAGCGAAGATGAATCGCGCGGTTGGAACGCCGAGGAGTGGAAATTCTTTCTGGATGACTTAGATCGACATCTCAAGCCGGGCGGCGAACTCTTGCTCGAGATCAACTCCGGGAAAGACAAGCGCTACTTTCCGGACGAAATCCGCGAACTATTTTTGAAACGCGGCGCGCGCGTGGAAGGCGAGCGCGTTTGTTTCGGGCTATAGCGGCTCTCGCCACAGAGATCGCAATACTGGATGCAACGTCACGTTGCCTAGCCGCGCCGCTTTCTTAAGGAAAAGAGGAAGAGCACGACCGCAAGCGAGGCCAGGACGCCTGCGACCACGAATCCGGCGTTCGAAATTTCCATGCGATGATGGAAATTCATTTTCATCCGCCCGGCGACGCCAAGCAGGAAAAAAAGCAGGGCGGTATAAAGCAAAATTACGCTGATGCCTTTTTCGTCGTCCGCTTTCATCAATAATCTATTCGCAGTTGAATCGACTATTTGGCCGCGAAATTCAAGCCTGCGATTTATTTTCCGGCGACCGTTCTCAAATCGCTGATGCTGCCGTCAGTGAAGATGATCAGGTTCCCATGACGGTGCACGTCGCCAACTTCCGCGAACCACGGCTGGCGCGGCCATTCGTGCGGTGTCGTCGGTTTGTCATCGAAGGGCGTGGCGACGTAATCGACCCGCGGGTTTTGCGAGATGTCGGGATTGCCGAGGAGATTTTGGACGGTCGGACAAATCCAGGTCTTCTCCGAAATCCCAAACGGTTTCAAGGCCGCGATCCAGCCGTTGCCGAAATCAACGGGCGCATCCTCATCGTCGTCATTTTCCTCAATTTGCGGCCAGCTCCCATTTTGTTGAACGAAGAGTTCGGTGGCGATGTAAAGATTGCGAAGGTTTGCCGAGCACTGCACTCGCTGAGCCCGTGAGCGCAGTTGCGCGCTTATCGGGAAACTGATCCCGACGAGAACCGCAATGATGCCGAAGACAACGAGCAGCTCCAGCAGCGTAAAAGCTGAAGCTGCGAACCTACGGTGTCGGAGTCGGTGTTGCACTTGCAGTCGGTGTTGGCGTCGAGGAAGAACTGCCGCCCGTTTGTTTGAATCCGCGAACCCGCATCGATTGCGTCTGAAGACAAACAGCGCTGGTCGAATTGTCCTCAAATTCCAGCAGCGCACGGCCACGAATTTGCACGCCGACAGATCTGAACGGCGCAGTGATGGTATGCGTTGCGCGCGCATGTATCGTCCCATTCACAATGCTCGCAGCGATCGGAGTAGGATTTGGCGTTGGAGCTGGACTTCCCCGAAGTACGGCGTTGAGAGCTGCTCTTGTCGGGTCCGCTTCGCCACTAATACTTCCGGTATAGATTCGGCCTTGTGAAAATAGGACGAAGCTTCCTGTCGCCAGGTTGCTTTGCGGCACCGCGAGTGAAAAGACTCCAAGTGTGTTCTGGTCGGTGCTCGCGGGACAGGTCGGAGTCGGTGTAGCGCTCGCCGCTGGCGCCGGTTTAAACACACCCGCATACGAGCCAGACAGATCCGTGGAAACTGGATACTGTGGTCCGCCGCTGATTGCATACAAGGCGATCGCGCTCCAAAAGAGCGTTGTTGCGAGCGCGAGCGCAGTTTTGAGGAGAGTTTTCAGCGCACCGAGGCTATGCAGTCGGTTGAGCCGTGGTCAATCCGAAAACTGAAACGGACTTCGCACAGCGGACGCAGAGGTTACAACGATCGCGATGCTAGTTTCTGAGATCCTTCGGCTTCGCTCAGGATGACCGTCGCAGCAGCGCCGGTCAGTTCGTTTTGAATTTCTCGGCCGCAGTGACCCACTTGCCACCGGGCGAAGTGAGGACCGGCAATTCTTGCATCATGAACTGAGTCTTGCCGAGAGCACCGATCATCTTTGTCCCGGTCGCGCGATACCACCAGTCACTCATCTCTTCGCCGGTGTGGCAGCCCCAGCTTTGAATGTAAGCGTTGCGGGCGAAAATATTGCCGTGGATCTGGCGCAGCTGGGATTCATGCAGGAACGATTTCGCTGAGCTGTCCACATTGCTGCTGTAGTCGAACATGAAACAGGCCTTGTTCGAATGTCCGAAAAATTCAAAGCCGGCGACTTTCTGACGTCTCCGGTCATGGCCGTTGTTCAAATAATTGATGACCTCGTCGCCGTTCCCGAACCAAACCAGGTTCAGATTAAATTTGTCCCGCACGGTTTCAATAAGAGCGATCAAGTCCTGATTTTCCTGCGGCTGGCGATCTAGATAACCCTGCTTGTAAACAAGCCACGTGATCGGCGCGTCCGGTCCGAGACCGTCGCGGAGCTGTTCAGTGCGAAGTCGCGCGGCGCGAACGAAATTTGCCCACCAGTGGTCGTGCGGCTGGGCCTTGTATTGCTCCCATTGTTTCAGTGAAGGTCCACCAACAAGAATGATCCATTCGCCCTTCGGGATTTTGTCGCCCGCTTTGGCCGCTATCGCGAAGAGCAATAATGAAGCAATCAGGGAGAGGCGTTTCATCGAATTCGAGGGGAAACAGTATTTATGCAGGAAACGAAAATCTGCAACTCGCGCGCTCACTCCGCCTCGCCCCGAACCAAATCCTCCCAGGTCTGCCGTTTTCGGATCAGGACAACCTTATCGCCCCTGACCAGCGCTTCCGCGGGGAGCGGACGCGAATTGTAGTTTGAAGCCATCACAAATCCGTAGGCGCCCGCGCTCATGATCGCGAGCAAATCGCCTTCCTGCACTTCGGGCATCTCGCGGTCGAGCGCGAAAAAATCGCCCGATTCACAAACCGGTCCGACGATGTCGATCTTTTCAATCTTCCTCTCACTTTCAATCTTCTCTTCGACCGGCACAATCTCATGGTAACTGCGGTACAACGCGGGTCGAATCAGGTCGTTCATTCCGGCATCGACGATCGCGAACTTCTTCGACCCGGATTGCTTGATGTAGCGCACGCGCGTGAGCAAGACACCGGCGTTACCAACGAGGAAGCGACCTGGTTCAAACAAGACGCGAATGCTGAGTTCGCGCAGCGGCGGGACGATCGCATCGACATAATCGCGGACGCTGAAAGCGGACGATTCACCGCCGTGATCGTGCCACCATTTGCCTGACCCGCTCTCCAACGCACGTCGGTAAATGATTCCCATGCCGCCGCCGATACTGAAGAACTTGATGCCGTACTTCGATTTCAACTCGCGGACGAGCGGCGCGATTTTATTCACGGCGTCGACGAACGGTTTTGTCTCCGTGATCTGCGAGCCGATGTGCATTTGCACGCCGACGATGTCGATGTTGCGCATCTTGGCGGCGCGCTCATAAACGGCTCCGGCGTCACCGAGCGCGATCCCGAACTTGTTCTCATGCGAGCCGGTCGCGATGTATTCGTGCGTGTGCGGATCGACATCGGGATTCACGCGTAACGCGATCGGCGCGCGAGACTTTTTCGCAGCCGCGATTTTGTCGATGTACTCCAGCTCCGCTTCGCTCTCGACGTTGAAGCTGTAAACGCCTTGCTCGAGCGCATACTCGATTTCGTCGCGCGCTTTGCCGACGCCCGCGAATGTACACTTTTTTGGATCGGCTCCGGCTTTGATCGCGCGGAAAAGTTCGCCGCCTGAAACAATGTCGAAACCTGCCCCGGCTTCGGCGAGAAATTTCAGAATTGCGCGATTGGAGTTCGCTTTGACCGCGTAACAAATGAGATGATCGAGCGGGGCGAGCGCGGCGTCGAGTCGCGTGTAGTGATCGAGAATTGTGCCTGCGCTATATATATAGAGCGGCGTGCCGAACTCCTCCGCCGCCTGGGCAAGATCGACATCTTCGCAGTAAAGTTTTCCATCGTGATACCGGAACGAGTGCACGATCAATTCTAACGGTGTTCGACCGAAACGCCGAATCGAAACATCAAGCTTGTCATTCCGAGCGGAGCGAGGAATCTCCCAGTCGAGGCAAAGATCACGCTTCGTAAATTGTGTGACGCTCGTGTTTGTGAGAGATCCTTCGCTCCGCTCAGGATGACCACGCCTCGCGCATTTGGATTGTCGCTGGTTTGCTTTTCGCTGGTTGTTTTCCTGACCAGCGCGATGGCGCAGCTGCCCGAACTCCGCGATCTCGATCTTACCGGCTGGGATTGTCTCTCTAAATTAGAAGGCGCGGCGAAAACGCAGGATGGCAAAGAGCGCAACCAGCAGAAGAACCGTTCTCCAATCGAGCTGACTGGGATGAAGATCCTATCGTTGGACACCGTTACGTTTCTCGCGCGCGTCGCGGAATACGATCGGCAAATCGAACGGAAACATCGGCGGGAGTCGAGTCCAACACAGAAAGAGAAGGTCGCCGAACTCGAGAAACAAATCGTCTCGGTTACTGGGTGGCTGGTGCTGGCTTACCAGGGAATTCCGGAATCGACCAATTGCCGGAGCCAGGATTTTCTGGATTGGCATTTGGAATTGTCGCCCGAATCGGCCGACCACCCGGCGCAAATCGGCGATCCGACGCCGATCATTTGTGAAATCACGCCGCGGACGCAGGCTTTGGTTTATCGCAGCGGCGTTCGGATTCAAAAGCTGGCGGCGTTTCTGCGCTTGCCGGACAACAGCTTTGCCCCGACGGGCAACGAGGCGCACAAGATTCGCGTGACCGGTTATTTGATGTGGGACGACGAACACAATAAGCCGGACACGGATGTCGGCTCGACGATCGGATGGTTCAGCCAGGAAGGTTATCATCATCCCTGGCGCTCAACCGGCTGGGAAATTCATCCGGTGATCAAAATCGAGGATCTCGGGACGGAGTAATCGTGCGGCTGGACAGTCTCGGGCGGTTGGATTACGAGTGCGCTACTGAGCGAACATGGACGCGACCAAACTTTACTTTCTCGTTTTCGGTGCGCTGACGATTATCGGCGGGATTATCGGCTACGTGAAAGCCGGCAGCCTGCCATCGATCATCGCGGGCGCGATCACCGGCGTGTTGCTGCTCGTCGCCGGATTTCTGCTGCCGGAAAATCGAGTCGCCGGACTCGCCACCGCTTTCGTTGTTTCTCTTTTACTCGCGGCGCAATTCGTCCCCAAATTCATTCGTACCGGTAAAGTGATGCCCGCCGGGATGATGTCGATCTTGAGCGTGATCGGCCTGATCGTGGCGATTGTCGCCTGGTTGAAAAAGTAATCGCGTGGCAAAACTTGGTCTGGGCACGTTGCGAAGGCTGGTGGTCGTTTTGGCGGCCGCGATTTTTGCGGTGATCCTGTACCGCTGGATTTCGCAGGAGCGATTACAATACTTCGCGCCGCGCGAAGGAGCTCCGCCGACTTCGCCAACGCCGGAGCCGACGCCAACCCGTCCGCCGCCGATTGGCGGCAAGCTCGACACCGGCCGTTTGTTCAGCGGCATCACACTTCACTCCAGCGTGGAAACCACGCCGGGCGCGGACGCTTCGACCGAACGGGTCGATCCTGAAAGTTACGTTCTCGATTTGAAATTAAATGCGCGGGTGCCGACGCCGAATCGAACGATCGAGGAACTCGCCAAAGTAACGCCGCGATTGCCGGAGCTGCTACCCAGTCTCGCCGCGATGGTGGGTCCTGATTCGGTCTCTCCGCTTTTTACCGAGCTCTACAACACGAAAATAAAGATGCTCAAGGAAAATCTGGTTCGGCTCGATCTGCTTCTGTCACGTCACAACTTTTTCGATTGCCAAACCGTTTTGCAATTGCAACACCCGCAGAGCCATCGCAAGGCGCTACTGATGCAGGCCGATATGGATGTCGATGCGGACGGCTCGGACGGCGATCGGATGCCGACAGGCACTGGCGCGCCGACCAACTTCAAACCGTTCACCAGTTTCAAGTGGCCGAAGAAAACGCCCGCGCCCAATCCATATCTCGCCGGGACTGAAGAGCGATTGAAGCGCGCGGAAGACGAGTTTGCTGCGCGCAATACTACGGCTGACCGCAAGCGTGATCTGCGGAACGCGATCACACAATTGCGCGCGGAAGTCGCCACGTTGAAAAGATACAGCTTTCTGATTGGCATGACCGATCCCTACATCGTGATTCCCGGTTCTTTCACCCACGGACGCGACGCCGCGAAGACAGGCGATTACGCAGTGGTGGTTTTCGGCGATGGAATTTATCCCGCGATCGTTGGCGACATCGGGCCGAACGACAAAGTGGGCGAGGCCTCCTTTCGGATCGGGAAACAAATTAATCCGCAAACCACGCCTTATAATCGGCCGGTCAGCGATCTCAAAGTGACGTATCTGATTTTTCCGGGAACAGCCGATCCGCCGTTTGGTCCGCCCGATTTGGAAAAACTCCAAGACCGCTGCCAGAAGTTGGTCGATGAAATCGGCGGCGCGACTGTCCAGCTGCATCATTGGGAAAATATTATTCCACCACCACCGACTCCAACGCCTTCGCCGACCGCAACTGTTTCGCCATCGCCAACTCCGACAGCCGTCGCGAGCGGAGCATCGACATCTTCGCCAGGGCCGGCCAGTCCGCCGGCCGCGTCACCCTCATCGACGTTCGCATTTCCGATCTCGAGCCCGACCCCAAGCAGGTAGAGACGAGTCGATCATCCACGTGAGGCCAAAGGCAGTTTACGTGGCTGCCCCGCTTGGATTCGAACCAAGAATAACGCCTCCAAAGGGCGCTGTGTTACCGTTACACCACAGGGCAAAGCGGCAGCGACGGTTTGATCGCTGAGTTTAGGTGCAAACGGTAGCGCGCTCGATTGCGCGCGCAATTATTCGCCGGCTGGTTTCGGCAGCCGAATGTCGACGGTGGTACCTTTGCCGACAATGCTGCGCACTGAAATTTTGCCGCCGTGTGCCTCGACAATCGCTTTCGCCACCGCCAGGCCGACACCGCTTGCCTGCGAATCGCCGTAGCGCTCGAAAGGTTCGAACAAGGTCGGCATCGCTTCGGGCGCGATTCCGCCACCAGTATCGGAAATTCGCAACACCACCTGCTCTTCGATAGCATCGATGGTGAACGTGAGCGCGCCGCCCCGCGACATTGCGTGCATCGCGTTTTCGATCACGTTGCCGAGTGCGCGGACAAACCGTCCGAGGTCGATGTCGATGTTGCCCTGGTAGCGGATATGTTTAACGAACTCGATGTTTTTGCTCGGGAGAAGATGAAGCGACTGGCGGTTCACCTCGTCGAGCAGGCGCCAGATTGATACCGATCGCTTGCTGACCGAAACCGAACCGCGGGTGTAATCGAGCAAGTCCAGGGTCATTCCAAGAATGCCGTTGACTGTGTCGGTGAGCATTTTGCTCATCTCGCGCAAATGTCCGTCGGTCGACTCGGAGACGATTAAGTCGGAACAACAACGCGCAATGCAAACCGGGTTTTTCAAATCGTGGATCATCGCGTTGGCAAGAGCGCCCGCCACCCTGAGTCGTTCCGCGCGCATGGTTTCGCGCATGAAATGGTTGTTTACGCTCAGGACCCGCGCGGTGATCGCGCGCAGAAAATTCATATGGAGACGGCCGGGCGAAAGCTCAAGGATCTCTTGAAACGTGTTTTCGTTGAGCTCGCCGATTAGCGCCGGCTCGACCGCGGTCGCAGTGGTTGAGTGCGGCTCGCCCGCCAAGAGCGCGGTTGCACCAAAGAAATTTCCCTGGGCAACGTAGTCGAGGATTTCGTGGTCGATGCCGTTTGCCGTCTTCGCAATTTTAACGCAGCCCTGGCCGACCAGGTAAATCGAATCGCCGGGCTCGCCTTCGCGGAAAATTATTTCGCCCGGTTTCTTTCGCAGCACGCCAAGTTTTGGCGCGATCCGCTCGATGATGTCGGCATCAACTCCTTCGAAGAGCCGATTGTCGTAAAATCTCTCGATGGCTCGGGCGCGGTGAGTTGCTTTCATTCGAATCCGAATCAGCCGGCAATGGATGAGTTGTCGGACAGTGAGCCGCTGGTTTGCGCATACTTCAGGCTGTCCAAAACGCTCCGGACGTGGTCGACAATTTCATCTGGTGCGAGTGGCTTTCGCAGAAATCCAGCAATGCCAGCCTTCATCAATCGATCGAGTCGATCTTGTCGGATAAATCCAGTGCACAGAACAACCGGCATGTCGGCTCGAATCTCGCGCAGCCGATGAAATGTCTCTTCTCCGTCCATGAACGGCATTGTCAGGTCGAGCAGAACGAGCTGGATTGCCTGCGGCTGTCGCCGGAATACATCGAGAGCTTCGAACCCCGATTGCGCGGTCATCACTTGGTAACCGGCTTCGCTCAGCAGTCGCTTGATCAAAACCAGGGCCATCTGTTCATCGTCGACCACGAGGATGGTCGGCTTGGCGCGCGGCATTTCGCTGATCGTCTTTGGTTTCAGGAACGACGCGAGCTCAGGATGCATGAGAACTTTTTCCTCAGTACCCCCAGCTTGCTCGGCCAATTGCGCGGCGACCGCTTCCGCGCGATCAATGCTCGAGCGCAACATATTCAAATATTGCTCCGAGCCTTCGCTGCCTTCCCACAAATTGCCAATCTCGGTGCTGGTGCCGGAAATGATCTGCAACAGGTTGTTCAATTCACTGGTCGCTTTTGAGACCGATTCTTTCGAAATGGATTTCCGCGGTGGGTGCGGTGATTTGCCTTCAGAGTTCACCATTGCTCTTTGCAGCAATCGGGATGCCCTTTTCCTAGAAATTATAAGCCGGCAGTGTGCCAACATGGCGCTCCGAGTACCGGTCTTGGTTGTCTGAAATCCCGTTCGCAATCGACCCGAACCGCCGTATATTTCTAACCCCTGTTTTATGGACGAGCTTCGTGTCGAAAACCTCCATGTCGCCATCGGCGATCAGCAGATCGTCCGCGGCCTGAGCCTGGCCGTGCCGCGCGGCGAGGTGCACGCCGTCATGGGCCCGAACGGCTCGGGGAAAAGCACCCTGGCCAAAGTCATGGCTGGTCATCCCGATTATCATGTGACCAAAGGTAAGATCACCATGGACGGCGAAGATCTGCTCGCACTCGAACCGGACGATCGCGCCCGGAAAGGTTTGTTTCTCGCCTTTCAATATCCAAGCGAGGTCCCCGGCGTGACGATTGCGAATTTTCTCCGCGCCGCTCTCCAATCACGTTTGCCCGAAGGCGAAGAGCTGGAAGCAACCGAATATTACGCGAGGCTCTACGAAAAAATGGAGCTGCTCGGAATGGATCGCTCGTTCACTTCGCGCGCGGTCAACGAAGGTTTTTCCGGCGGTGAGAAGAAACGGACCGAGATTTTGCAGCTGGCCATGCTCGAGCCGAAGTACGGGGTTTTGGATGAAACCGACAGCGGTCTCGACATCGATGCCCTCAAGACTGTCGCCCACGGCGTGAACTCGTTGCGCGGCTCCAAGATCGGCATACTTTTAATTACGCACTACCAGCGCATCCTGAACTATATCGTTCCCGACCACGTGCACGTGATGGTGCAGGGCCGGATCGTGCGGAGCGGCGGGAAGGAGCTTGCGCTTGAGCTTGAGGAACGTGGTTACGATTGGGCGCGCGATGGTGCGACTGAGCCAGTGCTGACAAGGTAAGATCAACAAACAGAGAACATCGACAATGAAAACCGAAACCAAATCCGTCGATATCGATCGGAGTGCCGGCGACTTCGCTTATCCCGAGGTGCATGTGCGCGACGCCGGCGCCGGACTAAGCGAGAAAACGATCCATTATATTTCCGATGTGAAAGAGGACCCCGATTGGGTGCGCGAGTTTCGCTTGCGCGGTCTGAAAACATTTCTCGAAAAACCGCTGCCCACCCATTGGGCGAGCAAAGATCTCGAAGCAATCGATTTCGATAAACTTCGTTACTACCTCGCGCCCGGCACAGGGGCCAAGCGCAGCTGGGAAGAAGTGCCGGAGGACATCAAGCGCACTTTTGAGCGACTGGGAATTCCGGAGCAGGAACGAAAATTTCTCGCCGGAGTGGAAGCCCAGTTCGACAGCGAAGCGGTTTATTCGAACATCAAGAAAGCAGTCGGCGAACAGGGCGTCATCTTCGTTGGATCGACCGAGGGACTGAAAAATCACCCGGAGATTTTTCGGAAGTGGTTCGGCAAAGTCATCCCGATCGGCGACAACAAATTCAGCGCGCTCAACTCGGCCGTCTTTAGCGGCGGCTCATTCATTTACGTCCCGCCCGGAGTGAAAGTGAAACATCCGCTGCAAGCCTATTTCCGGATCAACGCCGAAAACTTTGGACAATTCGAGCGCACCCTCATCATCGCTGACGAAGGCAGCGAGGTCACTTACATGGAAGGTTGCACCGCGCCGAAATTTAACACCACGACGCTACACAGCGCAGTGGTCGAGCTGGTCGCGCTCAAAGGAGCTAAGATTCAATACATCACCGTGCAGAACTGGTCGGCCAACGTTTTCAATTTAGTGACCAAGCGCGGTCTTGCCCACGAAGACGCCGAAGTGAAATGGATCGATTGCAACATCGGCTCGCGACTCACCATGAAATATCCGGGCGTCGTGTTGAAAGGCAGGAAGTCGCGCGGCGAAGTGCTCTCGATCGCACTCGCCAACAATGGTCAACATCAGGACACCGGCGCGAAAATGATCCACGCCGCCGATGAAACGACTTCGAACATCATTTCCAAATCGATCTCGATCGGGACCGGGCGCGCCACTTATCGCGGTCTCGTCCACGTGCCGAAGCATCTCAAAAATTGCAAAAACAACACCGAGTGCGACGCGCTTCTGATCAACTCCACATCGCGCACTGACACCTATCCGGCAATCACCGTCCGCGGCACCGGTAACGCCGTGCAACACGAAGCCAGCGTCAGCCAGGTCAGTTCCGAACAAATCTTTTACATGCAACAGCGCGGCTTGACCAAAGCGCAGGCGATGAGCTTGAGCGTGAACGGTTTCGTCAACGAGCTGGTCCGTCAATTCCCGATGGAATATTCGGTCGAACTGAAACGCCTGATCGAGCTCGAGATGGAAGGCTCGGTCGGATAACAATTTTCGCCTAATAAGTTTTCTGTAGCGGCGGTCGGGATGACCGCCGTTCTGGTCTAAGATCGACAATGTCCGCAATCGCGCATGATGAAGCCGTAAGCTCGAGGGGAATCCTCTCGGGTCCGATTGAGTCGCGCGATTTGCCGGATTGGTCTCGCGAACAACAGCGTGCTGCCTGGGAGAAATTTGAATCGATTCCGCGGCCGACGCGTAAAGATCAGGCTTGGCGATTTTCCAATGTCGATCTTCTCGATCTCACGCCGTTCAAGTTTAGCCCTGAACTATCGAACGGTGATCGCACGAATGTTCGGAAGTATTCGCGAGGCCTCGATCAGTTTGCGGGGCGCATGATTTTCGCCGGTGACCAACTGATCGAACGCGATGTCGTTTCCGACGACTTGAAGAAACGCGGCGTCATTTTTCAGCCGCTCGAGCGCGCGATGATAGAACACGCCGATCTCTTCCGAAAATATTTCATGTCGACTGAAGCTTCTCTGGGCTCGGCCAAGTTCGCGGCGCTTCATCAAGCGCTTGTTTCGTCCGGGACGTTTTTGTTCGTCCCGCGGGGCGTCGAAATCGAGCTGCCCATCGAAATCTTCCACTGGTTACGTGGCGAAAATGTATCGGTATTTCCGCACCTGCTTCTGGTCGCGGACGAACTGGCAAAGGTGACAGTGGTCGAGCATTTCCGCTCGTGTGATCGGCGCGCACCCGGTTTTGCGTGCGGAGTGAACGACCTCATCGCTGGCCCTGGTGCGAAGGTCACGTATGTTTGCGCACAGGACTGGGGCAGCAACGTCGTTGCGCTGCAAATGAACGCGACCGCAGTCGATCACGACGCCTCGGCGATGAGTTTGAACCTGAACCTAGGTTCAAGATATTCGCGGTTCGAAAGTCTCAGCCGACTCGTGGGCGAAGGCGCGCGCAGCGATCTGCTCGCGGTGGCCGTTGCAACAAACGAACAGGAATTCGACGCCCGCACGTTGCAGGACCATATCTCGCCGCATACCGCGAGTGATCTCCTTTACAAAAATGCGCTCGACGATCGCGCCCGTTGTACGTTCGGCGGCCTCATCCGGGTCGAACCGCACGCTCATTTTACCGACGCCTATCAAAAAGTTCGCAACCTGTTGTTGAGCGACGACTCCGAAGCGAACTCGATGCCCGGCTTGGAAATTCTCGCCGACAACGTCCGTTGCACTCACGGCGCGACCTCCGGCCAGATTAATGAAGACGAAATGTTTTATCTCCGCTCGCGCGGAATTCCCGTTCCCGTCGCCCAACGCCTCATCGTCACCGGTTTTCTGAACGAAGTCATCCAGCGCCTCGATCAACCGGCGATCGCGGCGCACCTGCAAAGTTTGGTCGACCGAAAATTTGCGCATCCGCGGTAAATTGGTCCGTGAATATTCGAAAGATCGAAGTCATCTCGCGATCGAGAGCTTTAATCGTTGGCGTAACGCTGATGTCTGCGTCGGCATTCGCGTCTGAAAGAAGCGGAGACGATATTCCGGTAGTTTCTTTTGCACAATTTCCTTACCCGATCACCGCTACGTACGTAATCGCATTTCCGGGCACTTCATCAAATAAGACACAGATGGACACGCCGGGCCCCCAAGATTTCCCGCCAGGCGTTCGTATAGTGCAGGAAGACGCTCGAACATATCCCTCGATCCCCAAGCATGGGCCTGCCGTGTACATGCTGCCTCGTGCGCACAATATCTTAAACGTTTATAACATCACTGCGGTCAAAAGTGCGCCTTACAAAACCATTCAGGTTCATATCGAACACTTACGCCGCCTTCTTGAGACTCGCCCGTCGAAAGTCGCGAACGGAATGGGAGGAGATGAAAACTACGAGCAATTACCGGACTACCCGCCGCGCAATGCCGCTCACAACTTTCAACTCAAACTGGTTTACATCGACGCCGAATGGGGCAGCGGTCTTTTTTACATTACCCAATTCGTTCAAGATGCAGTGATCCCCAGCAACGACGATCTTGTGTACGAATTTCAAGGTATCACTAAAGATTCAAAGTCTTACGTCGCCGCAGATTTCCGAATTACGCACCGTCTACTGCAAACTTTACGCGCCAAAGACAACAGTAGTGACGCAGCGAACCAGGCCACGGAGCGGGCCGCAGCTGAACTGTCCAAAGCTTCAGACGACTCTTACACTCCCTCGTTGAAAAAGATTCGAGCCTGGGTAAGCACGCTCAAGATCGACTGATCGGACCGAAAATCTCTTTGCGCATCGGAGTGGCAGTGTTGTATTTTGGTTCCCCTTTTCAACGGCCATGGACGTAAGCGGACATATCGGCGCGATCCTGAATCAGAAGGACAGCAAGGTCTTTTCGATCGCGCCGGACGCGACCGTGTTCAAAG
>Ga0137399_10000120_pt1 | contig 27227 bp, 19 predicted proteins | sample czorhiz316metaG_FD_104810 | JGI IMG/M metagenome (GOLD analysis project Ga0137399, IMG submission 104810) | Vadose zone soil microbial communities from Angelo Coast Range Reserve, California, USA - czorhiz3.16 metaG | ecosystem: Environmental > Terrestrial > Soil > Vadose zone | place: USA...
ATTAGTGCCAACGCCGGAATTGCTGGGAGCGCGCTCCCAAAACCGGGCGTTGCAGGTTCGAGTTCTGCCGGACCTGTTCGCAGTAAGCCGCCTCGTAACGAGGCGCATCGTTGCGTGGCTGTTCTTCTTGCCGTGTGCGACGTGGACAGCGTCCGCAATAGTGGCGGACCGCGCGGTCCGCAGGTCTCCACTAGCAGGATGCTGAAGAAAGGTGTTTCATCCCGCGCCCCCAATGCGTATGTTGGCACGACATGAGTCCGGGAGCGACGCTTAAGCCAGCTGATACACCGCTCCCCGCCAGGCCGAGGGGACCAATCGTCACACGCAGCACCGCCGACGATACGCCCCCACCGGACCATGCCGGGTTCGAGGAGTTGCGGCGGCTGGGCCTCGAAGGCATCCGCCTCCACCTCGAGAGGCGTAGGAAGCACAAGTAAGGCGCGCGGGACTCGCGCGCGGGTTTCAACGGGGCCGGAGATTCCGGCCTCGTTGTCTTTTGGGGACCCAACTGGCCCAACCGTGGCGACGCCAGCATGCGATATCCCGGTGAGGTCTACTTTCTGCCGCCTGATGCCGCCCAGGGCGGAGATCCGAAGGGGCGGCGGCACGTCCTTCTGACTGTCTGCAGGGACGACGCCGACTTCTGCACGTTCGCGTATGCCAGCACCGAGAGCACCGAGGCAGGCTACGGTGCCGCGTACCACCTGGTCGATCCGTTCGCTAGTCGCTACCGCGACACCGGCTTCAGCGAGGCGACCTACGTCTACCCGTCACGGCTGGTCAACGTCGGTACAGAATACATCGAGCGCCTGGCCGGCAAACTGCTCGATGACATGCCACTCATTCGAGAGAAACTCAGACAGGCACTAGGCCTAGGAACCGGCATCAGCGCCGGCGACGCAATCGCGGCCGGGAGTTCCCGGGGCACGGTCGCTCTTCTCAGCGCGCAGGTTGCCGGACTGCTGGACGCCCGCGCGGCTATCGTGGTTACAGAGCCACGATATTCGCGGGCGAGAAGACATCAAGTGGTTGTGCCGATCCTGGACGCGGAAGACTTCGACGCAATGCCCGATGATCTTGTGCTGGAGATGGACTTGCAACCGCTGGGCTATCACTCAACCCGCGTCCTCCTGGCGGTCGCGATGACGCAGACCGTATCGAGCACGACAACATTGATCGCCCGTTCCCGGTCAGGATCGGAGGGACCGATGAATTAGCTAGATGCCGCTCTTGAGAGGTTGTTCGGGCTCTAGCTACCCAACGGGCTACGCCCGGCGAAGAAGAAGCAACCAGGTCCAGTGAGACGCCGGTGAACTGTGCACCGGCGATGGCGGTGCCAGCGCGAGCAGGGGGGCGTGAAGTGAATGCCGTATTAGCGTGCGCTCCGCGAGTAGGTCGGTTCAGTCGCCGACCCTAAGGGACAGTGCCAGGACTAGTGCCAACGCCGGCGTTGTCCAGCGACGCCGGCGTTGCTCGCTCAGAGCTAAGTCCTTGAAAATCAACAAAGGCTTCAACGCCGGCGTTGCTCGGAGTGCGCTCCAAAACCGGGGGTTGCAGGTTCGATTCCTGCCGGGCCTGTCAGGGGGAACGAGCCTCGCGGCGATTTATGTCGCCTCGAGGCTTCTCGACCACCGCAAGCGGGCCGAGTGGGGCACGGTTCTGCGTTACCACGGTGCGCGCCTGTCGGCTCCCGCGCACTATCACGCTGATGCTACCGCAATCCGTAGACGACGACACGGTTGGAGAACGTCGGCAGGTACACGTGTCCGTCGGCTATCGTCGGAGATGAAAATTTCGCGTAATTGCCCGCTCCATCGCGCGAAACATTCTGACGATTGTTCCACAACTCTTTGGTGACGTCGTTCGCGTCAAAGGCCCTCAGAATGCCAGGGCTGACGTTATGCTCGGCATCGCCACTGAATGCATATGACGCCCACAAAATGCCCGTCCCATCTTTGGAGCCGTTGGACGAAACCGACAAGACCGCCCCGCTTTGCCCGGTCGGTCCTATGCTGGACACAACCTGGCCCTGTGGGTCCAACAGGTTGCTGGCGCGGTCGAACGGGATGGCGCGCAACGGATCATTCTCGGACCAGACGTAGATGAATTCCTGCGAGCTTCCTTTGTAGTACGCAGCCTGGCAATGCATGTTGGCAGCGCCGCCCAACGGGACGACTTGCTGCACCTGGTTGGAGGACGGCAGGTACCCGCCCATGGCATCCTTATTCAACAGATACAGGTTTCCGTCCTTGGCCCCGGTCAAGTAATAGCCTGAATTGGGAATCAGGAACCCACCCATCCCTCCGTAATCCAGGTCATAGTCATTGAGAAACTGGTAATTGTAGGGAGTGAAGTAGCTCGCCACCCGCAGGGTCGACCCGGCCGGTATGAGTTTCAGGGCGCTTTCGGCGCGATTCGTCGGGCTCGTCGCATCACCGACATCCCCCACCGTCCCGTTGCCCGTCACGACATACAGGTTGCCCTCCGCATCAGCGGCCACGCCGGTTCCGCTTTGCCACATGCCTCCGGCGTATCCGTTGGGCGTGGCATTGTAGACAACGTGTTGCTGCAACGTCGCGGCGTCGTATCCCAGTATCCAGCCATGATACGGCCCCGAATCGCAGTGGGATGAAAACGACACGTACACGACGCCGTTGAGCAGGGTCAATCCTTGACGCTGGTTCTGCCGCAGGGCGTCAAATGCAATCACGCCATTGACGCTGCCGTCTCCATTCCCACTGTAGGTGGCGGTGATTTCTGTCGGGCTGCCGGCGATTTCATTCCCGTCGACGATGTTCACGGCATGCAGGTGCTGAACGAACGTGCTGCCCGTGGTGCTGCGCGCGACGAAATACATCGTCCCCCTCGCTGCATCGATCACCGGGGTGCCTACGATCCCGATATTGCCGCTGAAATCGACATAGGAGCTGTCGCAGTATCCCCCCCTCATGTCGGTGTTTCTCGGCGGCCGCATGCCCGGCGCAGTAAAGGTCCTTCGCCAGTACAACGTGCCGTTGTCTCCGTCATAGGCATACAGCGTGTTGTTGACCGTGGCGATGTAGACGACGTTATGGTAGCCGCCGCCGACGGAGACGTGGCCAACGACCAACGGCTGGGCATACACCTGGTCGTCCACGGGCAGCGTGAACACTGCGCCGAACTGCTGCACATTGACATTGCCGGTGGTCAACGCGGTTTCGTTGTCGTTCCAGCCGGACCGGGTGTTGTCGTTGTGCTGCGTAAGCACAGCCACCGACTGGGGATTCGGCGCGCTATTGTGCGTCAGGTTGTCCTTGCAGGTGGCGAGCAGCAGAAGGACAAGCGGCAGAGGCAGTTTGCGTCTTACCATGAGCAACTCGCGGCAGGTTTATCGACGGATGCAAGAGGAATGTCCGCCATCACAAACCTACGCACCAGGTTGAGGACGCACGCATTTCACATGTGCACCTCCCTCGGAGGCTCTGCGCTTTGGGGACGCCCCGCGTCACTTCCTGCGCGTCCCTGCGGTCTTCAGCCGGATGACGTCCCCCGACGGGTAACGCGCCTCGATCGTGCCGGTCATCGTGTCGCCCTTGTAGTGCCCCACGGTGCGTGTCGTCACCATCTGACCGGGGCGCAGCACGCTCTCGAACGGCCCCGCCTCCGTCACCACGCTGTCGCCGCCGACCGCGACAACCCGGACCGGGATGGGCTCGCGGTTGGTGAGCTTCATCGTCCAGCCTTTGCCGTCGGCCGTGGAGGTCACGACGGACGGCACCACCACGCTGTCCTTCGGGCCGGCCATGGACTTGACGTCCCACGTGCCGGCGACGTCAGAGAGCTTGATGCCACCGCGCTGCGCCGGAGCTTGGGCGCTTGCGGCGGTGGCCTGACCGATGAGAGTGACGGTGGCAGCGAGCAGGAAAGCGCGCATGGGAAGATCCTCGAGAGAGAAGGGGATGAACGTACCGTGCGCTGCGCAGGGCGGCAATACGATCGCATGGAGGACGTCGGCGCCCGCCATCTGATCGCTATACTAGGACGTCACGATCGTCTTCCTCGGAGGTCTCCATGCGAAACCGCCCGCGCTCGGTGCTGCGCCGTATGACCGCGCCCCTGATCGTCGCCGCCGGTCTGCTGGCTGCGCCGGTCCTCACGCGGAGCGCCGGTGCGCAGACGCGCGTCGCACCCGCCGTGGACCCCGGCGCCACCGCCGCCGGCCCCAGACCCATTCCCGGACCGGTGTACGAGTCGGCGCCGTTCAGTCGGGCGGTCGCCCGGGGCACGAGGATCCGGACCGGCATCCCCGGTCCCCGCTACTGGGTCCAGCACGCCCGGTACACGATCGAGGCCACTCTGGACGTGGCTCGCAATCGTCTCGAGGGGCAGGAAACGGTCGTCTACCTGAACCGCTCACCAGACTCACTCCGCCAGCTCGCCGTGCATCTGCGTCAGAACGTGTTCGCTCCGGGCAGCCCGCGCCGCGAGCTGGTGCCGATCACGGGGGGAGTCACCCTCTCCCGAGTCGTGGTAAACGGACTGCTGAGCGCTCCCGTGACGCCCCGCAAACGGGCCGTGTCCGACACCGGGCTCCGCCCGGCGAACGAGACGCCGCAGCCGGAGTACGCGGTGGCTGGGACAGTGATGTGGATCCCTCTTGCGACACCGCTCCTCCCGGGCGACAGCCTGCGGCTGGTGGTGGCGTGGTCCTACACCCCACCGCCAGCCCCTGCCGACGGCCGTGAAGGCCACGAGGACCACGTGTATTTCATGGGCTACTGGTATCCGCAGATTGCGGTCTACGACGACGTGAACGGCTGGGTCGCCGACCCGTATCAGCTCGAGGCGGAGTTCTACATGGACCCCGCGGACTACGATGTGCGCCTTACGGTGCCGCGCGGTTGGGTGGTCGGTGCCACGGGCACGCTCCAGAACGCCGCCGCGATCCTGTCCCCGATAGCCCGGGACAGTCTCGCCGCAGCGCGGCGGTCGGGGCGCGTGGTACGGGTGCTCACGCCGAGTCGTTCGGCCGGGCGCGTCTTCACCGCAGGCGGCGGCCCCGCCACGTGGCACTTCACGGCCTCCGACGTCCGAGACTTCGCGTGGGGCACGAGCGACCGGTACGCCTGGGACGCGACCCGCGCGCTGGTCGGTGGCGCCGGGGCTGCTTCGGACACGGTGGACATCAACAGCTTCTTTCGGCTCACGCCATCCGCCGCCGCGTGGCAGACCGGTGGTGCGCGCTACACGCGAGACGCCGTTCAGCAGATGTCGGCCTACCTCTGGCCGTATCCCTATCCTCAGATGACCTCGATGGAAGGGGTGCTCAACTCCGGCGGCATGGAATACCCGATGGTGACGCTGATGCAACCGTGGGCCGACACCCTCTCGCTGGCGGGCGACCTGATGCACGAGACGGGACACATGTGGTTCCCGATGCAGGTAGGGTCCAACGAAACGCGTTATCCGTGGATGGATGAGGGACTCACGCAGTTCAACGCGGCGCAAGGGATGCGGGTGTTGTACGGGGAGCCGCGGCAGGGAGGGCGGCTCAACGATTCCGAGGCGGGGCAGCGCGCGATTTATCTCCGCGCCGCGCGTGCCGGCGAGGACACGCCGTTGATGCTCCCCGGGGGCGGGGACGACTACCCCGAGGACCTCTATGTCATGATGTACTACGACAAGACGGCGCAGGTCCTGGCCGCGCTCCGTGGCCTCGTGGGGCCCGAGGTCTTCCACCGTGCCTTCGTGACGTACGGACGCCGCTGGGTCGGCGGGCATCCGCAGCCGTATGATTTCTTCAACGCGATGTCCGATGCAGCTGGAGGGCAGGATCTGTCCTGGTTCTGGACCACGTGGTTCTACGAGGGGTGGCCGCTGCACCAGGTGCTCGACTCCGTGACCGAGACGGGCGACTCGGTGACGATCACGATCGGGGATGAAGGCCTCGCACCGATGCCGGTTCGGCTCGCGGTAACGCGCGCGGACGGGAGCGTGCAGCGGGTCGAGGTGCCCGTCGACGTGTGGCTCGAGGGCGCCCGACGCACGGCGGTACGCGTCGCGCGCGAGCCGCGGATCGTGCGCGTCACCATCGACCCCGCGGCGCTGTTCCCCGATCTCGATCGCACTAAGCACACGTGGGCGCCGGAGGGCATGCGGTGAGGCCACCACACCTGCAGCCCGGACGCGCCGTGACTGCCACGCCGACGCTGCAGCGCCAGTGCTTCCATCGTGGGTGGATGACCACAGCGGATTGAGGCGAACGTGCGGCACCCGGTTTGCACGCCCCTCGACGCCGTCGCGCACACTAAACAGCGAGGCGGCAACATGCACAACTTGAAACAGTCGAAGACGATCACTCGCCTGGCAGGTCTTCTCATCGTCGCGGTCCTCGTCCCGAGTTGTCGTGACTCCGTGGGTCCCGCGCACCGCGCTCCTGGAGGTCCGGAGGCCTGGCTGATTGAGCCGTCTCCACCGCCCCCGCCGCCGCCCCCCCTCAAGCCGCGGCTCGTGGTTACCCTCCTCAATAACAGCGCGAGGGCCAGGTTACCCGGCTGCGGGGTGAACCCGCTGTTCGAGGGTGAATCCACGATCGCGGCAGACGTCGCGGTGCTGGACGACCCGGGCAACACGATCACGTCGGTGGCGGTATCGCTCGGGCCCGAGAACTCTGGCGGCTCTCTCTGCGGGGCCACCACGGGCGATGTGGGGGCGGATGGTGTGGCTCACTTTTCGTTGGGGGTAGACCTTGGCGTCCCTCCTCCGACGTGCGCCGCGCTAGGCAGCTGCACCTACCAGCTCACGGCGACGGCCGAGGGGGCGGAAAGCGGCGTCAGCCAAGAGTTCACCATCACCGTCGTCGTGGTGACCTGATCCGGCAGGCGCGCGCACGTCGCTCTCGCGACTCAGTTGAGCGCGGCGTGACCGGCCGCTTCCCAGCGAATGTGCTCGGTGGTTGTCTCTTCCAGCAGGGCGACCACCTGGCACGCGACGGCCGTCCCCACCTCCGCCACTCCTTCGAAGTGGCCGCTCACCGCGAGCAGCTCCGTCCCCACGCCGATGAGCCCGGGGTTCTCCATCACGCGCAGGATGGTCCGCAGCAACGCGCGACGTAGCGGGGCGACCGCCGCGTTCGCACGCGCGACCTCCTGGGCTCGCGCGGGCCGCGTCGCGCGTGACCACGGCTTCGATCGCGCCGCTCAACGCCACTTGAGCCACAACCGCGCGGTCGAGCAGCTCGGCGGTGAGCGGAAACGAATGACAACGATGAATGAGCGCGCGCATGTCGGTTGTCCTGTGATTGGCGACCGTACCGACATCCAACCCGGTGCGCGTCACTTCACCGTGCGAGTGGAGTAACGGGTCGGTAACGCGGCCGGCCGGGCGTCTCCTGTCGCGGCGTCGTCACGCTGCGCGTCACCGCCAGCTGTGTCGTCGGAGTACGACGCCGAGTCGCTGCAACGGTCTCCCCACACCTCGAATTGGGGCCGTTTATCCTCGTAACAACGGCGTAACGTCTGTGCGACACGGTGTGACCGTGCAGTCGGTGATGCCGCGCACGCAGCTCATTGATGGTATGGGACTTGCCCGCCCGACCCGGGGCAGAGCGGGCTGGGCGGGGCCGTACCAGCCCGAGAGCGGCAGCCGGCGCGTTGCATGACGAGGGCCGCGGAGAGGGGAGACCGAGTGCGGATCGGACTGCTGATGGGACGATACGCGTCCACCGACAAGAGCCACATGCCGGAGCTCGTCCGGCTGCTCGCCGAGTGGGGCGTCACCGCCGAGCCGGTGCACGTCGGTGACGAGTTGATCGACCTGGCGCGAATCCGCGTCGACTACGATCTGTACGTCCTCAAAGACAAGAGCGAGCTCGCGATGCGCGTCGCCGCCGCGCTCCACTCGGCGGGCGCCGCGCTGCTCAACCCGTATCCGGCGTCGGCCACACTGCGCGACCGGATCGTCAAACTGCGCGTCCTCCAGGCGGCAGGCGTGCCCACGCCGAAGACATTCGTCGCGTCACACGTCGACCAGCTGCGGGCGGCGCTCGAGCACGGCCCGCTCGTGATCAAGCCGCACCGGAAACTGGCGCGCAGCGCCCCGGGAGAGGGGATTCACATCGTCCGCGACGCGGCCGAGCTGGCGGCGCTCCCGCTGATCAGCGAGCCGGTGTTCGCGCAGCGCTACCACGCCTGCGACGGCCCGGACCGCAAGATCTACTCGATCGGGAGCGAGATCTTCGGCGTGCTGCGCAGCTGGCCGGCGCGCACCCATCGCGAGAAGCTGGGTCAGGCGTTCACGCCGGACGCCGAGCTGGTGGACATCACACGGCGCTGCGGCGCCGCGCTGGGCATCGATCTGTTCGGCGTGACCGTCCTGCAGTGCGGTGGTAAGCCGTACGTCGTCGACATGACGAGCATTCCCAGCTTTCAGGGCGTCCCGGACGCCGCCCGCCGCCTCGCGGAGTACGTCTACGCCGCGACGGAGCGGGCGCTCAGCGGCGCGCCTTTGGTGCCGAGCGTCCCCACGCCCGTGCGGGATGAGCCGCCGGACCCACCGGCCGTGGTGCGCGCGGCGCCGCTGCCGGCGCGCCGTCCCCTCTCCGCCGCGCAGGCGGTCCGTCCCCGCGTCGCGATGTACTCGCAGGGGATGGTCGGGTTCGGCCATATCCGCCGCAACGCGTCGATTGCACAGGCGCTGCGCGGCTCTGCGCTCCAGCCGAGCATCGTGCTGATCGCCGAGGCGTGGCAAGCCGGCGCCCTGCCGATGCCGCCCGGGGTGGACTGCGTGACGATCCCGGCGCTGCGCCGAGAGGCGGACGGGGGATACAACCCGCGCTTCTTGTCGGACGTCTCCGATCGCGATCTTATCTCGCTGCGCGCCCGGGTGATCCGCAGCGCGATCAAGACCTTCGTGCCCGACGTGCTCGTCGTGGATTGTCTGCCGGTGGGCGTGGCCGGCGAGCTGACGCGCACGCTGGCGCGCCTGCGCAAGAGCGGCCGTACACGCTGCGTCCTCGGGCTGCGCGACGTGCTGCAGGATGCGGAGACGGTGCGGCGCGACTGGTCCGAGCGGGCGCACATGGACGCCATCCGAGACTATTACGACGCCATCTGGGTGTACGGCGATCCCGCCGTGTACGACCCGGTGCGCGAGTACGATCTGCCGGATTATGCGGCGGCCAAGGTGCGTTACACGGGGTACCTGGACCAGCGTCCGCGTCTCGAATTGGCGGAGGCGCAGACCGCCGCCCTGTTGGCGAGCCTGCCCCCCGGGCGAATCGCGTTGTGCGTCGTGGGCGGCGGTCACGACGGCGGCGCCCTGGCCGAGGCGTTCGTCCAGGCCGATTTCCCGCCTGATACGACCGGGGTCGTCGTGACCGGACCGCTGATGCCGTGGGAGACGCGGCAGCGCCTGCACCGGGCCGCGCAGCGCCGGACCCGCCTCGAGCTACTCGAATTCGTGCCCGATCCGGTCCCCCTGATCGAGCGGGCGGACCGCGTCATCGCGATGGGCGGCTACAACACCGTGTGTGAGGTGTTGTCGTTCGAGAAGCACGCGCTCATCGTGCCACGCGTGACCGAGCCCGAGCAGGGGATCCGCGCGCGACGCATGCAGGAACTCGGCCTGCTCGACGTGCTGCAGCCCGACGACTTGAGCCCGCAGGCGCTGGCCGAATGGCTGGCCCGCGACCCGGGTCCGCGCCCGGCCACCGTCGGTCGGGTCGATCTGGGCGGCCTCACCCGCATCCCGGGGCTCTTGGCGGAGTTGCTGGGCGTTCCCGCGGGCCCGCTGCGGCCGGCCGCCCCGGTCGCCCCAGCCGGCGCGGAGGTTGGGCTCACGTGACGCGATCTGGGGCGCCACACACACCGACCGTCCTGCTGTACGCGCAGGATCACCAGGGGCTGGGGCACATCACCCGGACGCTCACGATCGCACGATGCGTCCTCGCGGCCTATCCGACGTTCGTCGCGTACATCGCGACCAAGTCGCCCGTCGCCGGCAACTTCACGCTCCCCGAGCGGTGCGACTACATCAAGTTGCCCACGCTGCTCTACGCGGAGGGCGTGGAGCGGTCCCCGGCCGAGGAGGAGGCGGCCAAACAACGCTTCCGCACGATCCGCGGTCAGATTCTGCGAGCCGCCGCGCTGGGATTGGCCCCGGACCTGGTCCTGGTGGATCACGAGCCACTCGGCGCCAAGGGTGAGTTTCGCGAGGGTCTGTATGCCCTCAAAGCGCAGTGCCCCGGCACGAAGTTCGTGTTCGGCCTGCGCGACATCATGGACGACGTCGGTCGAATTCAGGGGCAGTGGCGTGCGCTGGGGGTGTACGACGCGTTGGAGCACCTGTACGACGGGATCGCCGTGTACGGCTCCCCCTCGTTGTACGATGTGGCGGAAGCCTATGCCATCCCGGCCTCAGTGCAGCCCAAGCTGCACTACTGCGGGTACGTCGTGCGCGATCCACCGGCAGTCGATCGGAGCGCACTGCGCCAGGAGCTCGGCTTGCCGCCGAGCGGACCGGTGATCGTGGCGACTGTGGGCAGCGGCAGTGACGGATATCCGGTGCTCGAGGCTGTGCAGGCGGCGGTGGAGCGGCTGCGGGCCCTCGTCCCCGAGCTGCACGCGGTCATGGTGACGGGACCGTTCATGCCGGCCGAGCAGCGGGCGGTGCTGCAGGCGCGGGCGACGGCGACGTGTCGCGTGATGTCACAGGCGGACAACTTCCAGCTCATGGCCGCCGCCGACGCCGTCGTGAGCATGGGCGGCTACAACAGCGTGTGCGAGGCCCTGGCGGTGGCGCGGCCGCTGGTGATCGTGCCGCGGGCCACACACAAGGTCGAGCAGCAGATTCGCGCCGAGACGCTTGCCTCGCGCGGGTTAGCTCGTTGGGTCCACCCCACAGATCTGAGCGGTCCGCGTCTGGTCGAGGCGCTGCGCTGGGCGGTGAGCTGCGACCGGCGGGCACACGAGGAGCGGGTGCACGAGGTCATCCCCTCGTTCGACGGAGCGGCGCGGCTGGTGGCGTACCTGGCCCGCTGGCTCGGGGGCGACTGATGCGCTTCCACTTCGACCCCACTCCTGAGCAGCGCGCCGCCCTGGCGGCACAGCTGGCCCGGCTGCAGCAGCCGGCGGCAGCGCTGGAGGTGCTCGGCCCGATCCTGCCGGCCGAGTTGGCGCCGGCCGCCGCCGTCTGCACGCCGCAGAGCGTGCACTCGGATCGTTGCGTCGTGCAGGTGCGCGTGCGCTCCCATGGCGGGGACGAGCGGGGGTACGCGCTGAAAGCGTACTCGGACGACTTCGGCGAGCGGGTGTGGGCGCACGCCCAGCTGCTGGCGGAGCGTCTCCCGCCGCGCCTCCATCGACCGTGTTTGCCGATCCGCTATCTCCCACAGGAGCGCGTGCTCGTCTTCGACTGGGTAGAGGGGCGGATCCTGAGCAAGATCGTCGACGGGCGCAAACCGGAGCTGCTGCGACACGCCGCGGCGCTGGCGGCGGACCTGCATCGCGTGCCGCTCGTTCCGGAGCGGCCCACGACCGCGCAGATGCTCGTCGACGAGACGCGGGCTCGGTGCGACAACCTGCGACCCGGCTGGCCGGGGACCGCGGACATGGTGGAGCCGCTGCTCGCGGAGCTGTGGGCGGCGGTGCCCCATCTCGATTCGACCCAACCGGCGCCGATCCACGGCGACATGGCGGCCGGGCAGTTCCTCTGGACCGGTGAGCGGCTCGTGCTGCTCGACTGGGACATGTTCGGCTATGCCGACCCGGCGTACGATGCCGGCCATTTCGTGGCACAGCTGGACCGACGCTGCGCGCTCGACCACACGCTGCCGCCCGAGGCCGGTCGGTGGCCCGGCTGCTTCCGGGATGCCTATCTCGCCGCCATGCCCGAGGTCTCGGCGCGCAACGTGTCGTTCTATCGCGCCCTGACGCTCCTGCGGAAGACCTACACCGTCTGTCGGCGCCAGCCGGCCGAGGGCCCGCAACAAGCGGTGCGGCTCGCCGCCTGTGCGCAAGCGGCCCTCGAGGAGGTGCGACGCCAATGACGTCCACCCCCGCGTTGATCTCGCCGACTCGAGACGACCTGCACGGCGTGCTGAGTGACGCGCTGCGACAGGTTCGCGGCACCGATGCGTCGCTCGACGCCTGGTCGGCCGAGCCTTCCTTCGTGCACGGCGCCTGCGGCACAGCAAACCTCCTGTGGAGACTTGGTGGCCTCGTCGCACTGGATTGGGCCGCGCCCGATCCAACCATGAGCCGGCGGGTCGCCTGGTACGAGCAGGCGCCGCTGCTGAGCAAGATTCACGGTCTGACGTTCGATCTGACACGCCACCCCGAGGCCGACGCGCGGCGGCAGCGACAGGTCGAAGCGGTCGAGCTACTGCAATGTCTGGCCAACGCACGCGATTCCGACAGATCTTCCTGACGCATCTGCGTCGGGTCAAAGGGCGCCTGGCCATCGCGGCGGTGTGCACGCTGGGGGCCACCGCGACGGAGCTGTTGAAGCCGTGGCCGCTCAAGGTCATCCTCGATCACGTCATTCTCGACAGGCCGCTGTCGCGCGCGCTGCGCCTGCTGCCGCACGCGGTCGCCGACGATAGAGTGCGGTTGCTGGTGGCGGCGTCGGGCGGGATACTGTTGATCGCATTGTGCGGCGGCCTGTTTTCGTACGCGCAGATCTTCATCACTTCGTCCATCGGCTACCGCATGGTCTATGCGCTGCGCCGAGAGCTGTTCGCCCATCTGCAGACGCTGTCGCTGTCGTTCCATAACCATTCGCAATCGGGCGATCTGTTGACGAAAATCGCCGGCGACACGAACACGCTGAAGGACATCTTCGCGGACTCGATTCTCAAGTTCGCGACCTACGTCTTGACGGTCGCCGGGATGTTCGCCGTCATGTTCGCGCTGAACTGGCGAATCGGCTTGATCGCGCTGGCGACGATGCCGTTTCTCTCCTACAGCCTGTTTCATCTCTATCGCAAGACCAAGGCGTCGGTGAAGACGCAGCGCCGGCAAGAAGGGAAGGTCGCCTCCCGGATGAGTGAAGTGCTCTCAGCGATTCCCTTGGTACAGGCGTTTGCCCGGGAAAAATATGAAGCAGAACAGTTCGACGCGGTGACGGCGGAGACGGTGCGGGAAAGTATCCGGGTCGCCCGGCTGGAGGCGGCGGCCACGCGGTCGTCGGAGATCATCACGGCGCTCGGCACGATGGCGGCGGTGCTGTTCGGGGCGCTGCAGGTCTTGCGGGGTCGGATGCTGCCCGGCGAGCTCGTGCTGGTCGTGGGGTACCTGACCAACATGTACAAGCCGATCCGCAGCCTGGCCAAGCTCTCGACGGACTTCTCACGAGCGATGGCGAGTGCGGACCGCATCTCCGAGGTCCTTGATACGGAGCCGGAGATTCAGGACCGCGAGGACGCCATCGAAGCGGTTTCCCTGAGCGGCGAAATCGAGTTCCGGGGCGTGTCGTTCGATTACGGAGACGGCCACGACGTGCTGCGACAGGTTTCCTTCAGGGTAGCTCCCGGACAGCGGCTGGCCCTGGTAGGAGCGTCGGGCGCCGGCAAGTCCACCATCGTCAGCCTGATCTTGCGCCTGTACGAGGCGCAGGAAGGGGCGATCCTGATCGACGGGGTCGACATCCGTCAGTATCGTCGCGAATCGCTGCGGCGCCAGATCGGGCTCGTGCTGCAGCAATCGTTGCTGTTCGGCGCGACGATCGGGGAGAACATCGCCTACGGCCGCCCCGAGGCGAGCGTGGAAGAGATCATGGCGGCGGCCAAGGCCGCCAACGCCCACGAGTTCATCCGTCAGATGGAGGACGGGTACGACACCGTCATCGGTGAGCGAGGCGCGACCCTGTCGGGCGGGCAGCGCCAACGCATCGCCATCGCGCGCGCCCTCATTCGCAACGCGCCGATCCTCATTCTGGACGAGCCGATGACCGGCCTCGACGCGGAAAGCGAGGCGACGGTGCGCCAGGCGCTGGATCGCCTGATGGCCGGCAAGACCTGTCTCATGATCACACACGACCTGCCCTCGATCACGGATGCCGACTTGGTGCTCGTGCTCGAGGAAGGTCGCATCATCGACCGCGGCACCCACGCCGAGCTGATGGGCCGGAGCGGCCGGTACCGGCGCCTCTACGAGCTCAATCTCGGGCAGCCGACGGCCGATTTGCTCCGGTGAAACAGGCGATGCCAGTGCTCGGCCGGGTCGCACGAGCCGGAGTCCACCGGGTCGGTTTTCCGGCCGACCCCGACTTCCCCCAGCTCGCCATCGCCAGCGATCCGCAGCGGATGTTGGAGCTGTTCCGGCGCCATCTCGAGCCGGTTGCGGGGAAACGCTATCGCATCGAGGACTGCATTCCGTTGCGGTTCCGGTGCCGCCAGTCCACGGCGCGCTGCGTGCTGCAGTACACGCTGCGCGTACTCGAACCCGGCACGACCAGCCGGTGGGACCAGGGCGTGACGGGCTTACTCTACGCCCAGAAAGGCGCGGCCGAGCGGCTGTGGCAGGAGATGCAGGCCACGGATCCGAGCCGGGGGATCCCGGATGACTGGCTGACGTTTCGGCCGGTGGGCTTCATTCCTGACCTCGAGATGGCCGTGCAGGTTTTTCCCTACGACCGCAAGCTCAGAAATCTTGGCCCCGTCCTGGGCGGCGCGCTGCGCGATGTCGAGGCGCAGCTGCTCGCCCGCCTGGCGCCGGGTGAGTGGCGGGTCATGCAGCGCACCATGGAGCCGACGCGCTACCGGACGGAGCTCGGGGCGGCGCTCAGATGCACGCTGCAGGCCCGCGAGGCGGCGACCGGGCACGTCGAAACGGTGCGCTGCTTCGTCAAGGTGTATCGCAACGACCACGGCGAACACACCCTCGACCTGCTCGAGTCACTCGGCCAGCGGGTCGCGCGAGGCGAGACCGGCTATTCCGTGGTGCGGCCGGTCGCCTACCGTAAGGACCTGCGCACGCTCGTGTTGGAGGAGGCTCCCGGCACCGCGTTGCAGCAACTGCTGCGGGAGGGTCACGATCCGGCCGGTCCGCTGCGCATGACGGCCCGGGCGGTGGCGGCATTCAATCAGGATGACCTCGGGAACGCGCACGTGGCGCGCAGCTCGCTGGCGGTCCAGCTCGAAGAGCTGCGGCGGGCGGCGACCATCGTCGAGTGGGCGCGGCCTGAGCTCGCCACCGAGGCTCGGGCGATTACCGCCGCTGTTGCGGCCGGCCTCGAGGAGGTGCCGCCGGCGCCGATTCACGGAGACTTGAAGCCCGACCACGTGTTCCTGGCGGGCGAGCGTGTGGTTTTCATCGATCTCGATTCAGTGGTTCTGGGCGACCCCGTGCGGGACCCCGCGCATCTGTTCGCGTACGTCGCCGGCAGGGTCGGCCTGGATTCATTCCCGGCCGAGGAGGCGCGCGTCGCGGCCGGCCTGTTCGCCGCGGAGTACTTCGATCGCGTGCCGGCGGCGTGGCGCCAACGCTTCGGCCTCCATTGCGCCGGGGCGCTGGTCGAAGTGGCGAGCGCGATCTTCCGGCGGCAGGAAGCCCATTGGCCCGAAAAGGTGGCTGCGGCGGTGGCGGCGGCGCAGCGCTGTCTGGGGTGATCCGAGTGCGGGCGCGACGGCTGCCGCTGCTTCTGGCTTTGGCGCTCGCGCTTGCGGCGTCCCGTGCCGCCGCTCAGGTCGGGACGACGACGGACATCGTCACCGGCACGGTCGTCGGACCCGACAGCCAGCCGCTGCCCGGAGCGCTGGTGCAGGCGGTCTCGCTCGAAACCCGGATCTCCCGCCACGCTACGAGCGACGCGCGCGGCCGATTCACCATCGTGTTCCCCGATGGCGGCGGACAGTACGACCTCACGATCCGGTTCATCGGCATGGCACCGGCCAACGTCAGCGTCGCGCGTCAGGGAGATGAGGACCGGCTCGTCGCGAACGTGCAGATGGGGGCGTCCGCCGTCTCGCTCGAGGCCGTGACCGTCAGCGCCCGGCGTGGCTCCCGTGCCGCGGAGCGAGCGGGCCCGGGCGCGATCGGGCGCAGTCTCTCCGCCGACCAGCTGGCGCGCCTGCCGGTCGACGCTCTGGACCTGAAGACGGTGGCCGCCCTCGCGCCCGGCGTCCTCGCCCTGGCCGCCACGGATTCGACGGCAGCCGACTTCTCCGTGGCGGGCCAACGCCCCACGGCGAACGCCATCACGCTCGACGGCCTGTCGCTCGGCTCGGGGAGCGTGCCGCAGGATGCCATCCGCTCGACCCGCATCGTCACGAGCAGCTACGACGCGGCCCGGGGCCAGTTCTCCGGCGGCCTCGTGGCCTCGACGACGCGCAGCGGCAAGAACATCCCACAGGGGTCGTTCACGTACACGCTGCGCGACCGCTCCCTCGCCTGGGGCCAGGTCACCACGTCGCCGTTCGGGCAGGGGTACACCCAGAACCAGGTGAGCGGCGGGATGGGCGGCCCGATCGTTCGGAACCGGCTGTTCGTGTTCGGCGCGCTGCAGGGGCGCTGGCGCGGCCAAGCCCTGCCGTCGCTCGTCTCCGCGGACGCCGTCACCCTGGCGCGGCTCGGCGTCAGTCCCGATTCCGCCTCCCGGTTCCTCGCGCTGGCCGCGGCGAGCGGCGCGCCCGCCCGGCTCCGGGGGCTGTCGGACGAGCGCACCACCCACGAGGCCGTCGCGTTCCTGCGGTTCGATTGGAAGGCCTCGGAAGCCCACACGCTCACCCTCCGCCTCGACGGGCGATGGGACTCGCAGCAACCCACCCGCGTGAGCCCGCTCGGCCTGCCGCCGACGGGCGGCGCCCGCAGCGAGCGCGGCGTCGGCGTGATGGCGTCCCTCACGTCGCACGTCGCGGGGAGCCTGATCAACGAGGTGCGCGGCTATCTCGCGGCGGATCGACGGGACGCGACCGCCCTCGTCGCCGTGCCGGCCGGGCGGGTGCAGGTCGCCTCCGACCTCCCGGGCGGCAGTCAGGGCGTGGCGACGCTCACCTTCGGTGGCAATGCCGGCTTGCCACAACGGGTCGACAATCTGAGCCTGGAGCTCAGCGAAGAGCTTTCCTGGCTGCCGGGTGGTGGCGCGCACCGGCCCAAGCTCGGCGCCTTGTTGAGCGGCACGGGCCTCGACCAGAACCAGACGCCCAACCAGCTCGGCACGTTCGTCTTCCCGTCGCTCGCCGCCCTTGCCGCCGACAGCCCCGCGAGCTACTCGCGCGTCTTCGCCCCCCTGGTCCAGGGCGGCACGGCGTGGAACGCCGCGGTGTACCTCGCGGATTCCTGGCGCACCGGCGGCTTCCAGCTCACGTACGGGACGCGGCTCGAATCGGCGCGCTTCAGCGGCCCACCGCCGTACAATCGCGCGGCCGACTCGCTCTTCGCCCTGCGGACCAACCGCATTCCGGGTCACACGCGCCTCTCGCCCCGCATCGGCTTCACGTGGACCGGTGGGGGTGAGGAGGGAGGGCCGTCGACGATCGTGCGCGGTGGCGTGGGCGATTTCCAGAGCCCCACGCCGACCGCGCTGTACAGCGCGGCACTCGGGGCGCCCGGACTCTCCAACGCGGAGACGGAGCTCGTCTGCATCGGATCGGCCGTCCCCACTCCGGATTGGGTGGCCTATGGCCAGGATCCCTCCTCCATTCCGGGGCAGTGCGCGGGCGCGGGCAGCATGGTGGCCATCACGCCGCACCCGAACCTGACCGCCTTCGCACCCGATTATGCCGCGCCGCACGCCTGGCGCGCTTCCGTCGGCGTGCAGTACGGCCTCCTCCACGTCGTCACGCTGTCGCTCGATGCGAGCTACGCGCGCGGCGCGAGCCAGTACGGCTTCCGTGACGTGAACCTGGCCGCGACGCCGCGCTTCACGCTCCCCGACGAAGGCAGCCGCCCGGTGTACGTCCCGGCGGACTCGATCGTCCCGGCCACGGGCGCGCTCGGCTTCACCGCTTCGCGCGTGCACCCGGAGTTCGGGCAGGTGCTCGTCATCGGGTCCGATCTCCGGTCGGACACCCGGCAGGTCACCCTCGGCTTGGGCGCGGGTACGACGCGCAGCGCGGCGCTGCGAGTATCGTACACCTTCACGCGCGCCCGCGACCAGTCGTCCTTCTCATGCTGCGTCGCCTCGCACGGATTCGCCGCGCCCACCACCGCCGCCAACCCCAACGTGCGGGAATGGGCGACGAGCGATCTCGAGCGGCGCCACGCTTTCCTCGCCACCGTGACCCTCCCGATCGCCACCGCCCTCGAGCTCGGCGCCATCGCCCGCGTGACGTCGGGGGTGCCGTTCACGCCCGTGGTCGGGTCGGACATCAACGGCGACGGCGCGCGCAACGATCGGGCGTTCATCTTCGCTCCCACGACGGCACCCGACACCGCGGTGGGGAACGCGATGCGCACGCTGATCGCGGGCGCCCCGGCCGCCGTGCGGCATTGTCTCGTGACCCAGCTCGCACGCGTCGCCGCGAGGAACTCGTGCGCGGGTCCCTGGCAACCCTCGCTCGACCTGCAGCTCAGCTGGCGCCCCGCCTGGTTCGGGCTCGAGCGCCGGCTGACGCTCTCGCTGCTCACGGTGAACCTGCTGGGCGGGCTGGACGAGTGGCTCCACGGTGCAACGAAGCTGCACGGGTGGGGGTACGCATCCGCCCCCGACCCCATCCTGCTGTACGTGCGCGGGTTCGATCCGACGACGGCGCGGTTCCGCTATGCCGTCAACGGCCGCTTCGGCGCGAGCAGCGCGGGAAACGGCGGTGTAACGGTCCCGTTCCAAGTCGGCCTGCAGGCGCGTCTCACCCTCGGCCCCGACCGCTCGCGCGCCTCGGCGCGCCGCGCCGCCGCGGGACCGGACAGCGCCACCACCCCGCCCGACCTGCGTTCCCCGACCGCCCCGCCGCAGCCGACCGCCAATCCGGTCGCGGGAATCGTGTCATTCCGAGACTCGCTCGGGCTCTCCCGGGACCAGGTCACGGCGCTGCAGGCGATAGCGGACTCGCTCGACGGGTTGAGCCGATCGGTGCAGGACAACGTCCGGCGGGCGCTCCAGCGCGCCCGTGAGGTGCTCACCCCCGAGCAGTGGCGCAAGGTCCCCGAGCCGCTGAAGCGCGCTCCCTGAGCGCACGCCGGCCGGCGCCGTGGCGTGACCGCCGCGCTTGACGTACCGCGCCGGCGCTGCAGCTTCCGTGGCCATGACCGTGCCTTTCTGGGGCGTGATCGCCCTCGCCTACCACTTTTCCGCTCGGCTCGCCTACGTGCTCTACATCGGGCTCGCGCTGCGCCGCGAGGAACGGACCCGGTACCTGGCCGAGCGGCACGGCCCCGAGGGGGCGTTTCGCCGGTTCCGGCGGATGGCGGCGATCCTGATGTACAACGACGCGACGAGCTTCGTGGTGCTGTGCCTCGCGAGCCGGGGCACGCTCACCGTCGGCCTCCCTCGCGTCCCGGTCTTCGTCGTGGGAGCCGTGCTCGTGATCGTCGGCTCGTCCATCAAGCTGTGGGCCGCGGCCACGCTGGGGGCCGGCCCATACTACTGGCGTACCTTCTTCGTGCTGGACGGGTGGAAAGGCCCGAGTACCGCGGGGCCGTATCGCTACCTGCGGAACCCCATGTACACGGTCGGCTATCTGCAGACGTACGGCTTCGCATTGGTCACGGGCTCCTGGCCGGGCCTGGCGGCGGCATTGATCGATCAGATCGCCATTCTGCTGTTCTACCGACTGGTGGAGAAGCCCCACTTCGAGAGGACCGCGCGGGTTGCTGCCGGACTGTAACGCCGGCGCTGCTCCCGTCTGGACGAGCGCGCGTTTCCAGTGCACAATTCGGCGGCCGCCACAACCCTTCCTTAGGAGATTCGGCATGAGAGCGACACTCGGTACCATCCTGCTGGCCGTTTTCGCCCTGCCCGCCACGAGCGCGGCCCAGGCGAACGAGCCGACCATCGTCGTCGACGGCGTGCCCGTGGAGCGGGTCGGCGCGCAAGCCAAGAATCCGGTTGCGGACGGGTTACGGTTCGTGGAGCAGCGTCAGGCGAAGAACATCACGGATGCCGCGGAGGAGATGCCGGCCGACAAGTACGGCTACAAGCCGACGCCCGCCCAGATGAGCTTCGGCGACGTCGTCGCCCACCTGATCGCCGATGGCAACGACTATCTGTGCAGCGCCGCGACGGGCATGAAGTCGCCGGACCGGCCGAAGTTCACGGGCGCGGACTCGAAGGACAAGCTCGTGGCCGGTTTGAAGGACTCGTTCCAGTTCTGCGCGACCGCGGCCGCCGGGCTCCAGGATGCGCAGCTCGGCGATTCCATTCCCTTCTTCGGCGGTCGCAAGTCCACCCGCGCGATGGCGGTTCTGATCACGGTCGCCGACTGGGCGGACCACTACAGCCAGATGGCGAACTACCTGCGGATCAACGGGCTCCTGCCCCCCACGGCCAAGCGGACAGCGCAGTAGGCCCTACGTCTGTACCTGGTTGCGCCCGCCGTCCTTGGCGCGGTACAAAGCCCGATCGGCCGCCTTCACGACCTGATCGGGCTTACTGTGCCGGTTGTCCCGTTCGGCGACGCCGATGCTCACAGTGACCGGGACGCGCTTTCCTGGCCCCTTCTCGGTGAGGATCTTCTCCCGCTTGCGTTTCGAGCGGATCCGGCTGCGCAAGATGAACTTCGCGTCCTCCACCACCTTGCGCGTTGCTTCCAGCTCCGGGAGGCACTCTTCGGCGCCCTTGCCGGGGAAGATGACGGCGAACTCCTCGCCGCCGTAGCGATAGGCTCGGCCGCCGCCGCCCACCTGGGCCAGCTTCGCCGCGACCATCTTGAGCACCTGGTCCCCGACGTCGTGCCCGTGACTGTCGTTGATGCGCTTGAAGTGGTCCACGTCCACCATGCCGACGGTGTATTGGCTGCCAAGCCGCAGCAGCGCCTCGTTCAGGGCGCGCCGGGCGGGGAGCCCGGTGAGGCTGTCCTGATACGCCATGTGATAGGATGCCTCGACGACCGCGATGATGAGGATGAGGGCGGAGGTGGCCAAGTAGAACGTGGAGAATCCGGCGTTCCCGGGGCGCACGGCGGACAGCCCCAGGAACGCCGGTAAGAGCGACCAGCAGAACGAGCGGCCCGTCGAGGTGGGCGACAGGAGCTGAGCCGCGCCCATCAACCCCGCCGCGACGAGGAACGCGAGCAACGCGGGGTCGGCGAGCGGCGTCCAGGCGAACAGGCTGGGCGGCAGCAGGCGGGCATGCAACAGGGCGGCGGCAGGGCCGGGCGCCCCGCGCTCGAGGATCGTCACCAGCGCGACCTGCCCGAGAATGATGCCCAGGCGGACGAGCCCCGGCGACGTGAAGACCCCGCGCTCGGCAGTGAGCGCCAGGGCGGCCAGGTTGAGCGGCAGCAGGAACGCGATCGCCTGGAACGCCACGTGATCGCGCGTGAAGCCGTGGCTCGCCACCAAGGCCAGCAGCGAGCGGTCGGCGAGCGCGAGCACCAACAGGGCGAACAGCAGTCGACTGCGGTGGAACCGCCAACCGAGCAGCAGGCCGGCGCCGAACATGGCGTATGGGTAGTAGGACGCGATGGTGCCGACGGAGCGCTGCAGGCCGCGCGAATGCGTGAAGATCAGCGCGGCGAGGATGATGGGGATTTCCGGGAGGCTGTACGCTGCCGCCTTCGTCAGGCGCTCGTACCACACCGATTTCGGCTGCGCTGGTTGGCGCACGTCTCGGGAGCTCCGCGTGGCGGTGGGCATAAGGCTAGTTGCGTCGGCCCTCGACGGCTAGTGATATTCTTCCGCTCGCCCGGCGGTATCGTCTAGGGGACTAGGACGGAGCCCTCTCAAGGCTCAAACACGGGTTCGAATCCCGTTACCGCTATGTTCCCGCCCCCATCGTCTAACGGTTAGGACACCACTCTTTCAAGGTGGGAACAGGGGTTCGATTCCCCTTGGGGGCAGAGGTAAGAAAGGCGTCGAGCAGATGCTCGACGTATTTCTGGTTCAGGGCCGATAGCTCAACTGGCAGAGCAAGCGACTCTTAATCGCTAGGTTGACGGTTCGATTCCGTCTCGGCCCATCGCGGATTCCCGTACCGGAGGGGAGGTAGCAGTGACCCGGAGCGGCGTATCACGCCGGAAAACCGCGCGGGCGCGAGGGTCTGAGGACGTCGCCTCGCACTACCGCACGCTCGCCCGCAGCTTCCCGAACGGCACGCTGACCATCTTCGACCATGAGCTCCGCTGCCTCCTGGCGGAGGGCACGGGCGCCGGGAGCTTCACGCGCGACGTGCTCGAGGGCAAGACGCTCGCCGAGGCCCTGCCACCCGACATCCGTCAGGTGCTCGAGCCGCTGTTCCGGGGGGCCCTGGCCGGGACAGCGGGTGCGGCGGAGGTCGCGTATGGGGGGGGCTGGCTGGTCATCCACGCCGGGCCGCTGCGCGACGACCAGGGAGCGATCGTTGCCGGGATGGCGCTCGTGCAGGACATCAGCGCGACGCGAGGGGCGGCGGAAGCGCTGCGCGGGAGCGAAGCGCGCTTCCGGGCGCTCGTGGAGAACAGCTACGACGCCGTAGCCCTGATCGACGCCGACGCCAAGATCGTGTACGCCAGCGCGTCCACCACGCGCCTGCTCGGCTACTCCCCGGCGGAGCTCGTGGGTCGCAACCCCCTGGACCTGATCCATCCCGACGACCTCCCGTATGCGCGGGAGCGCTTCGCGGCCGCGGCCGAGCGGCCGGACGCGGCCGTGGTGGCGGAGTATCGGGTCCGACACCGCGACGGCTCGTGGCGCTCCATCGAGGGGGTCGGTGTCAACCGCCTCGCGGAGCCGGGGATCGGGGCGATCGTCGCCAACTTCCGGGACATCACGGAGCGCAAGCAGCTCGAAGAGCGGCTGCGGCGCGCTCACCGGATGGACGCCGTGGCGCGGCTCGCGGGCGCGATCGCGCACGACTACAACAACCTGCTGACCGTGATACTCGGCTCGGCCGAGATCCTGCTGCACGACCTCCCGGCCGCGTACGCGCGCCGCGACGACCTGCAGCAGATCAAGGCCGCCGCCTCGCGGGCGGCGGAGCTCACCCGCCAGGTCCTGGCCTACAGCCGGCAGCAGGTCCTCACGCCCCGGATGCTCGACGTCAACGCGCTGATCGGCGGCATGGAGCGCGTCCTCCAGCCGCTGGTCGGCGGCGGCGTCGAGCTGCAGCTCCAGCTCGGGGAAGGTATCGGGACGGTGCGTGCCGATCCCGTGCAGCTCGAGCAGGCGATCGTCAACCTCGTCTTGAACGCGCGCGAGGCGATGCCGAGCGGCGGCCGGCTCACCCTCGCCACGGCGGACGTCGCCGTGGATGAGGCATTCGCCCGAGATCACGATCCCATGTCGCCGGGCCGCTACGTGACGCTGGCGGTCCGGGACCAGGGCGTGGGCATGGATGGGGAGACCCGCGGCCACCTGTTCGAGCCGTTCTTCACCACGAAACCGGGCCGCCACGGCGCGGGCCTGGGTCTCGCGACCACGTACGGCATCATCAAGCAGAGCGGCGGATACATCTGGGCGGAGAGCGCGGTCGGCGAGGGGAGCACCTTCACGATCTACCTGCCGTGGCATGCGCCGCTGCCCGCCGCGGAGGCGGGGCATCGGGCGGAAGCGCCGGCCGCCACCGGCGCGGGCGAGACGGTGCTGGTCGTGGACGACGAGCCGGCGGTGCGGCTCGTGACCAAGCGGATCCTGCAGCGCAACGGGTACACGGTGCTGGAGGCATCCGGAGGTCACGAAGCCCTGCGCGTGCTGCGCGAGCACCCCGGGCCGATCCAGCTGCTGCTCAGTGATGTGATCATGCCGGAGATGAACGGCCGCGAGGTCGCCGAGCGGGTGCGCGAGCGGCGGCCGGGGATCAAGGTGTTGTTCATGTCGGCCTACAGTCCGGCGGCCATCGCGCACGACGGCCTGCTGGAAGAAGGCGCCGCGTTTCTCCGCAAGCCGTTCGAGATCGGCCAGCTGCTCAAGGCCGTGCGCCGCACGCTCGATGCGGCGGGGGTGGCTTGACGGGGTGCGGGTCCTGATCGTCGAGGACGACCCGGAGCTGGCAGGCCTGCTGCGCGATGGACTGCGCGCCCAGCGCATCGACCCGACGCTCGCCGCCACCGTCGCGGAAGGCCGCGACCGCGCCGCGGTGAGCTCGTATGACGTGATCATTCTGGACGTCCGTCTGCCCGGCGGGAACGGGTTCGAGCTGTGCGGGGAGCTGCGGCGCCGCGGGGTGACGACCCCGGTCCTGATGCTGACGGCGCTGGATGCCGTGGATGACCGGGTGCGCGGGCTCGAGGTCGGGGCGGACGACTACCTGACCAAGCCCTTCGCCTTCCGCGAGCTGCTGGCCCGCCTCAAGGCCCTGGCGCGGCGCCGCGCCGCGTTGCTGCCGGCTCGGTACCGGATCGCGGACCTGGAGGTCGACCTCGGCGCCCGCCAGGTGCAGCGCGGCGGGCGGGCGATCACCCTGAGCGCGAAGGAGTTCGCGCTGCTCGAGCTGTTCGTGCTCCATCAAGGGCGCGTGCTCGATCGCTCCACGATCACGGCACACGTGTGGGATGACAATCACGACCCCTTCGCCAACGTGCTCGAGGTGCTGGTCCGCCGCCTGCGCCGCAAGATCGACGACGGCTTCGAGCCCAAGCTGATCACGACGCTGCGCGGCGCGGGATACCGGTTCGGCACGTGAGGGCGCCCGCGTGACCCCGCTCGCCCGGCTGCGCCTCAAGCTCACGGCGTGGTACGCGGGGGTGTTTCTCCTGGTCCTGACCCTTCTGGGTGTCGGGCTCTTCCTGACCGTTCGCTACCAGATGTCCCGCCACCTCGACGCGTCGCTGCGCGCTGCCGCCGGCGCGCTCGAGCAAGCCGCGCGCATTCGCGAAACCGAGCGGGCGACTGCGCACGGAGCCGTGGTGGATGCGGTCGACGAGCTGCACATCCCCGATCGGTCGCTGTACTTGCTCGACGGGGACTTCCAGCCGATCAAACCCACCCAAGTTCGGGACTCGGTCCGCGCCGCCGCCCGGGAGGCCGTCCAGTCGAAACGGGAATTCCGGAACCTGGATGCCCGCGGCGGTCCCAAGCTACGGCTCTACGCCGAGCCCTTCAGCGGGACGACCGGCACCACTTACGTCGCGGTCGCGGTCGCCGATCGGATGGAGCTCGAAGACGAGTACGCGTCGCTGATCGAAGCCTTCGGGGCCGCCGCCCTCGCCGCCCTGCTGCTCGTCATCGGTGGCGGCTCGCTGCTGGTGCGGAAGTCCACTGCGCCGATCGAGCGCTCGATGGAGCAGATGCGCCGCTTCATGGCCGACGCCGCCCACGAGCTGCGCGCGCCCGTGACGATCCTGCGCACCAGGGCCGAGGTCGCCCTCGGCCAGGCGCGCGACTCGAGCCGCGACGCGGTCGCGTTCCAGGCGATCGAGCGCGAGGCGACCCGGCTGGGCCAGGTCGTGGGGGACCTGCTGACGCTCGCGCGCGCCGACGCCGGCGAGCGCCCGGTCGCACGGGTGCCGCTGTTTCTGGACGACGTGGCCGCGGAGGCCGTGGACGCCGTCCGGACTTTGGCCGAGCAAAAGCACGTGCAGGTGGAAGTCGGCGCGTTTGAAGAAGCGAAGATCACGGGCGACCCTACGCTCGTCCGGCAGCTCTTGTTGATCGTGTTGGACAACGCCGTCAAGTTCACCGCGACGGGCGGGAAGGTGCGCCTGGACGTGTCGGCGGACGATGGTCGGGCCGCGGTGGTCGTCGCGGACACGGGGGTCGGCATCCCGGCGGAACACCTCCCGCATGTGTTCGAGCGCTTCTATCGGGGTGAGCCGGCGCGGCGCGAGGCGGACGGAGCCGGCCTCGGCCTCGCGATCGCGCGCTGGATCGTGGACGCGCATGGGGCGCGGATCGACATCGCGTCCGCGGCGGGCACGGGAACGCGGGTGACGATCAGCTTTCCGCTGGTGGGGTAGGAGACTCCCGTTCCCCACGCTGCAGCGTGGGAATTCACGCACGAGGAAGCACGTACTCCCGCCCCCGGATCGCCACGAGCAGGATCGGCACCGCGAACAGCGTGATCGGCGTCGACAGCGTGAGCCCGCCGATGACGGCGAGCGCGAGCGGGCGCTGCAGCTCGCTGCCCGCGCCGATGCCCAGCGCGAGCGGGAGCAACCCGAACAGCGTGCACAACGTCGTCATGAGGATCGGGCGGAGACGCACCCGCGCGGCTTCGCGAATCGCGACTTCGAGCGGCACGCCCTCGGCTCGCATCTTGAGCCGCGTGAAGTCGAGCAGAATGATGCCGTTCTTCACGATCAGCCCGACCAGCAGGATCAGGCCCATGAACGACGAGACGTTGAGCGGCGTACCGGTCACGATCAGCAGCAGCAACCCGCCTACGAACGACAGCGGCGCGACGAGCAGCACCACGAGCGGCTCCACGAACGACTCGAACTGCACCAGCATCACCGCGCAGACGCTCACCACGGCGAGCCCGAGCACCAGCAGCAGCGCCTGGAACGCCTCCTGCTGGCTGGCGTACTGGCCGCCCAGCGCCACCCGCACGCCGGGCGGCGGGGCATGCGCGGCCAGCACGCGGCGCACGTCGCCCATCACGCCGCCCAGCGAGCGGTCGCTCACGTCGGCCGTCAGGGCGATCATCTGCTGCTGGTTCTCGCGCTCGAGGCCCGCCCGCGACTCGGCCGGTGTGAACGTCGCGAGACTGCCGAGCGGGGTCGCGGGCCGTGCGCGCGCGCCGAGCACCGGCAGGGAGCGCAGCCGCAGGGGGTCGAACCGGACCGAGTCGGGTGCCCGCACCCGCACCGCGACCGGGCGGTCCTCGACCCGAATCTCTCCCGCGTTCACGCCGAGCAGTGCACCGCTCACCGCGGTCCCCACGTCCACGGGCGTCATCCCAATGCGGTCGGCCTCGGTCTCGTTGACGCGCATCATCAGCTCGGCCGAGGGCTCGGTCACGCCGTTATAGAGGTCCTCGAGTCCGGGGATCCCCTCCAAGTCCGGGGCGAGCCGCCGGGCATACGCCTCGAGCGTGTCGAGCCGCTCGCCGAACAGCTTGATCTCGACCGGCTTCGCCGCACCGGCGAGATCGTTGATCACGTCCGACAGGATCTGCACGAACTCGATGCGCATGCGGGGGGCGGCCGCGGAGACCTTGCCGCCTACTGCGTCCAGGACCGGGGAGATGTCGCGGGAGCGCTGGCTGCGTGGTACGAGACGCGCCACGATGTCGCCGCG
>Ga0137399_10000121_pt1 | contig 27082 bp, 18 predicted proteins | sample czorhiz316metaG_FD_104810 | JGI IMG/M metagenome (GOLD analysis project Ga0137399, IMG submission 104810) | Vadose zone soil microbial communities from Angelo Coast Range Reserve, California, USA - czorhiz3.16 metaG | ecosystem: Environmental > Terrestrial > Soil > Vadose zone | place: USA...
CTCGCTGGAGGAGAAGGCGGAGCAGCTGCAGCTCATCTCCAAGTACAAGAGCGAGTTCCTCGCCAACATGAGCCACGAGCTGCGCACGCCGCTCAACTCGCTGCTCATCCTGGCCAAGCTGCTGGCCGACAACAAGGAGTCGAACCTCTCCGAGAAGCAGGTGGAGTACGCCAAGACCATCTACGCCTCGGGCGGCGACCTGCTCTCGTTGATCAACGAGATCCTCGACCTCTCCAAGGTGGAGGCCGGCAAGATGCAGATCGAGCCGCGGGACATCGCGCTGGTCGACCTCAAGGAGTTCGTCGACCGCAACTTCCGGCCCGTGGCGGAGCAGAAGAACCTCGACTTCTCGGTCGAGCTGGACGGCTCGCTCCCCACCCACGTGCGCACCGATCCGCAGCGCCTGCAACAGGTCCTCAAGAACCTGCTGGCCAACGCCTTCAAGTTCACCGAGCGGGGCAGCGTGCAACTGCGCATCCACGCCGTGCAGGACCGCCACGGGCTGGACAACGACGCGCTCCGCCGCGCCGGGCGGGTGATCGCTTTCTCGGTGATCGACACCGGGATCGGCATCCCGCGCAACAAGCAGAAGATCATCTTCGAGGCCTTCCAGCAGGCGGACGGGACCACCAGCCGCAAGTACGGCGGCACCGGCCTGGGCCTCTCCATCAGCCGCGAGATCACCCGTCTGCTGGGCGGAGAGATCCACGTGGAGAGCAACCCCGGCCAGGGATCCTCGTTCACCATCTTCCTGCCGGACCGCTACCTGGGTCCGGAGGAGGGCGCGGGCGACGAACCGGCGGCTTCCCCCGAGCACCTCCCGCCGCGCCCCCTGGACGAGCCGCGTTCGCCGCCGCCTTCCCGCCCGTCGAAGATGGACGTGCTGGCGCCCGTGGTGCAGGCCGAGTCGCTCGCGCCGAAGCCGGTCGACGACGACCACGAGCACCTGCGCGAAGGCGACCGGGTCCTCCTCATCATCGAGGACGACGTGAAGTTCGCCCGCATCATGGTCGGCATGGCGCGCGAGAGGGGCTTCAAGGCGGTGGTGGCGACGCGCGGCGACACCGGCCTGGCGCTGGCGAACGAGCTGCAGCCGGCCGCCATCACGCTGGACATCCAGCTGCCGGTGGTGGACGGCTGGAGCGTCCTCGATCGCCTGAAGCGCAACCCCCGGACGCGGCACATCCCGGTGCACGTCATCTCCATCGTGGAGAAGAGCAAGAAGGGCGCCGCCATGGGAGCGTTCGCCTATCTGGAGAAGCCGGTCAGCAAGGACGCGCTGGAGGGCGCCTTCACCCACATCCAGTCGTTCGTGGAGAAGAAGGTGAAGCACCTCCTCCTCATCGAGGACGACGCGGCCCAGGCGAAGAGCATCAGCGAGCTGGTGGGCGAGGGCGAGGACGTCGCGGTCACCTCGGTGTCCACCGGCGAGGGGGCCCTTCAAGAATTGGAGACGGGCCAGTTCGAGTGCGTGGTGCTCGACCTGATGCTGGGCGACGTCGACGGCACCAAGCTGCTCGAGCAGATCAAGACCCAGCCGCGGTTCCGCGACCTGCCGGTGATCGTCTACACCGCCAAGGAGCTGTCCAAGAAGGAGGAGCTGCGCCTGAAGAAGTTCGCCGAGTCGGTCATCCTCAAGTCGGGCGCGAGCTCCCCTGAGAAGCTGCTCAGCGACACGGCCATCTTCCTGCACCGGGTCGACGAGAGCATGCCCGAGCGGACCCGCAAGTTCCTCCAGGAAACGCGGGCAGAGGAAGAGTCGGTCGCGGGCAAGAAGGTGCTGGTGGTCGACGACGACGTGCGCAACATCTTCGCGCTCACCAGCATCCTGGAGAGCCACGGGCTCGAGGTGCTCTACGCGGAGAACGGCAAGGACGGCATCGCCGCCCTGGAGCGCAACCCGGACGTGGACCTGGTGCTGATGGACGTGATGATGCCGGAGATGGACGGCTACGAGACCATGAAGGCCATCCGCAACGACCCGACCCACAAGGCGTTGCCGATCATCGCCATCACCGCCAGGGCCCTCAAGGAGGATCGGGACAAATGCATCGTCGCGGGCGCGTCGGACTACCTTCCCAAGCCGGTCGACACCGACAAGCTCCTGCAGCTGATCCGGCTGTGGGCGCGCTGAAAACGGAGCACTAGGTTCCTCGCATGGCGGTCCAGCGCACCAAGCCCTCGCCTGCCCAGTCGCGTCCCGCGGCCGACCCCGGGCTGCGCGCGCGCATCCTGATGGTCGACGACCACCAGCCCAATCTCCTGGCGCTGGAAGCCATCCTCGGGCCGCTGGGCGAGGAGCTGGTGGGCGTGACCTCGGGGGAAGACGCTCTCCGCCAGCTCCTCGAGGGAGAGTTTGCGCTCATCCTGATGGACGTGCAGATGCCCGGGATGGACGGCATCGAGACCGCCGCGGTGATCAAGCAGCGGGAGCGGAACCGGTCGACTCCGATCATCTTCCTCACCGCCATCGCCAAGGATCCCTCGTTCATCTTCAAGGGATACTCGCAGGGCGCGGTCGACTACCTGCTCAAGCCGTTCGACCCCGAGATCCTGCGCACCAAGGTCTCCGTCTTCGTCGACCTCTGGCGGCGGGGCGAGCTGATCAAGCGCCAGGCGGCGATGCTGCGCGCGCAGGAGCTGCGCGAGCTGGAGCGCCGCAGCGAGGTGCGCTTCCGCGGCCTCACCGACTCGATGCCGCAGTGCGTGTGGGCGGCCCGGCGGGATGGGGAGATCCATTACTGCAACCGCGTCTGGCGGGAGTACGCCGGCCCCGACGCCGGACTCTCGTTCTTCGCCGGCGTCCCGCCGGACGAGCTGCCCGCGGTCCAGGTGGCCTGGACGGCGGCGATCCGCGGCGGGCGAGGGCTGGAGCGCGAGCAACGGCTGCGCCGCCACGACGGCGAGCTGCGCTGGCACCTGTGCCGGGTGGTCCCCGAGCGCGACGAGTACGGCGCCATCGTGGGCTGGATCGCGACCGCCACCGATATCGACCACCAGAAGCGCGTCGAGGAGGCGCACGCGGCCCTGCTCCTGCGCGAGCAGGAGGCCCGGGCGCAGCTGGAGGAGGCGAACCGCTCGAAGGACGAGTTCCTCGCCACCGTCTCCCACGAGCTGCGGACGCCGCTGAACGCCATCCTCGGCTGGACCCGCATGCTCCGCACTGGCGTGCTGCACGGCGAGGAGAAGCTGCAGCGGGCGCTGGAGACCATCGAACGGAACGCGCGGGCGCAGACGCAGCTTGTGGAGGACATCCTCGACGTCTCGCGCATCATCGCGGGCAAGCTGCGCGTCCAGGTGCGCCACATCGATCTCCGCGGCGTCATCCTGGCCGCGATGGACGCGGTCCGCCCCGCGGCCGAGGCCAAGCAGGTGGAGCTGGCGATCGATCTGCGCGACGAGGCGAGCGACTTCCACGGCGATCCGGACCGTCTCCAGCAGGTGGTCTGGAACCTGCTCGCCAACGCCATCAAGTTCACCCCGGGCAAGGGCAGGGTGTTGGTCGAGCTGCGCCGCTCGAACGGCGACGCCGAGATCGCCGTGAGCGACACCGGCATCGGCATCCAGCGCGACTTCCTGCCTCACGTCTTCGACCGGTTCCGCCAGGCGGACAGCTCGAGCACGCGCATGCAGGGAGGGCTCGGCCTGGGGCTCGCCATCGTCCGGCACCTGGTCGAGGTGCACGGCGGCACGGTCGAGGCGGAGAGCGAGGGCGAAGGCAAGGGGGCGCGGTTCACGGTCCACCTACCGGTGCGCCAGGTCCAGCCGCAGCCGCAGGAGACGGCGGCGCTGAGCGAGGACGGCATCCACCCCGAGCCGCCGGCGCCGATCGGGCCCACCGCGCTGGCCGGCATCCGCGTCCTGGTGGTGGACGACGACGAGGACGCGCGGGAGCTGGTTCGCGTCATGCTCGGCAACTACGGCGCCGAGGTGATCCAGGCGGCATCGGCGGACGAGGCCCTGGAGCTGATCTCCCGGCAGCCGCCCGACGTCCTGGTGAGCGACATCGGGCTTCCCAACGAGGACGGATATGCGCTCCTGCGCCGCCTGCGCGGGCTGCCGCAGACGGCGCGGCTCCCGGCGCTGGCGCTGACGGCCTACGCGAGCAGCGCCGATCACCGCCGGGCCCTGGAGGCGGGCTTCCAGAGGCACGTTTCGAAGCCGGTCGAGCCCGTGGAGCTGGCACGCGTCGTCGCCTCGCTGGTCGCCGAGGCCCGCGCTCGCGCGGCCGGGAGCGCGTCCTCGGCCGCCCCCGGCGTGTTGCCGCTCCTGTCCCTGGCCGCGGTGTCGCAGGCCTGACCGCCCGTTCCGGGCGACGTCAGGCGCATGTGAGCTGGTGAACGCGCGGCGGACTTCGTCACCTGTTCGATACTTCACTGCGAGTGCAGGGCCTTGGGCGCGGGCTCCTCGTTACTGTGGCACGTGCCTTATCGGGTCCAGCTGAGATGCGCGGTGGGATCGGTGTCGGCCGACACGCTCGGCCGGCTGCGCGCCCGCTTGCGCGAGATCGGGCACAGTCTCTTGGCCGTGTCGTCCTCCAGCGCTTTCTGGTCGTCCATGACGGAGAGCCCGCTCTTCGTCGACGTGGAGGGTTGGCGCTTCAAGTACGCGATCAACCGGCAGTCGCAGGTCCTGACCGTCGTGGAAGTGAGCCGCGTCTCCGATGCCCCCGCAGCCTACGAGCGCGCGAAGGCGGACCGGAACCGATACTGAACGATCGCCGCGAGCGTTCGGGATCCACCACGAAATCAAATGCTTCGCTGCCAGTCCTTGGCGGCCGCCCGGGCGGAACCCAGATTTCGTACGGGTGTACCGGATCGAGACTGGCGATGGGGTACGCGGTCCACTTCAAGGAAGTACCGCCTGACCTGCCGCCCGAGGTGGAGGCGCGCGTCCGGCTGGCCCTCGACGACGTCGGCGAGGCCTGCAGCTCCATCGCCCGCGACAACGAGTTCTGGACCTACCTGAAGGAGAGCGGCTTCGTCCTCGAGCACCAGGGGTGGCGTTTCCACTATCACCTCGACCGCGCCGGGCGGGAGCTCGTGGTCGACCGGTGCGAGCGCCTCCCCGACGGTCCGCCCTCGACCCCCTGAGCCCGCCGGGCCCTTGACGGCGGCGGCGTTCCCTGGTTCTCAGCGGCGGTGGATCGCGGATGAAGCTTCGCGCGGTGGACCTGCCTCCCCGGCGACCCGGGCTGGACCGGACCCTGGTCCTGCTCCACGGATTCGGGGCCGACGAGCACGACCTGTTGCCCATCGGCGATGAGTTGGACCCGCGCCTGCGGGTCGTCAGCCTGCAGGGGCCGATCGCGCTCGAGTCCGGCGGCCGCGCCTGGTTCGACCTGCAGCAGACCCCGCAAGGGTTCGCCTTCGATCCCGCCGAGGTGGCGGAGGGTGCGCGGTTGGCGCTAGAGGCGGTGGAGGAGATCGCCCGGCGCAGCCCGCGTCCGCTCCTGTGCGGCTTCAGCCAAGGTGCCGGGATGGCACTGTCGGTCGCGCTGGAGCGCCCGGACCTTTCCTCGGGAGTGCTGGCCCTCTCCGCCGTGCCGCCGCAGGAGCAGCAGCCGGTCGCGCTGCACGGCCTGCCGGCGTTCGTCGCGCACGGGCTCCACGACCCACTGATCCCCGTCGAGGTCGGCCGCGCCACCCGGGATCTCCTCCAGCAGCTCGGCGCCAACGTGACCTACCGCGAATACCCCATGGGCCACATGGTCATCCCCACCGAAATCTCCGACGCCCGCACCTGGCTCTCCACCGTACTCGCCTAGAAGCAGCGCACCACAGAGGTCACGGAGGTATTTTCGAAATTTACCTCCGTGCGCTCCGTGTGCTCCGTGGTGTAGTCGTTTCGGTGAATTTTCGGCCGGCCGCAGGGAGCGAGCGTGCGGCTGCACGTACGTACGGTCCGCGCTTGCGCGCGGGGGGAGTGGGGAGTAGGAGAGCCGTTCCCTCGGGAAGGAGGACGCAAGTGCTCCGCCGTATGCTGGTCTTCGCAGTCGCCATCTGCGCGCTGCCCGTCCTCGCCAAAGACCCCGAGCTGAAGTTCGAGAAGTACCGGCTGCCCAACGGGCTCACCGTCCTCTTGAGCGAGGACCACCGCCTCCCGCAGGTGTCGGTGAACGTCTGGTACCACGTCGGCGCCGCCAACCAGACGCCCGGCCGGAGCGGGTTCGCCCACCTCTTCGAGCACATGATGTTCTCGGGCAGCAAGCACGCCAAGGACCCCGACGCCATACTCGAGCAGGTCGGCGCCTCGAACATGAACGGCTCGACCAGCTTCGACCGCACCAACTACTACGAGACCGTCCCCTCGAACGAGCTGCCCACCGCGATCTGGCTGGAGAGCGAGCGCATGGGGTTCCTCCTCCCCACGCTGGACGAGCAGAAGCTCAAGATCCAGCGCGACGTGGTGAGCAACGAGCGGCACCAGCGCATCGACAACGTGCCCTACGGCCCCACCCAGCAGCGCCTCTGTGACCTGCTCTATCCGCTGCCGCACCCCTATTACGAGTGCGTCATCGGCGACATCAAGGAGATCCAGTCCGCATCGCTCGACGACGTGCGGGACTTCTTCCGCCGCTACTACGGCCCGAACAACGCTTCCCTGGTGCTGGTCGGCGATTTCGACCCGGCCACCGCCCGGCGGCTGATCGAGAAGTACTTCGCCGACATCCCCCGGGGCCCCGAGGTGAAGAAGCCAGACGCCAAGGCGCCGCCGGTCTCCTCGGTGGTGAAGGAGACGCTGCAGGACCGGCTGGCGCAGCTGCCCCGGTTCCAGCTGGTCTGGAACGGGCTCAAGCCGTTCGACGACGACGAGCCCGCCGGAGACGTGCTCAGCGAGGTGCTCACCGGTGGCAAGACCTCGCGCCTCTACCAGTTGCTCATCCTCGAGAAGCAGGTGGCGAGCAACGTCGACGCGAGCAACCCGGCCCTGGGCCTGGGCGGCTGGATCCAGATCGGCGCCACGGCCCGGCCCGGCCACACCCCCGACGAGCTGCGCGCTCTCTTGCAGCAGGCGATCGACGACGTGAAGCAGAACGGCGTCGGCCCGGAGGAAGTCGAGCGCGCCAAGCTCAAGATCGTCGCCGGGCAGCTCCGCTCGCTCGAGCGCGGCAGCGCGCGGGCGGACCTGCTCAACACCTACGAGATGTGGCTCGGTGACCCCGGGTACCTCCCGCGGGACCTGGCCCGGTACCGGGCGGTCACGCCGCAGGCCGTGCAGGCGTTCGCGCGGAAGTACCTCCCGGACGACCGGCGCATCGAGCTCACCACGGTGCCGGCTGGCAAGCGCACCGCGAGCGCCCCTTGAGGAGATGGCGATGACCACCCCTCGGATTGCCGCGCTCCTCCTCGCCGTGCTCGCGGCGTGCTCGCACGAGCAACCCAGGCCGACGCCGGCCTCGACTCCGGCGGCGAGCTCCGCCACCACCCCGGCGTCGGAGCCGTCCGCGACCACGGACTCGAAGGCGACCACGACGCAGTCTGGCCCCCCGCTCTACGCGGCGCAGGAGACCCCCGACGCTCCTTTCCGGGCCGAGAAGCCGCCGCCGCTCCCGGGGCAGCTCCGTTTCGCGGCGCCCGTGCCGGTCGAGCGCAAGCTGCGGAATGGCGCCCGCGTGCTGGTCAGCGAGCTGCACGCGGTGCCCATCGTCTCCATCGACGTCCTCTTCGCCACCGGCGTCAACGGCGAGCCGCTCGGGAAGGCCGGGCTGGCCGGGTTCGTGGCCAACATGGTCACCGAAGGCACCAAGACGCGCACCACCACGCAGCTCGCCGCCGAGCTGGACGAGCAGGCCACCGACCTGGCCGCCGGCGCCGGCAACGAGACCAGCCGCGTGCGCATGAACACGCTGAAGGAATCGCTGCCCAAGTCGATCGAGCTGCTCGCGGACGTGCTGCAGAACCCGGCGTTCCGGCCCGGCGACGTGGACCGGATCCGCAAGCTGAAGCTCGCGGGGCTCGCGCAGAAGCAGGGCAGCCCGGGTGCTCTGGCGGCGGACGAGGCGGCGAAGCTCCTCTATGGCGAGAAGCATCCCTGGGGGCAGCCGGCGGGAGGCACGCCGGAGACCGTGGAGTCGATCACCGTCGACGACCTGCGCCGGTTCCGCGAGAGCTGGTATCGCCCCAACAACGCGATCATCTCCGTCGCGGGCGACGTCACGGCCGACGAGGTCGTGGCGCTCCTCGACCATCGCCTCGGCGTCTGGAAGCAGGCGCGGTTGCCCAAGCTCGTGCTTCCGCCGTTCCCGCCCCTCGATCACCGCTTCATCGACGCCGTCGACAAGCCGGGCACCACCCAGTCTCAGGTCTGGGTCGTGGGGCGGCTGTTCCAGGCGAGCCACCCCGACCGGCTGCCCATGCTGGTCGCGAACGAGGTCCTGGGCGGGCTCTTCACCAGCCGGCTCAACATGAACCTCCGCGAGCAGCACGGATACAGCTACGGCGTGTTCAGCAACGTCCAGCTCAGCCGCTCGTACGGGGCATTCCTCGCCGCCGGCGGAATCCTCGCCCAGCACACGGCCGCGGCGGTCCGCGAGTACGAGAGGGAGCTGGAGCGGTTCGCCGCGGAAGGACCGACCGAGCCCGAGCTGGCCAAGGCCAAGGAGACCCTCATCCGCGGCCTGCCGGCGGCCCTGGAGACGAACGACGCGGTCGCGTCGGCGCTCGCCACCACCGTCTTCAACGGGCTGCCGCCCGATTACTACCGGACCGTCTCCGGGCGCATCGGGAAGATCACCCGGGGCGACGCGGTCCGCGTTGCGAGGAAATGGATCCGTCCGTGGCAATGGCCAGTGGTAGTGGTGGGTCCGGTCGGCGGCACGGCCGATGCGCTCGAGGCCCTGGCGCTCGGCGAGGTCCGCCTGCACACGGCGCCGGGCGTGCTCGAGGTGCGGACCGGCACGGCGCAGGCGCCGGCGGGCGCGAAGGGGCCGACCGCCGGCAGCGTGCGCGCGCCGGAAGGGCAGGCCGGCAAGCCCGAGGGCGAGACCGCGCCGCAGCAGCCCGGACCGGTCCTCGCGCCCCCCGCGCCGCCGCCTCCCGCAGCGGACCCCGCGGGGCCTCCGGAATCCCCGGGCGCCACGCCCGGAGCGCCGCCCGCTGCGATGCCTCCGCCGACCCAGCAGCCGCCGCCGTCCGCGCGTCCCTGAAGCGCTCCGCGCCCTCGCATCGATCTGTGAAAAACGGATCCGCGGACCGGGGGGAGCGCAGCCGCCTACCGAGGCGGCTTGCAGGGCCCGGCCCCTGACTCCCATCCACCGGCGGCTTCCTGCCACGAGACGGTGTCCCAGCTCCCGTCGGACTGGCGCACGCACAGGGCAGCGGCGGCGCGTCCGCGCGAGAGCGGCACCACGGCGGCGCCTCTGGGCGGAGCGTCCGCGGTGGTCCAGGCGAGCACCCGCGGCTCGAAGGTGATGGCCGCCGTGAGCAGGGTCTTCCCGCCCTCGGACCAGCTCGCCACCACGGTGTTCCGGATCGGCTGCCCGGGCGCTCGCACGCCGAAGGGCTGCGAGAGGGTCAATGCGCCGCAGCTGGGCATCGGGTCGCCTACCTCGACCGGATCGCCGCGCAGCGCGCCGCCCTCGAAGCGCGCGACCAGCGCCCGCGCCTTGCCTCCCGTTCCACAGGCGAAGACGACGGTCGCCTTGCCGTCCGCAACCGAGGCGAGGACCTTCAGCCCGGCCGGGGCGTCGCCGGGCGCGAACGCGGAGAGGATCTGCCGCTCCTGCTCCGGCGTGAGCGCGGGCGCAACCGCGAGGAGCAGCGCCAGGAGCGCGATCACTGGCCGTGCACCGCGAGGTTCAGCAGATAGCTGGTGGGATCCAGGAAGCTTGCCAGGTTGCCGGTGCCGAGGCAGGCGGCGATGTCCTTGGCGCCGGGCGGATAGATCTCGAAATGGAGCATCGGCTGGCTGCCGTCCATCCGTCCGACCATCGCGAGCGGCTGCCCCGCGCGGACCCGGTCGCCGATCTTCAGCCCCAGCGTCTCGAGCGAATCGGGGTCCACGCCGCCGTAGTGCACCAAAAGCCCGCTGGTGCAGCGCAAGAGCAGCTTGTGCACGGCCGAATAGAGCGGCTCGAAACGCACGATCGTCCCTTCCTCGGCGGCGACCACCGTGTCGCCGAAGTCGCCGTAGAGATCCACGCCTCCGTTGTACCACCGGTCGCCGTGCGCTTTTCGTTCGGCGAAGAAGTGCCGCTGCCCGGTGGGGTCCGCGGCGGGTCCGGCTCCGTAACCGTGCCCGTCCTCGCCGATGAACGCGACCGCACGCCCGTACGAGCTGCGGGTGCGCACCGGCCAGAACCGTCCGCTGATCGGATCGGCGAAGCGGGCCGGAGCGTTCGACCGCGGCCGCGCCTCGGGCGCCTTCCAGGCAGGCGGACCAGCCGGCACGCTCTCCCAGTCAGGCCCGGGCCTGCCGGGGGGCGGTCCGGCGTCCGGGGCGGGCTCCTCGGCGCCCTGCTGCTCTCCCGCCCGCGCCTTCTGCTCCTGCTGCTTGCGCAGCAGTTGTCCGTCCTCGGGCCGCGCTGGGCAGAATCGCTGCAGGGCCCACCACGTCCACACCATCGTCATCGCATAGTGTGTCGCCCAGCCGGAGCTCTGCTGTCCCTTCTTGGGCCATTCCTTGGCGATGGCGCCCGCGGCCATCCACTCCTTCTCGTGCGCATAGATGGCATGGTCGACCTTCGCGTTCGCCTCGGAGAAATGGACGCTGATGCGCGCCGGCTGCTGGCCGCCGTTGTCCCGGAAGTCGTCGAACTCCGCCGGATCTTCGGGGCCCCCTGCGCCGCCCTTGCGCAGCTGCGTCGCCCCGTACCCCGTGCCGTACGACTCGATGAGCTGAGCGGACTCGGCTTGACCTCCGCCGCCGCCGCCCTTGAACATCGTGTAGATGGCCGTCCTGGGGTTGTTCTTGAGTCCCATGCGGGCGATGGCGGCGAGGCCCTCGAACGCGCAGGTGTCGGCGAACCCGAGCACGCGGAGCTGGTGCTTCCCGCCGTCCTTGTCCCGGAACTCGCCGTGCTCCTTGGCCACCTTGTACAGCCCGTTGCTGCCGTCACAGCCGGCTCCGCTGTGGCCGGCCAGCAGGACTTCGTCGAGGTCGATCTCGAAACCTGCGCTCACGTTCCTCAGCTCCTCGGCGACGCGCTGGACGAGCTTCCCCAGGTCGAACGCGCGCCACAGGGCCCCCGACGACTTGTTGTCGTGCGCAGTCGGCGCAGCCACCGCGAGGGGCCTCGCTTTCCCACCATCGATGAGCGCCTTCGCCAGCCGGCCGAGGTGACACCCGAACCGCAGCCGCTGCAGGTCGTCCTGCAGCTGCGGGTAGTCGCAGTCCATCTCGGGAAGCTTTCCCGGCGCGATCCCGTGCAGGAAGACGAGCAGCGGCACCTTCCCGGCGAGCGGCGCAGCCGGGTGCGCCCAGAGCCGCGCGTCCTTCTTGCCCTTGTTGTCGTACTCGAACTCGTGGCCCTCGTCGAAGATGTCGAGCGCGCCGCCGGTGGAAGCGCCTTCCTGGTAGGACAAGTTCTTCTCGTGCTGCTTCTCGTCCTCGGGTTCGTCCTGCTGCTTCGGCTTCGGGTCCTGGTTGGCGGGCGGCTTGGGCTTCTTCCCCTTCGCCAGCTGCGCCAGCACGGACGAGTGGACCAGCGTGTACTGCACCGACCCCCCGGCTGCCTCGATCAGCGACTGCAGATGCCCCCAAGGCGACGATGGATCGCCCCCGCCCCAGACCAGCTGCGTCCCCTTGCCGGGCCGCCGCGGCGAACCCGACGCCTCGCCCGCGGCGATCCGCACCGGGACGGCGCTCCCGTCTCCCTCGAGCACCTTGTCCCGGTCATCCTGGTTCGCCATCGCCTACCCGCCCCCCGCCAACCAGTAGCTCTCCGGCGAGCTGATTCCGTCGAGGAACTTGATCGGATCGTTGCTCTTGTCGAACGCCTCCTTGCGCTTCTGGAACGCCTCGCCGGTCTCCTTCTTGTTCTTGGTGGGCGGCTTCTTCTTGATCTTCCGGTCGATGGCGACCCGCACGTAGCCGCGGGAATCGCCTTCGTTCCCCGCCGGCTTGCCGCCTTCCCACCGGCCGTCGCCGGGCATGCCCATCTTCTTCTCGATCCCGCCGCCGTCGGCGTACTCCCAGTGATTCAAGAGGACGTTGCCGGGATCGACGATGAGAAGCTTGCCGTCGGCGATTCCATGGATGACCACGAAGTGCCCGGGCATGCAGACCACCAGCGGGCCGCGCGCGAGCGCCTTCTTCACCCCGGCGAGGCGGTCCTTGCCGAGGGAAACCTTGCGGGCGTCCTTGGACATCCCCAGCGCCTGTTCGGCGGCCTCGCCCAGCGCCGGGTGATGAACGCTCCGCTTCTTCGGGTCGCTCTCGTTGGTCGATTTCACCTGGCCTCCCAGATCGGGCCAGAACGCTTCGCACATCCGCAGCGGATAGCAGTCGGCGGAGATCTTCGAGCCAGGCGCCGTGGGAAAGGCGAACTTGCCCGCCGTGGCCGGGTCGTCCTCGGCGATCCAGCGGAGCACCGCGGCCACCGAACAAGGATGGCAGCCCGAGTTCTGCCAGGTGCACGTGTCGACGTCGTGGAGGGTATCGCCGTTCCAGCGGCCGTCCCACTGCGGCAGCATGCGCATCGGCGGCGTGCAGACGGCCTCGCCTGCCGGCGGCGGCCCTTCCTGCGGCGCTGGGGCCCCGCGCCCCGGCGAGTCGCACCAGCCCTTGATCTTGCCCTCGGGGACGAGCTGCTTGCTTCCGCCCTGGCCGCCCGCGAGCTTGAACGTGTAGCTGCCGTTGCACAGGTTCCAGGCGCCCTTCGGGTCCTCGTCGTGCCCGGGGTTGAGCGAGGCGCGCAGCTCCAGCGAGAGCTTGTTCCCGTCCTGGTCCACGAAGCAGGCGAACAGCGTGTCGTTCCATCCCCCCCGCATTGGCGACCGGTAGCAGAGGTCCTGCAAGTCCTGGATTCCGACCAGGTTCACCTCGCCCTTGCCGCTCTTCCACTTGCCGCCGCGGTCGCCGACGACCTTCTTCAGCGCCTCGTACCGCTCGGCCGGGTCGGAGGGCAGGAGCGCGGCGGTGAGCTGCGTCCCCGCGGCGGGCGGGTCGCCGGGGTGCTGCGTCTGCGCGGTCGCCATTCCCAGGTCGTCCAGGTGGGACCAGCCGGCGAAGTGGTCGGGCACGTCGTCGATGCGGATCACCCGCACGGCGCCGTGGTCCTTGCCTCCCTCGGCCAGGGGACCGACGAGCCGCCCGCCGCCCAGCGAGATCATCGGGTGCTGCGTGCTGGCGCGGTCGTGGTCACCCGAGCCGAACCAGGCCAGGTCCCCGGGGACGATCCGCGCCGGCGGGTTCTGCGGGTCCCCACCCGACGGCGGGTACAAGCCCGCGAGCAACGGCGCTGTCACCTCGTCCTCCGCCTTGAACGCACCGACGCGCTTCAGGCACAGGCCCACCAGCCCAGGTCCATCCAGCCCCTGGTCGGGCTTGTCGCTCCCTGCCTTGTAGGGCACTCCCAGAAAGGACATCGCGGCGCGCAGGAAGTCGTCGCGCTTGCCGTCCGCGGCCGGCGAGGACGGCGCCGAGGTGGCAGGGCTGGTCGGGATGGGCTCGCCGGGCTTGCGCACCGAGAGCGCGATCCGGCCCGGCCGGGGCCCGATGCGCAGCCGCACCGTGCGCGCATCGACCTGCACCGGGGCGGGCAGAGGCTGGGGCGGATCCTCGACGCGCGTCGACGGAGCGGGCGGCTGGGCCTTCTTGGCCGGCTCCTGCTTCTTGGGCGCGTCCTGCTTCTTCGCCTCGGGTTTCTTCTCGGGCTTCTGCGCCGGCTTCTTCGCCGGTGCGCCGCCCTCCGCGGGGTTGTTGAAGCAGTCTCCGACCGAGAGGCCCGCGTAGGAGATGATCTTGTCCCAGTCGACGTACGGTCCCAGGTCGTCGCGGTTGCCGGGGGTGATGTTCACGTGGTGGCAGATGCCGCGGAAGCGCGGCATGTCCTGGTGCTCGTCGAAGCCTTCGAATCGATGCTCGTCGGGCAGGATCATTTTCGGGATCTGGTGCTTGTGGCAGATCGCCTTCAGCAGCTTCCCGACGCCCACGTACTGGGCCTCGGTCCAGGTGGCCCAATACTTCTCGTTCTTGGAGCGCCACTGCTTTTCCACGTACGCGCTCTTGTCGTCCTCCTTGCAGTACGGGGCGCCGTACTTGGATTTCTCGCCGCCTTCGCCGTAGAGGATGCCGTCCTTGAGGAGGAGCTTGCCGATGTTGTCGACCTCGATGCCGATGCTCCCGGTGTTGAAGGGCCCGGCGTGGTTCACCTTGTACTCGGTGTTTACGAACCGGTAGACGTTCCCGTCGCGCCCGATCATGAAGTGGATGCTGATGAAGCCGTGGTTGCCCATCAGGGTCCCCAGGTGGCCGAACCCCGAAGTGTGGTGCAGCACGACGGCGCGCTTGGGCGTCTCCTGCATGTGGCAGAAGCTGCTCATCGGGTAGCCCTTGCGGGTGCAGAAGCGCACGGCCAGCGGGGACTCGCCGGGGATCTCCCATGGTTCGGCCACGTAGCTGACACCGTCGTCCAGCTCCCCGCTCGAGGCGGCGCGATCCGCCCAGCGATCGTTCACCACCTGGAGCTGCAGCTTCATGACGCCGCCTTCGCGGGGAGAGGCTCGAGCCCCATGATCTGGGCGTAGGTCGCCCGCTTGCGCAGCTTCACGACCGCGTCGGGCCCCAGCGGCCCCAGCGGGGTCGAGGCCGGGACGAAGGCCAGCAGCACGGCGTGGTCGCCGTGGCGCCCCTTGAAGTCGAGCTTCCAATGCGCCTCGTACGACATGCCGCAGACGTGGCCCCAGCCGACCAGCGCGTCGCGATCGACCCGCGCCTCGGGAACGGCGTCGTTGCCGCCCTTCGTGTTGCCGCTCGGCCCGTAGTCCTCCATCGAGCAGACCACCGCGTTCCCGTTCTGCGGGTTGATCACCACCACGCGCAGGTTCACGCCCCGCGCGACCGTCGCCGATCCTCCGGAGTGGCCGCCATGGTACGGATAGACGGTCTGGTCTCCCGACTTGGCGCGCATCGTCAGCGAGACGTACCACCGCTCGCGCTCCTCGTTGTCCTTCCCGCGGACCACCGTCTGCAGGAAGCACTTCGACTTGTCGTGGCGCACGCCGTTGCAGACGCCCAGCGCCGAGTAGCAGTGCACCGCGACGATGGGGAGCTTGGCGGGCTGGGGCACCGCCGTCCGGCACAGGTTGCGCCCCTTGTCGGCCCCGACGCTCGGATCGGGCTTGACGTTCTGGCAGGCGCGGAGGTTCGCCGTGCGGATCTCCTCAGTGCACCCGGTCTTCTTGCCCGCCGGGGCGACCTCCTTCTTGCAGTCCTGCGCGCACACGCCGACCGTCATGCCGTTGTCCCGGAAGAACGCCTCCTCGGGCCTGGAGAAGAGGTCCTTGACCGGAGCGTCCGGGTAGATCGCCAGCAGCGCGGCTTTCTGCCGCTCGAGCGCCTGGGCCGCGGTCAGGTGCTCCTGGGCCTCGGTGGCGAGGTGCATCTCGCGCACGATGCCGCCCACGTACATCTCGTCGCCGCCGTCCGAGACCACCCGCCGCGCCACCTCCCCGGACAGCTGCGCCATCTTGCGCGTCTGCGGCTCCTTGCCGTCCTTGGTGCGGTGCCGGTCGATGGTGCCGCTCCTGTCGATCTCGGTGAAGGCGTAGACCACGTGCGCGTTCTCGGGCACCTGCTCGGGGGGAGACGGCGGCGCGTCCTGGATGCGCCCCTCCGGGTAGACGGCGATGGCCTGATCGCGCAGCGAGAGCTCGTGATCGCCGGTCTTCACCTTGACGTACACGGGCCGGGTCGTGTTGAGCAGGTCGTGGTCGGAGACGAGCTGGTGCGGGTCGAACGCCACGGAGAATCCGCCCTTCGCGACCTTCACCTTCTCCGTGTGCAGCTCGACGTCGTGCTCCGGCGCGCCGGTCGAGAGGATGGCCAGGAAGCGGACCTGGAGCTCCGCGCCGTCGTCGATGCCGGAGACCCTTCCGGCGAAGACCGGATGATCGTTGAGATGGGCGACGCGCGAGGACCACGACGCCTGCACCGACGGGCCCTCGTGCCCCGCGCCCGGCGCTCCCGGATCGCGCTCCAGGTTGTGCTCGCCGTCCCAGATGGACCACAGGTAGACCAGCCGGCCGCCGACGTGCGCCTGGATGGCCTCCAGCTTGCCGTCGTCCTTGCGGTGGACGATCCGCTCGATCGTCAGCTGCGTCCCCGGTTCCAGGGCGCGGAGCTTCTTCTCCAGCTTGAAGCCGCGCTCGTTCCAGACCTGGAAGATCGCCGGCGCCTGGCCCTGGCGAACGCGCATCGCGAGGCCCAGCCGGACCTCGGGCAAGAGGTCTGTCCCGTTGAAGGCCTGGTCCGCCGGCGCGGTGCCCGGCATCAGCGTGCGCGCCGCTCCGGACTCGTTGAGCACGGCGACCAGCTGCCCCTTGTCGCCCACCGCATCCTTCGCGACCGAGATCTCGATGTCCTTGCCGGTCACCTTCTGGAAGGGGAGCAGCAGCTCACCCTGGGCGTCGGTGCGGTCCTTGAGCAGCACCTGCCCGTCGGCCTTGATGGTGACCTCCACCTCGGCGAGGGGGCCCTTGGAGTCGCGCAGCACGAGCACCACGTCGTTTTGCGGCTGCAGCGGAGCCTCGCCGGCCGCCCCGGGAGGATCGTCGTGGTCCTGCGCCAGCCCGACGTGCGCCATCAGGCGCAGCGCGGTGATCGGGTGCACGAACACGGCCACGCCGTCCTTGGGGAAGTCGTCGGCGGAGGCGAGGTCGTCCCAGAAGAGGAACGGCTTGACGTTCTTCTTGAACTCGTTCCGTTCCGCCTCGGTGTGGGACTTGTACCGCTCCAGCGCGACCATCTTGTCGACGTCCAGCTTGAACTCGCAGAGGCCCTTCGCCGCTTGGTAGCGCGAGCGCCAGCAATTGGTCGGCGTCCGGTAGAACGAGGTGAGGTCGCCCGCGGCGAGGATGCCCTGCGGCACCTTGGCCAGGTGCTGCTTGTCCGGGTCGAGCGCCTGCAGGAGCTGCTGGGTCTGCTCGTGCGTCCCGGCCTGGTTCGCGGTGAGGTCGAGGCTCGCGAGCTTCACTTCGTCCTTGGCCGCGTACTCCGCCTTCGGCAGGGAACCCGTCGGCAGCACCGGGTCCTTGGAGAACACCGACCAGTGGAACTGCGGCATGCCCAGGTACGTGCCCGCGATCCCTACCACCTCGCCCGATTCGACCGTCCAGCGATGCTTGCCGTCCTGCTTGTCCGCGTCGAGCACCGCCACCTTGCCGTCCCGCAGCGCCTTGACCGCGGCGCTGTTCCGCGCCGCCACTTCGAGGTCGAAGTCGGCCCAGGGAGACAGCTCCCGCGCCGCGCCGTCTCCGTCCTGCAGGGAGGCGCGGATCCAACCACCGTCCAGCTTCACGTACAGGGCGTGGTCCTCGGAAAGCCGATCCTTCTCCTCGTATACGCCCGGCTTGACCGTCGTCTTCGGGTCGGCGTTGACCGGCGAGAACCGGCCCCTGTCCGCGTCCTTCCAGGTGGCGACCTCCTCGGTCACGCGCCACTTTGGCTTGCGGGGCTCGCCCCCGCCCATCGCCGCTATCAACAGGCGGTGGAGCCAGCCCGAGGCGCGATCGGGGTGGAGCGGCTCGCGCTCGAGGTGCAGGAGGAGGCCGTACAAGGTCTTCCCGCCCTCGATCGGGTGCCGCAGCAGGACGAACCCGGTGTCCCCCCACGGATGCTCGCCTGGAGAAACCGAGATGCGGGCGGCCACCACCTCGCCGCGCGCGATGGCGCGGATCTTCGTCCGGTGGTCGACCAGGAAATGCGCGCCGCTGTGGAACGAGGCGCTGTCCGCCAGCGGGAAGTAGCCTCCCGCGCCTCGCTCGGAGGAGTGGTAGAGCGCGACGAGCGACTCGGCGGACACGGCCGCCGAGCGGTTCACCTCGAACGGCAGGGACGTCCCGCCCGCGGCGGGCACCGCGGGAGGCGGCTTGGGTTTGGGCCCCTTGTCCGCTTTGTCCTGGGGCGTCGGATCGAGCAGATGGACGACCTCGGCGGCGTCCTTCACGGTCTGATCGGTGACCACCAGGTAGCGGCCGATCTTGTCGTGCTCCATGTAGCTGAGGAGCCGCTTCCCGGGCTTGTCGGGATGCTGCTCGAGCAGCCGCGAGGCGCGCACCCAGTACTCCGAGAACGAGCTCGGGTTCCGCTGCACCTTGAACCAGTTGTTTTTTCCCAGCAGGTCGTCGTGGGGGCTGGTGGGATCGTTGATGCGCAGCCAGAGCTGGCCGTCCAGCTTCTTGAACCCGGAGACACAGACGATGTGCCCGCCGTTCTTGCTGGTCGACAGGCGCGTGTACAGCACCACCGGGTTGTTGCTCCGGATCGCGTCCAGCAGCGGAGCGAAGCGCTTCTCGACGCTGTCCGGGTCGGTCCCGATCGTCTCCCGCGCGGTGCGCTGCAGGTAGCCTTCGGTGTGCTTCCAGCCGGCGAGCTCGAAGATCTGCGCCGGAGCGCAGCGGCCCGTCTCGGTGATCCCGGCGATGGCGTCCGCGTGCGCGCCGCCCAGGAACCGCAGGTTGTCCTTGAGCTTCCCGTTCGGGCCCGGCCCGGGCTCGCCGGTCTTGTGGCCCACGTACTCGGAGGCCTTGCCCTGCGCCTTGCAGTAGTAGTCGTAGACCATCGCCGCGGCGGCGCGTCCGCACCACATCCAGCTCTGGATCTGGCCGTTGTACTGGGCGAGGCGAGGGACGTCGAGCCACCGGCCTTCCGAACCGAGCCGGTCCGCCTGAGCCATCCCGGCCGCTGTCCGGACGCTGTCGTCCGGCTTCAAGGGCAACGTCGGTTTCACCGCGCCCTCCGGCGCGAGACGCGGCGGACTGCTTTCGTCACCTACGTCCCCCCGCAAAACAAGAGCTACGTTTCAGTTTACCTGATTCGAATCGATTTGTGGAGAGGGTCAGCCGTCCAGCGCGGGCGCTGGCAGCGAGATGGGCGCGTCCTGCGTGACCGGCAGGTACACCTTGAAGGGAGGCGGAAGGCGCGAGCAGCCCGCGCCGTCTACGCGGCGCGTCGGACGGTGTACGTGGCGATGTCGCGCAGCGCCTGCGCGGCGCGCGGAGGGAAGGGAGCCGCGTCCAGCGCGCGCAGCGCCTCGGCGCAGAGCCGCTCGGCCTCGTCCCGGCACGACTGCGCGGCGCCCGTGCGCACCAGCACCTCGCGCAGGGCGTCCGCCTCCGCGTCGCTCAGGCCCGGCTTCCCCAGGCCGGCGCGCAGGAGCGCCGCGTCGCGTGGGTCGGCCGCCTCGAACGCGCGCGCGATCAGCAGCGTGCGTTTGCCCTCGCGCAGGTCGCTCGCGTTGGGCTTGCCGGTCAGCTCGGGCGCGCCGAAGGTACCCAGCAGATCGTCGGCGATCTGGAACGCTTGGCCGAGCGGGCGCGCGAAGCGCTCCAGCCCGCCGAGCACCGCCTCGCTTCCGCCGGCGAGCACCGCTCCGAGGCGCAGGGGCAATTCGAAGCTGTAGCCGCCCGTCTTCATCTGCTGGATGGCGAGCACCTCGCGCGCGGCCAGGTCGCGCCCGAGCGGGGCGGACACGTCCTGCATCTGCCCGACCGTGACTTCCTGCAGGGCCTGCGCGAGCAGCCGTCCCGCCGCGGCCGTGCGCTCCGCCGGGACCTTTGCTCCGAGCACCAGCTCCAGCGCCCAGGCCTGGCAGAGCGATCCCAGCAGCACGGCGAGGCTCGCTCCCAGGTGCGCGGAGCCGGTCGCCCGCTCCAGGGCCGCGTGCACGGTCGGGCCGCCCCGGCGGACCTCGTCGCGGTCCATGAAGTCGTCGTGCACCAGCAGGTACGCGTGCAAAAGCTCCATCCCGACGCTGGCGTCCAGCGCCAACGCCCGCTCCCCGCCCGCCGCCTCGCACCCCAGCACGACCAGCGCGCCGCGCAGCCGCTTCCCTCCGCGCAGCACGTACGCGCGGAGGGCGGCGAACGGCGTGCGAAGGTCGACCGGCAACCGCGCCGCATCGGCTGCGCGCGCGTCGAGGAACGCCGCTATGCGCGGCTCGGCCAGCGCGGCGTATTCGGCGAGGATCGCGGGAGGCGCGGCGCGCGCCGCGCCGGCGCCGGGCTGCTGCCGGTCGGGCGTCACGTCACTTCGGCGGCCGGCTTCTGCGCGACGAGCTTGGCGAGGATCTCCTGCGCCCGGTGCAGCTTGATCTCACCGGCGGCAATGAGCGCCCGCGCGACTTCCTCCACGGCGGAGCCCTTGGCGCCGGCAGACACGGCCACCGAGCGGGCGTGCAGGGCCATGTGCCCCTTCTGGATGCCCACGCTGCCCAGCGCGCGCAGCGCCGCCATGTTCTGCGCCAGGCCGACGGCCGCCATGATGGCCGCCAGCTTCTGCGCGCCCGGGTTCCCCATCAGGCGCAGCAGCACCGGCACCAGCGGGTTGGCCTTCACCGCTCCGCCGACCGTGCCGACCTGGATGGGCAGCTCGGCCCTGCCGAGCAGGTGCCCGTCCTCGATCCACCAGCGCGTCAGCGGCTCGTAGCGGCCGTTGCGCGCCGTCCAGGCGTGAGCTCCGGCCTCGATCGCGCGCCAGTCGTTGCCGGTGGCCAGCGCCACGGCGTCGACGCCGTTCATCACTCCCTTGTTGTGCGTGCAGGCCCGGTACGGGTCTGCGTCGGCGAACCGGCTCGCGTCGGCGATGCCGTGCGCCACCTCGGCCCCGGAGAAACCGAAGTCCGCCAGCGCGTCGAAGGGGATGCGGCAGGTGGCGCGCGCGAGCCGCTGGTCGGCCAGGTTGGAGAGGATTCGCAGGCGCACCCGCCCGCCGCTGATGCGCTCGACCAGCGGCGCCACGCCTTCGCACATGGTGTTGATGAGGTTCGCCCCCATCGCGTCCTGCGTATCGACCAGGAGGTGGACGATGGCGTGCACTTCGGCGGCGCCGTTCTCGGTTTCGCGGACCGGGATCAGGCGCACCTCGAGGTCGTGCGCCCCGCCGCCGCGCGCCTTCATCGCCGGCTGGAGCGCGTTCGCCGCCTCGAGGATCTGGCGCTTCTCCCGGAGCAGGGCCGCCTTGGCGGCCGGCGGGTCGGCGAGGTGCGAGATCTGCACCTGCCCGATCATGCGCGGCGGATCCGCGTCGGCGTGGAAGCCGCCCCCCTCGCGCACGATCTTCGCCGCCAGGCTGACCGCCGCGATCACCGAGGGCTCTTCCACGGCCATCGGGATCAGGACGTCCTCGCCATTGACCAGGAAGTTCAGGCCGACCCCGACCGGGAGCCCGAGCACGCCCACCGCGTTCTCGATCATCGCGTCGGCGTTGGCCAGGGGCAGGGTGCCGCTCTCGCCCAGACCGTCCAGCTCGTCGCTGTCCACCTCGAGCTGCTCGGCCACGCGCCGGAGCCGCTCGGCGATGCGCATCTTGTAGAAGCCCGGGAGCCGGCTGGTCCCCATCCGTCACTCTCCTTGTCGATCCGCGCTGAGTGTGCCCCGTCGACGAGTTCCGTGCAGCAGCAATTCGCCCAAATCGCTCAGTCGACTCCCGGCGCGCGCACTCTGGCGAGCACCGCTCCCCGAGTCAACGCCGGGAGAATAAATGGGCGATGATGAAGCGGACGTGTAGTGCCGGGGAAGATTGCGGGAAGAGCCAAACGGCGCAGCCCGCCGGATGGTGGCGACCGTCAGGGAGAGCGGACCTCCGCCGTCTGGGCGGGCTCCCTGCGGAGGCCGAAGAAGATCGAGCGGCCATTCCGCTTCACGTAGAGCCGGGTCACCGCGCCGCTGTCGGCGACCGCCTTGCTGAACCCGGCGCGGTCGCGCACCGGCCGCCCGTCGACGTCGAGCACGACGTCGCCTTCGCGCAGTCCCGCCCGGTAGGCGGCGCTGCGCAAATCCACCGAGGAGATGCGCAGCCCGGCCAGACCCGGCTGTTCGTCCACCGACAAACCGAACGGCTCCTGGTCCTTGCGCGCCGCGGCAACCCGCGGCGGCCGCTGCTCGGCCCCTTCACCGGGCTTCTCGTCGAGGGCGACGGCCACCGCGCGCAGCTTCCGCTCGCGCCAGATGCCCATGGTCACGGTCCGGCCGGGGCCGGCGTTCGCGGTCAGCCACCGCAGTCGGTAGCTCTCGGTGACCGGGTCGCCCTCGAACGACACCACCACGTCGCCCGGCCGGAGCCCGGCGCGCGCCGCGGGCCCGCCGTCCACCACGTCGGTGATCACGGCGCCCTTTCCGCCGGGCACGCCGAACCACTCGGCCAGGTCGGGTCCCATCTGGTCCTGGATGGACATCCCCATCCAGCTCCGCACCACGTGGCCCTTCTCCAGCTGCGGGGCGATCTGCTTGAGCATGTTGATCGGAATGGCGAAACCGATGCCCTGTCCGGCGGGGTTCACGGCGGCGTTGATGCCCACCACCGCCCCGCGGGCGTCGAGCAGCGGCCCGCCGGAGTTCCCCGGATTGATGGCTGCGTCGGTCTGGATGAAGTCGTAGTAGCCGGGCCGGCCGGACGGGTTCACGTCGCGCCTGCCCTTGTACGAGACGATGCCGGTCGTCACCGAGCGCGACAGCCCGAACGGGTTGCCGATGGCGACCACCCACTCGCCGACCTCCACGCCTTCGCTGTCGCCCAGCCCCAGGACCGGGAACGGGCCGCCCTCGACCTTCACCAGCGCGAGGTCGGTCGCCTCATCCTTGCCGACCAGCACCCCGCGAACGGCCCGCTCGTCCTCGCCGACCTGCACGGTGATCTCGGTCGCCCCCTCGACGACGTGACCGTTGGTGGCGACCAGGCCGTCGGAGCGGATGAAGAAGCCGGTCCCGATGCCCCGCACCGGCTGCTCGCGCTCGCCGCCCGCGCCATACATCCGCTCCAGGAATTCGTGGAAGGGATCTTGCGGCTCGCCCCGGGCGGTGACGGCGACGATGCCCACCACCGCGGGCATCGCTTGCTTCACGAGCTGCGCGATCGACTGCGGCGGTGAGGTCGGGCGCGTCGCGCCGGCCGGAGCCTCGGTCCAGACCTTCTGCCCATGCGCCGCGGCGGCGGCGACCAGCAGTGCGGCGAGCATCAGAACCCTCCACGGGCAAGCGCCCGCCCGCCGCGCCAACCTGCCCACGCCCCGACTCGGCCGCAACCGGCCCCGAAGTCCAACCGGACTTCTTGTTTCACGCAGAGCACGCAGAGGGCGCAGAGACTTCGCTTTCAATCTCCCGATCGGGAGACTGGCGCCCGGTCGGAGATTGAACAGCATTCCTCTGCGGCCTCAGCGGGCTCTGCGTGAAACGAATCACTTCTGAAGCTGGTCGAAGAGGCGTTCGGAGGGGGGATTGGCGGGGCGGGGAGGGCGCTTGCCGTCGAGGAGGACGCGGAACCGGTACTCGGTCCCGGGGTCGCCGGGCAGGATGCAGCGGACCTCCACGTCGCCGAGCAGCCCGCTGACCACCTTGCCGTCGCAGCGCGGGTCCCCGCGGCCGAGCGCCACGAGGGCTTCGAAGACGGTCTTGCCACCGCGGCCGGCCGGCCGGTAGTCGAGGGCCAGCGCGATGCCCTTCTTCACGTCGCCCTGGTCGAACCGGCCCTGCAGCCAGACCAGGGTTGCCCCGAGCAGCACCACCATCGCGATCGCGAGCGGCAGACGCCGCCGCGGCACGCCCAGGAAGTCCGCCACGCGGGCTCCTTAGCACGACAGGAGCCGCCGCAGCGCCTCGCGGCAGGAGGCACTCCCCGCGATCAGCGGGAGCGCGCGTCGATGAGCCGGTCGAGCGAGGCGCGATCGTCCGGCGACAGCCGTTCCTTGGGAGGCGCCTTGAGGATGCGGTCCGCGCCCGCCGCAGGAGAGCGCCGGGCGGCCGCGGCCGGCGCGGACGCGTGATTGCGGGACCCTGTGTCGAACCAGCCGAGGGCGCCGCGCATCGCCCCGGACGCGGCGGCGGGCAACCCGTGCCGCTGGGCGCGCTGCCAGAGGGTCTTCCCGCGGATGGACACCAGGCAAACGCCGGCCGCGGCTGCGACGACCAGCAGCAGGAGCGCCTTGCGCATGCCGCGGACGCTGCCACGCGCAAGGCCCGGCAGCCACTTTCCGGATAGCTTGACGCAGCAAGGGGCGGCCCGCATGGTAACGGTCCCATGGCTTCCGGCCCCTCCCGCACGGCGGACCGCCTCCTGTGGGGGCTGGTGGCGATGGCAGCCGCCGCCGTGGTGGTGGTGGCCATCGCGCGCGGCCGGGCTCACGATGCGGCCCGGCCAGCCGCCGCCGCGCCCAGCATCTCGCTGCCGCTCCTGGACGGGGGCCGGTCCTCGATCGCGAAGGGGCGGGTGACGGTGGTCGACTTCTGGGCCACCTGGTGCGCGCCTTGCCGGGTGTCGATGCCGCGCATCCAGGAGGTGTGGCGGGAGTACGGTCCGCGCGGGGTGGACCTCTACTCGGTGGACACCGACGATCCCGGGGCGGACCGCGAGGCGCAGGTGAAGCAGTTCCTCCTGCAGAACGGCCTGACCTTCCCCGTGGTCCTCGACGACGGTACGGCGTCGAGCGCGTTCTCCATCGCCGTCCTCCCCACCATGGTGGTGCTGGACCGGGACGCGCAGGTGGTCTGGACCCACGCCGGCGCGCTGACCGGCGCGGGCGAGCGGGAGTTGCGCGGCGTGCTCGACCGCGCCCTCGCGGCGCCCGCTGCCGCCCGCGGCGGCGGCTAGAAACGCATCCCTTGACGTCGGCACAGGGAAGGCGCAGCGCCGCCGAATATGGCGGCGGCTGATCGGTCAGGCCACCGTGCGGCCCATCGAGTGGTAGCCCTTGTCCACGTAGACCGTGGTCCCGGTGATCCCGCTCGCCAGCGGGCTGCAGAGGAAGGCGGCCGCGTTTCCCACCTCGGCGGCGGACAACTCTTGTGGCAACGGCGCGTTCTGCGCGTAGTACTTGACCATCTCGTCGATTAAGCCGATCGCGCTCGCCGCGCGCGAGGCGTAGGGCCCCGCGCTGATGGTGTTCACCCGCAGCCCGTACTTGCGGCCTGCCTCGAACGCGAGCGTGCGCGTGTCGCTCTCCAGCGCGGCCTTGGCGGACGACATGCCGCCGCCGTAGCCGGGCACCACGCGCTCGCTGGCCATGTACGTGAGCGAGACCACGGCGCCGTCGGGCCGCAGGAGCGGGCCCAGCCGCGCGAGAAGGCCGACCAGCGAGTAGGCGGACACGCTCACCGCGGCAAGGTACCCGGCGCGGCTCGTCTCCAGCAACGGCTTCTTCACCTCCGGCCCGTTGGCGAGCGAGTGGACCAGGATGTCGATCGGCTTCTCCCCGAAGTCCTTCACCAGCTGCGCGGCCAACCCGGCGATGGAGAAATCGCCCCGCTCGACGTAGCGCTTGTTGGCGCGGACGTCCTCGGGAGCGTCCTCGAACCGATCGTAGGCGGCGTCGAGCGGATAGATGCGCTCGAACTCGAGCATCTTCCCGCCTACGAGCCTGCGCGATTCGTCCATCTTGCCGCGGCGGATGAGGTTCTCGAAGATGTTCAGCGCCGGCGGCCAGGTGCCCACGCAGATCGAGGCGCCCGCCTCGGCCATCGCCTTGGCGATGGCGAACCCGAACCCGCCGTCGTCGGCCACGCCCGCGACGAGCGCCCGCTTGCCCGAGAGGTCGATGGGGAGCATGCGCGCCCATATCGCGCGCGCCGCGCCGGGATGCAAGCGGCGCGATGGTGTACTGTGCGCGGCCCATGCACCTCTCGGCGTGGGCGACGGCGGGGCTGGTGCTCGCCGCACTGGCGGCCGGCCTGGTGGACGCGGTGGCCGGCGGCAGCGGCGTCATCGCGGTCCCGGCGCTCCTCGCCGCGGGGCTGCCGCCGCACCTGGCGCTCGGGACCAACAAGGCGCAGGGCGTGTTCGGCACCTGCGCATCGACGCTGCGGTACGCGCGCGCCGGCCTGCTCGACCCGAGGCGGGCGCGGGTGACGTTTCCGGCGGGACTCGCGGGATCGCTGTGCGGCGCGGCGCTCGTGCTGCTGGTCCCGCCGTCCACGCTGCGGCCCATGGTGCTGGTGCTGCTCATCGCGGTGGCGGTGGCACTCGCGCTCCGGCCGTCTGCGCCGACCGCGACCCCGACCGCGATCCTGACCCCGACCTCGACCGCGACCCCGACCTCCCCGTCGACCTGGGCGCGCCGCGCACCGCGGCTCGCCGCCGCGGCGGTGGCCCTCCTCCTCGGCGCCTACGATGGCTTCTTCGGGCCTGGCGCGGGCACGTTCCTCATCCTCGCCTTCGCCTTCCTCTTCGATCTGCCGCTGCAGCGCGCCTCGGCTGATGCGAAGCCGGTGAACTTCGCCAGCAACCTCGCTGCGCTCGCGCTCTTCTCCGCGCGTGGTGCGGTGCTCTGGGAGGTTGCGCTGCCCATGGCCGCGGCCCAGTTCGCCGGCGGTTGGCTAGGGGCGCACCTCGCCGTCCGGGGCGGCGACCGCCTGGTCCGGACCGTGGTGCTGCTGGTCGTGCTCGCTCTGGTCGCGAAGCTCGCGACCGACATGGTCCGCGCCGCTCACTGAACCGGGGCCGGCGAGGTCGAGGTCGAGGTCGAGGTCGGGGTCCTCGGCGCTACTCGGTCCGCCACTGGCCCATCGGGGCGGGCGGAGGAGGAATGTCCTCCTCGCGCGTGCGGCCCAGCCCGAGCGACTCGGCCGCGCGGGCGACCAGGCCGATCAGCGCGGCGTCGCGCCAGCCTTTCTTCGCTTCCCCGTAGAGAAAGTCGACCGCGCCGGAACGGGTGCGCGCGCGGTGGTAGGGCCGATCGGTGGTGATGGCGTCGTAGATGTCCGAGAGCTGCAGGATCTGCGGCGGGAGCGGGAACTGCGATCCCTTGATCCCGTCGGGGTAGCCCGTGCCGTCGAGCCGCTCGTGGTGCCAGCGGATGATGGGCAGCAGATGGCGCAGGCTCTTGAGCGGCTCGCAGATGCGCTCCCCGATGATGGGGTGCTTGTTCATGACGATGCGTTCTTTCTCGGTGAGCCGGCCTGCCTTGTTGATGATCTCGTTGGGGATGCCGATC
>Ga0137399_10000126_pt1 | contig 26353 bp, 25 predicted proteins | sample czorhiz316metaG_FD_104810 | JGI IMG/M metagenome (GOLD analysis project Ga0137399, IMG submission 104810) | Vadose zone soil microbial communities from Angelo Coast Range Reserve, California, USA - czorhiz3.16 metaG | ecosystem: Environmental > Terrestrial > Soil > Vadose zone | place: USA...
CCCTCGGCGGCTTGCCGATCAAGGAGTTCGTCGGCGTGCCGACCATCTCCGCCAAGGTGCTCGCGGCGACGCTCGTCTTGCTCGCGGGCGTCGCCTTTGCGGCAGGCCTGATGCCGGCCCGGCGCGCGGCGGCGCTCGATCCGGTGGAAGCGCTGCGCACCTAGGCATGTTCTACATCCTGCTCCAGGAATTCATCGGCGATCTGAAGGCGCAGCGGACCCGCGCCTTCCTCACGTTCTTTGCCGTGACGTGGGGCACGCTCGCGGTCGTCCTGTTGCTGGCGTTCGGTGAGGGACTGAAGCGCACCATTCGCGACGGCCTGCTGGGTGCCGGTGAGCGGATCTTCATGGTCTACGGCGGTGAGACCAGCAAGGCATTCGCCGGGTTGGGACAGGGCCGGCGCATCCGCCTGGTGGAGGAAGACTTGGAGCTCGTCGAGCGGGCAATCCCGGACATCGACCGGGGCAGTGTCTCGTACGGGCGCTGGGGCACCGCGTTCCAGGTGGGCAAGACCCGCACCAACGCGTTCCTCGAGGGTGTTGGTACCGATCACCAGGCGATGCGCCACATGGACCCGGCGCAGGGTGGACGCTTCATCAACGCCGCGGACATCGCGCAGAAGCGGCGCGTGCTGTTCCTCGGGAACGAGCTGGCGGAGCGGATCTTCGGCAAGGGTGTCGACCCCATCGGCAAGAGCGTGGTCGTCGACGGTTTGCCCTTCATCGTGGTCGGGGTGCTGCAGAAGAAATTCCAGGACTCGAGCAACAACGGCCCGGACGCCGACCGCGCCGTCGTCCCGTACTCGACCTTTCGCACCATCTGGGGCAACCGGTTCGTGGGCCACCTGATCGTGCAGCCGCACGATGCATCGCGCGGGCCCCTGGTGAAGGCGGAGCTCTACCGGGTACTGGGGCGGAAATACAGCTTCGACCCTGCGGACGAGCGAGCCCTGGGCATGTGGGACTTCATCGAAAGCGAGAAGGAAAACCTCGCCGTCGGGCTCGGCATCCAGATCTTCTTGGGGCTCGTCGGGGCCTTCACCCTGCTCATCGCGGGTGTCGGTGTCGCGAACATCATGTACGTCGTGGTGAAGGAGCGGACGCAGGAGATCGGCATCAAGCTGGCGCTCGGCGCCCGCCGCCGGCACATCATGGCGCAATTCCTGTTCGAGGCCATGACGATCGCCCTGTCCGGCGGGCTGGTGGGACTCGCGGCGGCGGCGCTCATCGTGCTCGGGGTGGATGCGATCCCCAAGGAAGACAACCCGGCGATGCAGTACATCCTCAGCCCGACACTGTCGTGGCCCATCGCCCTGATCTGCGTCGCCATCCTGATCGGCGTGGGGCTCATCGCCGGCGTCCTGCCCGCGCGCCGCGCCGCGGCGGTCGATCCGGTGGAGTCGCTACGGTACGAGTGAGGTCCGCCGGCGCGATCGTACGTGCTGCGCATGTAGGCCCGAGCGCCAATGCGCTGATATGGCCACCGCTCACACATGAGGTACGCATCGAGACCGACCGGAATCACGGGGGGCCGGCCGGCGTGGGGCGCCGAGGCACCCGGAAGGACTCGATGCGGGCTGCTCCAGCCGCGGCCGGCAGGCTGGCGAGGAGCCTGAGGGACTCTCTGCGGTTCATGTGCCCTGCGGCCGCGTGGCGCCTCTCCGGTGAGGCCGGGTTTAGTCCCCGAAATGCACCAGCCGCACGTCCAGCACGTCGGGCGCGTGCCCGAGATGGTCGAGCACGCCGTTCGTGAGCGCTTGATCGACGGTGATGGCGGCCAGGGCGTCGGTCCCCGGCGTTGCGCGGCGGGCCTGGTGGTAGCTGCCGATGTTGATCCCCGACTGGCCGAGCAGCGTGCCCACGCGCCCGATCACGCCAGGCACGTCGCGGTTCCGGATCACGAGCATCCAGCCCTCGGGTGCGACGTCCACGTGGTAGTCGTCGATGCGAACCACGCGGCCGTGGCTGTTGCCGACCAGCGCGCCGGCGACGCGCACGCGGCTCTTGGCCGTCGCGAGCTTCACACCGACGGTGGTCTCGAACCCCGGCTCGGGCATGCCGGTCTTGCGGGCGTGCTGGATCCCCCGCTCCTCGGCGATGAGCAGGGCGTTCACGAGGCTCACCGGCGTCACGTTCATCGCGCTGAGCAGCCCTTCGACCGCGGCGACCAGCACGGGCCGGGGCGCCGCCTCGTCCTTCCCGCCATACGCGACCTCGACGGCCTGCACCGGCCCGTCGACCAGGGCCAGGGCGAGACGCCCCAGCCGCCGCGCCAGATCGAGCAGCGGCCCGAGGCGTCGCAGCAGGTCGCCCGAGAGGCCGGGGACGTTGAGCGCGAACGACAAGTCCCCGGTGAGCAGTGCCTCGCGCACGGCGGTGCACACCTCCAAGCTCACGCGCTCCTGCGCTTCGGCGGTCGATGCCGCGAGGTGGGGCGTGAGGATCACGCGGTCGAGCTGTCGCAACGGCGAGTCCGCCGGCAGCGGCTCCACGGCGAACACGTCGATCGCCGCGCCGCGGATCCGCTTCTCGCGCACCGCGTCGGCGAGCGCGCCCTCGTCCACCAGCTCGCCCCGCGCGGTGTTGATCAGCACGGACCCCGGCTTCATCAGCCGGAGCCGCTCCGCGTTGATCAGGTGGTGCGTTTGCTCCGTGTGCGCGACGTGCAGCGTGACGACGTCGGCCTGGCGCAGCAGCTGATCGAGCGGCAGCAGCTTCACCTGAAGCTCGGCCGCGCGCTCGGGAGCGAGGTACGGATCGTGGCCCACGACCTGCATGCCGAACGCCCGGGCGAGCTGGCCCACGTGACCGCCGATGCGCCCCAGCCCCACCACCCCGATCGTTTTGCCGCGCAGCTCCGTCCCCTCGAACCGCTTCCGGTCCCACTCCCCCCGCCGCATCGCCTCGGCCGCCCACGGAATGTGGCGCACCAGCGCGAGCAGCAGCCCCATGGCGTGCTCGGCCGCGCTGACCGTGTTCGCCCCGGGCGCGTTCATCACGGCGATCCCGCGGCGCGTCGCCGCGGGCACATCGATGTTGTCGACACCAGTGCCCGCGCGCGCGATCACCCGCAGGCGGGGAGCGCGCGTGAGCAGGTCGGCGGTGACCCGCGTCTCGCTGCGGACGATCAGCGCGTCCGCGCCGCCGAGCGCCCGCTCCAACTCCTCCCGCGGCTTCCCGGCAAAGCTCGCCACCTCGATGTCCGGCGTGGCGGCCAGGAGCTGCAGCCCGCCTTCTGCCACGCGATCGGCGACCACGACCCGGAGCGTCACGCGACCAGCCCGTCGAGCAGGGCGAGCAGCTCCTCGAGCGCCCCCACCGTGTGGTCGCCCATGTGACCGATGCGGATCGTGGTCTCCTTGAGGGACCCGTACCCCGCACCGATCGTCCAGCCCGCCTCCTTGAGCGCGCCCACGACCGTCTTCGAGCCCGTGCCGTCGGGCAGCTTCAGGCAGGACACGGTCCAGCTGCGTCGTCCTTCGCGCGGTACGTACGGCACGCCGCGCTGCTCGCTCCACGCTTCCACGCGCGCGCGCATCGCCTCGTGGCGCCGCCAGCGAGCCTCGACGCCGCCCTCGCGCTCGATGCGCGCCAGCTGGGTCTCGAGCGCGTACAAGAGCGAGATCGCCGGTGTGCTGGTCGGTTGGTGCTTGGTGGTCGCCTGCACGAAGCTCACGAGATCGAAGTACAGCCCGCGGTTCGGCAGGGTCTTCGCCCGCTCGAGCATCCGCTCGGAGGCGACACCGAGCGCGAGCCCCGGCGGCAGGGCGAGCGCCTTCTGTGATCCGGTGAGCACGAAGTCGAGTCCCCACTGATCGGTCTCCACGGGCGAGCCTGCCAGCGAGGTCACGGCGTCGACCAGCAGCAGCACATCGTCGAACTCCCGCACCACGGCGGCCAGGGCTGCGACGTCCTGCAACACGCCCGTCGACGTCTCGGAATGGACCAGGGTCACCGCGTCCACAGGGGTGCGACGCAGCGCGTCCCGCAGCATGTCGGGCTCGACGGCGCAGCCGAGCGGCACGTCGAGACGGATGCACTCTTTGCCGCAGGCACCGACCAGCTTCGCGAACCGTTCGCTGAACGACCCGTTGACGAGCGAGAGCGCACGCTGGCGGACGCCGTTGCGCACCGCCATCTCCATGAACCCGGTCGCGGACGTCGTGCCGACGAGGACGGTGCGCGATGTGCGGCACAGGCGGGCGAGCGGCTGCTCGAGCCCCTCGAGCAGCCGCTCCATCGCGCTCGAGCGGTGCCCGATCATCGCACGCTGCATGGCGGCCAGGACGTCCGGATGCACGTCCGTGGGACCGGGCAGAAAAAAGCGCCCGAACGCGGGCGCCGTCATGCCGTGGCGCGGGCGAGCGCCTCGACCAGCCCCTCCTCCACGATTTCCTTCGTCCTGACCAGGCGTACCCCTTCGTCGCCCCATTCCCGCAGGAGTTGCTCCGACGCATCGCGGTCGATTCCGCGGATCGCGTCCGTGACCACGAACAGCCGGGTGTGGGGCCGCCGCTCGAGCAAGCCTTCGACCGCCGCCTTGTCACACACGTCGGTCGCCACGCCGTAGAGCACGATGTCATCGGGGTCGAGCAGGTCCAGCACACTCGTCACGTTCTCGTTCGTGAACACGTCGAACCGATGCTTGTGGAAGAGAATGTCGCCCGGGTGACCGCGCAGGCGGTCGGCGAGCGTCTTCGAGTCGCTCCGCGCGGGCTCGATCACGAGCGGGTCGCGCAGTGCGGTCTCGGGGATCTTCTTCTGGCCCGGCGTGCCCCGCAAACAGTGTGCCGGGAAGCTGGTCTTCCAGTCGGGCTGCTCTGAAATCTCGGCATGGCCCACGACGTGATCGTCGGCGCTGGCGACGATGCGAATTCCGTGACCGTGGGCGTAGTCGGTGAGCCGCTTCAAGTTCGGAATGATGTGCTCGGCGTCGGGCACGTACAGCTTGCCGTCGGCTTTCATGAAATCGTGCTGGGTGTCGACATCCCAGAAGATGACCCTGGCCATGCGCCCTTCCTTTGAATCGTGGAATTTCTCGCGGGCGACAGGAGGGTGTCAACCGGCAGACGCCCTACAACTTCAGAACGACGGCGATTTCGTCACAGCAGTTCTGCCTGGGGCACCTGGCGCAGTCCGCCCACACCTTGAGGGGAAAATGACCTTTTTCGGCGAGCACGAAGCCGAGCTTGTGGAAGAACGCGGGCTTGCGCGTCAGCGCCAGCACTTCGGCAATGCCGCTGCTCCGCGCCTCCGCCACCAAGGCCTCCATCAGGACCCGGCCCACGCCGGTGCCCTGCTGGTCCGCACGCACCGCCAGCCCCGCCACCTCGGCCAGGTCGCGCGAGTAGATCTTGAGCGAGCCGCATCCCACGAGGTCACCGTCGGGTGCTTCGGCGACCAGATACTCCTTCACGTGCCGGCACAGATCGTAGTTGCTGCGCGGTAGCAGGTCGCCAGTGGCGACGTAGGGGACCATGAGCGACTCAAGGGCCGGGACGTCGGCGAGCGCAGCCGGGCGGAGGTCAAGCGAAGCCGCGGGCCACCGGCCCGGGGCTTCCGGCCCACCATGCCGCAAGGGCAGCGCGCTCACGCCAGGATCTCCTCGAGTATCGCCACCCCGCGCTCCAGCTCTTGCGGCGTGATGACGAGCGGCGGCACGAGCCGCAGCACGTTCGGTCCCGCGGTCAGCACGAGCAGCCCCCGCTCGCGGGCGGCCGTGACGCACGGGGCCGCCGGCTCGGCGAGCTCGAGCCCCCACATCAGCCCACGCCCCCGGGCGTCGCGCACCTTCGCGGAGCGGGTAGCGAGGCCGGCCAGCCGCGCGCCCAGCCACTCGCCTTTTTGCCGCACCGCGGCGAGAAAATCGGGCTGGGCGATCGTGCGGACCACTTCCAGTGCGACGCTCGCCACGAGGGGACCGCCGCCGAACGTCGTCGCGTGGTCGCCGGGCTTGAGCGCGCTGGCGATCGCGTCCCGCAGCAGCACGGCGCCCATCGGGAGGCCGCCGGCGAGCGGCTTGGCGAGCGTCAGCACGTCGGGGACGACGCCGGTCTGCTCGTACGCGAACAGCGTGCCCGTCCGCCCCAGCCCGCACTGCACTTCGTCGAAGATGACGGCGACGCCCCGGGAATCGCACAACTCACGCAGGAAGCCCAGCCACTCCGGGTCGATCGGGCGTACGCCGCCTTCGCCCTGCACCGGCTCGACGATCACCGCGGCCGTGCGGGATGCGGACACCGCGTGGTCCACGGCCGCCCAGTCCTCCCGCGGGACGATACGAATGCCCGGCACCAGCGGCTCGAACGGTTTCTTGTACTCGGGGCGGTCCGTTGCGGCGAGCGTGGCGAAGAGGCGTCCGTGGAAGCTGCCGCTGAAGGCGACGATTTCGCTTTTGCCCGACCACTTGCGGGCGAACTTGAACGCGGCCTCGTTCGCTTCGGCGCCCGAATTGCAAAAAAACACCCGATCGGCGAACGACCGCGCCACCAGCTCCTGGGCCAGCCGTTCGGCTGGCTCGGTGCGGTACAGGTTCGAGATGTGGATGAGCCCTGTACCGAGCGCGTGCTCCACTGCCTCGCGCACCACCGGATGGTTGTAACCGAGCGCATTCACCCCGATGCCGGCGACGAAATCGAGGTAGCGGGTGCCGTCCTCCGCGATGAGCTCGACACCGTCGCCGGCGACGAAGCGGGGACCGACCGGGGCGTAAACGCCGAGCAGCGCGCCGGGCGCGGCCGACGCGGCCGTGGATGCGGTGGTCACGCGGCCTTGACGGCGGGCGGGAGGATCCGCGTTCCCGCGGCGGGATGCCCCAGCAGGTGCCAGTCCCCGATCCGGACGGCGTGGGCGCCGGCGCGGATGGCGGTCGCGGCGGCGCGGAGCTTGGCCGCCATGCCGTCAGTCGCCGCGCCCAACTCGATCAGGGTCTCGATTTCGCCTGCCGCCACCGACGGCTGCACCGTGCCGTCCACGGTGACCCCGGGCACGTCCGACACGAACAGCAGCTCGGCGGCGTGGAGCGCGCCCGCGACGGCCGCGGCGGCGTCGTCCGCGTTGACGTTGAAGGGAAGGCCCCCTTCCGCAGGGGGCGCCATCGGGGCGATGACGGGGGTCAGCCCGGCCAGCAGCAAACTGTGGAGCAGCGAGGCCCGTACGGCGACGATCTCGCCGACGTGCTCCAGGCCGCCGGCCGCGCGCCGCGCGGTCAGCAGGCCGCCGTCCACGCCCGAGAGCCCGATCGCGTCGAGCCCGGCCCGGCGCAACGCCGCCACCAGCATCCGGTTCACCGGCCCCGCGAGCACCATCTCCACGACCTCCGCCACCTCGGGGGTGGTGACGCGGCGGCCGTCGCGCTTCTCGACCGGGAGCGCGAGCCGCCGCGACAGCGCGCTCACGGCTTCCCCACCGCCGTGCACCAGCACGACGGGGCCGACCGTGCGCAGCGCATCGGCACAGGCGGCGAGCCACTCGGGGCGATCGAGCTCGTTGCCGCCCAATTTCACCACGCGCACGCTCAGCACGTCAGCCCCGCCGTCTCGGGCAGCCCGAGCATCACGTTCATGTTCTGGATGGCCTGCCCCGCCGCGCCCTTGACGAGGTTGTCGATCGCCGCGATCAGCGTGAGCCGCGGCCGGCGTACGTGCGCGACGGGCGCGACGCCGATCGCGACGCGATTGCGGTACACGACGTCCTTGAGGGACGGCAGCGCACCCGGGGTGATCGCCACGCAGGGCTCGCCGTCGTAGGCGGTCCGGTACAGCGCTTCGGCCGTCGTCTGATCGAGGGCGCGCGTGAGCGGCACGTGGATCGTCTCGAGGATGCCCCGCTTCACGGGCAGCAGGTGGGGGGTGAACACGAGATCGCCGGTGAAGCCGCTCTCGCGCGCCAGCGTGCCCAGGAGCTCGGGCAGGTGCCGGTGCTCGTTCCCGACCGCGTAGGCCCGGAAGTCCTCCGCCACCTCGCCGAACATGAGCTCCCGTTTCGGCGCCCGGCCGGCACCCGTCACCCCGGAAGCAGCGTCGATCACCACCTCGCGCGACGCGTCGATCAGCCCCTGCCGCGCGAGCGGCAGCAGCGCGAGCAGGGCCGCCGTCGGATAGCATCCGGGATTGGCCACCAGCTCGGCGGCGGCCACGCGGGGCCGGGTCACCTCCGTCAGCCCGTAGACGGCTTCAGGCGACAGGCGGAAATCGGCCGACAGGTCCACCGTGCGTTTCCCGGCCGCCCGCGCCGCGTGCACGTACCGCCCCGACACGCCGTGCGGCAGCGCGGAGAGTACGATCTCCGCACGCTGGAGCGGCGCGTCGTCCGCGCGCACCAGCCGGTGGCCCAGGGCGACCTCGCCGGCCGCGGACTCCGCGGTGGCGAAGACCACCGAGGCCCCGGGGTGGCCAGCGAGCAGCCGCAGCAGCTCCTGCCCTACGTACCCCGAGGCCCCGAGGACACCGATCGGGACGCTTGCATGATTATTCACTTCGTCGGAAAAATATGCAGACCCACCGGGAACGCAAGGCCGGCGCGGTCACTCCACCGGGTCCAGCCGCGGGTTCGGCCGGTAGCTGCGGCCCACCTTGGCGCACGGCTTGCCCTCCACCCGCACCACGTCCGCGGTGAAATCGAAGCGACCCTGGAACAGGCTCGAGCCGACGCCGTACATGTCGACGGGCACGTCCTGCTCTTCGAACTGGCGGATCTTCTCGACCGTGAAGCCGCCCGAAACCACGATCTTCACGTGTTGGAAGCCGTCGCGATCGAGGGCGCGCCGCACGTTCCAGACGAGCCGCGGGTTCACCCCCGTCGGCTTGAAGGTGCCCATTTCGGGGATTACCGACTTGTCCACCAGCGTCTCGGACGTGTCGATCCGCACGCCATAGAGCCGCGGCCCCAGCGCCCGCGCTACGTTGAGCGAGGTGGCGACGCAATCGTTGTCGAAGTCCACGAGCGTGATGAGCCGCACGCTCGGGTCCATCAGCTCGGCGAACTTCTGCGACGCCTGCACCGTGTCGCCGTGGTACGCCGCGATCAGCGCGTGCGGTACCGTGCCGACCCCCTCCGAGCCCCACCACGACGCTTGCGCGTCCGTGGACACGCCGATCGCTCCCGCGATGTGGGCGGCGTAGCCGTCGCCGGTCTGCACCAGCCAATGGTCGTGCCGCGCCGGGAAGAACATCACTTCCTTCGGCCGGGCCGCTTCGACGACGCGCCGCGTGTTCGTGCCGACCCTGGTGCGGCGCGCCAGCACGCCGAGATACAGGGTTTCCAGGTGGGCGAACGCGTCGTACGGCCCTTCGATGAGCAGCACGGTCTCCCATGGCTCGATCTCGTCTCCATCGTACAGCGCGGAAACCTCGAGCTCGCCCCAATCCATGCTGCACAGCTTGAGGATGGCGATCGCCTCGTCGATTCCGCCGAGGAACGCATGCGCCTTGCCGAATACCTGCATCGTCACGCACGGCCGGTGGTTGTCCTTGAGAAGCAAATCGCGCGCGCGCACGAAGTACTTGTCGGAGTAGTAGCCCTCCCGCATCCGCTCGACGGGCAGGTGGAAGATGGAGGGGTCGAGCCGCTGCTTCCGGGGGCGGGGGGGGGCCATGGCGTCCGAAATATGACGGTCAGCGGGCGCCCGGCCAGGAGAAGGTGGCGACGACCGTGTCGCCCGCCTGCAGGGCGAGTCGGCGAGCCACGTTGTCGAGCCGCCCGCAGCGGACGCGGGCCGGGTCATCCGAGCCGGGGACGAGCAGCCGCAGGCAGACGACATCGGCGTCGGTGGCGAGCGCGCTGTCGCGTCCCGTGCGCGGCGGCTCGGGCCGCTGCAGGGTGACGTCGAATGCCGACGTCTGGCCACCCAGCGTGAAACTCACCCGGCGCCCGGGCGCTTCCGGGATCAGGTCGAGCGCGCGCGGGCTGCTGGCGGTATCCCCCCGCACGAGGCTCAGTCGAACGGTCACGCGGCGCGGCGGCACCACCGCTCGCGCGTTGAACGCGACGGCAGGGTCCACGAGCGTCACTTCTTCGTTCGGCCGGGTTTCACCGGCGGCGAACTCACGGTCGACGGTGATCTCTACCCACAGGGCGCGCCGCTGGCCTGCCCACTCCGCGCCGAAGGGATAGAGTCGCGTCGTGCCACCCCACACGACGCGCGCCCAGCGGCGGTAGCTGTCCTCTTCGAACAGCGGAAGGCCGCGGCGCGATCGGCCCGCCGGCCGCCGGCTGAAGAACATGCCGGCCAGATTCACGGTATCCGGCTCGGGGAGGGTCCCGAGCAGCCCCTGCAGCTCGGCCGTCTCGACCCGCAGCGACAGGCGGAGCGTCGTCTCGGGCGGCCCGCTCACCACGGCCGTCGCGAGCGTCTCGGTGTCGGCGCCGGCGCGCTCGACCACCCGCAGGCGGTACGTCAGCCGGTAGGTCGGCGCCTGGGAATGCGCGGGCGGAGCGGGGAGCACGGCGAGGAGCGCCGCCGTCCAGGCGCTATTGCGCCACGAACAGCGCACGCGTTGCCTCGAGCGAGGTCGGGCCGGGCCCGCCCCACTGGACGTGCGCGAACCAGCCCGCGGCCGCGCCGGCGATGAGGCTGATGGCCATCCACAACCCCAGGGTCCGCCCGCGGATCGCCGGCCGGGGGACGGTGTGAGCGTGCGGCTGTCCCGCGGACCGGGCGAAGGCCACTCGCATTTCGAGATGGCTCACGCGCGTCTCGGCACAATGACGGCACCCGGCGAGGTGACGCGCCAGGGCCGCCCGCTCGGGCAGGCTCAGCTCGCCGTCCAACTCCTGCTCGATCTGTCGCAGCCAGTCGTCGTGCATTACGGCAGCTCCTCCCGGATCCGGTAGCGCAGCGCCCGACGCTGCATCCAGCGCACCGCCAGCGCGTCGGCGAACGAGCGAAACACCCGGTTCCACATGCCGTACTTGGTCCGGCCGAACCGCCGGGGTCGGTGCCGCACCGGGTGCTCCACCACCGTGCCGCCCTCCATCCTGATGAGCGTGGGCAGGAAGCGGTGCATGCCGTCGAACAGCGGCAGGGCGCGCACCGCGTCGGCCCGGAACGCCTTGAGCGAGCACCCGGTGTCTCGAATCGTCTCGTGATTCAAGCGGTTGCGCACGCCGTTCGCGATGCGGCTCTGCAGCCGCTTCCACGCACTGTCGTGGCGGTTCACGCGGTAGCCGACGACCGCCGCCGCGCGACTGCGCTCGAGCTCGGCGAGGAGGGCGGGCACGTCGGCCGGGTCGTTCTGCAGGTCGGCGTCGAGCGTCACGATGGCCCGTCCGCGCGCGGCCCGGAACCCGGCGGCGAGCGCGGCCGTCTGACCGGCGCGCTCCGCGAACGCGACGATGCGCAGCTCCGGGTGGTCCCGCCGCAGCCCCTCGAGCACCTCGAGCGACCCGTCGGTCGACCCGTCGTCCACGGCCACGATCTCGTAACTCCGGCCCTCCCCTCCGACGGCGCGGGCGATCTCGTCGATCAAGAGCGGGAGATTGTCGCGCTCGTTATACACCGGGATGACGAGCGCGACCTCAACCGGCACTCGATCGGACATACCTCAATTCGGAAGCAGCGTGATAGCCGGCGACGAGGTAGGGCCGCGTCGGCGCGGCGTGAGGGTTCACGGTCGGAACGGTATCGCCGCACCCCCACCGGAGCAAGTTGACAGCCGCCGCGCCAGCGCGTAGAACCTAGCACCCGCCCCTAAGGAGCGCCGCGTGTCCACCGTCCCGTCCCGCCGCGAGTTCGTGGCATCCACCGCCGTCGGCGTCACCGCGGCCGCGGCGGCGGACATCGCCTATCCCATGCGACCGCCGCGACCGCTGCCGCCCACGGGGCGCTGGGCCGCGAAGCCCGTCGTCGTCTCGAGCGCCAACGGGCTACGCGCGGTGGAGAAGGCGTTCGAGATGCTCATGCAGGGCGCCGACACGCTCGATGCGGTGATCGAAGGCGTGAAGATCCAGGAGCTCGATCCCAACGACGATTCCGTCGGCTACGGCGGGCTCCCGAACGCCGACGGCGTGGTCCAGCTCGATGCCTCGTGCATGCACGGACCCAGCAAGCGCGCTGGCGCGGTGGGCGCGCTGGAAGGGATCAAGACGCCCTCCGAAGTGGCGAAGCTCGTGCTCAAGTACACGAATCACATCTTCCTCGTGGGCGAGGGCGCCAAGCGGTTCGCGCTGCAGTACGGCTTCAAGGAAGAGGACCTGCTCACGGAGCACTCCCGTGAGGTGTGGCTGCACTGGCGCGCCAACCTGAACCCGGACGACGACTATCTCGATGTACCCGAAGCCGAGCACCTGACGGTGCGCCCGACGGGGACGATCAATTGCGACGCCGTCACACCCCAGGGGGACATCTCTTCGGTCACGACGACGAGCGGGCTCGCCTTCAAGATCCCCGGACGCGTGGGCGATAGTCCGATCATCGGCGCGGGACAATACACCGACAATGACGTCGGGGCGGCGGGCTCGACCGGGCGCGGGGAGTCGAACATCAAGGTGTGCGGGGGATTCTTGACGGTGGAGTTCATGCGCCGCGGCATGAAGCCCACCGACGCCTGCCTCGAGACCGTGAAGCGCGTCGTCCAGCTCACGGAGAAGCGCCTGCTCGGCGCGGACGGCAAGCCGAAGTTCAGCCTCAACTTCTACGCCGTCAACAAGCGCGGCGAGTTCGGGGCCGCCTCGCTCTACCCGAGCCGCTACGCCGCGCACGATGGCGCGGAGGCGAAGCTGCGCGACACCGCGTTCCTGTACGAGCGGCCGACTGCGAGCCACTAGCCTCGCCGCCGCGCTGCTGGCGTGCGCGGCTCCGCCCCTCGCCGCGCAGCGGTATTGGCGGGGCAACCTCTATCCATACGTTTTCTACAGCTCGATCGACCGCTGGTGGGGGGGGCTTCGCTACGTCCGCTTCAGTCCCCTCGGCTCGGTCGAGCGTCCGGAAGCCAACCTCGCCTCGCTGAGCCTGGAAGGCGGAGCGAGCACGCAGGGGAGCTACTTGGTGCAGGCAGACGCGCGCGCGCCGGCATGGTGGGAAGGGTGGCGCGCTGCCGTCACGCTCACCGCGGCGCGCGCGAACCGCCTGGGGTATTACGGGCTCGGGAACGATACCCAGTACTCGAACGATAGCCTCACGACGGCGGGGCCGTACTACTATCGGGTGAGTCGGACGTATCTCGCCGCCCGGGTCACCGTGCAACGGCGGCTGGTCGGCCCGCTGCGAGTGCTCGCCGGTGGATCGCTCGAGCGCAGCAACTTCCGCCCGCTCCCGGGGCCGAGCGTGTTCCGACGCGATCTCGCCGCGGGCAGCGTCGATCCCGCGACGGTACCGTTCACCGACAAGGTCGTGCGGGCCGGTGTCCTGTTCGACAGCCGCGACAACGAGCTCGATCCCACCGCCGGTGTGTACGCGGAAGCGCTGTTCGCCAGCGGCACGGGCTATACCCGCACCACCGCGCAGGCCCGGGTCCAGGTACATCCGCTGAACCGTCTGGTCCTGGCCGGGCGCTTCGGAGTGGAAGGAATGGGCGGGTCCCCGCCGCTCGCCGCGCAGCAGCTCATGGAATCGAGCGAGCGACCGTTCGTCGCCGTGGGCGGCTACCGCTCGCTCCGCGGATACTACGACGGGCGGTTCGTGGGACGGGGCAAGCTGATCGGCGGGGCCGAGGCGCGCTACGTCGTCTTCGCGCTGCCCAGCGCGGCGCAACTCAAGATCGTGGAGCTCAAGCTGGTGGCCTTCTACGACGCGGGGCGTGTCTTTGGGCCGGGCGAGGCCGTGCAACTCACGACGCGAGGGCTGCACCACAGCGGCGGCGGGGAGGTCGCGCTCCGCTTTCTGCGCAACTCGCTGCTCGTGGTCGGCTACGGCCGCGGCGGCGAGGGCGGCCAGCTACTCTTCGGCACGACCTGGAGCTACTGAAGCGCGCTCCGGCAGCAGGGCGAGGATCTCCCGCAATGTGCTCACACCCTTGTCCTTTGCATACCAACGCCGGATCTGCGGATAGAGCTCCTGTTTCGGCGCGGTCTGGCGGGCCGCCATCACCCACGCCTGAAGCTCGGCCGGCCGTGATCCCCAGTGCCCCACTTCGCGGAACTGCTGATCCAGGACGATCACGATGGGGATGGAGCGCGACGTGCCGGTGAGGTAGCGGTCCATCACCTCCGGATGCTCGTCGCGCCGCACGATTCTCATCTCGAGGCAGTTCGCCAGGTCGCCCAGCTTCGCCACGTAGGGGATCGTATTGGACGCATCGCCGCACCAATCCTCAGCGAGGACCAACAATCGGAACGGCACTCCGCGCTCGCAGGCGCGCGCCACCGCCCAGTCGGGGATGCGCGCCAGCCGGTAGACGCCGGTCCACAGCGCGCAGTGCTCAGTTGACTGGCGCACGAATGCTTCGTACGTCAACGCGCGATCCCACAGCGCGCGCAGGTCGAGGACAGGCATAATCTGATGCGAGAACGTGGCGGAATGGAGCGAAGTTCCTGGCTCGCGACGGGCGCCGGTCAAACGAGCTCCCGAATCTCGACCCCCCGCTTCCCGAGCTCGGCGATGTAGTGGGCGAACGGCACCGCCTCGTCCGGCGTCCGCACCCCCTGCGCCGCGATCTGGCCCTCCACCTGCATCAGACCCGTGACGGCGAGCGAGTATCCGGTGGTGCGCATCATCGCGCTGACGCCGCGCGCCTCGTCGTAATAGTCGAGCAACTGCCACGCGGCCCGCCGGTCGTGGCGCCCGCGCACGTCCACGCGGAGCGCCACGAGGTCTCGCCCCTCGGGCTTCGTGAGCTTGGGGGACACGGCCGCAATGAACAGGTCACGTGGCACGACATCCTTCCCCTTCACCTTTACGGGCGTGAGGTCGAGCAGGCCGAGCTCCCGGATCGGTCGCATGATCGCGGCATGTCCCGGATAGCGGAGCGTCTTGTACTCCATGGTGCGGACCTTGCCCTCGTACGCCCACGGCAGGATCGAGATGCCGCCCCCGGTGTGGAACGCCTCGAGGGCGCCGACCGGCGGTGGGAAGGTCACCTGCTCGAGCTCGGAGAGCGCGTCCACACGGGTCGGCCGGCCGTCCCGCAGCACCCAGGAGGGAGTCGTGTAGTAGTCAAGGGCGCCCTCGAGCGAATAGACGATCTGGTAGTTCAGCGGCGGCTCGGGATGCTGCGGCAGGCCCCCCACGTAAATCTTCACCTCCTCCGCTTCGCCGACCCGCCGGATCCCTTCCGCGGCGAGGATGTTTACCATCCCCGGCGCCAGCCCGCAGTCCGGGATGACGGAGACGCCGCGCTCGCGCGCCGCGGCGTCGAGCTTGCGCTGCTGGAACACGATCTCCGTATTGCCGCCCAGGTCGGCGCAATGCACGCCGCTGTCCACCGCCGCCTTGGAGACCTCCAGATTGAAGTAGTACGGCGCCGCGTTCAGCACGGCGTCGTGCCCGCCCATCGCCGCGCGCAGCGCAGCCCCGTCTTGCACGTCGAGCTTGAGGAGCGCCAGCCGCCGGCCGGCCAGCGGTCGCAGGAAGGCGGCGATGCGATCGGGCTTCAGGTCGGCGACGGTGACCCGGTCCACACCGGGGTGCTGCAACAAATCGTAGGCGCAGGCGGAACCCTGGAGCCCCGCGCCCAAAACCAGCATGCGCATGGCGCGATTGCCTCCGGACTTCGGTGAGGAGTCGACGAGCGGCGGAAAGCTAAAGGGGGCACATGGGCGACGGAACCCCGCTTGTCAGGTTAGATTCGCGCGCGATGACTCAGGCCGATCTCACCCGCCAGCGCCTCATCCGCGCCGCGCTCGAGCTGTTCACCACCGCGGGCTACCATCTCACGACGACGCCGCTCATCGCCAAGAAGGCCGGGATCGCCGAAGGCACGATCTATCGACACTTCGACTCGAAGCAGCACCTGCTGAACGAGCTGTACCGCGCGGCGGGACGCTGGGCCGGGCGGCAGGTGAAGGAAGCGGACGCACTCAAGGTGGGGCCGCGCGAGAAGCTGGCGGAACTGGGCCGGGGACTGGTGGCCGCCGCGGCGCGGGAGCCGGCCGTGGCGCAGCTGTTCTTCCTGCAGCGCCACGCGGACCTCCTGGACGACGAGAGTCGCAGGGTCGCGCGCGACTTCCGCCTCGGCCTCGAGAGCCTCATGGCGCAGGGGAAGGCCGACGGCTCGGTGAAGCCCGGGGCAGTCGAAGTGTGGGCCGCCGTGTGGCTTAGCGTGATGTCGCTGGTGATCGACCGCGTGTCGGCCAAGGAGTGGCCGGAGAACCACGCCGGCGTCGCGCTAGCGCTGGAGGCGGCCTGGGACGCGGTCGCGGCGACACGTCAGTGAGGCCGCAGCGTGAACAACTCGATCTCGGGCGGCGCGAAGACGCGAATCGGCACGCCGACCACGCCGATCCCGCGACTCACGTACAGTTGGCTGTCCCCGCGCTGGAAATGCCCCATCACGTACTTCGTGATCAGTCGCCCGGGAGACCAGCGGATCCCGGGCAGGTAGAACTGTCCCCCGTGAATGTGCCCGGCGAGCGTCAGCGGGATGCCCAGCGGTGCGGCCGTATCCCACGCGCCTGGTCGGTGCCCGAGCAGGATCTTGAACGCCGGTGCAGGCGCCGACCGCAGCGTGGCCGCGACGTCGTCGGCTTGGGGGTCGTCCGCCGCCCAGTGGTGCGGGTCGTCGATGCCGAGCAGCGCCAGCGTGGCGCCGCCATGCTCGATCAGGTGGCAGTCGTTCTGGAGAAACACCTGTCCCGCATCCCGGCAGGCGCGGATCACCTCGCGCTCGCCGGTGTAACGGTCGTGGTTTCCGAGCACCGTTACGACGCCGAGTGGCGCGCGTAGCTCGCGGAACGCGTGCACGTACGCCGGGATGTAGTCGCGGGAAATGTCGATCATGTCGCCCGTTTGCACGATCAGATCCGGCGCGAGCGCGTTCACCTGCCGCACGATTTCCTGCATCCGGTCGCCGCCCAGGTGGATGCCCGCGTGCAGGTCGGAGAGGTGGAGCAGGGTGAGGCCGTCGAGCCCGAGCGGCAGGTTCGGGAAGGTCAGGATGCGACGCGTGAGCTGAGGGAGACGGTACGCGCTCCAGATGCCGTAGGTCGACAGCGCGGCGCCCGCGGCGGCGTAGGAGTAGGTGGCGCGGGCGAGAAAGCGGCGGCGGGAGAGTAGAGAGCCGGGAGCGGGGAGCGGTTGGTCCCGGTGCTCCGCGGTCCGTCGCGCGCGGAGCAGTACCGCTCCCAGCTCCCTGCTCCCCCGAACGACCAGCTTCACGATCACGTACACCGCCACCAGCACCCCGAAGATCCACCCGAGCAGCTGCCAGGCGATCCAGGGTCCCAGGTACGGGATCCGTCCCACGCCCCACATGCTCCCGGACAGCGCCCGCCCGGCGACTAGGACCCAGGGGAGGTTGAAGATGGCGAACGTCGTCGCGAGGCCGACCCGCAGCAGCCGCGCCCGCGCGGGCCGTGAGGGGTCCGGCAGCCGCTCGCGCAGGTACAGATAGAGCAGCACCTGCGGCGACACGAACAGGAGCAGATAGATTAGGCGCGTGATCATGCGCTCAGTCGCCGCCCTCGCTCTGGGCCTCGCCGTCCCGGCCGCCGCTCTCGCCGGTCAACAGCTCGTCGCCACGGAGCGCGCCGAGGTCGTCGCGACGATCTGGGCCGAGGCGCGTTACAATTTTGCCTTCTGGGATCGCGTGCGGGCCGATTGGGATTCCGCCCTCAGCGCGAACCTGCGGCTCGCGGCGCAGCCCCAGTCGGACGTTCTGTTCTACCGCCGGTTGCGACGCCTCGTCGCCCTGCTGGGCGACGGCCAGGCCGCCGTGGTCCCCCCCGCCAACCTGCGGTCGCGCATCGCGCGTGCGCCGTTGCTGCTCGAGAGCGTAGAGCAGCGACCGCTCATCCGCGAGTACGCCGAGAACGACGAGATGCGGGTGGCGCGGCCCGAGCGGCTTGCGGAGATCCTCGCCGTCCAGGGCGTCCCGGCCGAGACCTGGATCCGGGACTCGGTGCTCCCGGAGACCTCGGCCGCCACGCCGGCGGACCGTTGGCAGCGCGCCGTTCAATGGATGCTCCAGGGGGAGAAGGGGACGACCGTAAACCTCCTGCTGCGGCTTCCCGGCGGCGCGCAGCGCGGCATCAGCGTGACCCGCAGCGTCTCGCTCAACGATCGCTGGCCGCTCGAGCGCCCCGACATTGAGATCGATTCCCTTTCCGGGGGCGTGGTGGTGGCCCGGGTCAACGCGCTCGCCGAGGAGGACGTGGTGCGTCGCTTCGACCGCGCCTTCCCGGACTTCGCAGGAGTAACGGGACTGATCGTCGATCTGCGTCACGCCGCGGGTGGCGAAAGCCGCTACGGCTACGGGATTCTGGCGCGCCTCACGGGGCACGCGTTCCCCGTGGCGCGCTGGAGAACGCCGCAATACCGCCCCGTGTTCCGGGTGCTGCGAGCGCCCGACTCCGCCTTCTCGTGGTACGGCCCGCCCCCCGATACCGTTTCGCCCGCGGGCGACCGCCCCGGCTACACGGGACCGATCGCGGTGCTGGCATCGAGCGCGACGGCCGGGGCGGCCGAGGACTTTCTGGTGGCGTTCCGGAACGCCACGCGCGGCGTGATCATCGGGGAGCCGTCGGCCGGCAGTCCGGGCGACGCGCTCACCATCACGCTCCCCAAGAACTGGGCGATGCAGCTCTCGGTGACACGCCATGCGTTCCCCAACGGGGAGGAGTTCGCGGGGAAGGGGATCCAGCCGGAGCTCACGGTCTCACCGACCGTCGCCGATGTCCAGGCCGGAACGGACCCGGTGCTCGAGCGCGCGCGGGAGTACGTGAGTGGGAAGAAGCGGTAGCGAGGCGGCATCAGCCTCGCTCACTGCTTTAGACTCTCCCTCAAAAACCGGATCACCGCTCTCCACGCGGAGTCCGCCACCTCGGGCTTCTCGCGCGAGCGCAGGAATCCGTGTCCCACGCCGGGATAGACCGTGTAGTGGTAGTCCTTCGCATACTGCTTCACCGCGGCTGCCACGTCCGCCAGTCCCGCGTCGATCCGCGCGTCGTTCTCTGCGTAGACACCGAGACCTCGCGCGCGGATGCGCGCGATCGCCGCAGCCTCAGCCCCGGGTCCGTAGCACACCACGAATGCCCCGAGCGCCGGGTTGTTGGTCGCGTAGCGGAAGCTCTGGCCGCCGCCCCAGCAGAAGCCGATCACGCCAATCCGGTCACGCCGCGCCGCTTTCAGAGTCCGCAGGTACGCGACCGTCGCGTCGAGATCCAGCGTCACCGTGTCGGGGCTCAGCCCGGCGATCAGCTTCCGCGCGTCGTCGGTCGAGGCGGGCGTGCCGCCGCGGCGAGACAACAGGTCAGGAGCGACCGCAAGGAACCCGTCCCTCGCGAGCTGCTCCGTCGTCTGGCGGATGAAGTCCGACATCCCGAAGATCTCGTGAATCACCACCACCCCCGGTGCGGGGTCCTTGCGCTCGGGATAGGCGAGGTACCCGGTGATGGTGTCCTTGCCGGAGAGGTACTTCACGTACTCAGCGTGAACGTCCGGGCGGGACGCGGCGGTAGGAGGCGGTAGGGGGCGGTAAGCGAAGGCCACCGCCAGACCGCCCGCCGCGACGACACCGATCCCGCCTGCTACCGCCCCAGCCCGCCTCTTACCGCCCATAGCTCACCCTCCAAATCCGATCACCCGTGTCATCCGCGATCAACAGGGCGCCGTCTGCCGCGACGAGGAGCCCGACCGGGCGCCCCCAACGCGAGCCGTCGGCCAGCTGCCAGCCGGTCACGAAGTCTTGGGCGGCGGTTGGGCGCCCGCTCTGCACGCGGACGCGCACGACTTTCGCGCCCGTCGGCACGCTGCGGTTCCAGGAGCCGTGATACGTCATGAACGCGTCGCCTTGAAACTCGGCCGGAAACTTCGTCCCCGTATAGAACGCGAGGCCGAGGGGAGCCGAGTGCGCCTGCACGGTCAGCGCCGGGGGCTCGACGCCGGAGCAGTCGGCACTCGCGTATTCCGGTTCCGGATTCCGCTGGTTCGGGAGATAGCACTGCGGCCAACCGTACCACTTGCCGTCCTTCAAGATGTTCAGGTGCTCCGGCGGCAAATCGTCGCCCAGGTAATCGCGATCGTTGTTGTTGGCCCACAGCTCGCCCGTGCCGGGGTTGAACGCCAGCCCTACCGAGTTGCGGAGTCCCGTGGCGAAGGTGTGGGTACCCGAGCCGTCCAGGTTGTAGCGCGTCACCGCCGCCCGGGGTGGCGTGTCGTTGCAGATGTTGCACGAAGATCCGACGGCGACGTAGAGCAGATTGTCGGGCCCGAACGCGAAGGTCCGCGTGCTGTGGCCGCCGGCGGGCAGACCGGAGACGACGGTCACGGCAGCGACGGCGCCGGGATCGAGCCGCTCGACCGCCGTCTCCGTGGAGAAATAGAGCGTGTCCCCGCGGAACGCGATCCCCGAGGGATCGCTCAGACTGGTGAGGACCGGAACGACCGAGTCGGCGATGCCGTCGCCGTCCGCGTCCACCAACCGGACGATCCGCCCGGACCCCGACTGGGTCGCGTACACCGCGCCGCTCGGACCGAGGGCGAGGAAGCGCACGCCGCTCACGCCTTGCGCGAAGATGTTGACGGTGAATCCGACGGGGACGTACAGCATGTGACCGGCGATCGGGATCGAGTCACCCCCGAACCCGCCCCCCCCGCCGCCCGTGAGCGCGGTCCGCGAGGTGCATCCGATCACCACACACCCGACCAGGATGAGTCGAAACATAGGGGCCTCCTTACCGCCCGTCCTTCGCATATACCCCGAGGAGCGCCGTCTCGCCCGGCGGCATGTGCTCGCGGCTGGCGAGCGCCTGTTCCGCGGCTCGCTCGACGGCGGCCGTCACCTCCGCTTCCACGGCCGTCAGCTGCTGCGGTGTGCAGCCTTCCTCTTTCAGGTATTCCTCGTACAGCCCGATCGGATCTCGTTTCCCCCAGCTGCGGAACAGCTCGGCGGGGAGAGTCTCGCGCGCCTCGCGCTCGTCGTGGGTCGCGTGGCCGCCCATGCGGAACGTTTCGGCCACGAGCATCGCGGGCCCCTGCCCCGCACGGCAGCGCTCGGCGGCGAGCCGCGTCGCGGCCCACGCGTCCAGCACGTTGTTGCCGTCGAACTCGGCGCTCCAGATCCCGTAGCTCGCCGGCCAGTCCCGGAAGCTTTCGGGGACATGGTGCTGGTCAAGCCGGGTGCCGAGGGCGACCTGATTGTTCTGGATCACAAAAATGGCGGGGACCCGCTGCACGGCGGCGAAGTTCGTCCCCTCGTGCGCCGCGGCGGTCTTGGTCGAGCCGTCCCCCACCCACGTGAGGGCCACCCGCCGCTCGCCCTTCATCTTGAACGTCAGCGCGATGCCGCTGATCACCGGCACCATGTCGCCCACGTGGGAGATCGGCTGCAACACGCCACGTGAGAACGAGCCGACGTGCAGATCGCGACCGCGCGACGGTGAGTCGTCGCTCCCCAGGTACGCCCGCAGCATGTCGGCCAAGGAGAGGCCAAGCTCGCAGCAGGCGGCGGCGTTGCGGATCATCGGGGCAACGATGTCCGTGCCGCGCTCGAGCGCGTGCACCGGGCCGACGGTCGTCGCCTCTTCGCCCGTCCCGAGCCAGGCCTTGGAGATGACCCCGGTGCGTACCCAGCGCTTCAGCTGGATGTCGTGCAGCCGGGCGCGCAGCAGGCCGGTGTAGAGGGCGAGCCTGTCGTCGGGCGAGAGGCGCGCGACGAGCGCGGCGCGCTCCGGCGTATGCTCGAGCGTCTCCCGAAAGCGGCGCGCCAGCGCGGGGTCGGCCTGCCAGTCGACGTACTCGGGCGGATCGAACGCCGGGAAGCGCTGCAACTACTTCAGCTTCTCCCTGATCTTGGAGAACAAGCCGCCGTCTTGCGTCGCGGTGAGAGCGTCGGCGAAGTCGAGCGCGGTCGTGTAGCGCGCGTCGGGACTGGCGTGCAGCGCCCGGCCCAGTGCCTTCTCGAGGCCCGCCGGGAGATCGGGCCGGAGCTGGCGGAGCTGCATTGGCTGGTCGCGCAGGCGCGCGATCATCATCTCCTGGGCGTTGCGCCCCTGGAACGGCAGCCTGCCGGTGAACATCTCGAAGGCTACGATGCCGACGGCGTAGATGTCCGAGCGGGCGTCGAGCGGGCGCCCGCGGATCTGCTCCGGGCTCATGAACTCGGGGGTGCCGAGGATGATGCCGGTGGCGGTGAGCTTCGCGATCGCGGGATCGGCCCGGCGCTCCTTGGCGAGGCCGAAGTCCATGACGACGGCGCGGTCGCGGCCCCCGTCTTCGGGGACCAGCATGATGTTCTCGGGCTTCAGGTCGCGGTGCACGATCTGGAGCTCGTGGGCGTGGTGCAGCCCGGCGCACACTTGGCGCAGCACGTCGATGCCGGTTCCGAGCTCCATCGGCCCGCCCCGCACCTCGCGGTCCGACAGCAGCTCGCCGTTCAAGAACGGCATCACCAGGTAGATCAATCCGTCCTCGGACTCGCCGAGCCGCAGAATACGGCACACGTTGGCGTGGTCGAGTCGCATGGCGAGGCCGGCCTCCCGGCGCAGCCGCTCCACCGAGCTCCGGTCGGTCGCGAGCTTGGGCGAGAGCACCTTGATGGCGACCTCGTCGCCGCTCGCGACCTCGCGCGCGAGGTACACGTACGACATGCCGCCCTCGCCGAGCTTCTTCGTGACCTGATAGCGCGTGTCGAGGATCTGTCCCGAGAGGCTGGAGGCGCGGTCCAGACGCAGAGCGTCGCGGGGCGTGCGGGGCGTGCGCACGCCGGTGCCGCCGCCCGAGGAGGACGCCGCCGGGGCGGCCTTGGTCTGCGCCTCCACGAGCATGTTCCCGTCGCGCGGGCAGAAGCGCGCAGTCTCGGGGTACACCGACCCGCACTTGGGACAGCGGCGCTCGCTCATTGCCGCACCAAGTTGCGCCCCTCGTTCTTCGCGCGATAGAGCGCCTGGTCCGCCAGTGCCACGAAGCTGTCCGCGCCGGTGACGCGATCATCGGGGAACGAAGCGAGCCCGATCGAGACCGTGAGGTTGATCGGATCCTCGCCGGGATCGGCGAAGTCGTGATGCATGATGCGGCGCCGCAGCCGCTCCGCGAAGATCGCCGAGCCGTGCGGCGCCGTCTCCGGCATGACCACCACGAACTCCTCACCGCCATACCGCGCGACCAGATCGACGGACCGGGCCTCGCGCCGCAGGATCTCCCCGATCTGCCGCAGCACCGAGTCTCCGGCGATGTGCCCGCGGGTGTCGTTCACCAGCTTGAAGCGATCGATGTCGGCGAGCAGGATCGTCAGCGCGAGGTTGTACCGCCCGGCGCGGTCCAGCTCCTGCTCGAGCTCCGAGGAGAGCGCGCGCCGGTTCAAGCAGCCGGTGAGGGCGTCCGTGGCGGCGAGCTTCTCGAGGCGCTTCTTGTCGGAGACCGCGGTCTCGAAATCGTACGCCTTCTCGATCGCCGCGACCGCCGTGCGGATCACGGTCTCGGCGAACTGAGCGTCGGCACGCGTGAGCGGCGGGTCTTCGCCCGTGGTGCGGAGAAAGAACACGCCGACCTGCTGGTCTTTCATGGAGAAGGGCAGCGCGACGGCGGAACGCGTCGGGACGGTGATACGCTCGCGCTCCCAGCGGGCGCGCTCCTCGGCGTACACCGGGTCGGTGGCGACGTCCTCCACCAGCACCGCGCGGCCGCCCGCGAGCGCGCGCTGGATCTCGGGGTAGCGGGCCAGCTCGATCTGCAGGTTGCGCAGCATGGGATTCTCATACGCGGCCACCACGACCCCCAGCTGCTCGCCCGCCTTCGCCAGCACCATGGAGCACTTGGAGATCTGGAGCACGCGCGCGACGCGCCGCACCAGGATGTGGTAGATCTCGTCCGGCTTGAGCGAGTCCGTGACCTCGTGCAGGATGTCGACGATGGCGGCGCGACTCTGCGCTTCATCGCGCGCGTGCGACAGCTCCTGGGCGGTGCGGATGTGGGCCTTGACGCGGGCGAGCAGCTCGCGTACGCGGAACGGCTTAGCGATGAAATCGGCGGCACCGAGGCCGAGCGACTTGACGGTCGCTTCCTCGGGCGGCATCGACGAGATCATCAGGACCGGAAGGTCGCGGAACCGCTCGTCGGCCTTCATCTTGGCCAGGAGCTGGAGGCCGTCCACCTTGGGCATCATGATGTCGAGCAGCAGCAGGTGGGGCCGCTCTTCCTCGAGCTTCCCCATGAGCCCCTCGCCGCCGGGCGCCACGACGACCTCGTAGCCGTTCTCCTTGAGGATCCACATCAGGGTGCGGACCAACGACTGGTCGTCGTCGGCGACGAGGATCTTGGCCGGGGCAAGGTCGGGCATCTGCTCAGTCCTCGAGAAGCGAGGGATCGACGTTGCCGCCGCTCACCACGAGCACCGTGGGCGGCGCCGGCCGGACGGCGCCCGACCGCAGCGCGGCGGTCGTCGCCGCGCCGGACGGCTCGACCGCGACGCGGCATTGGTGCCACAGAAAATGTACCGCCTCGCGCAGCGCGTCATCCTCGACCAGGACGACCCCCGCGAGCCGGTCCCGATGGTGGGCGAGGTGCGCGAAGGCGATATCCCCGACGCTGAGGGTGATCAGCCCATCTGCGAGACTCGCCGTGCGCTCGAGTCGCACCGGCCGGCCCGCCTCGAGCGAGCGGGCGAGCTTCGGCGCGCCGGCCGGCTCGACGCCCCACACGCGCGCCGCGCTCCCAGCCGCTGCCAGCCCGACCACGACGCCGGAGATCAGGCCGCCCCCGCCCACCGGCACGACGACCGTGCGGACGTCGGGGAGATCGGCGGCGATCTCAAGGCCTACGGTCGCCTGCCCCGCGATGATGTCCGGGTGGTCGAACGGCGGCACCACGGCGAGCCCCTCTCCGGCGGCGAGCGCTTCGGCCTTCACCTGGCGGTCCTGCGATGTGCGCCCGGCGAACACCACCTCGCCGCCCCACTTCTTCACACCCGCCACCTTGACGGCGGGCGCCGTTTCAGGCATGGCGACGACCGCCCGGATCCCCAGCAGCTGGGCCGCGTACGCGACGGCCTGGCCGTGATTGCCGCTCGAGTAGGTGATCACGCCTTGGCGCCTGGCGGCTGGCGGCAGACGGCTGATCGCATTGTACGCACCCCGGATCTTGAACGCCCCCATCGGCTGCAGATTCTCGAGCTTCAAGTAGGCGTCGAGCGGCTCCACGTAGCGGAGCGGCGTCCGGACCGCGACCCCGCGCAGCCGCTCGGCCGCGTCGCGGACGTCCTGGGCGGTGACCACGCCTATGCCTTCTTCTGCTTCTTCGGACCCTGCTTGCTGGGGACCTTGCGCCCGGATTTCGCCACCGCGCCCTTGGGCGTGTCTGCGTCATCGTCGCCGCCGTCGCCGTTCTCGGCTTCATCCTCCTTCACGACGCGGGCGACGTCGACCACGAGATCACCCGGCGTCAGGTTCATGACCTTCACACCCTGCGTGTTGCGGCCCGAGATACGAATCCCTTCGACCGGCACGCGGATCATGATCCCCTTCTTGGTGATCATCATGAGCTCGTCCTCGGGGAGCACCTCTTTCAACGCCACGATGTCGCCGGTCTTGGCGGATCGCTTGAGCGTGATGATACCGCGGCCGCCGCGGTGCTGTACGCGGTACTCGTCCAGCTCGGAGCGCTTCCCCATCCCCTTTTCCGTGACGGTGAGCAGGGTCGACTTCCGGCGCACCACGACCATGTCGATCACATGATCTTTCTTGTCGAGCTCGATCCCCTTCACGCCGGTCGCCGTGCGCCCCATGTCGCGCACGTCCTTCTCGTGGAACCGGATGCTCATGCCGTGCCGGGTCGCGAGCACGATGTCGTTGCGCCCATCGGTGACCTGTACATCGATCAGTTCGTCGCCCTTCTCGATGTTGATGGCCCGGATCCCGACCGAGCGCGGGTTGCCGAACTCCGAGAGCCGCGTCTTCTTCACGACGCCGTTCGTGGTCGCGAACAGGAGGTACTGGTCCTCGGAGAACTCGCGCACCGGCACCAGGGCGGCGAGCCGCTCGTCCGGCTTCATCGCGACGCACGAGAGGATCGGTTTGCCACGCGCGGCGCGGGCCGCCTGCCCGATCTCGTGTACCTTGAGCCAGTAGCACTGCCCCTGCTGCGTGAAGAACATCACGTAGTCGTGGGTCGAGGCGATGAAGAGGTGCTCGACCCAGTCGTCTTCCTTGGTGTGGGCGGAGATCACGCCCTTCCCGCCGCGCCGCTGGCGCCGGTACGCCGACACGGGGAGCCGCTTGATGTAGCCCGCATGGGACACGGTGATCACCATGTCCTCTTCGGCGATCAG
>Ga0137399_10000127_pt1 | contig 26336 bp, 27 predicted proteins | sample czorhiz316metaG_FD_104810 | JGI IMG/M metagenome (GOLD analysis project Ga0137399, IMG submission 104810) | Vadose zone soil microbial communities from Angelo Coast Range Reserve, California, USA - czorhiz3.16 metaG | ecosystem: Environmental > Terrestrial > Soil > Vadose zone | place: USA...
CATGCGGGCGAGGGCTACTATCTGCAACCGACTGTCTTTGCCGACATTCCGCCGAAGTCGAAGCTGGAGCAAGAAGAAATCTTCGGTCCCGTGCTGGCGGTGATCAAGTCGAAGAACTTCGACCACGCGCTCGAAATCGCCAATGATACCGAGTTTGGTCTGACGGGTGCCGTCTATACCAAGTCGCGCGACAAGATCGAACGCGCTGTCCGCGACTTTCATGTGGGCAATCTGTATATCAACCGCAAGTGCACCGGAGCGATTGCCGGGGCGCATCCGTTTGGGGGGTTCAACATGTCGGGTACCGACTCGAAGTCCGGTGGACCCGACTACCTCTACTTGTTCTCGCAGGGGAAATCAGTCGGCGAGAAGGTCGGCTAGGGCCGAAGCAAAACCGAATGCAGGAGTCAAGAGCCGGAGCGAGAGCTCCGGCTCTTCGCGTTTGACCCCAGAGTTCCAGGGCATAGGAGCCGACACGCATGCCACGGGACGGCTGGTCAGTCCCCCCTATTGCTCCACGACTCCATCCTTGGAGTGCAGGACGAACTCCACGTTTCGCTCACGATTCAGGCGGACGGTCTGGTACAGGTCTACGTTGTCCAGAGCAAAGGCCTTCTTTTCTCCGTCCTCCGAGACGCACTGGATCTGCCCCCCCTGCACCCAATACTCGCGCGAGAGGAACGCCGAGCCGCCTTTCAAAACGACCAGCGTCGACTTGTCATCGTGACCTGCCGGCGGGTTTAGCGGCTGGGCCTCGCTCCGCTGTTCTGCTTGCGGTGCCTCCGTCCCCGAGGGATCGAGTGCCCGCGACTCCACCATCCGCGGACGACCGGGGAGAGAGCCAGACAGATCAGCCGTCGCCCTTTCAGGCTTCGCCGGCTCGCGCGTCACCAGTGACGCCGGCCGCATGAGTCCGTACGGGGACGGGATGTAGTTCGTTGGAGCCGCCCAGGGCGGGGACGGGACCGAAGCGCGGGCCACCGCGGGCAAGGGCACAATGACGTCTTCCATCAGTCGCATGGTCAGGCGCGACTCGCCCTTGAGTGCCGGGTACGGACCGCGTGCCGGTAGCGTGAGAATCTTGATGGGCCACAAGACGGGGATCATCCATCCGATGGCATCGCGACGCGGATGTCCGCCGCCGTGCAGTTTTCCTTCGCGATCGGCCTTCAGGTGGGGGGCGGCAATGATCTTGGCGGCCAGTGGCATCACTTCGGCGCCCGGCAGGATGATGCGATCGAACTCCATTTCCAGCCATCCCTTGCCAACGAAGTGCCCGGGATCTTTGGAATCCTGAAGGTGTCCGCTCAGCAGCGCGCCGCGCGGGAATACCGAATGTCCGAACGTGTTGAGCGGTCCGAGGTGGCAGAGGACTGGGTCTCCGGCCATCGCCGTCTTCGAAGAAAAGTTTGGTTCGTCCATGGTGCAGTGCAGGATCGTTCCGGCCGGCACGATTTCCTCTCGCGTGGCAGCGCGTGCCCCAATTGCCGAAACACAAAGAACGAGGGCTAAAACCAGGGATTTTCCAGCCATGGCAGGTCTCCTTGTGGGTACACAACAGGCCGGTCCCGTCAGGCAGTGGAGGATGGAGTGCCCGCAGAAGCGGCTGAGACCCCGGGGGATGGACGGGGATGGGACAAAAGCCTATGCGATTTTTGGGAACTCGTCAACCAGAACCGAAGCTAAAGTTGAATAGAAAGCGGGCAACCCCGCTTGCCTGGAAGGGCCGGTTCGACCCGTTGGCTGCGCGGCCGGCTAGAGCAAGGGGCAGACTCTTGGGTACGGGCGGCGCAGGGAACTGGAGGGAACTGGCGGCGCAATTGTGGGAAAAGCGCCGGGATGCTACGCTCGCGACGAACTATGAAAACAGCCTTTCGCATTGGCGGCATTTGCGGTTTGGCAGTCCTATGGGCGGCGTCGGTCCGATCTCAGGGTTTCGCGCAGGCCAACCCGGCGGCGCCATCAGGGCAACCTTCGCGCCTGTCGAGCAAACTCACGCCCACCGGGATGGCTGCTAACGGCGGATCTCTGGCCAACGGCGTCTACAGCAATTCGACGTACCGGTTTTCCTTGCAGGTCCCGCCGGGCTGGGCAGTGGTGCCACCCACCGCCGAGCGTGCCAAAGCAGCTGCTCCTCGGACCACGGCAAGTCATCCAAGCAACCGGGTGCTGTTGGTGATGACCGAGAATGCGCCTTTCCGGAAGAGCACCGAGCGCAAGGCCCTCCAGATTATCGCCACCCGCTTGGCGACCGCCCCCGGGCCCACGGCGGCGGAGGGCTTCATTACCTACTCGGAACGAACCGCCAAGGAACAGGGCCTGCCGGTGAAGTACCAGCATAGTCCGGAGAGGTTGACGATCCATGACCAACCCTTCTCGAAGGCTACGCTGATCCAGACCACCGATGGTGCGGATCAGCACATCGAACAATATGTGACCACTGCGGGAGAAAGCCTGCTGCAGTTCATCCTGATCAGTCCGACCGCGGAGGGACTCAAGGATCTGCAACCCACGATCCAGTCGCTCGAGTTCAGGCCCGGCGAAGCTGCCCGGTCCAGCAAACGGACCAAAAAGAAATAGGCGTGGGGGGTGGTTTTTGCCTGGCTACGGCTGGGAACCGCCGGGGCGCTCTGGAATGATGCGAAACAAAAAGGCCGCCTGCGGCGGCCGTTTTCATTTTTCAGCTGCAGACTCGCGCTAGGACGAAACCCCGGCCCCAGCCTGCGGCTGGTTGGTGGCGGCGGTTGCGGCGGCGGCTTCGTTCAGGATGCGGTGATGGATCGTGAAGAGCGCGAGTTCGAGACGATCGGAGACCCCGATCTTGTCGTAAACGTTGCGCAGATAGTTCTTGATCACCTGCTCGGTCGTACCCAGCTGCGAGGCAATTTCCTTGTTCTTGTAGCCCTGAACAATCAGCGCAACAATGCGAAGTTCTTTCGCGGTGAGGCGATCCCGCACGCGCAACCCGACCATATCGTTCTCTGTGAGTTCGCTGGGCACGGCCACGTCTTGTACCCAGGTCTCGCCGCGGGCCACCTTGCGGACGCAATCGACCAGCGCCGGGCTGGTCACGTTACGGTAAACGACGCCGTGAGCACCGTTGGTCATGTAGCGCTGCGCGCTCTCGCCGGTGTCGGCGAGGACGACGATGCGGGTTTTGTTCTTGGTTGCGCCCTGCACGACGGCGTTGAAGTCGGACTGAAAACCTCCGGCCACGACCAGCACGGCCGCGCGGAACTTGTCCAACGCCATGAACATCTGCTCGGGAGTTTGGGCCTGCGCTACGATGCGCATCTCGTCTTCGACCGCCAGCACCTTGGCGATACCCGCGCGGAAAATAGCCTGATTATCGGCCAGAATTAACTTGAGCATCTCGACACCGCTCCGAGGTTAAGAGTTGCGTACGAACTCGTAAGAATCGATCACGCATGCCACCCCACGGGTGCCGTCGGGATCGGTACTGGACTCGTCGGTGCGGACAACCCGTCCGCGACACTGGATGACGACGTTTTCTTTGCCACCAGTCACTTCCGGGGGAAGAGTAATTTCGAACTCCACGGGGGAACCCATTTCCAGGGAAGCGTCAGCGCGAATGTAAACCCCGGCCGCACTGAGGTTCCCCGTCATGCCGTTGGCCTCGCCAGGAACATTTTCTTTGTGGATCTTGATCGGCAATTCTAGCGGAAATCTTTTTCCGGTCCGTGCGTCGGACACAATCCCTCCTCCGTTGCGGCCTCGTTTATGTGCACAGGCGCGCTCAACCACCTTGCCTGAGGGAGCAGAAACGTCTGCTATATGGGCGGTTATATCACGGATGACACCCCTGTTAAAAGCCTGATCACTCGTTGGTTAGGGGTAGGAAGTAGGTTCCCCGGCGTGGTTACCTGGTGACCAGCCCCCTCAACCCCCATTCTGGCGGTCTTTTCCGCGGTCCGTTGCTTTCTGTCACAATAAACCTGCCCGTCACCCATCCCAGACCTTCTGGTCGATTGCAAGGAGTTGTTGCCCATGCCGACACCGGGTTATTTTCCCACCCGCCCCCGCTGTTTTATTTCTCTATGGTTTGCAGTGTTGCTGCTCGGAACAGCGCACGCACAGGGGCCGGCGGCAGCGGAGCCGGGTGGCGGCATGGCCCAGAAAGCGAGCCAGAAGCCCAAACAGAAGGCAACCTTGACACCCGCACCAGAAACTCCACGTCCACTCTCTGAACTGAACGCGGCGCTGGAGGCACTGGCAGCCAAAGTGTCGCAGGGGGTTGTGCAGGTTCTGGTCACCGGCTATGGTCCCGTCGAAGAAAGTGGCCGGACTGATACCGCGCTGATCGCCCGGCAGCGGGCGATCGGATCCGGCGTCATCGTTGACGGGAGCGGATACATCCTGACCAACGCGCATGTGATCGAAGGGGCGCAGAGAATCCGAGTGATTTTGCCGGTGCCGGCCAGCGAAGCGGCCGTGCTCGAACCCGAAGGAAAGCGGCGCATCCTGGACGCGAAACTGGTGGGCGCTCACCAGGAAACCGATCTGGCTCTGTTGAAGGTGAACGCGCAGGACCTGCCAACGTTGCCGCTGGGTTCGGCGCGGACAGTGCATCAGGGGCAGCTGGTGTTCGCGATCGGCAGTCCGGAGGGATTGCAGAACACCGTGACCATGGGCATTGTGAGCTCGGTGGCGCGGCAGGCCGATCCGGCCAAGGCGATGGTCTACATCCAGACCGATGCCCCGATTAATCCCGGCAATAGCGGGGGGCCACTGGTCGACATGGATGGATATGTGGTGGGGATCAACACGTTCATCGTAACCGGCAGCGGAGGCAGTGAGGGGCTGGGTTTCGCGATTCCCGCGCGGGTGGTCCGCTTTGTGTACGAGAGCCTGCGGAAATACGGACACGTACACCGATCAGAGGTTGAGGCCGGAGCGCAAACCATCACTCCGTCGCTCGCGACCGGCTTGGGTCTGAAGCGCACCTGGGGAGTGCTGATCTCGGATGTGACGCCGGGAGGACCCGCGGAAGCGGCTGGACTGAAGGTTGGAGATATCGTTACGGCCGCCGACGACCGGCCGATCAATACGCTGCCGGCATTCATGGGAGCGTTGTACCTGCATCCCGTGGACCAGGTGCTGAAACTGGACGTACTGCATGGGTCAGAGAAAAGGACCCTCTTCATTCCTGTCTTGCAGGAAAAGCACCAGATGGATCAACTCCTCGACTTGGCGGACTCGCAAACCAATCTGGTGCCGCAACTGGCGATTTTGGCAGTCAGCCTGGATGACCAGGTACGGCCGATGATCCCGGACCTGCGCATTCCTTCCGGGGTCGTGGTTTTGGGCCGCGCCGCAGATCTGTTCGGTCCCAGCATCGGATTGACAACCGGGGACGTCATTCACACGATCAACAATCGTCCCGTGGATACGGTCGACAATCTGCGCAGCGCGCTGTCGCAGCTGAAGTCGGGAGATGCGGTTGCTCTCCAGGTGGAGCGCCAGGGAAAGCTACAGTTTCTCGCCTTTGAGATAGACTAGCGACCCCAGCGCCTGGCAGTGCGCCCTTTTTACTGGCGGGGCGCGTAATAACCCTTGCGGGCCCGGACCTGCAGATCTTTTTTGAGAGCGCTGATCTCGATGCTGCGATAGCGTCCATCGGCGTCGAAGTCGGCCGGGTGATAGGACACCACGTACTGGCTGCGGAGTTCGTCTTCGATGGCTGCGAACGAATTCCGGATATCTTTCATCTTGAACGGGAAGAAAGCCCGTCCACCGGTGGCATCGGCGAGTCTCTCGAGAGTCTTGTCGCCGCGAAGAATCAGGCCGCTGTCGTCGGTCGAAATCGCGTAGATGATGACCTCGGAGCGCTGGGCCATTTCGATCGCCTGGGCCTGGGTGTACTCGCTCTGATTGTCGTCGCCATCACTGAGAATGATGAGCGCCTTCCGGGTGGGGCGATCCGACTGTTCCTTCAGGAGCTTGTCGTGACAGGCGCGGTAAATCGCGTCGTAAAGCGCCGTGCCTCCACCGTCGTGCAAGGTGTGGACCCCGCTCGAAAGTTGCGGGACGTTGTCCGTGAAATCCTGCGCCAGTTGCTGGTGTCCGTTGAAGCCCATCACGAAAGCTTTGTCGAAGCCCCTGCGAAGCGTGTGCTGCAGGAAACTGATGGCGGCGTCCTGTTCGAACTCGAAGCGAGTGTGCACCGATCCGCTCACGTCGATCAGGAGCCCCATTTTCAGGGGCAGGTCAGTCTCTTTACGAAACGCGACGATGGACTGCACTGGTTTATGGTCGTCGAGGAAATGGAAGTCATCCTGGGTCAGGTTGCGAACGAACCTACCGTGCTTGTCGGTGGCAATGAACAGGACGTTGACCTCGTCCACGCGCTTGCGGATGGTGAGAACCGAATCCTGGGGGTCATCCGTCAAGCTGGACGCGGGAAGGGCGCTAGTCGAACTGGCCACGTAGGCGGCGGGCGAGTTCTGGGTCCACGCGGGTTGCATGGCAGCTGCGAAGACCAGCATCAAAAGACAAAACGTCGAGATCGTGTACTTCATTCCCACCGCTTCCCAAATTTTCACTACGAATCACGGCTAGCCGTATTCCCGTTCTCTTAGATGCACGTAACAGGCCGAAAGCCGCTGTGCGAGCCGTGATCGCAGATCGACTGTAGGAGAGAGCCTGACAAGTTCCAAGTTACAAAAGGAGCACCCGTTTGGTCATGGCCCGAAAGGGCCATGAAATCCAACAGCTTAAGAACCGCTTACAATGATGACCAGTGGGCCATAATGCGACTCAACGCGTGCTGAACGGATACGCCTGAGGGAGCTTGCTGGAATGACTGATCAGGGGCGGCGATGACCGATAGAAGGGGCAAGAAAAAACCTGAGCCCATCCGCTGTGACTGGCCGAGGAACGAGCTCGCGATCCGATATCACGACCAGGAATGGGGGGTGCCGGTGCACGATGATCGGAAGCTGTTCGAGTTCCTCGTTCTCGAAGGAGCGCAGGCCGGCCTGAGCTGGGACACGATCCTGCAGAAGCGGGACAACTACCGGGTGGCATTTGACGGGTTCGATCCGGAGAAGGTGGCTCGCTACCACGCGCGCAAGGTGCGTCAGCTGCTGGCCGATCCGGGAATCGTGCGGAACCGGCTGAAGGTGGCGTCGGTCGTGCAGAACGCCCGCGCATTCTTGCAAGTCCAGGACGAGGCCGGGAGCTTCGATGCCTACGTCTGGCAGTTCGTGGAGGGACGGCCGCGGTTGAATCGTTGGAAATGGTTGCGTCAGGTGCCCCCCCGCACCGCCCAGTCGGACGCCATGAGTAAGGATCTTCGCAAGCGCGGATTCAAATTTGTGGGTTCAACCATCTGCTACGCCTTCATGCAGGCGGTTGGCATGGTGAACGATCACATGGTGGATTGCTTCCGGTACCGGGTTATGATTAGCCGTTGAGGGAAACGCCATGACGCTCGCCAAGACCATGCCGACCACCATGTATTTCGAGCAGTTCTACCTGGGATGCCTGGCCCATGCTTCCTATCTGTTAGGGTCCGAGGGCGAGGCGGTGGTGGTCGATCCCCAGCGCGACGTAGATCTCTACCTGCAGGCGGCCGAGCAACACGGGCTCAGGATCCGGCACATTTTTGAGACTCATTTGCATGCGGACTTCGTTTCCGGTCATCGGGAACTGGCAGCGCGTACGGGCGCGCAAATCTACATCGGTGCCCAAGCGGCGGCAACCTTTCCGCACGTGGCACTACGGGATGGCTTCGAGCTGCGGGTTGGCCGGGTGAAAATCAGCATCCTCGAAACTCCCGGGCACACTCCCGAGAGCGTCTGTCTGGTTGTGACCGACGAAGAGAAGTCCCCCGAACCCTGGGCGGTGTTGACCGGGGATACGTTGTTCATTGGCGATGTCGGCCGTCCCGATCTGTCGACCAGGCACACTCCCGCGCAGCTGGCCGGTCTTCTTTATGACAGCCTGCACAACAAGCTCATGGCTCTTGCCGACAACGTGGTGGTGTATCCGGCGCACGGGGCCGGGTCGCTTTGTGGGCGTAACATGCGCGCGGAACGCTCCTCGACGATTGGGACCGAGCGGCTCACCAACACTGCACTCGAGATCCGCAGCCGCGACGAATTTGTGCAACAGTTGACCACCAACCTGCCGTCTCGCCCCGAATATTTTCTGAAGGATGCCGAGATCAACCGGGCCGGAGCGGCGCCGCTCGGAGACCTGCCGGAGTTGCCACGCCTTTCGGCCAGGCAGGTGAAGCTCTTGATCGAAGACGGAGCGCCCGCGCTGGACGTCCGCTCCGGAGAGCAGTTCGCGGCTGGCTATGTTCCCGGTTCGATCAATATTGCGCTCGCGGGGCAATTTGCAACCTGGGCGGGCACCATTGTCGGCATCAATGCCCGTCCCGTCCTGATTGCAGACACCGAAGAGCAGGTTCAGGAAGCCCGCATTCGGCTTGCACGCGTCGGCATCGACGGTGAGCGGGGCTATCTCGGTGGCGGGATCGAGCCATGGCGGAGAGCCGGATTTGCCGTGGAAACGATGCCCCAGATCACCGTGCAGGAGTTGCGCTCGCAGCTCGAAACCGGCGCAGTGCAGGTGCTCGACGTGCGCCGGGAGGCGGAGTGGAAGGCGGGTCACCTGGAGAATGCACAACTCTGCCCGCTCGACAGGTTGGGCGCGCAACTTCCCTGGTTAGAGACGAGCCGGCCCGTGGCCGTGCACTGCAAGAGCGGCTATCGCAGCATGGTCGCCTGCAGCCTGCTGCGCAAGGCTGGCTACCGTGGCATCATGAATGTCATCGGGGGCTATGATGCCTGGGAAAACGCCGGGTATCCAGCGTCTACCGGCGGCCCCGCCTCCTGACCCGGTTCGCGAATCCCTTGGGCCAGTTTCCTGAACGATTCCAATGCTCGTACTAATTGTTTTACGTTTGCGGTTCACATATTTGTACGTCCTGATTTCGATACCCATCTTGGTTAATTAGAAATTATTTGATTTCAACAAGATGGATGTATGCAGGAGTGGAAGTCCGCTTGCCTACTATTTTACACGTTCTTTACATCTGGCCTGGGGCCGGCCTTCGCACGTTTGAAGTTTGACCTCCGCCTGAGAGCTCGGGTGTTTCCTTGCTAATCGAAAACAAGCTGCTTGCGACGGTGCAGATGGAACTGACCGTTTCACCCACTTCCCTCGGCGAGGAGGTTCCCAATCGCCAGAGCGCAAAGCCCACGGGTCTGAATCTCTATCCTGAATCCGCCGTGCTGGGGGCGGATCTGGAGTCGTTCCGCTGGCAGGAAACCACCTTCGCCATGTTGAACGTGGCCATGCTCGCCGCACTGTTATGCGGACATGCCCTGTTCTCGGCGCACTTTGGCACCCCTACTCCCGCCTTGGTGAGTCTGTTAAGCACGGGATTCCTCTTGCAACTGGTCGCGTTGATTTGGATTCAGACGCGCACCCAGTCGCTCACTGACCGCTCCGTTCGGACGCTGACGCTGCTGACGATCACCTGGGAGGTGGCGCTCGCGCTGACCTTGGGAATTCTGACGGACCGGGTGGACAGTCCGTATTACGTGCTGATGCTGGTGCCGCTTCTGTTGGCCGCGTTCCGGCGCTCGCTGCTCGAAACGCTCGCGGTGGTGCTGCTCGCCAGTATGTTCCAGTTTTACGTCGTGTGGCACTTCTTTCAGCTCCATCCTCCGGTTGAGGTGGACGAATACTTCGAGGCCGGAACCGTCTCTCTGCTCTTTCTGCTGACCGGTGTGTTGGTGTGGTTTCTTGTGAATCACCTGCGGCGAAAGGAAATCGGCTTGGCGGAAAACCTGACCGAACTGGCCAAGGCGCGTGAACGCCTGGTGCAGGAAGAGAAACTGGCGGCGGTTGGGCGGCTGTCAGCGGCGATTGCCCACGAGATCCGCAATCCCGTCGCCATGATCTCCAGTTCGCTGGCGACGGCGCTACGCAGCCCCCTGGCGGCCGATGAGCGCGAGGTGATGTTCGATATCGCTGGCAAAGAAGCGGACCGGCTGGAGCGGCTGACCAATGACTTCCTGGCTTATGCCCGCCCGCGGGCTCCCCGGTGCGAGCCCTCCGAAGTGATGGACACGCTGGCTTATGTGGCCGACGTTTGCCGGGCGCACGCGCTTCGCCGCGCGGTGGAGGTGAAGGTCGAAGGGCCCGAGCAGGCCATTGCCCTGATGGACAGTTCCCAGGTGCAGCAGGCGCTGCTCAACCTGGCGATGAATGCGGTAGAGGCCTCGGCTCCGGGTGGGGTGGTGGTTCTGCGCGCCACCAACGCGGACGAGTTTGTACAGATTGACCTCGAAAACGGCAATGGTCCGATCGCGGAACCGGTGGTGCCGAAAATCTTTGAGCCGTTCTTTACCACCAAGCCTTCGGGTACGGGCCTGGGGCTCGCGATCGCGCACAACATCGCGCGCTCGCACTCCGGGTTGCTGCAACTGACGGCCAACAGCCTAGACCAGGTCCGATTCACTCTTACCCTGCCGCGCGTGATGATGGCGCAGGCCACGATGAAAGTATAAAACTTTATGGGCAGAGTTCTGATTGTCGATGACGAGCCGCACATGCACAAGATCCTGGCCTCCAATCTCGAGCAGGATAAGCACATGGTGGCGCACGCGGCGGGCGTGGAAGAAGCGCGCCAAGCCATCTCCAGCAACCAGTACGAGGCCATTCTCACGGACCAGAAGATGCCGGACGGCGGCGGCCTCGAGGTCCTGGCGGCGGCCCGCGAAGCCGATCCCAATATCTCCGTAATTTTCCTGACCGCGGTGGCGACGCTGGAGCTGGCGGTGGAAAGCATGCGCAAGGGAGCCTTTGATTTTCTGGCAAAACCCTTCACTCCGGAAGTGCTCCGTGCGGCGATCCAGCGAGCCTGCGATCACACCACCTTGCTGCGGGAAAACAGCCTGTTGAAAGCCACAGTGGGCCGGCTGGAAGGGTCGTCGGAAATTTTTGGCGACACGGCTTTGATGCGCGAGGTGCGCGAAAAAATCGTACGCGTGGCCCCCACCTCCGCGACCGTGTTGATCACCGGCGAGACCGGTACGGGCAAGGAGCTGGTGGCGCGTGCCATTCACCGGCAGAGCAACCGTGCCGGCAAACCCTTTCTGGCGGCCAACTGCGCCGCCTTTACTGAGACTCTGCTGGAGAGTGAACTGTTCGGACATGAGCGCGGGGCATTCACGGGAGCCGATCGCAGCCGGTTGGGATTGTTTGAGGCAGCGCACGAAGGCACCCTCTTCCTGGACGAAGTGGCGGAAATGTCGCCCGCGGCCCAGGCCAAGCTGCTGCGCGTTCTGACCGATGGACAAGTGATGCGGATCGGCTCCGTCAAAACGCGCGCGGTCGATGTTCGCGTGCTGGCGGCGACCCACCGGGACTTGCAGCAGCGCGTGCGCGAAGGCCTGTTCCGGGAGGATCTCTATTACCGGCTGGCAGTCGTGCCGATTGCCATTCCGCCGCTGCGCGATCGTCCCGGCGACATTGCCTCGCTGTGTGACTTGTTCCTCGGCCAGATCGCTCGCGAACTGAAATTGCCCAAGCGGCGTTTGAGCGAGGATGCCCTGGCGCGACTGCAATCCTACGAGTTCCCCGGAAACATTCGGGAATTGCGAAACCTCATCGAACGTGCCGTGATCCTTTCGCCCGGCGAACAAATTGGGGCGGAGCACTTTCCCCTCGCGACTGCCGTGGGAGGTTCCGAGCACGCGGGCAACGGCAGCACCAGCACCAGCACCAGCCCGACAAACCTGGCCTGGATCGAGACGATGCCGTCCAGTTTTGATCTGAGGAACCTGCTTTCGACAGTCGAGAAAACCTTAATCGAGAGAACCCTGCAGGCAACCCGTGGCGCGCAAGCGGAAGCGGCCCGGCGTCTGGGCCTCTCGCGCAGCGACCTCTCCTACAAGTTGTTGAAGTACGAGTTGCGGAAAGAGTCGACCACCACCTGAGTCTATGGGCAGGGCCGGATCGTCCGGACCCGGATGGTGTGCGGGATATTCTCCAGTTCCCGCAGCAAGGCTGCATCACAGGGCTGGTTGATATCGTAAATGGCATAGCCCAGCTCACCACGGGTCTCCAGGATCTGGCGCTCGATGTTGATGCTCCGGCGCGCCAGCGCCTCGTTGACCGCAAACAACATCCCGGGAACGTTTTGATGGATGTGTGTGAGCCGATGCGAGTCCAGAGAATGTTCAAGCTGGCAATGAGGCAGGTTCACGCTCAGCATGGTGTTGCCGGTCTGGAGATACTCCACCAGGCGCGAAGACACGAACTGTCCAATGTTCTGCTGCGCCTCTTCGGTGCTTCCACCGATATGCGGTGTGAGAATCACGTTGGGAAGGTTTTGCAGGGGGCTGGCGAACGGACCACGGCTTTCGGGCTCGTTCGGAAACACGTCCACCGCCGCCCCGGCGATTCGGCCACTGTCAAGATTGCGTGCCAGAGCTTCGTGATCGACCACAAATCCCCTGCTTAAATTGAGGAAGTGGGCGCCTGGCTTCATCAGCCGGAATTCGTCCGCACCGAAGAGGTTGCGATTGCGCGGCTTTCCGTCGACGTGCAAGGTCACAATGTCGGCCTGCTGAAGCAGTTCCTCAAATGTGCAACGCTTGGCGTTGCCGCGAGCCAGCACGTCGGTGACGTCGCTGAAGACCACCCGCATTCCGAAGGCTTCCGCCAGGTCCGAAAGCTGGGAGCCGATCCGGCCGTACCCGACGATGCCGAGTAGCAGTCCGCGGACTTCGTGGCTGCCCGCCGCGGTCTTGTTCCAGGTGCCTCGGTGCAACTCGGTACTGGCGGCGAAGGTGCGGCGCAGCAGCATGATGATTTCACCCAGCGCCAGTTCGGCGACCGAGCGGCTGTTGCTGTGAGGGTCGTTGAAGACGGCGATGCCGCCGTGACTGCACGCCGCCCGGTCGACCTGGTCGACTCCAATGCAGAACGCGCCAACCGCGAGTAGCGACCCTGCAGCATCCAGGGCCGCCTTGGTAATGGTCGTCTTTGAGCGGATGCCGAGCACGACAACGTCGCGCAGCTTTTCCGCGAGTTGGGTCGCGGTCAGTGCTCCGGGCAGGCTTTCGACCTCAAAGCCAGCCTGCATGAAATTTTCCTTGGCAACACCACTGATGTTCTCAAGCAACAGGGCCTTCAAGCATTCCTCCACTGGCCTTTTATGATGGCACAGACTGTCGGCCAAACGCATGGCCGAAGGCTTCCGCCGGAGTTGAGCTGCATCGCCTAGCCCGCGGAGAGGGGCTTGCGGCAGAGCACCTGATACTGCGCACCCCAAGGAACTCCTGCGAGTTGAGGTTCAAGGAAGCGCAGACCAGCAAGCAACCGCGGGAAGAAGAAGCGGTAATCGACGGCCAGTACCGCAAAGCCCCGCCGCCGGGCCAGCTTGGTCGATTCGGCGGCAGTAAGCGGGATGGCATCGCGGTCGAACGGTAATCGGGCCATCACATAGCGGGTTCCGGGATTCCACGGGTTGTTCTCCCAAAGCGAGAACAGGCCTCCAGGCCGCAGGGATCGGTACACGTAATCGATGGCTGCATCCCTTTCCGCAGGGGGAATGTGATGGAAGACTCCGTTGCAGTAAACCAGGTCAACCGATTGCTGAGGCGTGTAGCTGTCAAAGGTGGAGAACAGGCAGCCCTTTCTTGCGTGCCGCGCCTGGGCGTGCGCCAGGGAGCGCTCGGAGACATCCAGTCCCACGACCGAGGCGACACCCAGCAGTTGCTGGAAAAGGACCGACGTGTCGCCAATGCCGCACCCGTAGTCGAGTACCGAAGCCGGGCGCTCATGGATCCGGTTCAGGCAGGCGGCCAGCCACTGGACCCTGCCGCGCGCGAAGTAGTGTTTGTCTTCGCCGCTGGCCGCCAGGGCGCGGTTGAGATCGTCGTCGTAGGTATCGGCGTGAAGATCAAAGTCGACGGACTTCATCGGCGGCGCAGCCCCAGCACGCTCAGAAAGAAACTGGCAAACAGCGTCTGCACTCCCAGGATCAGCAGCAGCACTGCGGGGATCACGATGCGCATGCTGTGCGGGTAGTCCAGCGCGCCGAAGTGCCGCGCTCCCCAGAAACGGACCGCGGAAACGGAAGTGGCCATTCCCGCCGCGATCAGCAGGCCGCCGACCCCTAAGCCGACCTCGAGGGAAACGTAGCGGAAGAGCCTGTCCAGAGCCGGGTCGGGGGGCAGCAATCCTTCCGTGATGGCAAACAGCTTGGTGAATACAGCAAACGCGACGGCCTGGAATCCGAGCAAAACCAGCGCCGCGCAGTACAGCATGGTATGCACGTCGAAGGTGACCGAGCCAACGGTCCGGGGCGCCGGCAGCAACCACAGGCCCAGCGAGCTGCCCGCGAGCATCAGCGCGCTGCCCGGATACAGGAACAACCAACGCGGACTGTAGAGCAAGAAGAAGCGCAGGGTGCGCCAGCCATCCCGCCAGGTGCGCAGGTGCGGCGGCCGACTGCGGCCGTCGGGCGAAAGCGTGGTCGGTACCTCGGCGATGTTGAGCCGCAGCAAGGTTGCCTTCACCACCATCTCGGTGGCAAACTCCATGCCCGTCGTCCGCAGGCCCAGCCTCTGGTAGGACTCTTTGCGAAATCCCCGCAGGCCACAATAGAAATCGCCGACCGGACTGCCAAAAAAGAGGCGTCCGATGCGCGTCAGAGCGGGGTTTCCGAAGTACTGGTGCAGGGGAGGCATGGCGTCCTTAACGATACCGCCGCGAAAACGGTTGCCCATGACGAGGTCGGCGCCAGCGCGCATTTTGTCGACGAAACGCGGGATGTGGGAAAAATCGTAACTTTCATCCGCGTCACCCATCACGATAAACTTGCCGGCGGCAGCGGCGATCCCACCCATGAGTGCGTTTCCATATCCTTTGGCCTCGACCTGTACCACGCGCGCGCCCAGGCGTTTGGCGATCTCCATCGACCCATCGGTGCTGCCGTTGTCCGCGATGATCACTTCTCCGGCGATGTGTGCTTCTTCAATGGCAAGCCGGGCTTTTCGAATGCAAGTCTCCAGGGTCTCGGCCTCATTCAGGCAGGGCATGACCACCGACAGTTCCAGAGAGGGAGTCTCCCCCAGGGAAACGGGCGGGGCCTGACCTTGCGAATTTGGCCTGGGGGGAAACGTCACTCGTTCAAGCTCCGGACGACCGTAGCATCCCAGCGGCGGAATGACCTCCGGACTTGCCCACGTCCTTGGTCCTGACTATAGGTGCGAGGACTCAAAAACTGCGGCAATTGATCCAGAGTTTAGCTGAGGCAGCGAGAGTTCCAGAAGAGGTTTTTGGTGCCGAACCCTTCGAGCCTGATGCTCCTCATGCTGGCGTCGAGCTTTGTATCGATTCGGCGAGAGCCGAACCCCGGCCAAACAAACCCTCGAGCGCAACCTGAAAGAGCACAGGCTGAGAATGTCAGCACGCTGCTCTGCTGCAATGTTGTCTTCTGTCGTTTCAAGGGGCGCTCGAAGGCGGGGGGACGCCCGGACGGCTGTGCTAATATCCCGGCATTCGTTTCCCGGGCAGCAGGCTGCTCGAACACGGGCGTTTGCGAACGGGAACAATTCTGGGCTCCGCTTCGTATCCTTATGGTGGGGGAAGTGTATTTCTGTCCTTGGCAGCCTGCCAGGAGAATGCCATGCATCGTCGTGTCAAAATCGCTCCTCTCTTCGGAATATTCCTGCTGACTTGCTCTGCCGCCCTGGCCCAACTCGGTCCCTCTTCAGCGGATGATCGCGGCTCAATGGTGGTCACCTTCAAAGACGGGCACCGGCAAAGATTTGCCATGTCCGAGATCGCTCGCCTTGATTTCAAAACTCCGGCGACCATCATTTTTAAGGATGGACATCAGCAGAACATCCCCACCGGCGATATTGCTCGCATCGAATTTGAGTCTTCTGCTGTCAGCGCATCCGTGCCCGGACGGGCCCACTTCGTGGGAAAGTGGGAGGTCGGTGAGGGTAATGGAAGGACCTTCGTCATCACTCTCGAAGCCGACGGCGAGGCCACGAAGTCGATTGGCGCCGCCCACGGAACCTGGACCGTGGTCGATGGGGAAGCTCGCATCAGTTGGGACGATGGCTGGCACGATGCGATTCGTAAGGTAGGCGCGAAGCACGAAAAGTTCGCCTATGAGCCAGGCAAGTCGTTCGATGACCCCCCGTCGAACGTGACCGCCGCCCGCAACACGCTGCCCCGGCCGATCTAGGCCGCCTCGAATGGTGCGGTCGACCACTATCCAGCGGGACAAGCTGCGTCCCACAAGTTCAAGATCCTGATTTCGCCCGCTGAGCCGGGCCTCCTTCGGCCGCGATCCCCGCCACGTCGCTCTGAACTCCTCGGCAAACTCCTGGTGCGGCAGACGGCCCGCATGCATCGCGCTGCCCGCATCGTGAAGCTGGAGGCGTATCTCGGCTCAAGCTGGCTCGCCAACGACCCCGACCAACCAAACGGCGTGGTTACCATCTGCCCTCCCGTCTCGGCAGAGTCATCACGGACCAGCGTCATCATGCGGCGGGTCTGCCGGCCTCGAAAAGGACCTGCCTGCATCGTTCAGCCCCGTCCGCTCTTCTAGTGAGTTTTGGCCGGTGCCGTCGCCCAAACGCGCGGCGCAGGTAGCGGTTCACCGTTCCAGGCCTGTGAGCGAGTCCAGAAAATGCAAACCCCTGCCGAGCAGGCAGGTGGCCATGACAACAAGCGACCTGATGTGTATCCAGCCAGGTTTTGCCTTGTGTGCGGCAGAGTGGTGTGCTGCCCTGTGTCGTCCGGCGTCATTGGCCTGGCCTCTCTGCCGGAAGGCCGCGCGGGCAGAGGCACTCGACAAGGAGCAAACGAAGGGCCAATTCGCAGCAGTACCGCTTACTTGCTAAGGAGATAGCATGGTTCGCCTCACCGGCGCCCCTATTTTTGTTTGTGAGGGATGTTCTGGATCTGCGGTCGCAGACGTTGTTCAAGCGCCTTCGTAATCGCGGCTCTGGCTGCTGCGTCTAGCGGATTTCTTGGAATGCCATTTTCGAGCAAAGCTCCGGTTCCGCCCCCACCGAAGTAACCCGTATCGTCATGCTGACGACCACAACCCGGAACTGGGCAAACATACGCATAGGCATGGGCATAGCCATGAGATTGCTCGCTCGTCTTCTTGAGCGAGCATGGAATCATTTGTAAGTTCGTGTGCCTGTCGCAAGCCGGGCGTAAGTGGGCCATGCGGGGTGACCTCCTCGCCGCCAGCATTGTACACCGAGGCAAGTGGCGTGCCAGTTTGCAAGTTGCCCGTGGGGGACCGCAAGTCAGCGATCGAGGAAGGTTCGGGATAAAACCCGGAGAGTCCATTCCCAGGTCCAAACAGCGATACGCGCGCGATTCTATTCGACTCACACACGTGTCCCGCCACGCCCAGCTCGGCAAGGGCGCACTTCAAACGTCGCTCGAAGAACAGCTGCATTTCGACCTTGGCCCGCTTGACGGAGAACGCCAGAGGAGAGCACACTCGTCGTGTCGCGAACAGCGCCACCGTCTCGCCACGCGTCCTCGGAACAGAGTCTCGGCACCGATTAGCCTACGAAGTAATGAACGATACCTCCTGGCCCAAAGGAGTCTGCGCATGAAAAAGCTAATTCTCGGTTGGATAGTGTTTACGCTGCTTGTGTCCCTGAGTGCCCTTGCTCAGTACGGGCAGGACAACAACGCAAAACCGGACGCACCAGAGAGTCAAGCGAAGAAATCCGCGAAAGGAGCCAAGACCGTGACCGGTTGCTTGCAGAAAGGCGACGAGCCGGGTGAGTTTTCCATCCAAGGCGAAGACGGCAAGGTCTGGGGGTTAAAGAGCAGCAGCGTTAAGCTCGAAGATCATGTCGGCCACAAAGTCACCGTAACCGGTTCAGCAAGTAAAGAGTCCAGGGCCGAAGAGAAGAAGGAAAAGAAGGAAGGGGAGGTCGAGAAAGCATCGAACAAAGAGGAATATGGCGACATTCGCGTGGCAAGTCTGAAGATGGTAAGCGACCGTTGCAGCAAGTAGCATCGATTACAGTTGGTTTTTATGAGGCCAGTGAGAACGCTGGCCTCGTTTTGCTCCACCGCGATGTAGCAATTGCGATCGAACCGACCGGCGCTAAGCCGCCCATAGCAAGGTCGTGGAGTTCGGCGGCTTTTTAGCGACCAGCAGAGGGAGCACGGATTGCGCCGGCCCAACGGGCGCGATGGGCGAGGGCTAAGGGACGGCTGCGCTGCACAAAGACTGCGATGGGAAGTGGAAGAGAGCATACAAGAAGGGGCTGAGCGACCCAAACGAGCAGGTCCCTTGAGATCAAGTCCCGCCAGAGTCCTCGTTCTGGCATTTGTGCCGGTCGAACTGCTCTTGCAGATTAGCTTGGGCGTCTTTCAGTCGCGAGAGTGCGCTGAGCGGAGCCTTGAACTCCTTGCCACATGCAGTGCAGGCAGCGACACACGGCACAGAACCAATGTGCTTAACGATTCTGAAGCGCGTTTCGAAATGGGATGCCTCTCAGTCCGTCCAAAGGGAACGGCGAGGTTGCGAGTCAATTCCTCGCGTGAAAAAACGAACTGATATTACAGGCGCCGGAAAACTGGGTCAAACTAATGCGGGGTGGTGTATAGGGACGGCAAAATGCTCCCTCCCCCTCCGCCATGACCCCGGATTTGACCTTGGAGCCGCCGGGCGGGCGCGGGCGTGGTTGCGAGTGTGATGGTCTGTGGCTGTTGAAAAACTCCCCATTCGGCCCAAACAGGCAAAATTAGGGGGATAGAAAAATGTCTAGGCGACTCGAGAAAGTCGCTTGCAGGGCCTCCTAACGCAATTTTATTTTAGGGGATTTCGCGGGAAGGAGTTTTTCAACACCCACGTCTGATTACATCAGCTAGGCCGTCGGCCCTTCTTCTGGCCACACTAGCACTGCTGTCGAGAGTGCTAAGTCTTCGGGCTTTGATCCCCGATTCAAGAGCCGATTCACCGCGTCGAACTCGGCGCTGTGCGATGCGATTGCAAGCAAGTCTTTCCCAGCCACACCTGCCGCTTGCTCCGCTCTCGCAAACGACATGATTTCTGTCCACAAGGGTTCAGAGGCGAGTTTCTGCTCGTGCGAGAGGCTACCGTTGTGCTGCCGCCTTCGGAAGATGTCGGAGAAACGTGTGCCAGTGCCGGTGAGAATCAGCCGACAGTACGCCATCGGGAGGAACTCCACGAGACGTGCCGCATGCTTTGGTTCGATGCCCGCTGCGACAACTCTGCGATAGATTTCGTCGTCCGAAGAGTCTGGCGACTCTCCGAAGATGGCAACCGCCTTTAAAATGACCGCGGTCATGCTGTCAAAAGAGTATCACTGTCCCGCGAGGGGCGGTCCGCAATGAGCGTTCCTACCGCGATCTTAGTGACCAAGGTCGAGGGGTACACTTCAAGACGTGAGCGCCATGAAGACGTGCGTACCCTTGCTTGTGCTGACAATCGTCTGTTCTGCCCAGTCAGTCTCACCTTCATTCGATGAGGAGTACAGCCGCGCCATTGAGCGAAATCCGTTCGGAGTGACACTGACGATCGCAACTATTCCCGAACACTCGACGTGCCACTTGTCCGACGTCCTTCGGTTTAAGGTGACGTTCACGAGCAAGCAGGCGCGGCTTTACACAGCGGAGCTAGGGGGCGGCGGAAGCGCTGCGGGGGCGAGTTTCGACTTCGTTATCCAAGGACCCGGCATGGCAGCACCGATTCATTCACAGCCCAGCCATCCCTTTGGGATTGTTTGTTGCGGGAGCACACGTCGATACCTTGGCCAGAAGCCGCTCACTGCCCCCGAATTCCGTGTCAGTCTGAAACGGATAGAGCAGTTCACGAATGAGGCCACGTTCCGGCTCCGTCACTCGCCGCCACTGCGAATGGAGTTGAAACCCGGCAACTACGCAATCTTCGCTCAGACTCGCAGTATCTTGCTCGGATGGCCCAAGTCGGAACATGACGCATACCACTCGGTTAGCGATCTTGTGGTCACATCCAACATCCTGCACATCACGATTCTTCCGGATGTGGCGGCCCCGAATTCTGGCAGGCCCTAGCGCCTTCGTGCCTAGCCTGGCGAAAACATCGCGTTTACGCTCACTGTCCCGGTCGGCCAGTTCTCAGATCATGAGACGCCTGATTTCGTCAACAGTCTCGGCTACCACGAGCTGTATCGCGTGCCCTCACTGCTGATAGCATCCGAACCGCTGCGAACGTCGAAATGCTCGTCTGATTTCTCGATCCGCCAAGTGTCGTTCCTGCCAGTGAAAGGGTCGATAGGAATCTGCTTGATGTATCCGCCAGACGCCAATTCAGACAAAGATGTTGGGGTTCGTTGACGGTCAAGTGTGAACTGTCCAATCTCACTGCGAAGCACGAAAAGAGCTTCCCGAAGGGATGCCTCATTTCGCAATCGCTGACTGTACGAGCAGCCCATACTGCCGCAAATCATTGTGAACAACAGAAGAAGAACAGAACACGTCCGGTGCATGTTTGCTCACCTCTGGACCATCGATGGAGGGAACGCGACGGTTGACGATTCTTGCATGTCCGACGCCGGTTTCAAGCACGACATGAAACTGGCGTAACATCCCCATAGCGCTCACTGACCCGGTCGGGCAAATTCTCACTGCGGCCTGGTTTCAACATCAGTTACCTGTCAAACTTACCCGACCACGAGACGAAACGAACAGACAGGCCGGGACCCGACTCAGACTTCTCTTGCGGCTTTGCCAGGGTAGTTTCCGCCCACTCGCCCCCCTTCATGGTCACCTTGAACAGGATGTGGTCGGTGGTGAGCTGCCGAATCAGCGAAACCAGTTCATTCTCGTTATCAGCGAGGTAGCACATATGTGGCGGGCTGAAACGCACCCACAAATTGTTTTGGTTACTAAACGCCAGCAGATGACCAGCCCGGGACCCGGTGGGTGCTGGAACGGCGAATTCCAGTTCCCCATCACGCGTGTCCAAGTGTTCATTCCACAACGGGAACTCTGATTCAAGGCGCCTCCATGCTCGTCGGGCCACTGAGCTCAGTCGTTCAATCTGCGGCGTGTCTCCCATAGTCGCCAATGTTGCCACACAATTGGGGCGTCTTGGCATAGTAGGTGTTGAAGTATCCCCTTCACACTCATAACCGAAATGGTTCTGAGCATAAACGCTGTTCTCGACAGTTACGTTTGAGGGGGCTAACGATGGCGCGTATACCGCGCTTGTACGACAACATCTCACGGTTGCATCGGGATAGGCGTTGCAGGGATTAGAATCGCCGTATGAGCGTCAACGTCCCGCCGTGGCTGCGATGGAGTCGCGAGTTGATTGCTATCGGACAGACCGGGCTCGAATTTGCACGTGACCCCTACGACGCTGAGCGCTACGCCTCCGTTCGGCGGATTGGCGCTGAGATGCTCGCCTGCGCTTCTCACCCAGCCACCGTTGAAGAGGTGCTAGCGGCGCTCGAAGGGGATATCGGCTACGCTACTCCGAAGATTGCTGTGCGAGCCGCCGTGATGCACGAGGACAAGATCCTGCTTGTGCGCGATGTAAAGGACCGGTGCTGGACCATGCCGGGCGGGTGGGTCGACGTGGGCGATGCACCAAGCAGCGCCGCCGTACGAGAAGTACGTGAGGAGTCCGGCTTCGACGTGCGTGTCCGTAAGCTCTTTGCCGTACTCGATCGTGACAGGCACAACCATCCTCCCATGCGGCACCACGTTTACATGCTGTTCTTCCTGTGTGATCTAGTTGGCGGCACTGCAGCAACCAGCGTAGAAACAGATGCGGTGGATTTCTTTAAGCGAGACGCGATTCCACCCCTATCACTGCCGCGCATGTTGCCTTGGCAGATCGACCTCGCGTTTGAGCACAGTCGAAATCCCGAGCTGCCAACAGTGTTCGACTGAGATTCGAATTGTCGTAACCGTCGTAACATCGCGTTTGCGCTCACTGACCCGGTCGGCCAATTCCCAGTTATCAGCGAAGCGGCGCTGGTACGCTACACTAAGCCGCACATGACGAATTACATCGAGTCGTGGCAAGAATATCGGAGGCGCAGGAGCCTGGTTTTGTTCGTGTTCTTCGGCTATATGCCTGCAGTGGGTCTCGTCGCAGTTTTAACCAAATGGGCGTTTAAGAGCACCACGCCAGCGTTTGCGGTGGCTTTTAGTTGGATGGCGCTCTATGCGGTTGCGGGTATCAGGCTCCAAAGGTTCAAGTGTCCGAGATGCGGCAGATGGTTTTCAGCGACATGGTGGAACCACAACATGTTCGCTCGGCGATGTGTCCACTGCGGTTTACCCAAGTATGCCGACCCGACTACGCAGGGATAGCTTGATGATAAATCGAGTTCACACTCACTGACCCCGGTCGGCCAATCCTCAGTTCATGCGAACAAGTCGATTTCGCTCATTGACCACCCATTGTGAGTGCAATGGCGATTCTGCAACAGTTAACTTCCGGAACTCGAAAGCATGCTAATCTCAGCGCACGCGACGGTCGCTATAAGGGCAGTTGCCCCAATCTTCATCCGTGTAAAAGTTGACGGCGTACCACTGCCTCTCAAGACGGCGCACCCCTAGGTACCTCGCATACGATTCCGTCAAACGGTCCCGGCGTTTTCAACCTCGCCGCGTTTGCAAGCGAATCAGTGGGATCAAAAACAAGATACACAACGGTGAAGCCGCTGGGTACGAACCCCCAAGTGTTCCATACGACATGCTTCAGTTCGCCCTTGGCTGGGTCCGGCTCGGCCATAGGCTCAGCTTTGTAACGACGCGACCACAGCAACCACCGGCAGAAAGGTCGGAGTGTTCCCTCGTTCCGGCCCAAGCTCCACGAAATTGCGACGAAACCGACCAGCGCCAACAACACCGAAAGACACTCACGTGGTCTCTTGCGAATGACAGCGACCAGTATTAGGAGAAGGCAGACGAAGCAAACGACAGGGGCGATGAAAGGAACGTACAGAAGCGGGGCATCCGCGCTGTGAATCATGAATAACAGCAACACTACGCCCGCGACAACGACGACACACAACGGCAACCACCAGCTTGTTCGGTCTTGCAATGCGGGCAGCTTAGAACGGCTGCGGAGCGAGATGAAAACCGTAGCCACAATCGAGGCCACGGCGATCGCAGCGGTAACGATGGTTACAACGTCAATCACCGGCACAGTTTATGCGGGCTGGCCAGCAATTTCCACCGTTACTCACAATTGTTGCTAACAGGCCTCACGATCTGCCTACGTGGAACATTTCCAGAGTGCCGGTGTCTGTATCGGTATAGGGACACACTCGCTTCCTCACGTGTCACTGCTGGCCTGCACCGGCTCAGGCACCAGAGCGCAGACGATTTGGGCAGAGGAGTATAGGTATGTCTGGCGCGGTTTATCACTGTCCTTACTGTATTGTTGGCGGTCAATACAGGCCAATGATACCGCTCGGACAGAGCGATGAATACCGCTGCGGGGGATGCGGCCACATGATTGTCGAGAGTAACCCCTTCTACGTGTGCACCTGCTTTCGCTGCAAAGCCACACGCGCAAAGGAGTATGGCAGAGAAGCATTGCAAGAAACATCCGGATCAAGAACTCGTCGGGGTCACCATTCGCTACTGTCCCGTCTGTCGCGGGAGTAAGGGCGGGCTCCAAAACGGCCAGCCGCATGACCGCCAAGGCGCGGAAGGAGCGGGCGCAGAAGGCCATTGCGGCTCGCTGGAGTCGTGACAAACAAGGAGCCTAGCAGGGCGGCCTCGGGTCGTTTGCGCGCCTCACGGAAGGCGAAGGGGTCCTTTTGGCCTTCGCTAAGGCGGTTCAGATGGCGCAGCGCCGGACTGCTGTGCGGAACATGGTGCGCAGGGCATCCCAGAGCGTGTGGCGATGACCATCAGTGGACACAAGACCAGATCGATCTTTGACCGTTACAACATAATCAGCAAGAGTGACCTGCACGAAGCGGCCAAGAAGCTGGCGCTGAGGGATCAGGAAAGAGACGTGGCGCAACCGAATCCGAATAGCTATAGTTCAGACATAGTTGAGGCTTCTAGGCGCGGAGCGCCTCTTCCGGCTTAAGGGAAAGGGAGGCGCTGTGGCTTTTTCCGAAAGGCTGCCACATGGGAGCCTGCTGATCATGGCGGGGAGTACTCAGAAAAACTTCAAGCACGAAGTCCCCAAGGAGCCGCGTGTCACGCAACCGCGCATCAACCTGACCTCCCGCTGGATAGAGCATTGGGAGCGGGCTTAGCTTGGTTGAGGAGACCACAACAATCCGATGCCAAGTGTGACGACTCCAACAGCGAGAATCAGCGCCCCGGCGTAGATCATCGAAACGGCCCCACTGGCTTCAGTAGCGGTCGGCGACAACACGGAGAAGAAGAACCCTGCAGAAATCAGAATCGCCGAGAGCGGCACTCCGATTCGAACGAACCAAAGCATGGGGGCTGGAAGCACCGCCGCGTCCGCGAGCAGTTGGCTAATCAACGAAAGAATCACTATTACCCCGGCGTGGGCATGCCCGGCGCGAAAGAAATTCTGGCGCAGCGGGTTCTCCATGTATCCGCTGCCCTTGTTGATCAAAGAGGTCAGCAGAAAATATCCACCGTACTGAATCGTCGGCACGGTGATGAGGATGACGCCACACATCATTCTGGCTTCGTGAGTCATAGTTTCTCCTTCAACGAAGGGGTTAGATCGCGGCCCCTAAGGTTTCTCTTCTCGCCTCACGCACCGAACTGCGGAAGGTGATGGTCTGTGTGAAGGTATCCTAAACGCATCCATTCCTTTTCGGACATCTGCCCAAACTGGGGATGAGGCTGCCACTGGAAGTCTTTGGGCTGCTGCGTAAAGCGATCCACGAGGCTCCGTAGCTCGCGCACGTCGTTGTCAAACTCGACGGGCGGAGTGCCGCTGACCCGCTGGTCTAGCTCCGGCACGGTTTTGAATCCCTTCGGCCAAGGGATTGGAGCCCAGAGCGCAACCCACTTTAGGAGGCTGCGGGGATAAGGAAGGCGTGCGGGGCTCACAGGTTTCAGACCCAGATACATGCGGAATCCGTCACCCAAGTGACAGACCATCTGGTGCGCGGACATTTTTCCCCAGCGGCGCAGACTGGTGGGACGAATCGATTGAAGCCGGGCGATGATCTCTTCCTTGTCTTTGGGATTGCGTAGAGTCTTCATGTCACGAATATCGTACAGCGGGCACTGGGAGCTTGCACGGACAGCCGATGTCTTGCGGTCAGAGATTTTTGCTTCCAAGACGAACCGGGCGGGAATTGAGATTGTACGGCTGAGCTTGGCATACGGCACCTCAACCTGAGAGTATTTGAGCCGACGACGCAGGATCAACGTGAAACGATCAGTCAAGTACGCGACCGCTATTGTTTTTGCTCACCTGCTGGTCAACATCGTGCATGGTCTTGCCCACCGTGAACTCCGCGTCGGCCTTGCTCCGCTTGCCTCGATCTTCGTCATCGTGGTTGTGCTGGTCTTTCCTTTGATCGCAATGGGTCTCCTTTGGACAGTCAAGAAACGACTCGGCGTCATTCTCCTGTCGCTTTCGATGTTCGGATCATTGCTATTCGGTTTGTATCACCATTTTCTGGCTGTTAGCTCAGATCACATCCACTCGCAGCCTGCGAGTGCATGGGGAACCACGTTTGTCGTGACCGCATATCTGTTGCTCATCACGGAAGCGATTGGGACCTACGTCGGCGCTCATTTCCTCTGGATTGCGAAAGAGACTTCGAACAAAGCCGTTAAAGTCCGATTCCGTTGAAGATTGGCGATTGCATCGAATGCAACTCAAAGCCGTATCATCGAACCAGTGACATCATTTATCTCAATGCTGCGACACTTGGGTGGCGTTGGGGTGTTCATTCTTGCCGCTCTCGATAGCTCGGTGCTACCTACTCCCGGGGCAGTTGACGCGCTCACGATAGTCTTGGCCGCCCGGCACCCAGAGCTATGGTCCTATTACGCCATGTGCAGCACTCGGTCTGCGGGGCTTCAATCGCTTACCGCCTGTTGCATCTTGGAGTCCTCCATCGACGTATTAGGGGAGCGGTATTCGACAGAGTCCACATTCTTACATCGTTTTGGAAGCCTTTCTCTGTCGCTCGCCGCACTCCTTCCGCAACCATTTCCGACTTCCGCTTTTGTAATTGGTGCTGGTGTAACACGCTATCCCTTCATTGCGTTTGTGCTGTCTTTCGGCATGGGACGGATGTGCCGCTTTGCTCTACTGGCTTACCTCGCCCCTGTATTCGGCAGGCGGTTCGTGACAAGCCTGTGGTCGG
>Ga0137399_10000129_pt1 | contig 26231 bp, 29 predicted proteins | sample czorhiz316metaG_FD_104810 | JGI IMG/M metagenome (GOLD analysis project Ga0137399, IMG submission 104810) | Vadose zone soil microbial communities from Angelo Coast Range Reserve, California, USA - czorhiz3.16 metaG | ecosystem: Environmental > Terrestrial > Soil > Vadose zone | place: USA...
ACGATGTAGGTATCGACTTCACCGAGAACGAATGGAACGCCCTGCGCGAACTGTTCCAGAAGGCGTGGGCGATCCCCGAGCTTAAGCGGTGGATACAGGAGCTGCAGTTGGAGTATGGCGAACAGGGTTGATAGCGCGAATCGTTGGTTTACGCCGCGTCTTGCGAGGAGCGGTGCCTTCGGCACCGGAAGCTGGACTGACACGTCACCCCCAAACGGGTGCCGTATAGCAACCTTGGTTGCTATCGGGGAACTTAATGAAAATCCAGCAGCTTGCCGCGAACCACTTCCCTCAGAGCGCCGCGCAGTAACTTTTGGTTCCCGTATGGGAACTTGTTGATTTTATGGGGTGAATTCTATGCCCTCACTTCGAACCAAATCCATCAGCACCAAAGTCACTGACGAGGAATACGCGCAGTTTGAAGCCTCAGCGGGCGAGCAAACGATCAGCGAGTGGGTGCGCGACGTTCTGCTGAAAGCGACCAAGCCCAATGCGGGCGAGCAAACCGTCCTGGCCGAAGTCTTGGCTTTGCGTACCATCCTGCTAAACGTCCATTTCGCCGTATCTCAAGGGCAGGCGCTGACCTCAGACGAGATGCAGCGGCTAATCGAGCGGGCTGATCAGAGCAAGTTGAGTAAGGCGCGACAGCGCCTTGCGGAAGCATCAACAGGGGGTATGCCATGAAACAGAAGTGGGGCCGAGAGGACGATGCGGGAGATTTTCCGAGCCATCGGGCGGTATGGACTATCGGAGCATTCTGCGTTGCTCTGCTCAGTGTGTTCGCTATCGCTGGTTACCACTACATGCGGGTGTGGACGCCGCTCCAACGGCATTACGCCGTGACTTACGCGGGGACGCCAGTAGCAGGAGCGTTTCGGACGGATGCCTCGTACACACTGTTGATGATAGTGACGCGGAAGGGGCCGCGGCTAGCGCTCGACAACGAAGTAGAACCGTTCGTGACCGAGAAGGGCGAAAGCACGTTCGCGTTGACCGAAGTAGCGATGAAGGCAGGCGACTTGAAACTCGAATGGCAGCGCGCACGATATAACAATGCGAAACTGCATGAGTTCCTGGGCCACTGGATTTACAACGATCAATCGCTCACCGATCTGGCGAAACCAGCACTGTGGGGCGGCTTAGGTGTGTTGCTCGTGAGTCTTGTTGCAGCGATCCCGAGGGACACCGCGCGCAGAAGAATACGCAAACATGGACGTCGGCTGAAAGGACCGGAACTTGTGACGGCGCGTGCGTTCAACCGCCGTAACCGTTCAGACGGTATCGGCTTGTTGCAGCAGCAGAGCTTCACGCAAAAAATACTCCGCAGGAAGGCTTGGCTGCGCCTCCCACGCGAGATCGAATCGAGCCACATTCTGATTATAGGCGATTCGGGCAAAGGAAAGAGTGCGCTCATCCGTCAAATCTTGTTGCAGATCGAGCAGCGCGGTGAGACGGCCATCGTGTACGATCCCGCGACGCCCGCCGACTACGTGCCCTACTTTCTTACTCCCTCGCGCGGCGATCTCATCCTTAACCCGTTAGACCAGCGGATGCCCTACTGGACTCCTGGAGATGAGCTGCGGCAAGGGGCAGACGCTTTCACATTGGCCGCGTCGCTGTTCCCCGACCGGCACAATGAGAATTCGTTTTTCGTAGAAGCCCCGCGAAAAATCTTTGCGCACCTGCTCAGTTTCCATCCGACGCCGCAAGAGCTGGTGCGGTGGATGTCGCACCCGGAAGAGATCGACCGAAGAGTGAAAGGAACGGAGTACGCGGCGATGATCGACCGGGAGTCGCCGCCGCAGCGAAACGGCGTGCTTGGTTCGTTGAGCATGGTAGCTGACGCCATGAAGCTGCTGCCGAGTGAAGCGGAGACGGAGCACCGTTGGAGCACACTCGAATGGTCGAAGGAACGGCGCGGCTGGCTGTTCCTCACCAGCACGCCGGACACGCGGAAGTGCCTCGCGCCGCTCATCAGCTTGTGGCTGGACATGCTTGTGCTTCGCCTGATGAATCAGGGCCGCCCGAGTTCGCGTCCGGTGTGGTTCATTCTGGACGAACTAGCGACCTTGCAGCGGTTGCCTCAGTTACACACGGCAATCACGGAGAACCGCAAATCCAACAATCCAGTGGTGCTCGGTTTCCAGGGACGCAGCCAGTTGGAAGTGCGTTATGGGCACGAAGCGGAAGCAATGATGTCGCAGCCCTCGACGAAAATCTTCCTGTGCACGAGCGAGCCGCACGCAGCGAAATGGATTAGCGACACGATAGGCGAACAAGAAATCGAGAGGATACGAGAGAGCCGCACAAATGAGCAGTTCCCGCAATCGCGCAAGTCGAAGGGCTATAACCTCGAACGCGAGATCCGGCCGCTGGTGATGGCAAGCGAGATCAGCGGCCTTGAGAAGATGCACGGTTATCTCAAGTGCGGAAATCTCGTGGCGCGGTTGAGTCTCCCGTACATCGAGCTTGAGAGCAAAGAGCCACAATACATCGAGCGCCCGGCACTGCCGCCCGGGGAACCGCCGAAGGTTGCGGCGGCCGCGGCAGGAGCAGGCAAGCCGTCGGGGAATGGAGTTTCAGGGCAGAAACTCGTACCAAATGAACAGCAACACAATGAGGAGCAGAAAATCCAACGAGAACCACAACACAGACAGAGAGACTTTTTCGAGTAGGCCAACACATGCTGACAATCTCGAAGCCGTTAAGCGCAGGTCAGGCGCAGTCGTATCATGCGGAAGAGTTCTCCAACTCACGCGAGAACTACTACACCGAGGCAGACCAGATTCGTGGGGAGTGGCACGGAAAGCTTGCCGAACAGTGGGGACTACGCTGTGAAGTTCATGAAGAGCACTTCCAACGGCTGTCCGAAGGACAACACCCGATCACGGGCGAACAGCTAATCCGCCACCAAGCAGCTAGAGACTACATGAACAGGCGCGGCGAAAAGGTAAGCGCGATGGAACACCGCGCAGGATGGGACGCGACGTTTTCAGTCCCGAAGAGCGTTTCGTTGACCGCCCTCGTAGGCGGAGATGAGCGCGTCAGGGAAGCTCATCGAGAGAGTGTCAGCGTCGCACTCGACGAACTAGAGCGATATGTCCAGGCCCGCATCGGCGGGAATCTTCCTGCAGAAACGACGAGCAAGTGGGTAGCAGCGAAGTTCGAGCATGACAGCGCAAGGCCAGTAGGCGGCTATGCGGCGCCACAATTGCACACGCATGTCGTCTTTTTCAATCTTACCGAGACCGACGATGGGGAGGCACACGCGCTACAGCCAAGGGAACTGTACAAGACGCAGCGGTATGCGACAGCGGTGTATCGCTCGGAACTGGCCTATCGGTTGAAAGAGCTTGGCTACGAAATCGAGCGCGGAGAGAGCAGCCAGCCGGAAATCAAAGGCTACAGCAAAGAGTATCTTGAGGCATCGAGTCCACGCCGCCAACAGATCGAGGAACATCTCGCAAGGGAAAATCAGCGCGGCGCGGGAGCCGCGCAAATTGCCGCACACCAGACACGCGAAGGAAAGCTGGAACTGTCACACGAAGAGATGCAAGACCGGCACAAGGCAATGGCCGCGCAGTTCGGCAATCAACCAGAGCGAGTTGTTGAAGCGGCACGGGAGCAAAGGGAACGATTACAGGAAGAACCCGGAGAGAGAGCCATCGGCCAGGCGCTCGCCTACTCGCGAGAGAAAAACCTGGAGCGTGAAGCTGTGGCCGAGGAGCGCGAGCTGCTGAGGGATGCACTGAAACGTTCAATGGGTGACGCCACGGTTGCGGAGGTCAAAGCCGAGTTCGAGAAACGCGTGCAAGCGGGCGAGTTGATCGAGGCGAGTAATCGCGCGCCGGGCCGCGCGTTCACCACAGAGGAAATGATCGGGTACGAACGCGACACTATTCAAGTGATGCGCGCGGGGCAGAACCAATACGAACCAATCGCGAGTTTCGAGACACGCCGAGAGATCGAGCAAGACCACTCGCTTCTTAGTGAGAGCCAGCACGCGGCGGTCGACCAAATCCTGTCGAGCCGCGCCCAGGTGACGGCGCTGGAAGGCATCGCCGGCGCGGGGAAAACTACTTCTTTAGCTGCGATCCGCGAAGCCGCCGCGCGCGATGGCTATAGGGTGGAAGGCTTCGCACCCACATCACGCGCAGCGCAGAAACTCGGAGAAGCAGGAATCGAATCGAGCACGTTGCAACGGCACCTCGCGCACAGTGAAGAGCCGCACGATCGACAGAGGCGGCTGTACGTTCTCGACGAATCGAGTCTCGCCAGCACGAAACAGATGAACGAGTTCTTGCATCGGCTGAAAAAGACTGACCGCGTGCTTTTGGTCGGTGACACGCGCCAGCATGAAGCGGTTGAAGCGGGCCGACCCTATCAGCAACTCCAGGAGGCAGGGATTGAGACAGCACGACTCGATGAGATCGTGCGGCAGAAAGACCCGGCACTGAGAGAAGTGGTGGAACAGCTCTCACGCGGTCAAGTTAGAGATGCGATGGAGAAACTCTACGCGCAGGGCCGCGTGCATGAAATCCCCGAGCGCGACCAGCGGCTAAAGGAAATCGCACGCGAGTACGCAGCGAAACCTGAAGGCACGCTGGTGGTGTCGCCCGACAACGAATCGCGAAGAGCAATCAATCAGGTCATCCACCGTGAAATGCAAACGCGCGGCCAGGCGGACACGCACGAACACAAGCAGCAGGTGCTAGTGGCGAGGCAGGAGATCACCGGAGCGGACCGGCAGTGGGCTGCCCAATACGAACCGGGAGACGTGGTACGCTACACGAGAGGCAGCAAGACGCACGGCATCACGGCCGAAGAGTATGCCCGCGTCGAGAGTGCTTGCGAGAAAGATAATCTGGTGACGGTAAAACGCGAGAACGGCGAGCGAGTGAGTTACGATCCGCGCCGATTGTACGGCGTAACGCTCTACCGCGAGACAGAACGCGCATTCAGTCAAGGAGACCGAGTGCAGTTCACAGCGCCGAATCGAGAGCGACACATCGCCAACCGCGAGCTTGGCACCATCGAAAAGATCGACGATAGCGGCAACCTGCGACTGCGCCTCGACTCAGGCCGCACGGTTGGGTTCAACATCAAAGAGAATCCGCATCTCGACTACGGCTATGCAGTGACAAGCCACAGCAGCCAAGGACAAACCGCCGACCGCGTCCTCATTCACATCGACACCAAGCAAGCCGGAGAAAAACTTGTGAATCGCCGCCTAGCTTACGTGGCAGTGTCGCGTGGCCGCTACGACGCACAGGTCTACACCAACGATAGAACTCATCTGACCGAGCAACTCTCGCGCGACGCTTCCCACCGATCCGCGATGGAACCAGCTCATGCGCATCAGCCACCTGCACAACAGACCGAGCGCTCGTCTGCTCCGAGTCAGGCGCAGACAGTAGCCGCACAAGCACAAAGCATCGGGCACTAGAAGTGGGCGGGAATAGCACGGTTATCTGCGATCTTTCGATCTGATTTTGAATTTCAGAAGCCGCTCGGTGCTGCCCGCGACCTGCAATTGTACCCATGCCCATTCGAGCAGCATTTCCCCGAGATTCCCGAGTTTGCGCCGCTCCTTGTAGGCGAATTCTTCCAACTCGCGGCGCAAGTCCTGCCGAACGCGGAGGCTGATTTGTGCCTTCCACACACCCATCTTTAAATCTCCTGTCATGGGTGAGCTTGTTCAATCGTTTCGCACTTTGTCCCAACAATTTGATCGAACTGCCAGCCGCCTTCAACTGCTCGAAACTCCACTCCAAGAGAATAGCTGCCAGACTGCCGAGCGACCGTTTCTCCCGCGCGGCAAACGCAATCATTTCTGTTCGCAAGTCTCTCCGCATTCGCAGGGCGACACTGATTTTCCATTCGCCCATTAGAGGTTTGGCCTTTGGTAGTGCTCTTTGAGGATTACGTTGTCTCTGGTGGACATATCCGAAAAATCTGCGGTGTCCAGAATGACGCACGGACTGTAGGCGACCGAAAAGCATTTCCCGTCCGTAAACCTCACAGTGTAGAAAAGGATTCCCTCTTCACTCCAATGCGAAATCCAATCCATTCTCTTCCCGTGAACCTCGCGATAACGCTTCCGCAGTTTTTCGTGCTTCATCTTGATTCGTCTGTCGAGATGCTTGTGTTCCGCCGCACTTATCGGCCTTATCGGAATACCGTCAACCATAACGACTTTCGACCTTTTCTTGCTCATGGCTCAATCTCCTGCAGTAATTCGGATACAGGAAGACCAAGATGCTGAGAGACAAGAAGCAACGTGTCTAATCGCGGGATCGTTTTGCCGCGCTCCAAGAGTCCCGTCTCCGTGCGGTGCAGGCCGCAAACCTCAGCAAAGCCTTCTTGTGAAGCCCCTTCTCTTTGCGCTCACTGCGAATGCGTTTGCCCAGTGCGAGTAAAATTTCTTGTATGGAACGGCGTTCTTGATTAGCTGTTTTCTCGCTGTTCATAACGTGCTGCATCTCGCTTTTCGGCTTGCTCTATGTCCGCGAGGAATCGTAGGTTCACCTGAGCGCGGGTGTGTTCGAGCGTCGCCACAGTCGCTCGGTAGATTCCCTCCGCAACGCCAGGAGTCTTTTTCAGACGTTCGAGGCCTCGTACCGCCTCGTCCACGCCGTGGTTTAACAGTGAAATCGCTTCGTACAGACGTGCCTTTTGCATAGAAATCTCCCTTATTCTTTGCGGCTAGGAAGCTGCAGGCCCGAACATGAATCGATAAGGGAGGAGGGGGTGTATAATCACGTCATGGCCAAGAATGTGGTCCACATCTCGGAAGCGGAAGCAGCGAGCGATTTCGCTTCGCTGATGGCCCGCGTACGCTCTGGTGCTGAGGTTGTCATCGAAGACAACGCGCGCCCCGTTGCCGTCATGCGTCCTGCGGAACCCTATGTCCGGTTGCTCTCCGAATCTCTTCGCCTTGCCCGAGAACATGGTTCGACGGCAACGCTCGATGAGGATTTCGGAAAAGATGTAGAAGCTGCTATCGCGAGCCACCGCGAACCGCTCAACCCGCCTGCATGGGACTGATTCTCGACTCCAGCGTAGTTATCGCTTCGGAGCGCGGCAGGGAAACTGTCGAACGCTTGATTGAACGGGTTGTATCCGCGACGGGCGACCAAGAGGCCGCACTCTCCGCAATCGGTGTGACGGAGTTGATTCACGGGCTTTATCGCGCGCAAACTCCGGCCCTGCGTCTGCGCCGTCAATCCTTCCTCGATGAACTGCTGAAAGCCCTGACCGTGTACCCGTATACGAAAGAGACTGCGATGTTAGCGGGAAAACTCGACGGAGAGCAGCAAAGCAAAGGCGTAGTAATTCCGTTTGGAGACTTGCTCATCGGCGCAACGGCGTTGTCTCTCGGCTTTTCCATACTGACCGAAAATCTGCGCCACTTCCAAAAAATCCCCGGTCTTTCCGTGATCCAACTCTGAACGATTGATCGCCAACAAAATTTCCCTTCGTTCTCGCCGCCGTCATGGGGCAGGCCCGCTAACGAGGCTCCCGATGGTCGCCCTTGACCGCGGCTTCGCTGCGGGAGTGGCCCTCCCATGAGAGGCATGGCCTCCCTGCGCTTGGGCAGCGACTGGACAAATCACATAGAAATTCTTCACGGTTGTTTTACCTGCGCAGGAGCACCGCCGGGCGCTGGCCCAGTTGATTGGACGAGTTTGCGAGGTGGCCAATTAAAGACCGTCACGAGAATTAGGGCAAGAACGATGCTTGCGAACAGCGCTGCGAACGCCTTGGGAATGAAATACTCAATGTTCGAAGACTTGAGGGCAATGATGTTTGATCTGCCGATTTCACTTAGCGCGTCCAGTTCGGCTAGCTTTTTCCATTCTTTGTCGAAGGGGCAAAACGAGGTCACTTCGCCTGGCCTCTCGGGATGGAAGTCCAGTTTTGGTGCCATTTCATTGAGGATCGCGAATTTCGCATTATTTAGTTTTTTGAAGTCTCGGATTTGACCAATCCACAAAAAGCAGAACAGGATCGCCATCGTCGAAAGGACCGCTACCGCTACGAAACCCACCCAAATGAGGCTAGCAGTCGTCAAGCTCCACTTAGTGAGCACCGCAATCGCCACGAGAATCGCGATGCAGATTGAGTAGTTCCAGCGGTTTGTGTCTAGACGACGATCCGTTACCTTTTCTGTAGAATCGTAATAGAGCTTGAATTCGTCAAAGGAGTGCTTACCTCCAGCAGTGCCATTGCTCATGGGTGGCCCCCGATTCTGTCGCTCGAGAGCGCTTCATACTGCCAGCTACCAAATGGTGCCGTCAATTGAGTTCGCGACATTCAAAGTTGCTCAGCACCCGCCGTCCTACTTGAGCGACACTCTAGAGTCGGGAGACGGTGCCCTTCTTAAGTCAAAGAGACTCAATGAAATTTGTTATGTTATCCCACGTCCAGTAAACAACAGATGTGCTTCCCAATTCCTTAGGTTTGCAGCAAGCGTCGTCCTTATGGACCCAGATACCTTTGAGGGGGATACCTTCTTCCTTTGCACATTTGATTTCCCAGCATGCGCCTTCAGCTCTTGGAGTGTTCCTGCTGATAAACGCGATAACGCCATCGCACCCTCTTATTTTCGTTCGGCAGTTGGTCTTCCAGGCTGAATCCCAAGGATCCTTCACGGACATGTCTATGAAATCGAAGGGCGCGTCTCGTTGGTACTTTGCTTGAAAGACCAGATTGTCGCGGGCGAATTTGTCTTCCACCGCAAAAGCGATAAAGATGCGCTTGTTCCTGGACACTGCAGCCTCCGTTTCTTAACCTGTTCGCTAGCCGTCAAATCCGATTGTCCCTAGCCAACCGCCAGTAGTAACGACCTGTTGAGGTGAGCCTGCACGCATTGGACTGCATCGCCGCATCGTACATGTGCTGCGTACCGACCGGCATCACGAGACGGACTCGGACCAGTTTTTGGAGGTCACCGAACACGACCACCCGTGCCGGGTCAGGATTCGGCGACGTGCATTCATAGGAGGGGTCAAGTGGCAAATCCTCGGCAGGCAGCGGGAAGAGTGTCGGTAGTTGCCGGAGTAGACTTCGGTCCACTGGCGGGGCACAACATCGCAGCACAAGAACTTGTGAAACGTGCGACTTGAACAGCGGCCGCTGGTCCCACGCGCCGAGCGCCGCCTCAACGTAGGCATAGATTGCAGGCGCGCTCACCGCACCCAATAGGTCGGCGGCACCCCCGTCAAGGGCATCTACAACAAGTGACGTGAATAATCCTCCGCCACCCGTCTCCACGGAAGGCTGATCACCTCTGCCCGCCGTAAGGATGGAAATGCCTTCTCGGAGAACGGCCTTCGAATTGCCGATGGCCGCAGGGTTCCCTAGGTTTCCGGAGAAACAGCAGTCGAGCAAAATCACTACCTCGCTGGCTTTGGAGTCGTTCGCGAGCGTCAGAACCTCGCCCATCCCAACACCATCGTCGTAGTTCTTTGCATCTTGGGTCACGAGGTATCCGTCGAGATTGTTCACAGTTCCGTGGCCAGAAAAGTGGAAAAGAGCTACTTCAGCCGGGTCCTTAAAGAGCCGCGACAGTTGCTCGCGCAGAACGGGGCGCGTCACGACATTCGTACCCAATCCAACTGGTGCGACTAGGGTCTTGCATTCGAAATTCGGCGACCGGTCCTGGTTCTTCGCCAGCACTGCCTCCATGCGCTTCGCGTCGCCAACGCATCCGTGAAGAGGTCCAAACGCGTATTCGTCAATTCCGACACACAAAGCCCGTCGCATGAACCATCCGATCTGTTCAACTAGCGCTGGCCGCCAATGAGAGCCTTCAGGTTGTCCCACGTCCAGTTGTAGATTTTATCGGTAGCGTAGGCGTTTGAGGGCTTCGTGCAGGTTTTGTCGGCGCGCCCCCAGAGAAGGAAATAAGGTTTCTCCTCCGCGCGCGCAATAGATAACTCAGCAGCTACCCCCGCCGCCAAATTCGTATATTGACCGCAAATGATGATTGTAAGGTCAGCCCTCCGAATGCGAGCGCGAACTTTCTCTTTCCAATCCCCGGTCATCGGTTCCTTGACAGACCAGTCCTGCATATCGAATGGCGTGTCAGGATGCTTTGCCTGACCGGCCAAAAGGTTCCTGAGGTCTTCATCATGGTCGAAGTCGAAGCTAATGAATGCGCGTTTATCAGCCATTCTGTTCTCTCCAAACGGTCCGCTAGATGACAGTGAGTTTCACAGTTCCCCTTCCAACTGCACCTCTCGCTGTCGCAGACCCTCCTTTAGCTGAGGAGGATTCCGGCGGCTGCGGAGCGCAGCCCTTACTCCTTCGAGCTGCTCTTCTAAACTAAGTGAATGACGCGACATTTTCTATACGACGATATATTATCCTGATGTTTACTATGCTGATGATAGTACAGAACCTTGCGATAAACTCTAGCACGAACAGGAGGAGGAAGAATGCCAAGACACCGAGACGTGAGTGGGCAAAAAGAACTGAAACACAACAACACCAAGATTTCAACCCTCCGCAAAACTTATCCTGGTCTTGGTGAGGGAGAAATCAGGTCCGATGCGACCCTGGGAACACTGAAGGAGAAGCTCGGACTTGCGCAGAGTGTCGGGATAAACAAGGTGCGGGAAGAATTAAACAAGCGCAAGAAGTAGCTCGCGAAATTCTATTTTCCGCGGCTGTCGGCAAGAGTTATGAGCAATTCGACACCGAGGCCGAGTAGCTGGCGTCCAGTTTCAAATACAGGTGTCCGGTCTGCAAAAAACTCTTCATGTTTGGCCGAAGTTTTTTGGTAGCTCCTGCGGAATGTTTCCGTACAGGTTCGTGGCATGTTCATATCGAGAAACACGACGAGCGGGTGGGGAGGGTTCTTAGAAACGGCGTCATTGAGCAGGTATCCGAGGACAGCCCATGATGGAATCCAAACACAAAGCCGCGCGCTCATGATTCTTTTCCAGCTATACTTCAGGGGCTTGAGCGCTAGGGCTATCTCACTCGTCGTTGAGCGAGCGGAGCTATGAAGCCTTTCTGTTTTGTCTTGATGCCCTTTGGCAAGAAATCAGACGACGGCGGTCGGGCCATCGACTTTGATCAAATCTATGAGAGGATCATTGCCCCGGGCATTCAGAAGGCTGACCTTGTACCGATCAGGGCAGACGAAGAGGTAGTTGGTGGGTTCATTCACAAGCCGATGTTTGAACGGCTCATGTTGTGCGATTACGCCGTCGCAGACTTAACCACTGCCAATCCCAACGTCTTCTACGAACTCGGAATTCGTCACGGAGTAAGACCGCACAGCACGGTGTTGGTGTTCGGCAAGGGGATGCGGCTTCCGTTTGATGTTGCGCCGCTTCGTGCCTTGCCATACGCAATCGATGAATGGGGGACAGCCGCGGCAATCGATGCTGATCGCGACGCCCTTGCTGCTCGTCTGATTGAGTGCCGGAATCCCGTTGAAGACAGTCCACTGTTCCAGCTCGTAAGCGACTGGCCTAGGCCGGAGATTGCTCGCCTCAAGACCGATAGCTTTCGCGAATTAGTTGAATACTCGCAGAAGTACAAAACGAAATTGAGGGCTGCTCGCAGAGAAGGCTCCGAGGCGGTCAAGAGGATCGAGGAGGAGTTAAACATCAAGGATACCGATCCTGCAGTGATTGTTGATCTCTTTCTGTCTTACAGGGCAGTGGAGAATTGGACGGCAATGGTCGACCTAGTTCCGCGAATGTCTCCTCTTTTGGCACGTACAGTGCTCGTTTGTGAACAATTCGGCTTAGCATTGAATCGTCTTGGGAGGCGCGAAGAAGCTGAAGCGATTCTGCGGAAACTTATCGAGGAACGTGGGCCGAGCAGTGAGACGAACGGCATACTCGGTCGCGTTTACAAGGATTTGTGGAAGGACAACAAGAACGCGGGGAATATTGCAGCAGCCCGAGGTTACCTTCGAAAGGCCGTAGCAACATATCTGAGCGGCTTCGAGTCCGATTGGCGTGACGCCTATCCAGGCGTGAACGCGGTCACCTTGATGGAGATGGATGACCCGGTAGACCCTCGACAATCCGAGCTAATACCGGTTGTGCAATATGCAGTCAAACGTAGGCTCGAATCAAAAACTCCCGATTACTGGGATTACGCCACGTTACTCGAATTGGCGGTGCTGAAAAATGACCGAACCGCAGCCGAAAGAGCTTTAAGCGATTCTGTCGCCGCGATCCGAGAGGTATGGGAGCCAAAGTCAACAGCGGAAAATCTACGAATCATACGTGAGGCTCGAGAAAAGCAGGGACGCGATGCGCAGTGGATTGGATCAATCGAGGATGCCCTTACCCACAGCAGCACCAAAGCTCGGTCGGATCATTGATCTTCACCCGCGATCACTTTTTTCTTAGTTCCGCTGCCAGCTTCGACCACGCCACCACTTTGATCTTGTTTTTCTCAATGAAATCAGGCAAAGGTTGAGGCGCAGCCTCACCACTGTGTGTCGCGATTACTCGTTTTCCCAATTCAATGCTCTTCTCTATTTCCCAACTAACCCAGGGACTATTTGCTGTGTCGGAGGACAAGTAAACGACTGTCGTAGAGCATCGGTTAATACGCTCGCTGATTTTTAATTTTATGTACTCCGCACGCTGGCTATCAAATGGCTCTTTTACCGATAAATCGTTGAACTCGATATCGCTGTTTTCGTTCTTCGCTTGGCCTCTGAGAAGATTAACGGCATCGACATCTTCGTAGGCAAAGCTAATGAAAACGTTGGTCCGGCCGCTGTCGCCTTGCTGAAGGATCTCTTTAGCGCGGTCCTCCAGCCTACGCGTATCGCCCAATGAACTGCTACCGCCACCGCCTCCTCCACCCATTTCAGTTCTCCTCAGACTCGAATTCGCGACATGAGATGCATTTGCCACAGGGGCGAGGTCCGCCCACGTGGCAGGAGTATGTACCGCTGATTTTCTTTTTGCGAGCCATTTCCACCACATCTCTCTTTGTAAAATCCATGAGAGGTGTCAGCACTTTGACCGGGCGTCCGATACACTCTGACAGCAAGGATTCTGCACCCAATATAAAGTGCGAAGTTTGGTCTGGAAACAAACTAGTTCGCTCACTTAACAATCCTATCGAGACAGCACTCGCTTGGACCTCATAAGCATAAGCCGCACCCAGAAGAAGGAAAAGCAAATTTCGACCAGGCGTGAATGCGTCCTCGAACGTGTGGAGCTTTCGATCGGTAAGGCCTGACCGAATGAGGGCTCCAAAACCAGCGACGTTCGTGACGGCAGGCTTTGGGAGATTGTTGCTCTGTAACGAGCGGCGACAGGCAGCCAATTCCCGCCTCAGCGCTCGCTGGCCGTAATTCACGAACAGAGGAGACTGGTTAATACCAGCCTCTTTCGCCAGCACGGCCATGAGGGTCGAATCCAATCCGCCAGAAACTAGCGTTACGATACCCATCGTCGGTCGATTCTAGACGCTGTACGCATCACGATCCAGATGGCCCAATCGAGCAAGCCCACTGCATGCCCCAGAGATTCGGCGTGCCGTCGCAACTGAGCTTCACAGCGTTCGTACCTACTGATCGTTGTAACGTCCGAGTTTGTGACCGTGTACAGTCCAATTGTCCGCATGTAGTGAAGTACATGCCGATCTAGAACTGCCAAGTCATACGACCTAGCAGCATTTCGCAGGAACATGCTGGCTTGCTTGGGTCCCACACCTGGGACATTCGCCACTAACCAAGATCGGGCGCAACGCACGTCCACGTAGCGATCCAACAATTCGGCTAGCGAGCCGAACTCCTCTCGAACAACGCAGAAGGCCGAAGCGATTTGGCTGGCCCGAGTGTTAGGAAACCGATACCGACGACAACTGTCGTTGACTGAAAACGGAGTCGAGAGCAATGCCAATAGCTCTTGTTTCAGAGTCTTCTGCTCTGCCGATTCCGATTTCAGCAGGACGCCAGCCGTATCGATCCGGTGCGCGGCCGCTCTTGCCAGATCATACGGCACTTGGCTGCTGAGCACACAGCAGGTCAGCTCTCTCCACAACTCTCGTTCGTTACAAGTAATTGCTTTTGGTTGCCTACCCACGCGGTCGTTGATCTCTCCCGCGATGCAAGCAACTGCCTCTCGGATGCGGTCCGGAGTGATTGAATTCATCCGAACACTTCCGGTACTGCTTGCTCCAAGAGCTGCATACTTTCCTTTCCCAAAGGTAGTTTGGCAGTCAGGAATCGGTCGATTTTGTCGTTGCGCAGATCTTCTCGAAGTTCTTTCATCCATGCGGTGAAAAACTCTAAATTGTGGAAGATTACCTTTCCTGTGAAAGCAATTTTGTCGCTTGCTACCGCCTCCTTCACGATCGGCGAGGTGGCAGCAAGTTGAGACTGCCAGGCGAAGAAGTCGTACTGGTGCAGATGATAAAGTCGCCCACTCTCATTGTCGGCGACTGTGCGACACCACTCCAAGCCGTCAAACCAATCTGCGCCTACGGCGCTTAGGATTGCAATGCTCAAGGGATTTCCCGTCCCCAGCAAGTGTAACGGCTGATAAAAACCAAGCTCATTTAGCGTTTGGCGTATTGTATAAATCGTACGGGCCCTAGCAAGAATACCGCCTCCTAACTCACGCTCCGGTATAGCGACCGCAATTGGACGGAGCTCCTGGCAGATTTGCTTGATTGCTTGCGGGATGACTTCGAATATGATGTCGCCTTGGCTGTTCCGTGGAGCGTGTACGATAGGGAGCACTGGCGTAAGGGTCTGCTTGGCATCTCGTCTGGCAGACTTGACAACGCGCCTAACAATTCCTTCGATATCTGATGGGGGATTGAGGTCATCAAAACACAGTGTCAGGTCATGCGGCACGATCTGAAGCGCTTTATGAAGCTCTTGACGTTTCCATGTTTTGTCTTGTTTTCGCGAGGCCTCGTAGTTGCCAGAATCTAGAAGAACTAGACTGCCCGCTGACCTGCAGGAATCTAAGTCCCCGATCATTCGGTCTCGCTCTTTCTTGGGTTCATTAATTATGTCGTACGCCGAAATCAACAACGCATCAGGGGGAACTAGCTTCAGGGCTTGAACGGCAGCAGCGGGTCGCAAAGCAGTTTCATGAGAGGATACCGAGCGAAAAAACATTGGTATGGGCAGGCGCCTATCGGCAAGGTTGAGAGCCTCTGGGCGTGCGAGAATCGTACTCTCGATGTTCCGGAATAGATCCTGAATGCGTTGGTCCGATGCATCACCCTTCCAATCGATCATATCCACAGCATGTAGGCCCCCAAGACCGATTGGGAAATCGACTCGCTCGATTCTTATTGGTAAGAGCGGCACATGATGTCGCTCCGCATAAACTGCTTCATCTACCACATTCTGACTTGTCCGGGAGGCTTGACACCAAATAGGGATGACACACTTTGCCTGCTTGAGCTGCTTCTCTATTTCATTGCGGTAGTCTCCGGCATGAATATCCTGATCCCACCATACCGAATACCGCTGAGACAAAATGTCATGTAAAGCCTGAACAACACGTTTACTTGGGCGGGCGTAGATGAGACAAATATCGGCCAATGTCGACGCACCAAGCGGAAGAGTGATTCAGTCCCAAAGGATCGTACTACAGATTAGATAGGTGTGAGATAAGAATCGAAGTGCTTATATCGATTCTATAACTCAAACACCTTATCGCTCAAGCCATAACTCATGTGGTTAGCCGAAACCAGTTGTCGATGCCATCCGCAGTGTCCGTCGAAACGGCCCCTATGTGCACGAAGGTCCAACAATAATATGCGCATTGGCAGACCGTCTTGTCGGTCAGAAATTCAACCTCCTCTTGCGTGTTCCCAATTGAAAACCTGCATGTGATCAATCTTCGCACACGCCAGTTCCTTCCAACGAGGAGTTAGGGATTTTAGTCCGTGCAGCGGTGTGCGCAGGGTCTAAGTCCATTATTGAAGGCTGGTGAACTAAGTTCACGGTGTGGAGTAGTGGTCCGTTTTGAGCAGCAAAATTCTTGGACACTTGAGTCCTTGATCGATTCTAAAAGGGGAGATCTCTAAGAGGTTTTGCTCTCGCAGAAAAACTTGGATGATGATCTGTTGGCAAAGACACGGCGCGAGAATGGGGGCCTGCGTTTAGAAATTAGCGCGTTGTGCCCTGCGGCGCATCGCACGAATGGCAATGTTTTCCAAATTAGATTCAGAAATTCTAGGCGGAAGCGCACCCGGGCCCATTGTGGCCTGCGGCTAGAGACCTTTTCGTCTCAGTTCGCGCTCCAGTTTTTCAAATCCTTGAGAGCGGTCAGACATGAAATCTATGTAGGGCTGACCTGCGATGGACAATGTCGGACCTGGATCAACGGCTTTGAGGAGAAACACCGGAGTACCGACTTCGAGAGAAAAAAAATATTCTCTATCCGTCCAGGTGGACCGCTTCCATGCCGGAGACAGAACGCAAAGCGTTCCCGCAGCATCACGAATGACACTTTCAAGTTCCTGAGAAAACTGGCCGTGGTAGTTTCTCTCGCTCTCTTCGTAGTCCCAATAGGCATATCCCCGTTCCTTTAGGAAGCTTCTAATGCTCTCGACGAAAGAAGCGTCCTCTTTCGCATAGCTTAGAAAAACGTAGCCTTTAGATTTGGGCGTCGGCTTCCGTTCTGGCTTTCCTTCATGCCTCAGGCCGGAGAGTGCGGCAACCAGTGACCTGAAGGCCTGTTCGTAGTCTGTTCGAAAGTCAACCCATTGAATATGTTGAATGGCGGTTGGCAGTCTTCCGGCACCTGCGTCGTCCAGAACCAGTGGAAGGATCTTGATGCCCCTCTGCAAGATGGCCTGGAGTTCGTAGTCCATCCATTTGGACTCGACCGAGTGGGAGCTGGACAGGTAAAGTAGCGCCCCAGCTTCGCGCAACCCACCTTCCAAGGCTTTTTTCCAATCTTGACCGGGCTGGATCTGCTCGATATCCCTCCACAGTGAAAAGCCGGCATCGCTCAAATTCCCAGACAGTCGATCTGAGAATTCTCGGTCGTGGCGTGAGTAACTGATATAAACGTAATTCATGGGAGGACATTTTCACCGTCTCGCGCCTGCTGAATAAGACCAGTCACTCGACAGTGTTTAGAGCAGAATTCTTTCCAACTCTCTGGCTATACTGTCGTTCCCCAACTCAATCGCGACCTGAATGGCTTGCATGCGAATTGAGTCGAGCTCCCGAGGCCGAGGTCTCGCTTTTACGGCTTCCTGATATCGCAGAAATGCGCTCCCGCTCTGACCCAGATATAAATAGGCTTCACCTTCGGTAGCAACACACCACACGGTTCGTTTACCCTTCTTGGTTTCGACCTCACATTGTTCGATAACATTTCTCGCCATCTCTCGGGCTGCTTCGAGATTCTTTCGCCATGCGAGCTGCATAAATGCGATGTTTATTCCATGATAGAACGCTTGATCGGACCTCGCGTTTTGAACTGAGAGATCGTATCCCTGCTGATAAAGTTCCATTGCTCGATCGGCGTCGGCTTGCTGTCGCTCAACGAGCCAACGACGTTTTAGCCGTCCTGCAAGGACACCCAATGCGTCAGTGTAGTCCGGGCGAGCGTACTTCAACAATTCGAATGCATCCTTAGATCGTCCGACCCCTTCCAGGGCCAGCGCCAGAAGCACTAGACCGTCTTCATCCAGCCCTTCTCTCCGCTCCCAAAGAAGATCGATTGCTTTGCGAAAATCGCGAAGTTCCACGGCCCGCCGCGCACTGTCGCCTGCACCCGTTGTGGACGCTCCATGCATAATCCCCTCTAACACGATCTTGAAGCTCAGAGATTGTGCGTCCTCCGGCTTTACCATTGAGATGTGGTTGCCCGGGACAACCCATTGTGCGGTCGGAAAGGGGGCGATGGAAGATTCTGGCGGAACGAATTGGTCCAGGTCGCCCGCCACGGCCCAAAACTTGAATGGTAGGGGACCAGGAAACGTCTTCTTCCAGCGTTCGCGTAAGTCCTTAATAAACGTACCGCTAGCCGACATATCTCGAATTTGTCTTTTCCAAAATCTCGTGCGAGCCGCCTTCTGAAGCCCGGCACTTGGGGTCCCGAACAGAAAAACGTGGCCAATCCGCTGTCGAAAACTCGGATCGTCGAGCAACGCCTTCTGTACGATCAGGCCTCCCATACTGTGCGCGATGAGGGTCAAACTTTCATAGCCGTTGAGTGGATCGAGCGCGGCTATGCCTTTCAGAAGAATCGACAGAGCAGCAAGATCGGGGTCGGCCGTCCAAATACCTGCGATGTCCATTCTCAGACCAGTGTGGTATCCGAGGCTGAAAGTATCCCATCCGGCCAGCCCCGGCTCGGCGACTAGCAGCGAAGGGAAATTGCCCCATGTTTTCGCTGCATCTCCGCCGAAACCGTGAATGAACAAAACAGCCGCCCGGTTCCCTGGCGTTCTTCGATGCTCGACAAGATTCGGCTCCTTTTCGGGGACCCTCACAGCCAGAAAGCGAAGTACCCAGTTGCTAAAAGAGCTGCTAGTCGTAGATAAGAGCATCGAATCCGGTTCCTCTGTTCAGCCGCTATGTTCTCGCAGCAAGACGACCGTCGAACTCTGCCGGCCGTTTCTCCTTAGCGATCTATTGCGAAGATTGAAAGCGGTATGTACGCACAAAGCGTACCTTCATAACTTTTGACGAAACTTCTGCGGTCCCTGTTTCGGGCAAATTCTAGTAGGAAGCTTCCATTTGTCAAGCGAGGACGTCATCCTATTGACAACACCAAAAAATAGGTAGATATTTTGCGCACACGGAAAACAACGCAGTTAGTTTGATCCCGGGAACAGGGCGACAACCAATCAACCGAGGAGGAGACGATGCACCCTAGGCAAAAGAGTAGATTCGGATTCGGCGAAAGTCGAACTGGTGGCGCGGAGGCGGCGATTGCCTTGTAGGCCTGCTCCCGAGGTCGGGAGCCAGAGTGTCATCGCAGTTAAATTGCTGCGACTGGTTGTGCCGCAAATAGGCGCGCTCTGGTTCGCCCAGGCCGAATATCGAGGGTGATCTTAGCACGCCTTGTCGGTCTGAGGCGAAGCCTCGTTAGATATATGAGCGGAATCCAAAATTACTTTCACGGTGAAGCTGGAGTCGTTTGGGACCGCAAGTGGGTTATAAGTGATGAGTCTCTCGCACTGGCCATTTATCTAACAGGAGACCCACATCGTACCTTTGCGCAGGACTATGCCTCTGATGTGGGAGTCGATCCTGCCGTACGCGTCGGCGATGAAGTCATCTATATTAGACTGGACGAGTACACCGGAATGTGGGTAGGTAAAGATGATCAACACAATCCTCAACTTAAACAGGCGCTCGCCAGAGAAGGAGTGGTACGCAATCTGGTGCTTCGGTATGGTGATCTGGCCCGCAGCAGTTCGATTTTGGCCCGGACATGGGCTAGGCTGCTCGGGTTACAGACCGTGATCGACGTCGAACGCCGCGCTGGCGAGATGAAAGACCTGGCTTGGCTCGACAATCGTCCATCGACCTCAGCTTCACTTTTCCTCAGTCACAGCGGAAGCAATTCTTTGTTAGCGAAGGAGATTTATGAAGACCTGAAGCGCGCAGCTAATGCGTCTGTGTGGTTTGATCTGGCGGAGAATCCCGAGGGGCCGGCGCATCAAACTCATATCGAGAAATGGCTAAAGGAAGCAATCTACGATGCCCAATTGTTCGTAGTGCTGCTAACTGCCGACTCTGCTTCATCCGACTGGGTTCGAAAGGAGATTCTCTGGGCCTCAGAAAAGTCCAAACATCAAAGCGCTTTCCGCCTCATCTTGTTAAGGGCAGAACCGATTGCGCTTCCATCTTATCTTCACGGCACAAAACACATTCTTATAGATTGCTCAGGCCTCACGGTGTGGGAAATTGCGGAAGAGCTATATGCGTCAGTTTATCAGAGGCAGGGTAGACATGAGTGGCTGAAAGAAGAGGAAAGACGAGGCTTTGCTCACGACGACAAAGAGAGCAAGCGAAGTCATGGCTCCTACATTCACCTTCATACCGAGGGTGGCATTGCTCAGAGTCTGCAGTGGGACTTTAATGCACGTGAGCCGAGTTGGGTGCTCACGTACAAGGTTCCGAATTCGGGAGAAGTGAAGAAGGTTTCGGGCGCTGGTGAGCGCACAGCTGTGGACCCCGAAATAGCCCCTGGGGACCACGTGTCGATGATTCAGATATGGCGCGGACCTGTGTGGATGCGTTCTGCCGACCTGACCCTTAATCCATTCACCATAGTGCATAAATACCACGACAAAATACACGGTTCCTGGGTGCGGCCAAATTGTGATCTTTGCCATGGTAAACAGCATCCGCTTTCTACTGACCCGCCAGCCCGGCTCCCAGGTCAGGCACGGCTCGCTTACGCGACTCTCATTGGCGGAGGCGTAATCATCATCGCTGCGGCCGAGGCCTTGTGGCTCCCCACTATGAGCGGCCAGGGTCCTTCCGAACTCTCGATTGCGGATCAGGAATCGATCCGGTTAGCGCTGAAATTTCTGTTTGCCTTAACCATCCTTTGTTTCGGCTTCTATCAGATTACGGGGTTTGCAGATCGCGACGAGTTTTGGGCTGGATGGAGCGCATCGGGATTCAAGTACTGTGGCAAGGCCCTTTTACGTGTCTGCTGGAATGCAATGGTTTCACCGGCGTTTCACGGTCTCGGCGTTTTGCTTTTTTCGGGTTTTGTTGTCGGAATTCCAATCTACTTTATGACTATTTTCTGGCGCTTCAACACAACATTGGCGTTTGGCTATGGAACGCTAGTAGTTTTTGCGCTATCGCTCGCATACGCTTTTTCGCGATTGAGCAAACTCTTGTTGAAGGGCAGCCTGGATTATTTTGAGCCAGGTTTTACATGGGTTCCAATATCGTATTCTGGTTTTCTGCAAACATGTGGTCGTGTTCTTGCTCAGCTACTTAGAGTGTTGGCCGCCCGTCTCGGAGTTTATGACGGCTCTCTGCCAGGGAGAACCACGCAGTGAGAAACGGGCCCTCGATAAAGGCGGCCGACGCCACCTGTCCTGACTAGCGTCGGCATAATGTCCCAAAGAGCAGGATGTTTGTGTCGCGACGATTTCTTCCAGCCTTCAGTCGTTGAACACCCGGCGTCTATTGCCTAGGCTTGACCCATATGCTCGTTCCAAAAGCGAACAACAGGAATCGTCTCCAGGTTAGCGCCCGTAGAAGAGTAGTCTTTTCCCCTGATGGAAGGCGCAAATTGGAATCTGGGTTTCTCCGGCCGCAAGACGTAGGCACGCTCACCCGCGCGCATGCTCCCATTTCCAATCTCTTCCTTCGAGACAGCTATCCTCTGGTATCCAGAGAATTCGGAGAGTCGATTGAAATCCACCGAAAGATTCAATCGGTCGCCAGCCGAGCGACCGTCCATCGTATCGTTCTCTAGGAGTATCTCGGGCTGTTCCCAGAACTCTCTGGTGAAAGATCTGCCGACTACACTCTCGTGATAATATCGCGTTCCGATCAGCTCAAAGAACTCATCGTATGGAATGTCTTCTGTCAGGCCACCCTGCTCTAGCGCCCGCCCATAAAGAGGCTTCAGTAGCAGCTTAAACAGAGACTTCGTGAGCCTGTTCCGAACGAAAACCGCAAGCCAACGCCAAACCGAAGCAATTCGCGCGTAGTCCGCCGCGACGGAGCGATTCTCATCCATCAACCGATGGCCGAGATGGCTGGTTGTGATCATGTCAAGTCTCGGCAAACATTTGAAATCAATGGTGGTGACCGCATCGCGAGCCGGATCGTAGACTCTGAGACAGGTCATTCGGCCTCGTAAGAGGGACACCGCGAATTCACCAATGGTCCACCAGGAACCGAAATGATCGGGAGCCCCATAGATCCACAATTCGTCGGCTTCGGCTATATACTGCTCGCTGATCTGTCGCAAGAGATACCAGCGCCTCTGCTCAGTCAGGAGTTCATTCTCGTAAACTAGCGCTCCGCTCGTAACAAGAGAGACAAGCTGGGGCTGGCTATACGCGCCGAGCGCGATTCTGTCGGCGAGTTCGCGCACCGAGTAGCGGTACTGATGTGAATAATCTGACTCGTTGTGCGTCTCGTATCTTCCTCGAAAACTGATAAATGCTCCGCCACGACGCTTCCGAAACTTGGTGATATCGATCTCAATACGATTCGCGTATCGAATCTGTGCATCGGCAACTGTTCGTGCGTTTGCCAACAAGCCATCAAGGTTGCTGCTGATCGCGGCTACTATTTGTTCTCGATTCTTTGTGTCCTCAAGATATGACGGATAGAAATCTCTCGCATAACCAAAGAAGTTCTCGGGGAGATAATTGCGGCTCACAACCCTTGTGTTGGGAAGGTACTTCAGCAGGTCATTCGCGATATCAAAGTTGTTTGTGTCTTCCTCACGTGTGGCATCGAAGACAACCAAATCATTGGTCAGACACGCTGTAATGACATCTTGCTCCGAAACAGACCTAGAACTACGGTCAAACAGCTGAACTGCGACCCCCAGCCGCGTTCGAAGAATCTCAGCGAGGTCCGTCGCCATTGACAACCCTTCGGGTGACCTGGTCGGAAACAGGGACACTGTGCGGCTCGCCATCAGAAAACCCCTCAGAAGATGCTAATCGAATTTCTATGAAGTGCTCAGCCCACATCATGCATCCCTCGCCGGTTGAGTTGGCGCAATCGTAGTCCGTTGGCCGTAGTCCCGTGTACCCGCCGTGTACCTCACTTCGCCGTTTTTGTGGTTTTTCTCCGTTTTGCTTTTTCGTAGAATCAGTAAATTACGCCGTGTCAATGACCCCGAGGGGTTCGACTCCCACCCCGGAAACTCCTCGAACCGGACTGGCCCGGAATAGCTCGCGGTTGGCCCCTTTTATCGGAAGTTAGGCTAAGACACACCATCATCTCAGGCGTTTGGTATTTTCTGAGAGCGGACGGGCGCGCGGAACGCGGACCGATGTGTTCAGTGCTACGGCGGCCCTGAATGGCAATTAGCTTCCCAGCTATTCATGAGGCTTGTTCATACCAGCCTCGGCGAGAAACTGGCTCTCCAGAGAGTCGATGGCAGCTCGGAGTCCGCCGATCAATTGCCCTTTCGCGTGCTCTACAGCTTGCGCCGGCAAAATTGCACGGAGAAGCTGATCGCACCCGCTATCTGTGCGCCAGTCTACGAATCTGCCTTCCTTGTAGGAATTGGTCAGGAGAAGGGCAGTCCTAGCGTAGACGCCCTGCAAGACGAAGAAGACAGACCACAGGCGATTGGTAACGAAGGGCCGCTCTTTGACCGCATCATCGATACCCGCATTGGCGAACTTACGAAGGGGAAGGTTCGTGTCGGCATATTCGCGAATGAAGTCCGCAATGGAAGCGTGTTCTCCTTCCCCGAAGTAAGCGTCAAGCTCCAATGGGGTAAAAATGGAATCGACGAAGGCTACCGGGCTGAACGCACTGCCCAAGTTGCGTAGCACCTGCCATAGGTGCTCGACTGCCTGGATTTGACGCTGTCGTGTGAGATGACTCGTGGATGGTGCGTTCTGCACTGTGATGGTCGAGGCGTTCACGGTGTGGGCTGACAACCCGCCGCTTTGACCTATATTCGCGACCGACTGCGTGAATACCTGAGCGACGGCGGCAGCCTCGGCGTCGGGAATCGGAGCCGATTGAGCCTCGTGTGTAGCCTTGATCTTGCAGAGGCGCTCCACTGTGTACGCCTCGTCGTCGTCGTCGATTACCGTGTGGTGAGTGGGGCACATCAGGACAAGGTTGGCGTATGCGTGACGCTCCACGTCGGTTTGGCCGGGTTCATAGCGCGCACTGCCGGGCCGTACCCCCTTGATATGGCATACTTCGCCAGTCAACGTTTCGTTGACCGCCATCGGCGCGCGGCACTTCGGAAAAGCGCATCGGTTACCGGAACGAGCGAACAACATCTTGATGTCGCTGATACTTGGAGCGTTCGCACCCACTTAGTTCTCCTCATGGTAGAGGATCGACTACAGAGACGGCCCCCTCCTCCTTATACCAATATTCCGGCACGTTGGCGGAATCGCCGTATTATTCGAACAGCACGAACTTGCTATCGTAATCCTAACGTGGTTCACTTCGGATCGCGCAGGCGTCTCGCATGGGCCGCCAATATTCGTTCGCCATTCCGTGTTTGTAGACCTGAACAGACAACGATAGGTCCCGGTCGGCTACCCGGAACCTATCCATAACGGGGATATGGGAAATAGCGGCCCCTCGGCACTGCACTACTTCAAACAGACCCTCCACCAATCTCCACCAACTGTTGCCAACTGTTGCCAGAATGGGGCATTATACGGGTGTCCAAAGAACCCCAAAGGGTTTCTAAGGGACATCGGAAAAATCAGTAAGTGGCGATAGACTCGGGAATTTAGCGGTTTTTCTTCGGTTTTCTTCAATAGCCGATTTACAATCCCATCGGCTCCACCAAGAACCGTCAGTTCCGTCAAACTTGCCCTCTATGCCGACTGTAGTTTCGCTCGGGAAAATTTGACGTGAGTTCTCCGCGGATCCTCGCGAAGCGAATTCTCATCGTTATCATCGCGATCGTTGGAGCTGTTTACTTTGGTGATTATCTCTTTCTCCGCTTTCGCATGCTTCACCCTAAACCTGCCGACCCGTTCGAGTCACTCAAGACTGTGCGTGTCCTCGCCATCCCGGAAAAGAATGGCAAGACGGAATATGAAGTGGACGCCCGGAATCCGGAGCAGACCGTCACCTGCGTCCACTCCCTCTTCCCGCACTACGGTTATTTGCCCTGCTGGTACGTCCAGCCAAGGATCAACCAGCCGATCCCTATGTGATCGTTCCAGTTCCAGCCATTTCTATTGAGTCATTCGGCGACTAGGAAGAAGTTACTTTTCTGAGGGAAACGTTGGGGGCATTTCCGCAAACCCCGGCGCGGCTTGTTTCAAATTCGCATCCAGTTGAGCGCTAGCATCCCCGATGGTCCATCGAATTCCGCCGCCGAGCAAATTGAGGAAAAACTCGTTCTTCCAATTCTCCGGCGGTCACCCATCGCGGTATAAAAAACACGGCCCTTCCCGTGCTTCCGCGTCCACGCCGCCGGATAGGGCGCGCGCTGGTAGCACTCTCCTCTCATGCCATGCGTGTCAAGAGTGAGGATCACGTGCAGATCGGGCATGAAATCTTTCAGCGAGTACCACTCCTCGTTGAAGCTTACCGGTGAGGTCACGCCTTCGAGGCCCGGAAATTTCGGATCGTTCACGATCAGATTCGCGTCTTGCAGCCGCGGCTCCCGCCCGTGAGTGATGAACTCAGCGCCGAGCATCCGCAGGTAGGGGTCTTCCTGATCTCCATGCGCGATATAGCGATTGGATCGGTCTTCGGGATCTGGCAGTGTATGAAACGTGTCGCTCGCTGCGTGCACGCCCACAAATCCCATTCCATCCCGCACCGCGTCCAGCAGTGTCTGCTTGCCTTTGGGCGACATCGGGGGCTTGCTGTCTGTGCCCATAGTCGTAAGGTCTCCGGTGGTGAAGAACACCACGCCGGCGTAGGAATGGAACTCTTCGAATCGAAAATGCGCCCATCTTTCGTCACCCCGGCGCTGAATCCGTGCTTGTTCCCCAGATCGTTCACCGCGTCGTCCATGATGCTCGGCTTCCCGTCCACTCTTTTCACCACGGCATGCTCGAATCCCGACGATTTTGTGAACACCAGCACCGATTTATTCGACGCCCCGAGCAACCGGTTCGAAAGCGCCAGTCCTGCGCCCGTCAGTGTCGCGGCACGGAGAAATTCTCTGCGGCTCGAAAAATTCGCTCATGGAATCCCTCTCAACTGTGTCCCTCCGGATGGTCACAACCCGGAAAGCTCGCGAACACATAATCCCCGGTCCATCCCAGTTCCCTCATTCCTGCTTCGGAAGAGTAATACGCTCCGCCGATCCAACCCTTGAAGTTTTCAAAGTGCCCGTGGAGTCCGGCGCGCTTCTCTCCACCTTCTGCGCCGCCTGAACACTTTTTCGCTGGAGTTGCCGACGCGTCCGCCAGCAATTGGCTTTTCTAGTTCTCATCCAGCGCAGGGAAGTTCTTCGCGAATCGCTTTTGCACTTCTCCTGTGCGCCGGTTAAACCGGCGAGGTGTAGTGAATGCAAAAGTCATACGAATGTGAAGTAGCGACCCACATCGGCCCCGAGTCATGCGGAGCTGCTCGCAAGGGCGGCGTCGAAGCG
>Ga0137399_10000130_pt1 | contig 26110 bp, 21 predicted proteins | sample czorhiz316metaG_FD_104810 | JGI IMG/M metagenome (GOLD analysis project Ga0137399, IMG submission 104810) | Vadose zone soil microbial communities from Angelo Coast Range Reserve, California, USA - czorhiz3.16 metaG | ecosystem: Environmental > Terrestrial > Soil > Vadose zone | place: USA...
ACAGCTGCATTCAATTTGTTACTTCCTTAATTTCACTTAATAATCATTTGGGACCTTGATTTCGTGTTCTCGGCTGTTTCCGTCTTGACTACCCAACTTAGCATGAGCAGTCTGAATATCTATCATCAATTTATGTACTTCCGAGTTTCGCTTCCATTGGTAAGATTTTCGAGGTCCCCGCAACCTAAACTCTTCAAAAATTTTATTTTTATTTTATTATTCTTTGATTTGTTGGGAATTGCCGTGCTGTACCTCCATAAATTTAGTATAGATGTCATACTTACATATGTTTCGTAGAAAACCAGCTAGCACCAGGTCAGATTGGCATTTCACCGCTTTCCAAAACTCTTCGGAGAATTATGCAACATTCACCCGTTCGATCCATTATAATCTGGTCTTGGAAAGATCACCTGGCTTCGGGTCTAATAGAAGTAACTTATCCATCACTATATCTAGAAAATTTTAACTTATAATAATTTTTCTTAAAAAGAAAAAAGAGAATAAGGTATAATTTTATCTTTATTTTATAAATAAAAATACTTAAAATTAAATTTAAGCTAGTAGTCCAGTCGCTTTCGCTAGGGCTTTAAACCTTGCTACTCCTATTAACTTGCTGACCCATTATGCAAAAGGTACGCCGTCATTTTATGATTAAAATTTCGACTGCTTATAGAGTTACTAATTCAAGTCTATTTCACTATGTAAATAATACAATTCTTTTCAAACTTTCCTTTACAGTACTTTTCGCTATCGCTAAATTTATAATACTTAGCCTTAGAGGATGGTTCCCCTATATTCCAACAAGTTAACTCTCATTGTACTTATTTTTTTATAATTTTTATAATTTTACAGGACTTTTACCTTTTATAGTTATTTTACTATTAATAATAGTTAAAATATTTCTTTTCAATTTATAAATTTTATAAGGCTAATCCGATTTCACTCACCATTACTTTCGGAGTCTCGGTTGTTTTCCTTTCCTTTCCTTACTACAATGATTTGCTTCAGGAAGTTTAAATATAAAGGTTTCCCTTAGGATCGCCACACTAATTTTTAATTTATTATAAATATAAAAAACAATAATTTCTTTATTATTATAAAAAATCTGTGGCTTTTGGTTTACACCTCCTTTTTTATAAATTTGCAAGTTATCCTTAATAACCCCTTTAAATTTCTTTGATGTTACTACTATATTGTCATCGATACTTTTATATTTAAATTTTTTTAAAACTATCATTATTTTTATAATTTGTAATGTTTTATTTTTAAATTACTGCATTATTTACCTAAGGATAGTATATAATTAAGCCTGTATTAGATCCAGTTGGATAGTAAGGTGACCTGATTGATTTTAATTTTATTTTTTAATTAATAAAGAAATAATTTCTTTTGATTAGTCAACTAATCACTAAAAAATATAAGATGTAAAATCAATTTTATTTTAAGACTAAAACCTTTAAATACTTTTAATATTTAAAATATTTGCTTTATTTGATCGAGAAATCAAAGGCATTACCTTATATAAAATATAAAAAATATAATAAATGTTTAAACTGAAATATTTTTTTTCTAGATTAATTAAGAAGAATAAGGGGATTAAAAAATTAAATATTTATATAATTTAATTGTAAATTTATTATTTTTCTTTGGTATTCTTTTTATTAAAAAGAAAAATATATTTGAAACTAAGAAAATAATCTAAGAAAATTTCAAATATTAATAGGTTGATTATATTAAACCAAGAATATTAACTTTAGCTCTACTTTACATTTTCCATATTTGATAAATATTTCATATTTCTCATTTAGAAAATTGATAAAATTTTAATTCTCTTAATTTAAAGAATAAATGAAATAAAGTAGAAAATATAGGATTCTATTAAGAATTATTAAATTTAAGTTATATTTTCTTTAGATGGAGATAAAATTAATAATAATGAAGCAATATAGATAATAATTAATCTAATTTCACTAAATAAAGAAGTATCTATTAAGACTGGAGCAAATACTAAAAATACTAATGAAATTAAACTTAAAGTAATATAAAGTGAATAAGTAGTAATAACTCCAGTATCTAATTTAGAAATATTATTACCTGTATTATTGAAAACAGTAGATAAACCATGAGGTCCTAAGAGTTCAATAACTCCTCTATCTAAAACTTTAGAAATAGTATAACCTAATTGTAAACCTACTTTTACAATATAATTATTATAAATAACATCAAAGAAATATTTACCATTTAAAAAAGTATAAATTTTTCGTCCTATAGAAGTTTCAGTAAGTTCAATAAAGAAAGTAGGACTTTTATGATATAATAATACAGCTAAACTAGCACCAATTAAAGAGAAAATAGAAGGTAATAATTTAATTAATATAGGTAAACTAAATTCAGCTTCAATAATTGAAATATTATTAGGATGAATAAATAAAGAATTACCAAAGAAATCAGTACCAACACCTACAAATAAATCAGAAAAAACAAATCCAAAGAAAATACTAAATAAAGCTAATACAAATAATGGTAAAATTACATTTAATTTAGCTTCATGAGAATTTAAATAAGATGTTTTAGGACCATTAGGTACAGTTAAAAATACTAATGAAATTAATCTGAATGAATAAAATGCTGTAATTCCAGCTGTTAAACTTCCTAATATAAATGCAAATGTTCCACTAAAACTATATTGTCCAAATGCTAATTCAATAATTAAATCTTTACTATAAAATCCAGTTAACCAAGGTGTAGCTAATAAAGATAAAGATCCTACTAACATAGCTGTATAAGTAAATGGTAAGAAATTTATTAAACCACCTAATCTTCGTACATCTTGTTGATCTGAAAAACTATGTATTACTGCTCCAGCTCCTAAAAATAATAATGCTTTAAAGAAAGCATGATTAATTACATGCATTAAAGCTACATTATATTGACTAAGTCCAACAGCCATTACCATATAACCTAATTGACTTATAGTTGAAAAAGCTATAATTCTTTTTAAATCATTTTGAACTAATCCACATGTAGCAGCAAAAAATGCTGTACTTGCACCTATTAAAGTAATTATTAATAATGCTGTGGAACTATATTCTAATAATGGTGATGATCTTACTAATAAATATAAACCTGCTGTAACTAGAGTTGCTGCATGAATTAAAGCTGATACTGGTGTAGGACCTTCCATACTTCCTGGTAACCAACTATGTAAAGGAATTTGAGCAGATTTAGCTAATGCACCCATAAGTAATAATAAACTAATAATAGTTATAGCTGTTTCATTCATAAATGGTACTAGACTAAAGACTGTTGAAAAATCTAATGAACCAAACATTGCAAATATAGCAAAAAATCCTATACTTAAACCCATATCTCCTATTCTATTCATAGTAAAAGCTAAAATAGCTGCTTTATTAGCTTGTAATCGAGTAAACCAAAAATTAATTAATAAATAAGATACCACTCCAATACCTTCCCAACCTATAAACATAACAAAGAAATTAGCACCAGATACTAAAACTAACATAAAGAAAGTAAATAATGATAGATAAGAAAAAAATCTTTGATTATGAGGATCTTCAGCCATATAATCTGTAGAAAATATATGAATTAAAGAAGAAATATATAAAACTGGTATTAACATAGATACTGTTAATTGATCAAATAAAAATTCCCATGTTATTGACATAAATTCTGAATCTATCCAACTATTTAAATTAATTGAAACTGGTGAACCACATAATCCTACTTCATAAAAAGCTATTGTTGCTAAAATAGAAGATAAAATTAAACATGTACAAGTTAATAGATGTGATCCTGTTACACCTATTTTTCGTCCCATAAAACCTGAAACAAAAGAACCTAATAAAGGTAAAATTAAAATTGAAAGATACATTATGTTCTTAATGAAATATTTCCTCTTAATCTATAATAAGCTACAAGAATACTTAAACCTATTACTGATTCTGCTCCTGCTATTGAAATTATAAAGATACTAAATGTTTGTCCTATACCATCATCAAAACTAAAACTTGAGATTAATACTAATAAAGTTACAGCTAATAACATTAATTCTATGGCTATAATCATTAGGATAATATTTTTTCTATTTAAAATAAAACCTAGTATACCTATTAAAAATAAGAGTAATGACAGATTCATAGTTTATGTATTTGTATTATTCCTTTAGGCTACTTTTAATATTCTTTATTTTTTATTTTTATACTTTTTAGAGAAAGTATTAATTAATTTTTAATACAAAGAATTATTAGATTATAAAATATAAATATAATTTAAATTAAATTATAAATTATTATATAAAATAAAATCATTTTATATTAATCCAATTACATTCCTCCCCAATAATATACAGCAATAAATAAAAAAAGCCACACTACATCTACAAAATGCCAATATAAAATACCAGCTTCATGTCCGATGTGATGAGTATCTGTTAAATGATAATTTAATATTCTTATAAAACCTACTAATATAAATATTGTTCCAACTATCACATGTAAACCATGTAAACCAGTTGAAGCAAAAAATACTGTACCATAAACAGAATCGGCTATTGTAAATCCAGCTTCACAATATTCTATATATTGTAAACCTGTAAAAATTAAAGCTAATATTATTGTTATTAATGTTCCTAATATTGCTCCTTTTCTATCTCCAGCTATTAAAGCATGATGACCATAAGTTATAAAAGCACCTGAAGATAATAATAAAAAAGTATTTAATAATGGAATAGAAAATGGATCTAATGCACTTATTCCTAATGGTGGCCATACTCCTCCAATTTCTATAGCAGGTGATAAACTAGCATAAAAATAAGCCCAAAATACACTGAAGAAAGCAAAAATTTCACTAATAATAAATAATACAAAACCTATAATTAAACCAGTTTGTACTTGTTTAGTATGGTGACCTTCATAAGTTCCTTCTGTTATTACATCTCTAAGCCATAATCCCATTCCACTAGCTGTTAAAATAAAACCTAATATTAATAATAATTCTCCATTAGGATGACCTTGTAGATACATTACTGCACCTGTAGTTAAACTTAATAATGAAAAACTTACTAATATTGGCCAAGGTGAAGGATCCACTAAATGATATGGATGTGCTTGATATTGACTGAAATTAATTTTATTCATATATTTAATTAATAAATATAGTACATCTAAGTATTTTACCTTTATTCTAGAACTTTAATTTTAAGTTCAAGTTGAGTATCTTATGTATATAAAATATATAAAATATAAGTAAGATACTCTACCATTTAGATTGAATAATTAATTATTTATTAACTATCTACTTAAAAATTATAATTGAAAAAAAAAATGTTTGATTAATTGTTGATCTGATATTTTATATAAAAATATTATTATTCGATCTAAATCCTTGTTTCTTTTGATTAAAAAAACTCAACTTCTTAAGTATTAAAGTCTTAAATGGAGGTAATTATAAACAAGATTAGTTTATATTAGATTGCTTAAAGGGTTAAAATATTTAATATAATATTTACCTCTCTTTTAAATTTTTTTATTAATAATAAATCAAATTTATAAACTTAACTTTACAAAATTATAAATATTTAAGATAATAAGTTAAAATTTTACATCTTAAAACAAAATTTCAGATAGAAAATAGAGGATAATAATATTTAAATATTATTTTTTTAATTTATTTGTTTATACTCCATATTTTTAATTATAAATTATGGGGCTTGGTTTAAATCTATTTTAGCTTTTTTAAGTATAAGTTTTATATTTTATTTTATTAGTAAATGTTGGATCTTAGTTTATACAATTAGAGAAAGTGCTCTTGATTTCATAGATTGGATAATACAAGCACCTAGAATCTTATATTATTATGATCTAGTGTTGATCATGTATTAATTCAACCATTTCATAATGTAGCTAGAAATAGTAATAATTTCTTTGAAGTATTAAATAATATAATACCATTTTCAGAGATATTTTTCAGTATTTTTATAATTGTAGTAATATATCTAATTTAAATTAATAATTTAATATCAGGAGTTAAATCCATATAAGATTAATAATTCATTAAATATGAATGGAGTCTTAATAAAATCTAAAGGGGATTTATAAAATATAAATCTAATATTTTAAATATTAAACTTTTAAGAAGCATCTACCCAAGCTAAATAATCTTGTACTGAAACAGATTCTACAACTATAGGCATAAATCCATGATATACTCCACAAATTTCAGAACATTGTCCATAGAAAGTCCCAGTTCTTTCAGTTAAAATAGAAGTTTGATTTAATCTACCTGGAACTGAATCTATTTTAAGACCTAATGAAGGAACAGCAAATGAATGAATTACATCAGCACCAGTAACAATAAATCTAATATGTGTATCTACAGGTACAATTACTTTATTATCTACATCTAATAATCTAAATTGTCCTAATTCTAAATCAGAATCAGGGATCATATAAGAATCAAATTCTATAGATTCACCACTTTCATTTATATAATCTGAATATTCATAAGACCAATACCATTGGTGACCTACTACTTTAATAGTTATTGTAGGTGAAACTACTTCATCTAATAAATAAAGTAATCTAAATGATGGGAAAGCTATAGCAATTAAAACAAAAGCTGGTGTGATTGTCCAAATTAATTCAATTAAAGTACCATGATTTAAATATTTATGTACTATTGGTGAATTTTTATAATTGTAGTAATATATTGTTGATCCTAAAACCCAAAATACACTTACTGAAATTATAACTAAAAAAAAGAAAACTGTGTTATGTAGTTCGACTACTCCTGTAAATCCTGGAGTAGCACTATCTTGAAATCCTATTTGCCAAGGTTGAGGAGCATCGTTAAATATTGTATTAAAAATAGAAATATTTTGTAACATTTGTTATATTTAGAAAATTACAAAGGATCTTAGTTTATTGTTTCCTCTAATTATATAATAATAATTATAATCATATAGAGATAAATACCTTTATTTAACATTATTTCAATAAATTTTTTATTTATTCTTTTTCCATCGTTATTAGGTATCCTAAGATCGAGCTTAATCAATTCTTTTATTTTCATAAATAATTTTTGTATATTATTTAATTAATAAAATCTAAGAAGTAAAGGATTCGAACCTTTTTTCAAAATAGTTACTCTCTATTATCCATTTCTAATATTTAAAGAATATGATCGATTTTAAATAGAAAATCTATTCACTATATCCTCTTATTAAATAATTAAACATAGTGAATTATTGTAAGCGGAGAGAGATGAAGTGAATTTTAACTTTTTTGTTTTCCATTGCATGACTTCTTTATATTTTAGTTTTAAACTAGAGTAATGTATTAAATATAAGAAAAATTAGTTATTAAATCTAAAAAGGGTTTATTAATTTAAAACCTTTTTATTATGCTACAAATTTATAATAATAAATTAAATAAACAAATTAAGCATAATAAATAGAATTAGAATAATTATCTATAAAACATATTGAGTATAATATATAGTATAAGTTTTTATACTATCTTTACTATTAAATGTACTTTTTAGTACAAATTTTTTAATAAAAAGTAATTTAATCTGATTTTACCTAAAAATTAATAAGTTAAAATAGGGATAATTTATTTCTAACTTTAATTTATTGAAACAGAACTAAAGTGTTAGAGTATTAAATTAAAAATAATTATATATAAATTTTTTAATCTAATTTAAATTAAAGTAAAATTTTCTATAACTTTACCTTCAAATTAATTTGAAATAATAATTATTAATTAATTAACTAAGTGGACCTTCCAAATATAAACTATAATTAAAATTGTAATAAAGATAATTATTTAGTTTTATCCAGTTTTAGATATCTTAATTCTATTTACTTTTATATTTTTTTTTATATAAATTAAAAAAAGGGTAAAATCAGAGATTTGAACTCTGTACATCGTCGCCACAAGACGTCATTTTACCAATTAAACTAATCTTACCACTTTTAAATAATTATATTTATTTTTCTATTATTATTTAATTATCTGGATCTTTCAATCACATTGCTTACAAATTTGTAATAAATTAATTTAAGTATTTATATCATTTGCTTCTTTCTCATATGAAATCATATAGAGATAAACAGTGCATTGCCTATAAATAAAAAAGAATAAAAATGATAATATTAAGATTAATATCTAAGGGGATTATAAATTAAATAAATATCTAAGGGGATTATAAATTAAATAAACCAATTTAAAATATTACTAAGATTGTACAGGTAACATTTTAAATGCATGGAATGGGATTGGACTAGCTAATGTCCATTCAAGAGTATTAGCTGTTTGAACTTCACTATTAAATATTACAGTTGAAGTAAAATAAGAAGGAACATTCCAAGGATTATTTGAAACAGGTCGTCCATTAGCATAAATATCATAAATAATATAAGCAAATAAAATTGCAGATATTAATGAAACTAAAGAACCAAAACTAGATACAGCATTCCATCCACTAAATGCATCAGGATAATCTGGTATTCTTCTAGGCATTCCAGCTAAACCTAAGAAATGTTGAGGGAAGAATGTTAAATTAACCCCAACAAATAATGTCCAGAAATGAACATTTCCTAAGAATTCATTATATGTTTTACCAATAATTTTTGGAGACCAATAATAGAATCCTGAAAATAATCCAAAAACTGCTCCCATAGATAATACATAATGGAAATGAGCTACTACATAATAAGTATCATGTAGACTAATATCCATTGAAGCATTAGCTAAGACTACTCCAGTTAAACCTCCAATAGTAAATAAAGCTATAAATCCTAAAGTAAAAATTAATGATGTTGTAAATCTTAAACTACCTCCATATAATGTTGCTAACCAAGAAAAGATTTTTATTCCTGTGGGTACAGCAATAACCATTGTAGCTGCAGTAAAATAAGCTCTAGTATCAACATCTAGCCCTACACTAAACATATGGTGAGCCCAAACAAGGAAACCTAATATTCCAATAGAGAACATAGCATAAACCATACCTAAATAACCAAATATTGGTTTACCTGAAAAAGTAGATGTCACTTGACTAACTATACCAAAAGCAGGTATAATTAAAATATACACTTCAGGATGTCCAAAAAACCAGAATAAATGTTGATATAAAATAGGATCTCCACCTCCAGCTGGATCATAGAAACTAGTATTAAAATTTCTATCTGTAAGTAACATTGTTATTGCACCAGCTAATACTGGTAAAGATAATAACAATAAGATTGCTGTGATAAAAATAGCCCATACAAATAATGATAATTTATGTAAACTCATTCCATTAGCTCTCATATTTAATACAGTAGTAATAAAATTAATAGCTCCTAATAAAGAAGAGATACCTGCAAGATGTAAACTGAAGATAGCTAAATCAACAGAACCACCAGAATGACTTAAGATACTTGATAAAGGAGGATAAATTGTCCATCCTGTACCTGCTCCATTTTCAACTAATGAACTAAGTAATAATAAAATTAAAGCAGGTGGTAATAACCAAAAAGATATATTATTTAATCGAGGGAAAGCCATATCAGGTGCTCCTACATGGATAGGTAAAAAATAATTACCAAATCCACCTACTAATGCAGGCATTACCATGAAAAAAATCATGATCATAGCATGAGCGGTAATTATAACATTAAATAATTGATGATCTCCTTGTAAAAATTGTACACCTGGCGCTGATAATTCTAATCTAATCAAAACAGAAAAAGCTGTACCTATCATACCAGCAAATACTGCAAAAATAAGATAAAGTGTACCTATTTCTTTAGCATTTGTAGAAAAGAGCCAATTCATTTTATACTCTTCTAATTCTTATTGTCCCTATTTATTTAATTAATCTAAATTTAATATTTTTACTGCTTTTATTTTTATTATTTATAATATTTTAGATTTTTTATATATTTTATATAAGGCGAGTCTTTGATTACACCTTTAATATTAAATATTTTATTTAAAATAAAAAGAGTTAAATGATTAAATTTTTTGTTAATTAAAATTTATCTCCACACAAACCTAATTATTCAATTTTTAATAATATTTCTAAATATTATTTATTTTTTTTTTCTTATTCTTCAATATATTTATTATTTGAAAGATTCTTTTTTAAATTATTTCCTTATCTTTATTTTCTTTATATCAGAAAATATTTCTATTGACCTTATATTTACTAATATCTAAAGATTTTAATTAAAATTATATTGTTTACATCTACTGCCTTGTCTCCATATTATATTTCTTGATCACTTAATTGATAACATCTCTGATTAATTAATTAATCAAATATAATTAGACCTTAAATAATGAGGAAAAGAGAAATATTTATAAGTGATAAGAGAAATAATTTTATATCGGAATAGAGGTGAGTCGAACACCTAAGGGTCTCCCCGAACAATTAGCAATCGTCTTAACTTACCAATGAAAACTATTCCTTTCTTAATATTTTAAAAATATTATTATTCTCTAAATTATATAATCAAAAAGAACATATATATTTAAAGCAAAATAATTTATTTAGTCTTTATCAGATTCGAACTGACATTATCTACTTGAAGGGTAGACGTACGACCATTATACTAAAAGACCTATTATTTTTAGTCTTAAAAATTAGATATTTTTATTAATTGAGCGGCATTAGGAATTGAACCTATATCTAGCAGCTCATGAGACTGCTGTGCTAATCCATTACACTATATCGCTTTAATTTTTTTAAAGGGAACACTATCGTTGAAACATGAATACGAACAAAGAGACTCGAACTCTTAAGGAATTACTTCCACTCCTGCTTAAGAGGAGATTGTTTACCAAATTTCAACATGTTCGCTAATTTAAATTTGTATTTTTCTTCTTTTATAATAAATATATTTAAATATTATTTTTCTATTTATAATATTTATAAGGTATCAAGAGGAATTGAACCTCTGAAAAAAGTATTAACAGTACCCCGCATTAACCACTCTGCCATAATACCTTTTATGTTTTTTAAGTTTAATTATTATAAAAAGAAAAACTAGAATAGTTTAAATAAAAATATTTTGCCTTTATAAAATTTATATTTGAAAAAAGATTTAAATAAGCAAACTCTGTGATATATACTTAAAATACTTAAAATAAATAAAAGATTATTTTTTATATTTAAATAATAAATATATTGAATTGTTCACCTTTATCTAAGGTAATAGAGCTAGCTTATGTTAAATTGTGAATTTCTAATTTTATGGTAGGCGCGACTCGAACACGCTATATGTCTCCCACCCAAAGGAAGTGGCAAACCAGTTAGCCATCTACCATTTGTACTAATTTTTTATAATTAAACCTTTGTGATCTTTAAGATTCAGACCTTTAATTTGTGAAAATTTCAATTTATCTTTTAATTTAATTTAGTTATTAATATTCTTTTATAATAAATATAGTTAATTAACAAGGTATAATTTAAGGAATTCAAAAATATATTATTTAAACTATAATGATTATTATTAAAGCATTAATTAGCATATGGAATGCTTTAATATATTTAAATATTTATAAAGTATCCAGAGAAATTGAACCATTTCTAAATTTTTTAGATGTTTATTTTTAGAGAATTGAATTAAGAAATACTCTCTTTATTTTTTAATCTTATTTTATTATTAATAAAATTAAAAAACATAAAGGTAAATATTAAATAATTTTAATTTCTTAAAGAATTAAAACTTTTATCATTAAAACATAATTACTATGCTTTCATTGCTAGTAATTAAAGATAATTGCTTTAGAAAAGGGGATTTTATTTATTTTAAATTTTATTATTAATTTATAAATGTTAAATAATTAAAATAATAATGTAGATAAAGAAACATGAATAGAATCTAAAATAATATTAGGTAAAATACCTAAAGCAAAAGTAGGTAATAATAAAGAAATTAAAATGATAAATTCTCTTCTAGAAACATCTTTGAAAGGTTTAATATGAGGTGAATAAGCACCATAAGAAATTCTATTATAAAGATAAATAGAATAACAACCAGAAAATACTATTCCAGATGCACCTAAAGCAGAAATAATAGGACTTCTATCCCATATACCAATTAAAGATAATTGTTCACCTAAGAAATTTAGACTTAAAGGTATACCAGCATTACATAATGTAAAAATAAAAAATAAAATAGTAAATACAGGCATATAAGTAACTAATCCTCTAATATAACTAATTATTCTTGTTCCTGTTCTATCATAAATTACTCCTCCTACACACATAAATAAAGCTGGTGATACAAAACCATGAGCTAAAGCTAATAAAATAGCACCTTCAATACCATGAATATTATTAGAAAATATACCTAATATTACAACACTCATATGTGCAATACTAGAATAAGCAATTAAAACTTTAGTATCTCCTTGTATAATAGTAGCTAAAGAAGCATAAATTAAAGTAATAATAGCTATAGTTTGTAATAAAGGACTAAAATAATTAGAAGCATCAGGTAAAATATTTAATAATACTCTAATATAACCATAAGTTGCAAATTTTAAAATTGTACCTGCTAATAAAATTGATCCTGCTAAAGGACTATCTGCATGAGCACGATAAAGCCAACCAGTAAAAGGCCATAAAGGAGTTTTAACTGCAAAAGCTAATAAAAAAGCTAACCATAGAATTTTTTGACTATCTAAACTTATTTCATATAAAGAAATTAATTGAAAATCAGTTGATCCTATATAACTATATATTTGAAGTATAGCTAATAACATAAATAAAGAACCTGAAAATGTATATAAAAAAAATAATAAAGCTGATCTAATTCTAGCTTTACCTGAACCATAAATAATAATAACTAAAAATAATATAGGTAAAACACTTTCAAAAAAGATATAAAAAAGAAATAAATCTAATACAGTAAATAAACAAATTTGTAATGTTTCTAATATTAAAAAAGATATTAAAAATGTTTTTATATTTTCAGTTATATTATTATAATTAGATAATAATGCTATTGGTGTTAAAAATGTTGTTAATAAAACAAAATATAAAGAAATTCCATCTATTCCTAAATTAAAATGACAAAAATTTAATTGACTATATTCATATACAAATTGAATTTGATTTGTACTTGAATCAAATTTAGCCCATAAAATTATTGATACAAATAAATTTATTAAAGAAGTTGATAAAGCTATATTTTTCATTTTTGTTTGATTTTCTAAAGAATTTTCTGTAATAAGCAATAAGCATAAAGAACCTACAATTGGTATTAGTATAAGTAATGGAATCATTAGATTTAAAAAGAAATAAAATTTTCAAGTACCGATTATCGGAATTTTCGTAAACTGTTTTTTAGTAGAGAATCCTACTTCTTTTAAATTTTAATTATCATTTATAAATATAAAAAAATTTTAAATCGAAAAAGTTAATCAGGATTCGAACCTGAATTACTTAAATTGAGTTAGATTTAAGCTTTTACCATTAAATTATTAACTCTTTTTGAATTTTAAGATAAAAAGACTGTTCCATGAAATTAAGAAAATTTATTTATTAAAATTTTAAATATTTTACTTACTATTTTTAAATTTACACTTTGAATAATAATTACTAATATTATCTACCACTTATATTTTATATTATAAAATATTACCCAATATGTGATTGATAAATTTTTTAAAAATATTAGCAACTAAAGTTATTTATACTTAATTTTTAATTGAAAATTTTAATTAATGTAATGTTTTCAATATAAATAAAATTATGTTCCATAAAGCCACTATAATTACATAGTGATATTGAAGGTTTATTATGAAACTACAAAAGGGGGTAAAGTAAATAAAAATATTTACTCTTAATAATTGTAAACAATGCGACTTTAGATCTAGATAATTGTTATTAATTTTATTTTTACTATCCTCTATATCTAATTTGCAGATGTAAGTAATAAATAGAAATAAGATTTAACTAATATTTAAGCTTTTTTACTTAATTTAGTAATGTACATTCTTATTACTTGTTGAAATGTAAATAAAGGTAAAATATATTTAGAAAATATATAAATTAATGCTAATAAAGTTAAGAATGAAAAAGATAATTGATTTAAAAAGAAAAAAGGTATTAATTGAGGCATAATTTAAATTAAAAATATAAGGCCCTAAAATAAAAAGAGCAATCTCTGATTAATTAATTAATCAATAATCCTAATTAGGACTATCATTTTGAGATTTTGAGGCTGATCTTATTTACTAATTAATTAATAAATAAGAAAATATTGTGATCTTAAAGATCAAGAGAATTGTTATTAAATGCAAAAAATAAATAAATAAATTAAAAATAATTTAATTACAGAACAAATTTAAATGATATTTTTGTCTTATTAAAAATTATTAATTAATTAATCTTTATTCATTTCGGTCTTTTTAAGCTATGAATTCTCAAAAAAAAACATAAGAAAAATAAAATTAATTAATTCTTATTCTTATATAAATTATATTTGATTATTATAGTTCATTTTCTTTAGAGATTGTACTAGTAATAGAAATAGCACCTGATCCAATTTCTAAAATAAATCCAATAGTTAAAACAATAAAGAATATAATTGCGATTGAAAATCCAAAAATACTTACTTGATAAAGAGTTACAGCTATAGGAAAAAGAAGAAGAATTTCAAGATCAAAAACTAAAAATAACATAGCAACAATATAAAAATGTATATGAAATACAGATCGTGTTTGTCCATATACAGGTGAAAAACCACATTCATAAGCAGAAACTTTAGCTTCATCTGGTTTATGAACAGCTAATAAAATATTTAAAGCTAAAAAAATTAAAGATAAAATAGGAACAAAAATAAATAATATTAATAAAGTATTCATTAATTATAAAATAAAGATAAGGATAGTAATTGTGTACTTTTTAATAATATAGAAGGTTTTAAAACAAATAATAAAATTATTAATGTTAATATAGAAATTAATAAACTATGGAGAGTACTTAAATTAGATTCAATTTTTAAAATTTCTTTTCCTTGTAGAAGGGTAGATTTAATTTTTATTTCATTAGTTTGAAATGAATCAGTATGAAGAATTCTAATAATTTTTAAATAATAAGAAGCACTAATTATACTTACTAATATTCCTAATATTGCCATAAAATAATATCCACTTTCTATTGCTGAAGATAATACAAATTGTTTTGAAAAAAATCCCATTAAAGGAGGAGTACCAGCCATAGATAATAAACAAAGAGTTAAACTTAAAGTTATTAAAGGATTTGAGAAAAATTGACCTTTAAGCTCTGAAATAAATCTTATATCTTTTTCAAGCAATGCTGTTTCTTTATTATATAAAACTGAATTATTTATAATATAACCTAAAGCTAAAATTATTAAAAAAGTATTTAAATTAGTTATTGTATATTGTATTATATAAAATATGAAAGAATCTATTGATTGTTCAGTATTAATAGCTAAAGCTAATAAAATAAATCCTATATGAGATATTGTACTATAAGCTAATAAACGTTTAATTTTAGATTGTGCTAAACCTACTATTGTTCCAATAATTAATGATAATAATGAACTTATTAATAATAAATTTTTTATTATAATATTTTCTGAATCATTAGAAACATTACTTATAATATCAGTTTGTAATTTGATTAAAGAATCTAATATTTCTAAACCAGAATAATTATTAGAAAATAATCCAATATGTGTATATATTTCTAATAAAAATATTAATATAGATATTTTAGGCATTACAGTTAACCAAATTGTTACTATTGTTGGACTATCATCATAAACATCTGGAGCCCAATTGTGTAAAGGAGCAGCAGATATTTTGAATAAAAAACCTACAAAAATAAAAATAAAACCTAAAGTTAAACCTTGAATAATACTATTATTATTAGTTACTGATAATAAACTATATATTGATTCAAAATTAGTTAAACCTGTATAAGTATATATTAAACCTGATCCTAATAGAATTAAACAAGATGATAAACTACCTAATAAAAAATATTTTAAACCTGCATTAGTTGCTGATTCAGAATTTCTATATAAAGTTGATAATATATACACACCAAATGATTGTAATTCTATACTTAAATACATTGAAATTAAATCTGAAGAAGAGATTAATAAACTAGCACCTAATGTACTAAACATTACTATTAAACTATATTCTATTGCATTTGTATAATTATTTTCTATTTTGGAATTATTTATTCCTATATTTGATGGACGAGCATTTAAAATTAATGCTCCTATAATAAATATAAAGATATCTAAGACTTGAGATATGAAGGTTACATGGAATAATCCACTATAAATACCTATACCTGATCCAATTGACTGAATATACAAAGCATTTAAAGATAATGCTCCGGCATAAATTAAAATTATAGAAGATAATCTCTGAAATAATATCGGTGAAATTTTTGTTTTAAGAGAAGGTATGGCCATTACCATAATTAATAATAAGATACTAATAAATAACATTACTCAATATTTTTTGAAAAAAAATGCTACTTTTTCTATTTTTATATAAATTATTTTATTTTAAAAATATTACTACTTTTAAATAATTTTATTTATTTTTCAGATCATAAAAAATTTTAAATTAAAAGAATAAGAAAATAATAAACGAGTATAGTTAAGTAGGTATAACATCTACCTTCCAAGTAGATTTCATCAGTTCGAGTCTGATTTCTCGTAAAAAAATATGTAATTTCTGCTTCTATGAATCCAAAGATTTTTTCATTGAGACTTCAATTATTTTTATCAGGAATATATGATTTAATAAATTTAAAGGGCATTGGTTTAAGCATTGCAAATGGATATAAACTATTTACATCGTAATGATATATATTTTTATTAAATTCTTTGAATACATGCACAGCACCTCCAAAATATGATTGTTTAATATTTGAACTTAAAGATTTATCTAATATAGGTATACTCATATTTTTATTTAAATAATTAATTCTAAATAATTTAAATGCTAATGATCCAGTACTTACTATAGTAGTAATATCAACATTGTATTTTTCAAAAATAATAAGATTGTGCATTAGATAAAGCTTCAAATAAATCTTTACCTTTAAATAGATCAATTAATTCAATTTCAGTTTTTGGAAATATTCTATGAGAGTTAATGAATTTAATATTAAATATTCTAATATAAATAAAATTATTATTTTTATCTTGAATAACTTCAATAAGATTAGAATCAAAATTGTTAATTAAATAATTATAAATAAATCTAAATATAGAATTATCTAAATCATGTACAAATATTACTTTTACAATAATAGATGTAATATCGACTAATAAATCTTTGTGAAACAGTAAGAAAGGTTTCATTACTTTATCTTTATTTAAAGGGGTGATCATAGTAGAATATTTTCTTTTTTTTAATAAATGCCCATATTTAATTTTAAATGAATCCCATCTTTCTTCTAATGATAAATTAGAATTTGTTTTATGAATAGTAATATTTTTATTTCGTTTATCATCTAAATTGTAAATAATTAATTTAATTACTGGATAAACTTCAATTAAATAATCTTTATCAAAATTAGATTCAATAGAATTTTTAATCAAATTCCAATATTCATTAGGTTTGGTTTTTCAATTTTTTTTTATATTACTTCAATTTTTTATAATATTACTTCTATTTTTTCATATATTTTAAATATATTCGCTTATTTATCTTTAGCTTCAATTATTTCAATAGGTGTATGGATTTATATACAGTTTTATATTTATACTGAATCAATTGTACAAATGGCAATAAATTTTGTAACTGCTACTCCCGGTTTACCAAATATTTTTGCTTTAGGAACTAGTTTTTTTTATTTAAGAATGTTAGATCCTGTAATGAATATAATTGAAGCTGGTGGTAGTGGTTTAGATGCTATTCTAAATTTAATACCTTCTGAATCAGAAATTTTAATATGGTCAGCTTATATGATAAATAAAATAAGTTTAAATTATCAAGTTGCATGGGCTAATAGTGCTTGTTTATTTATAGACTTATTTAATTTACCTTTAAAAATTGGAAATTTCTCTATAAATATAACTGGTTTTACAGCCAAATGTTTAATAAAATTTATTAATCCTATATTTGGAGTAGGTATACCTAATGTATTAGATAAAATAGCTAAATTTTTTCTATCTTGGAGTTAATAACTTTACCGATGTAAAATTCTATAATTATTTTGTAGATATTTATTATCTTAGTAAGTTTCAAAGTTATTTGTTATAAAATTCTTTATGAATTATAAAACCCCCTTTAAATTTATTAATTTTAATAAATATAAGTTTACTGGTTACAATATTGTAACCTATTCAATACTACAGACACTATTCCAAAGTGCCACCTTATATATCCCCTCTCATTTTTTTATAATCGATTTTACATTCTTTTAATAAATATAAGTTTTAATTCATCATTATTAACATTAATTGTTTCAATCAAATTTAAACTTCGACCAAAATAACCGTATAATTGATTTAAAAGCATTTTAGCTATAAATCTTTCAGCTCCAATAGAATTTTTTTTGAGCAAAAAATTCTTCTACATATTTAGTAAATAGATCTATTTTACTATATTCATATCCACTAATTAATTTAATTTTATAACCTTCTAATTTACTAATAGCTTTTAATTCTTCTGAAAAATAAACACCTTTAAAATTACCTGTTGGAAATATAATTTTACCTTGATATTTAAAAGGTAACATTGGTCTAAGAATATTTTTATCAACTGTTATTTCAGCTAAAATAAAACCAAAAAAGTTATTTAAATCATAATTAGATAAATTTTTATGAAATTAAATAATTTTATAAGGCATAGGTTTACACATTGCAAAGGGATATAAAGAATTTACATCATAATTAAATATAATTTTACCAAATGCTTTATAATAATCAGTAGCTCCTCCATAATAACTTTTTCTAATAAAATTATCTTCATTTCTTTTTAATATAGGAATTCCTACTTCTAAATATTTACTTCTAAATATTTTTAAAGATAAAGTAGAAGTACTAAAAATAGTTGTAATATCTACACAATATTTTTCAATATAAATTTCTGGAGCTTTAAATAAAGCATTATATAAAGCTTTGCTATCTAGAATACTATAGTCTATAAATTCTTTTAATAACACATCATTTTTAAATATATTTAAATTATTAAATTTTTCATTATAATTAAACATTTTACCTCTCACATCAAATATTTTGCATTATTCATTTAATGATACTGGAAATATTCGATAAGAATCTTTAAAAATTATTTTATTTTTATAACTAATTTAAATGAATTTATTTTGTTTATCAATTATTGTATTTACTTCTTCTGGTTTAGCATAAACACTTAAATTTTTAAATATAAAATAACCATCAAAGCTACCAAGATTGTGTGCAAAAATAATTAGAGATTCAAATTGATTTAAATAATTAAATAGAGCTTTCCATAATTCAATTTTTCCTTGATTTAAAGGTAAATTTGTATCTAATTTAAAAATTTTTTATTCTTGATACAAAAAAAGAAATAAGAATGCATTCTTCTACACCGTTAATAGTAATAGTTTCCAAATCAATAGTTGCAAAAGAATTACTTACTAAATCAAATTTACTAGTTGGTATAGGATTAATATTTGTTATAGATTTATTTTAAATTGTTTAAGTATTTAAATGCAGAATTGCAAACTACTAATGAAGAAGCATATATTTTTTATCTAATAATTTTGGTAAAAAAGATAAATTTACTTTACTAGATATTTTCACTTTAATTAATGATACTAATCCAGATTATTATCAAGAAGATAATACTGGATCAGTTATAATAAGTAAAATCCATATATTATTCAGAGAACTAGATTTAAATGAATATCAAGAATATTCTTTATTAAATTTTCTGAATATTAAATATAATTTTAAAGTTGCATATACTTTTTTAATGTCATTCGATGATGTCGAAATGTTATTTAAAAAACAAAATCATATTTTAACTTTATATTCTAAAACTAATAATATATTTAACTATTTTTGGTTTTTATATTGTTTCTTCTTTTAAAAAATTGACCCATTTTAAATTTTACACGAGCCCTTCCAGATTCGAACTGGGACAATCCTAATTGACAATCAGGTACTCTACCTATTAAGCTAAGGGCCCTTTAAATTATTAATTAATCAATTATAAAAATAATTTTTAAATTATTATTCATATTTAGTAAAGAAATAATACAAAGCTAAATGTTAAATTAACAATATACAAGAGTGAGGTGATTCGAACACCTACCGACGATTTTGGAGATCACCATACTAACCAATTGATACTACACTCTTTAAATTTGACTTTAAATTATAAAATTATTAATTTATTGATTTAAATGTAGTATAAGTACTTTCTTTTAAGAAACTTTTAATTTAATAAAACTTCTTTTATATCAATCACCAAAAAAATAATAATATAATTCTCTAGATTAATAGAAATAAAAAATATAAAGGGGATTGAAAATCTAAAGATGAGGCTATAAAACAAACAAATTAGTGTAATTCAATAGCATCTTTAATATATGAACATACTAGTAAAGTAAATACATAACTTTGAATTAAAGACACAGCTAATTCTAAACCAATAAGTGCGAGGAATATAGAGAAAGGTATTAAGGTTAATACTGCTACAATTATACTACTACTGAACATTTGATATAAGAAAGTAGATAATATTTTTAATAGTGTATGACCGGCAACCATATTAGCAAATAATCGTATACCTAAAGAGAAAGCTCTAGATAAATAACTACCTATTTCAATTAAAACTAATAAAGGTATTAAAGCTATTGGTGTTCCAGAAGGAACAAAATAAGAAAAAAAGTGTAATTTATGTATAGATAAACCTAATATTGTAACTCCAATTAATATAGTAAATGATAAACCTATTGTTACTATTATTGAAGTTGTTACTGTGTAAGAATATGGAACATTACCTGTTAAATTAGCTATTAAAATAAAGAAGAATAGAGCATAAATAAAAGGTAAATATAATTCTTTACCTAATTGTTCTCTAACCATTGAATTAATACTTGCAAAGAAACTTTCTAAAACAATTGACCATTTTGAAGGTAATAATCTTGTTTCATTATTTCCTAAATAATGTAAGCTAATTATTAAAAATAAAACAAATAAGGAATAGAATCCTAAATTTGTTAAAGTTATATTTAAATAACCAAAGATTGGAGCATTTAAACCTAGTAAACTTGTAACTTCAAATTGTTCTAATGGAGAATTTAAAATTAAATTAGAAGAGTAAATATTAGTATTATTGAACATTATATATATTGATTTTTGTGTAAATATAACTTTATTTGTACTATAACTTATATAATTGATTTTTAATTAAAAATTTTATATCTATAGCTATTGATCCTTTAATCTATCAATAGCAATGTGACTTTAAATAGAAACTTTTAATAATAGAAAATTTAAATTTTAAGTCATAGTAACTCTGAATATTTTTAATGAATATTCATTAAGACCTAAAGAGATTTGAACTCTTAATAATCGAGCAAAGAATCCGATTGTTATACCATTTAACTATAGGTCTTGTGATAGATTTATATTGTTTCTTTTAAAATCAATATTTTACAATTTTTATTATTTAAATTATACTTTTTATATATTTTTTAATACTCTATATTACATTAAAACTTCTTTAAGTTATTTAATTGCTATTTTGGTTATATAATGAAATTATTTGCATATTTATCTTTAGCTTCAATTATTTCAATAGGTGCATGGATTTCTATTCAATTTTATATTTATACTGAATCAATTGTACAAATGGCAATAAATTTTGTAACTGCTACTCCCGGTTTACCAAATATTTTAGCTTTAGAAACTAGTTTTTTTTTAATGAAAGAAGGTTCAGTTAAATTAAACCAGAATAAATCACTAATTATAAAATTAAATTTAGAGTCACCTTTAAATTTAATATCAGCTTTAAATTAATTAGTTGTTTTTAATTGTTGTTCAGTTCCTTTTAATATTTTAATTAAAACTTCATTTAATTTATCTTTTTTAATTAAATGTTTAATAGTTCTACCTTCTTTAAATTCTGTATTTGCTGTGGAAAGTCTTAAAGTTATTAAGATTTTGTTTTCATAATTTGTTAAACTTAAATACAATTTCATTTTTTTTAATTAATTAATTTTTGATGTTCAATTTAATAAATTAAATATTAAATTAGCAGGATTTTTCACCTAACTTCTTTTAAAAAAAAATTTTTTTAATCATGTTCATAAAAAACGCTTTTTCTCTAACTTCAAAAGCTTTAAAAGCTCGAACTTTACTTTTTAATACTAATAGAGTATTAAACTTACAAAAACCAACGGCTAAATTCTTAAAACTTAATTATTTAAAAAATTTAATTTTAGGTAATTTAATTCTTGATTCATTAACTTCTCTAGGTAAATTCTTGTTTTTTATTTGGGAATTTACTTCAATGATCGGATTATTCAGTTTTACTATTGCTATGTTATGTGTAGCTTATGACTGTTCTAATTACGTGACAAATTTTATTGCTATGTGTATACCTTTTCTACCTGAATCAATGTTACTTTCTAGTTTACCTTTTTTAATTGATTTAGGTTTATATACTCCTCAAGAAACTTGGTTACAATTTGTAACTTCTCACTTCTTTAATGGAATAAATATTACTTATGATTATATAAGTTTAATTTATAATTTTACTTATGATTGGTTATATCATATAGTAACTATACCTTATTATTTAATTTATTATCCTATGAAAGCAATTAGTTTAATAAGTTCTTATATTTTAGGTATTACTACTTGGATTATGGGATTATTAACTATTTTATTAGGTGTAAAACTATGGGTTTTATGGGATGTTATCTCTACTGAAGCTGCACAATTAATGATTAATATAAATGCATTAAATCCTATACCTGCTTATGTAATGGCTATGTTATATCATGTAATAATTAGACCTGGTGCATTAGTAGTAACTACTGGTAGTCAATATTTTATTGATTATGTTAAATTAGTTTTACCTACTTGGAATGAATTTAATGAACTTTTAACTTGGGTAGTAACTGGTAGAGGTACCATGTTATGGAATATATGGAATCAAATAGGTATTTCTTTAGCACATATTAGTATATATCCTATAGCTGTGTTTGGTACAATAATTGATCCTATACAGATATTCATTTGGTTCCATTTTTCTGTGTTAGATCATCTTATTATTAGACCTTCATTATTTGTAGGAACTAGTTTATTAACTAGTGTAGGTAGATTGTTAAGAATCTTTACATAACTCGCCGATTTTAAAGTATAATTTACTATTAAATATCTTGTTAGTTATCTTATATTAAGTAAAAATTTTATTTAGAATTAAAAAATCCCCTTTAAATATCTTATTTGAGTGGTACTAATTAATATCCTTTATACATTTAACATTTCTCAGTTAAACTAACACCCCTTATATCCCTTTTTCAATAAACATGAGTTTAGTAGTTCAATTATATATCTCCTCCTCCCTCTCCTCTACTAACTCCCCTTATATCCCAAACTAAATTTTAATTAAATAAATCATACTATTAATACCTTCTTATACTAATACAAAACAATATTATAATATAAATAATTATAATTTAATAAATATAATATTCATTACTCCTACTATTCCATATTTCTACTTTCCTAAATATTATATTTATAAAATTTGAGGTTTATACTCTCCACAACATCCTATTGGACTCGAACCAATAAACAATTACTTCGAAGGCGATCGCTGTACCAATTCAGCTAAAGATGTTAAAATTATTAATTAATTTAGAGTTTCTTTTTTTTAACCAAAAAGATAATAGTAAAAAAAAATTTAATTCTTATAAGTATTAATTATCTTTTTTTTTTTATTACGAGTAAAGAGACTTGAACTCTTACGATCCAAAAACCATGAATTCCTAAGATTCACCCGGCTACCATTTCGGCACACTCGCTAATTTTACTAAGTAGTAAATATTTAGTACTTCTCTGATAATATTCTTCTCTATTTAAAATCTTTTAATTACTTTTAATTAGTAATTGCAAATAAGAATTCTACATATTTTGTATTAGATAAGGGGTAGAGTAATCGAAACCCTGTCAATAAAGTGTAAATTTATCGCTAAACCACTCAGCTAACCCCTTTTAAAGCTAATCATTTAATTTAATAATAAATTTTAGAATTTATAAATTCATAAATCTAAATAATTAATTAAAGTTTAATTCATCTAAATAAAAAATTTAGAAAATAAAAATGGGGGTAAAAAAATATATATTATCCAGCAGCACTTTCCAGTACGGCTACCTTGCTATGACTTTTGAGATGTTACTTAAATGAATTAACTAAAACTAATTATCTTAACAAAGGTGTTCTATAATAATTGACTTATTTACAAAGAATTTTCCTTAAAAATAAATGCATTGAACTTTAAGTCCTTTGTAAAAGTTTTAATTTCGCTCCAGTTTCCTCCAAGTTAAGCTTCTTCCCAGCGACAGACAGTTAGTTCATCACGAATGCAATCTTCACCGTTGCGCCTAATGATCAACGATTACTCGAAATTCCTTCTTCATGTCACCGAATTGCAGATGACAATCCGACTAAATTTTAAAAATTTAACTTTCTTTAATGATTAGCTCTTTCTTATTTTCCTACTTAAAAAGTATATTTTATTAAATAAGCCTATTGAAGGCAGGAACGAATTTGCATCACTTTGTAAAAGTTTTTGTGGCACGTCTATAGCCCAGTTCATGAGGGCCATAACGGCTTGTCTTAGCCCCAAATGATACTCTATCAATACCATAAATTATTAAGTAAAAATTAATAATAGGGATTGCGTCCGTTAGCGGAGTTAACCTCACTTTTCACAATACGGACTGACGACAGCCATGCAACACCTGTAACAAATATAATTTTATTATATCATCTTTAATTAAAAAGAATTGTTATACAAGAACTGGTAAGGTTGTACGCGGATTATCGTATTAAATAACATGCTTCACTTCGTTTGCTTCGAGACCGACTAATTTTTTTGTTTTCAACTTTGCAGTCGTACTCACATGGCGGAATGGTTATCGTGTTAACATCGCCACCAATTAATTTATATAATTAGCAACCACCATTCATCGTTGACAGAGAGGGGTATCTGGGTATCTAATCCTATTTCCTATCCTCACCTTCGTTTCTCAGCGTCAATCATTAGTAGATAAAAGCTTTCACCATTAATATTCTACTTAGTATCTAAGGATATCACCCCTCCTCTAAGTATTATTTAAATATCCTCTATTTGATTCTAGCTTTTATTTATTTTATCTTTACTTTAATTAATTATTAATAATTAAATAATTTTAAATTATCAATTATTCTTAATTAGTCTACATTAAATAAATTTAGATTTTTAAATATATAATATAAAAAAGAATTTAAATAATAAGTAAAATTTTAAAGCTGCCTACACACCCTTTACGCCTGATTAAGACGATTAACGTTTGCGTCTCTGGCCTTACCGAGTCTTCTGGCACCAGTTTTGGACAACACTAATAGTAAGGTAATGTCATTATCTTCCCTTACGTTATCACACTTGACACAAATATGATTTCAGTTAGCTAGTTCACTCTTACGAGCATTGACTAATATTCTTGACTGCTGGTAGTAACTACTACTTGGGAGATTTCATTCCCGATGTGGCCATTAGCTCTGTCAAGCTTGGCTATCGATCGTCGGCTTGGTAGGCCTTTACCTTACCAACTACCTAATCGACATAAATAGAATCCTTAAGCAGAAAATTTCCTTTCTTTAATAAATTATAGCTTATTTATTTCTCTAAATTAACATAGAGATATCTCCTATTTAAGAAGACTTCAGGGTATCTTATTTACATTCCTCACCTTTACACCTTGATTCCATAAATTTTATTTATTGTTATTATGTAAAAACATTCTAATTTAAATAAATTTTCAATAACCAACGATTTGCATGTCTTAAAACTACTGAAAAACGTTCAATCAGAACCAAAATTAAAT
>Ga0137399_10000132_pt1 | contig 25793 bp, 20 predicted proteins | sample czorhiz316metaG_FD_104810 | JGI IMG/M metagenome (GOLD analysis project Ga0137399, IMG submission 104810) | Vadose zone soil microbial communities from Angelo Coast Range Reserve, California, USA - czorhiz3.16 metaG | ecosystem: Environmental > Terrestrial > Soil > Vadose zone | place: USA...
ATACGGCGCGATGAAGCTGACGTTGTATTCATTCTTCGGGGGCGCGCTCGTTTTTCTTGGGATCATCGCCATTTATGTGAGCGGCGGATCGCTCGATCTCAATCAGCTCGCGCGAATTCAATTTGCGCCGCAGCTCCAATCGTGGGCGTTTCCGGTTTTGTTTCTTGGGTTCGCCGTGCTCGCCGGCATCTGGCCGTTGCACACCTGGGCGCCGACCGGTCACGTCGCCGCACCAACCGCCGGCTCGATGTTGCTTGCTGGTATCGTCATGAAACTCGGCGCTTACGCGGCTTTGCGCGTAGCGATGAATCTTCTCCCGCAAGGTTTTCAAATGTGGCGGAGCTGGATCGCAGTCCTTGCCGTTGTCGGGATCGTTTACGCCGCCGCCGTCGCTCTTCGGCAACGCGACCTTAAATTTGTCATCGGCTATTCCAGTGTCAGCCATATGGGTTTTGTGTTGCTGGGATTTGCGACGGCCAACGTCTTCGGCGTTTCCGGCGCGGTCCTGCAAATGTTTTCCCACGGCGTGATCGGCGCCCTTCTCTTCGCCGTCGCCGGACGAATGATTTATCGGCGCACACATACGCGCGAACTCGACGCGCTTGCGGGGATGAATCTCAGCCGCGCGTTGCCGTTCGCCGCGTTTACCTTTGTCGTCGCATCCGCCGCGTCGATGGGCATTCCCGGCTTCAGCGGGTTCGCCGCGGAGATCACGATTCTCATCGGTGCTTGGAAAAGCTATCCGCTCGCGGTCTGGATCACCGGCGCCGGAATGGTGCTGGTCGCCGCGTTTACACTCCGCGCTCTGAAGCGCGCGTTCTTCGATGTCGACTTGGCCGCCGAAGGCTTGGCGAAGGAGGCTCTTGCGACCACGAATCCTCGGCTAACTGAGCTGTCGCCGATCACGATCCCGGAAAAACTCGGCGCCGGTCTCCTCATGTTCGCCACGCTCGCCATTGGACTTTATCCGAAATTTTTGCTCGATCGCATCCAGCCGGCGGTCGAGGCAATGCGGTTTCTGAAATGAGCTATCTCGAATTACTCAAACTTGCCGCGCCCGAGGCGATCGTTGTTGTCACCGCGCTTGCTGTGCTGACGATCGGATTAGCGAGCACGCGTGCGTCGATGTTGGGCCCCATTGTTGCGATGCTAGGAATCGTAATCGCAATCGGCGCAGTCCTGATGTTGCCCCAACACGCAAATTTGTTCGGCGGCATGCTCGTGATTTCGCCGCTCAATGCGCTATTCAAAATTATCTGTCTCGTCCTCGCGCTCGTTACTGTTCCGCTTGCTTCGTCGGAGAAATCCCTGCCCAATCCTGGCGAATATATCGCCGTGCTTCTGCTCGGCGCGGTTGGATTAATGCTGCTCGTCGGGAGCGAAGAGCTCCTCATGATTTTTATTGGACTCGAGCTGCTCGGATTGTCGCTTTATGTGATGGCGGCTTTTGACAAGAGCGACGTCCGCTCAGCCGAAGCCGGTCTGAAATATTTTCTCTTCGGCAGCACTGCGAGCGCGTTCACCCTTTTTGGAATCAGTTTCATCTACGGCATGTCGGGAACGACCGCACTCGCCGCGATCGGCCAAAAACTCGCGGCTGGTCCGGTCCAACCACTCCTCGCCGTCGGCATCGTCATGACGCTGGTTGGTTTCGCCTTCAAGATCGCCGCTGCGCCATTTCATCTTTGGGCTCCCGACGCTTATCAGGGCGCGCCGGTTCCGAGCGCCGCTTTTATCGCTTCGGCTTCGAAAGTCGCATCGTTCGTCGTGCTTGGGAAAATCGTGCTGGTTGGTTTTGCTCCCGTTCACGGCAGCGCCGACTGGCACGCAATGGTCGCCGGTTGGTCGCCAGTGCTTGCCGTCCTCGCCGCATTATCGATCCTGCTCGGCAATTTCGTGGCGCTCGCGCAAACGAATGTTCGTCGTTTGCTCGCTTATTCTGCCGTCGCGCACGGTGGCTACACGTTACTCGGGATCATCGCTGGTGGACGCGACGGATTTTCGGCTACCCTGTTCTACACCAGCATCTACGCAATCACACTTGTCGGCGCGTTCGCGGTCGTCGGCGTGGTTCGCCGCGAAAGTGGCGGCGACGATTTACAAAATTTCGCGGGATTGGCCGCGCGGTCGCCATTCCTGGCCGGCTCGATGTCGATCTTCCTTTTGTCGCTGGCCGGTCTGCCACCGCTGGCGGGATTTTTTGGAAAATTTTATCTGTTCAGCGCAGCCTTCCGCGCCGGCGGAAATCACGGTTTGCTCTGGCTGGTGGCAATTGCGCTCTTCGGAAGCTTTGTGTCGCTCTATTATTATTTGATCGTTCTCAAGATCATTTTCGTCGACAAATCTTCGGATTCTGTCGCTGGTCACTCGCCACTCGCCACTCGCCACATATTCGGCGAAGCCGTAATTGCCGTTCTTGCTGCCGCCGTTCTCTTTCTCGGGATCATGCCGCAAACGTTGGCCGCCCGGATCCTTGCTTCCCTGCCCTGAAAAAAATTTTGGTTCAGATCGAAAAAAATGCGTGCTCAATCGCTGAAAATAACGTTATAGATTTTCTGTGCAGCGACAGCGGAAGAGTGAGGCCGCAAACGTTCACCGCATGAAGGCGGGTCCCATCAGTGAATTCATTGATCGGCATTACCGGCATTTCAACGCCGCCGTAGTTAAGGACGCCGCCGACGCTTACATCGCGCACATCAACGCCGGCGGGAAAATGATGATCACTCTTGCCGGGGCGATGAGCACGGCCGAACTCGGCGTTTCTCTCGCGGAGATGATTCGTCAGGACAAAGTTCACGCCATCACCTGCACCGGGGCGAATTTGGAGGAGGACCTGTTCAATCTTGTTGCCCGAAGCCATTACGAGCGTCTGCCGAATTATCGGGAGCTTAGTCCGAAGCAGGAAGAACAGCTCATGAAACGTCATCTCAATCGCGTGACCGATACCTGCATTCCGGAGGAAGAAGCGATCCGCCGGATCGAGGGTCTCGTTATCGACGAATGGATTTTGGCCGCGAAAAACAAGGAGCGGAAATTTCCGCACGAGTTTCTGTTCAAGATTTTGCGGGAATGCCGGCTCAAACAATTTTACGAGATCGATCCGGCCGACAGTTGGATGATGGCGGCCGCGCAAAAAGATCTGTCGATGGTCGTGCCGGGTTGGGAAGATTCGACCCTCGGAAATATTTACGCGGCGCGTTGCATCACCGGCCACATCACCGACGTTCACACTGTCCGCTCCGGCATCGAATATATGATGGAGCTGGTGAAATGGTACCGGCGCGAGTCAAAGGATTCATCCATTGGCTTCTTTCAGATCGGCGGCGGCATCGCGGGCGATTTCCCGATTTGCGTGGTCCCGCTGCTCAATCAGGACCTCGTTACCGATCAAGTGCCCGAATGGGGTTATTTCTGCCAGATTAGCGATTCGACCACCAGCTTCGGGTCGTATTCCGGCGCGGTCCCGAACGAAAAAATCACCTGGGGCAAACTCCGCGCCACTACCCCGCGCTTCATTATTGAGTCTGATGCCACCATTGTGGCTCCACTGATCTTCGCCAAAGTCCTCGGTTGGTAAACGCCAACGCGGCGCTTGACGTTAGTGCGGGTTCTTTTCAACAATGCCCGCCATGAAAATATCCGTGTTTGTAACAGTTCTTTTTGCAGCGACATCGCTCGCTGTCTCATCATTCGCTCAACAGACCACGACTTCGCCTTCAACTGGTTCTTTCGCCGCGCCGGCGAAACCAAGTGGCGGCACCGGAGCGAGTGCGCCGACCGGCCAACCGAGCGCAGCCGACATGCAAAAGATGATGCAGCAGATGATGGAGATGTCGAAACTGAACGAGAATCACAAGCTGCTTTCCAGCCTCGACGGCGATTGGGATTACAGCATCAAGTTCTGGATGAACCCGGATCCGAATGCCAAACCGCAGGAATCGAAAGGCACCGCGACCAGGAAATCGATCATGGGCGGCCGCTATTGCACAATGGACGTCTCCGGAAAAATGCAGATGCCCGGTGAGGACGGCAAAATGAAAGATGTCATGTTCAAGGGGATGGGCATTGAAGGCTACGACAACGTGAAAAAGAAATTCGTCGCTTCCTGGATCGACAGTATGGGCACCGGTATCGAGTTCTCCGAAGGCACCTACGATCCCGCAACCAAATCGTTCACCTACACCTCCGAGATGGAAGTGGTCCCGGGAATGAAAACATCGGTCCGCGAAGTAATCAAAATTGCCGACAACAATCACATGAGCCTGGAGTGGTACGAGAACCAGGGCGGCCAGGAAAAGAAAACCATGGAGATTAGCTACACCAAGAAGAAATAGGACGAACGGCCAGCAATATTTAACGAAGCGCTCGCGGGAATCTCTCGCGGGCGCTTTTTTTTGTGTAGCGGCGGCCGTGTCGGCCGCGGTTAAGGAATAACTGAAAGATTCGGGTGCCAACCGACGAACTATGATTCATGAGACGTCGATCTCACGTAATCCGCAGATTCCTATCGTCCCAATTTACACAGATCCGAAATGGGAATTAGGGTGCTGAAAATCTGCGAAATCTGTGGATGAATTGCTGAAATATCGTGAGCGAAAACATAATTGACCCGCGCTTTAGCGATCGAGAACGCCAGCCGGGTCTCGATCTTCTCCGCGCGCTCGCCATTATTGTGGTGGTCATTTACCACGGCGGGCTCTTCGGATTTAAATTGCCGGGGCGGGTCGATCGCTGGGGCTGGATCGGTGTCGATCTTTTCTTTGTCCTCAGCGGGTATCTGATCGGCGGCCAGCTGCTCGCCCCGCTCGCGCGCGGACAATCGATCAACTTTGGCCGCTTCTTTGCTCGTCGCGCTTTGCGGATCATGCCTGCCTATTTCGTCGTGCTCGCGATTTATTTTTTGTTGCCGTCATGGCGCGAGTTTCCCGAAATGTCGCAGCCGCTCTGGAAATTTCTTCTCTCGGTTCAAAACATTGCGCTCCATGGCGGCACCGCCTTCTCCCACGCCTGGTCGCTCGCGGTCGAAGACCAATTTTATCTTTGTCTCCCGTTCATCCTGCTCTTTGTGAATCGCTGGCCGCGCGCGGCGATCATTATCCCTTTTGTCATCGTGTTCGGTGGGATCGCACTGCGAACGTTTCTCGCTTATCAAAATCTCGGCGAAACCGGCGTCTCGTTCCGCGGCTTTCAAGCGTGGATCTACTACCCGACCTGGACCCGGCTCGATCCGCTCGTCTTCGGCGTCGCCTTGGCCGCGATCGAAAAACTCCGGCCGCAATGGTGGCAACGACTCACTGACTGCGCGATCTGGCTTTGGTTGCCCGCGCTTGCGCTGATCGGTTACGGGTTGTGGTTGGGCGAAGGCGATTACCTCATGGCCTCGGCCGCGATCTGGCAATTTCCGCTGATCGCTATCGGGATGGCTGCGCTCCTCATCTGTGCACAAAGTCCACGACTCCTGTTTCGCCGCGTTGCGATTCCGGGCGCCGCGTTCATCGCCAGCGTCGCTTACAGCGCGTATTTAATTCAGAAACTCGTCATCCACTTCGTCGGCCAATTTTGCTTTGACCACAACATCGAGCTGACATCGGTGCCCGGTCTTCTCGGCGTCGAACTCTGCGTTTACGCCGCCGGCGCCGTTCTCTTTCTCGTGGTCGAGCGCCCCTTCCTCCAACTCCGGCATCGGCTCGCGCCGCGACCGGCTCACACCGCGATTTGATCCGCAGATTCCGTCATCCCGATTTACACCGATTGGAAACGGGAACTAGGGTGCTGATAATCTGCGAAATCTGGATGGCATCCCTGCGGCCAGGCCGCCTCAGTCGCTTTTTCCCGGATTTCGGCTATAATCCTTAATGTCTAAAGTAAACGGAGCTTCTTTCACACGTCGGATGCCCGACAACGTCACCGAGGAATTGGTGGCCGTGCTTTCGTCCAGGGCGTCGTTTGAGTTCAAACCCTTGTTCGACATCATCCTGCTTAATCTTCGGGAACGAAACGCTGCCAGCGGCGGGGAAGAAATGCTGCGGTTGCGCGTTTACGAAAAGCTTCAGGGTCTGGTCGGTCAGGGCGCGGTCAATCGAACGGTCAACGGGACCACGAAAAAATATAAAGGCGTCGCCCCGCGGATGCGCGGGCTCAAAGCGGAGATGAAAGTCTTGCGCGCTGACTGGGCTAAAAAACTTCAGGCCAAGGCCGCCGCCCGGCGTTGATTGCCGCGGGCAAGCTTGCGTTTGCTAACGCAATCTAGCTTTGAACAGAAGACTTTGTTTCCCGTTCAACTTGCTCGGTTTGACGCGCGTCTCGTACGTCACGTTTCGGCGCCTTCCAACTTATCGATCGATTATCTCGGCGGTTCGACGTTGCCGACAACGTGAACGCAGTGAGGGAAACAGCGACACAAATAAGCAACAAAATGAAGTTCATGAGCCTCGATTCGTTTCGTTTCTGATGTTTCGGTTACTCCTACAAAATCTAGTCTGGTGAAAGCATGACACAGGCCAATCCGTTAAGCAAAGCGCAAAGATAAAGCCAAGGTGAATACCCCAAGATGTTGGCCTGTAACGTGTTAGGCTGACCCGCAAGGGTTAATAGTGCATTCGAGGTAAGCTCGACGTACCAGCATGTAGCGAGAAGCATCAAAAACGCCGAGGACGCCGCGATTGCCATCCTTCTTTTCGTGTGGGTTGTCTTCGAGAGCACTAAATCACCAAAGGCTGTCGCGGTGCCGATTAGCGAGATTAAGAACAGCTCTCCTCTCGACCAGACGTCGCTATATGCCTTCAACTTGCCGTGGTCGTTCAAGATCACTCCCGACAGAAAGAGAGGAATGACTGATACGAGAGCGCTAAAGATTAACCATTTCAGTATCCGGGAGGACATGAAGGAAGGCTATTCCCATCTGAGTTGGCTAGGCAATTCGTTTTTTAAGCGAGGGCGAGGGGACTCCTATTTCGCCATGAGCCGAGTACTACATTCTGACGATGGCTCCATGGATTTTCGCTGGAGTCTCACCCGCACCGCAGATTCAAGATTCTAAGGCTGCTGCGCGGAATTAATTTCTTACCGCTCACTATCATCTCAAGCGAAGTCGGGTGCCGGTTCGTTCGCTCCCTTGCGGTCAATGAGCTGATTCCTGTAAGATCGACATCGTGGCCTTGAATACGATTTTGAAGCAGCGCGACCAGCTAGCGCAGCGGCATTACATCACCAAAGCCGATCCGCAAAATGCATACTGGTTTAATTTTTACATCGCAAAGTTGCATGACTATCAAAAAGCCACTGGAGGCGATTTCTGCCTGATAATCTTTGGCGACGAATCGGTTGAAACTGATTTCTTCGCGATTCCATTCCGCGAAGTCGCGCACATATTCACGGAAAAATACCTCGCGCTTGGCAAGGATAGACGAAGACGCTGGATTGGAACGATTCAGGATAACAAGCTCAAAATAACAAATTATCCATCGGTCTTTGACGTAGGTGAATTTTTCAGCAACCCACATTTCCTCGCGGGATCGGTCTCCAAACCGCCGCCGGAAGATATTGTCAACGACTACGCAATCGAAAATCGCCGCATGGAAATAAATGCTCGTCTCAAACAGTCGGTTTTCCGGCGCAGAGTCCTTGCAAATTTCGGCGGCCGATGCTGTTTGTCCGGCGTTATTGAGGCGGACCTACTAACCGCGAGCCACATTGTTCCTTGGGCTTCTCGCGTTGAGTCCCGGCTGGATCCGGCCAATGGCCTTTGCCTGAATACATGCTATGACGCGCTTTTCGACCGTGGATTAATTACATTTTCCGATGATCTCGAAGTCATGATTCCGAAGGATCTTTCAAAATTTAGTTGGCCAGTGAGTGCTGTCCTTGAGTTGATTCGCGGCCAGCGGGCAAAGGCGCCCAAACACTTTCAAATCAAGCCCGAATACCTGCGATACCACCGCGAAAAGATATTTCGCAATTGTTAGCGCGAAGAGATTAGGCAACTCTTTCCTATGAGTCCTAAGTTCGCGATCTACGCGGACATCGCCTTAGCAGGGTTTTGATCGATCGATCTCACAAAATGTTGCATCGGCAACTCACAGTCGTTGCTTCCGATTACAAGCTCTCTTCCGATCCTGATCTTGTGCATAACATAGTTCATGAACAGGACGTTTTTCCGCCCGGCATAGATACTATGTATCAGCGACGAATCATCGTACGAGATCAGCCACCGAAATCGTGCATCCTGATGAAGAAAATTTGCAAGTTTCCGATGGTCGGAGTCTCGAAAGAATCTGGGATAGAGTCGCTGTCCTTTCACGTGATACGGCGGATCGAGATAGACAATGGAACGATTCGCGTTAAAGAATCCACTGCGCTGTTTCTCACGCAGCAAAGTAATAGCATCCTTGCCGGAAACGGCTATTCGGTCGCGGTGAAGGAAAATCTTCTCAATTCTTTTCCGGAGCGCTATTTTGTTAAAGCGAACATCAATCTTGTATTCGCCTTTCTGGTCCAGTCCTCCGATCGGACCTCCGTTTAGCGCACCGGACCGATTGCAGCGATTGAGATAAAATGTCGCGAATCCAACTTTCAATCGCGAATGCCTGTGCGGATATCGGATTATCTCTCGTTGCCGGCGCCACGTAACCACATTGATTCCCGTCCTATCGAGCAGTTCCAAAAACTCTTCAGTGTGAAAAACGACAGAATGCCAAAAACTAAAGACACATGGGTCGACGTCGTTGATGTGGATAAAGGAAACGTATGCACCGAAAAGAAGGTTTAACGCGGCACCGGCACCGCCCGCACACGGCTCGATGTATGTGCCTCCTTGGATCGCATTGAGATGAATGGCGTCAGCAAGAAAAGGCGTAAGAAAGCTTTTTCCACCAGGATATCGGAGCGGACTTGGGTGGCAGTACGTCACGCGAGAATTTCCTTAAAAAATTCCTCCAGGTTCGCCCATGTATTGCGGAGTCTTGTCTCGTTCGGATGATATGTTGGATTATGACTCGTTAGGTTAAGCCCGAATAATTCCTGCTCCTCTTTAATGACTTTATTTAGTGCTTTGACGGTATGCTGATTCTTCAGCAAGCTGGATTTGGCATCGGCCAAGCGCGCCATCATTTCCTGAAGCGTGGGCGTCCAGCCGGGCTGCGGCTTGATTTGCTTGTCTTGAGGCCGTCCAGCGTTTCTCCTCGCGACGGCCTTTACGTATTCGGTCTGCATCTTGTTTATCTCGCCCTTGCTATCGAGGAAGCAGTAAACGCTCAGTTCAAGAAACGACCGGAACGTGAACGCGCATCCATTAGGAAACTTGTTTGGCGGAAGTTTCTGTAGTTCTCCAAAAAGATTTCGAACGCGCTGATTGTTCACACCGCACACGATCGAATACGGAATCAGGCCAGCGGATGCTCGGACGCGGCGCCTTCGTGGCGGTGGCGGCAAAGGCGTCGGCGCCGCAACGCGCGTCGGAAGCAAGAAACTATCCGCCGTGAACAGTCCTTTCCTGGCTAGGTTCGGTCGTTCCGATGGCTTGAATCGCCCCAAGTAATTTTGAATATCGGCCGGCGCGTGAAGCGAACGCGAGTCTTCGCGCGTCATCGCAACATCTGAAACGAGCCGGGTGAACCCTTTTGCAAATTCCTCGGGAGCGATTTTGCCGGAAATGTTGCCATCAACGCCGAAATCGATACCAAAGAAACCCCTGCCTGTGGGCGTCTCGAATACGCGGTGCAGTGTCGTTAGATTGAAGCGATGGGGGTCGCGGACGACATCGGCCTCTTCTTGCGAAAGCTGCAATCGACACGCCATTTTATACAGGTTGTGGAGATGTAGCGCGTCACGTACTTCTCCAGGCTGCAAATTGAATTTTTCCGCGACTTCTTCGAGTGTTAGCCCGTGCCGGACTAGGTTGCTGTAGAAATGGGCCTGCATCGCAGGTTTCCATTTCGCGATTTGAGTTGCGGTGTGCCTCGCCATAACCAACGGAATCGTTGCTTCGCGCGAGGGAGCGATCAGGACAGGTAGTTTCGCGAGTTGCTTTACATCAAAGGTCGCGGCAAGCGTTCTGAACTTCTTTTCCACTTCCTGCGGTGCCGCTTCTGGTGCAGCTAACAGCTTGCACGCAGCTAGGCGACGATTCCCTTCCACGACCGTCAATTTTCCGGTCTGTCGAATTGCGACTAAGGGCTCGCTCGGGAAAAATCCATTTGCCGCGATGTTCTTGGCGAGAGTGTAAACGTCCTCGTGAATTACTAGCGCTTCGATGATGTCGCGTTCGCTTGCCACGTTTGTTCCCGGCGCCAGTCGTGGATTTTCAGGATCGAGAAATAAACCTCCGACTTTTGAAATCGTCTGTTGCCATTTGTCGTAATTCATAAACGAGCCGAAACCGGATTGACGTTGGCCCCTCAGCACCGCCGTGGCGTGCCTACCTCTGACTACGAGAAAAGGGCGACCAAGTTCACAAAAAAATGTCTCGACCGGGCTACTTCATCCGGTCGAAAGTTTTTTGGAGGAGTTGTAAGTCCGACGCATTGCCCGTCTTCTCCCGGCTGCTCTCGATCCATTTCTTTTCGAGCGCGTTCTTGGTCGGACGATCGCTTTGATAGAAGACGCCGAACACGCCGGGGAATGGGAGTTGCGCTAATTTGTAGGCGGCGAGCTCGTCGGTGACGTCGTGGCGGAGTTCGTCCTCGGGGGTGTTGTCCCATTTCTTTTCCTGGATCAGCTCGAAGCTGCCGCCTTTGCGCGGATCGGCCGGATCGAAGACGTCGGGATAAAATTCGACGCATTCGCTCAAACATTCGATCGCCGAGAAGCCCGGATGATCCATGGCGCGCTCGATCATCTCCATCATGTGTTTGACCTGAGTGGCGTGAGTCCGCGCAATGAAAGTGGCCCCGGCGGAAATCAGTTGTTTCATCGGGTTGACCGGCATGTCGATCGCGCCGGTCGGATCGGTTTTGCTCTTGAAACCGATGGGCGACGTGGGCGAGGTCTGCTTTTTGGTCAGGCCATAGACGAAGTTGTCCATGATGAAGTAGACGAGGTTGACGTTCTTGCGCGCGCCGTGATTGAGATGGTTGCCGCCGATGGAGAAACCGTCGCCGTCGCCGCCGAACAAAAAGACGTTCAGGTCCGGCCGGGCCAAACTGATGCCGCTCGCAAGCGGGACGGCGCGGCCGTGAATGAAGTGGGCGCCGTGGCCGTTGACGAAATAGGGAAAGCGCGATGAACAACCGATCCCGGCGAGGGTGACGATCTTTTCGTGATCGAGATTTCGTTTCTCGAGAACTTTGTAGAAGGAAGCGAGCACGGCGAAATCGCCGCAGCCGGGACACCAAGTCGGATGGTCGGCGGTGATGGCTTTCTTACTTAACTTTTCTCGCTCGGGCTGCGCCGTTGGAGTTGTTGTTGTGGCTTCGCTCATAAATTAACCAACGCCCTGCGTGATAGACTCGTGGCGGGCAATTTCGACATCTTGTTCGCCGTTACCGGCAATCGGACGATTGGGTGAATAGCCCCTGGCTGAGACAAACTTGCCGGGGAAAACGCCTTGAAGAATTTCTTTCACCCGATAGGTGAGCCCATCGGTCTTGGTCACGCTCTCGATCTTCGGTTCGCAATAACGCGCGCGTAGAATCGTGGCGAGCTGACCAAACCCGTAAACGCCCTGGTCGTTCATCTCGACGGTGACGATGCGCTTGAAGTTCTTGAAGATTTTTTCGAGGCCGTTCGGCAACGGATGCAGATGGCGCAAATGAAGCGCGCCCATTTTTTCGCCGTGCTCGCGTCCCATTTTTACCGCGTCGTGGATCGGACCATAAGTTGATCCCCAACCGACCAGGAGCGTGTCGCCCTTTTCGTCGCCGTAAACTTCCGGCACCGGAATTTCCTCGGCCAGTTTGCGTAATTTGTTCCGGCGTTTCGCCGTCATGGCCATGTGCAACTTCGGACTGCCGGTGGGATGACCGTGCTCATCGTGTTCGAGGCCGGTGACGAGCGGATATTTCCCGTCGAGCATGCGCGTGCCGGGGGGAACGTGTTGCGTGACTTTTTCGAGATCGTAGGGCTTGAACCCGCCTTCGCGCGGTGTCAGGTCCGGTTTCGGATCGACCATCAACTTGGAAAGATCCGGTTCGTCGAACGCTTCGATGCGCGTCGCCAGCGAGGTGTCGCTCAAAATGAAAACCGGCGTGCTGTACTTGCGCGCGATCCGCGCAGCTTCGATCGCGATGTAGAAACAATCTTCCACCGTCGATGCAGCGAGGACGACGCGCGGACTGTCACCGTGACTTCCGAAGATCGCCTGATGCAAATCGCTTTGCTCGACATTGGTCGGCAGACCGGTGCTCGGTCCGCCGCGTTGAATGTTGCAAATGATGAGCGGCATTTCGGCCATCGATGCCCAACCGATCGCTTCGCTCTTGAGCGAAATTCCGGGACCGGCGCTGCCGGTGACGGCGAGATATCCGGAATAAGAGAAACCGAGCGAGAGCGAGACCGCGCCCAGCTCGTCTTCGGCCTGGACAAACATGCCGCCGTATTTCGGCAGCTCGCTTCGCAACATTTCCATGATCGACGACCAGGGCGTGATCGGATAACCAGCGCCGTAGCGAACACCGCCGGCGATCAATCCGTAAGCAATCGCCTGGTTGCCATCCATCGTGACTTGGGCGCGCCCGCCGGGCTTCGGGACGTGCTCGAATTGATAGTGTTTCTTCAGCACATTCCCGACCGGATACGCATAACCAGCGGTGAACGCCATGATGGCGGTGTTGACGATGCTCTCATCTTTGCCGCCGAACTTTTCTTTGATCAGGGTCGTGAGCTTCTCGACATCGAGACTAAAAATTTTCGCAATCAAACCGAGGATGAAAATGTTTTTACCTTTGTCCTTGGCCGTGCCGCCGAGCGCTTCAACCGTCAGGCCGGTGATCGGAACGCCGACATACATGAAGCGTTTGTCGTCCAGATTCGGCTCGACGTTGTCCGAATCGTAAAGCAGCACGCCGCCTTCTTTGAGAAAGTCGATGTGGTCCTGATAACTGTGTTGATAAAACGCGACCAGAAAATCGGCTTCGTCACCGGCCGATAACACTTCGCCCGTGCCCATGCGGACTTGGAAAATGGACGGGCCGCCGGAAATGGTTGCCGGGATCGTCATATAAGTCATGACGTCGTGGTCGCTGCGTCCGGCCAGTCGCGCGAGAAATGCGCCGGCGGTTTGAATTCCGTCCTGCGAATTTCCGGCGAGGCGGATGACAGCATCGTTGATGTTCTCCGGCGTTAGATCAGCGCGGTCCGGACCCGGAGTAGCGGTGGGCGATGCAGGTTTATCCGCCGTGGCGGACTTCTGCACTGCACTTAGATCGGGATTAACAGGATCGCCCATGGGTCGATTGTCGATTTTACGCAGTCAACAAGGTAACAAAACAGGCGCTTGGCACAAGCGGCTCTACAACCCAGAGGTCAGAGGACAGCGGTCAGAGGTCGGATGAGAAAACGGAAAATTGCTGACCTGTGATCTCTGATTTGTGATCTCTAGTCTATCCGCCCGGGAACCAGGCGTGTTCCTGCCAGAAGGCCTGGAGCAGCGCGTTGTTGCCGCGGAAAATATTGCGCTCGGCTCTTCGCAAATTGGCGACCCGGGTTGGGAACGCGCTCCGCGGACGCAAACCGCACTTGCCGTCGCCGGTGTATTGCCAAAGGTCCCAGCCTCGCCATGGCGAAGTATATCGCGGCTGGTTGTGATAATTGGCGATCCAAAGCCAGCAATTGGAAAGAACAGCGCGATGGGCGGCGGTCGCACCGCTTCCGTACAACATTTGGCGCAACCGGAATTCGCTGCCGTAGATCCCGGGATATTTTCCGGTGCGCTCTTTGATTCGCTCAACGAACGCGACCGCCTGGGCGGTGCTCATCGAGCCGCCGGGATAATGACCGTTCTTTTCGAAATCGAGCACGAGTAACACACCGGGGCGCGTTTTTTCCGCATTCGGAGCGGGATCGACCCGCGGACGAGACGAACTCACGACCGCAAGGAAATGATCGGCCTGCGAAATCGGACTCGTGCCGTCGCCAAAATGATACGCGCCCCACAACAGACCCGCCTGCGCCGCCGCCATTTGACGTTCAGAATATCGCCAGTCGCGTTGCAAGCGCGGAAATGTCGCTTCGTGAATCACGCCGACGACGCCTTCGTTTTTCATCCCAACGAAATCGGCGCGGACTAAATCGTAATGCGACATGTTCACGACGCTGTTGCTGGCAAATGCGCAAAGCGGGAGAAACGAAAGGGCGAAAAGAATTCGAATGATGGCTGAGTTCACGGGCGAAAAGTAGCGCGCGGATGAAAAGGAGAAAGTAGTTTTCGCAATTGCGGATTTCGGACTGCGGAATGCGGATTGGAGAGCAGAGGAAGAGTTCGCGAATTAGCCGCCGGGTTTTTGCGGTTCGGCCTTGGTATCGTTGGCACCCGGAGTGCGATCAAGGCCGCGGCGTTTCAGCAACGGTTCGATGTAAGGATCGCGGCCGGTGAAATTTTTGAACAGGCTGAGCGCATCGGCTGTTCCACCGCGCGAGAGAAGCGTTTCGCGGAAGTGGTCGCCGTTTTCGCGTTTCAATCCACCGTGTTCCTTCATCCACTCGACGCTGTCGGCATCGAGCACTTCGCTCCAAAGATACGAATAATAACCGGCCGAATAGCCGCCGGCGAAAGCGTGCGAAAAATAACAGCTGCGATAACGCGGCGGGACCGGCGGAAAATCGACGCCCGCTTTATGCAACGCTTCCTTTTCAAACACGATGGCATCCGTTGGAATTTTAGATGGATCGAGTTGATGCCAGGTCTGGTCGAGCAGCGACGCCGCGAGGTATTCGGTTGTCTTGTAACCCTGATTAAATTTTTCGGCGGCTTCGACCTTATCGAGCAGCGCCTGCGGAATCGCTTCGCCGGTCTTGTAATGCTTGGCGTAATTTTTCAGCACTTCCGGCCAATCCATCCACATTTCATTGACCTGCGACGGATATTCGACGAAGTCGCGCGGCACACTCGTTCCGCTGAAGCGCGGATATTTCACGTTCGAAAACATCCCGTGAAGCGCGTGCCCGAATTCGTGGAACGCGGTGCGCACTTCATCGTGAGTGAGCAACGTCGGCTCGCCGCCCGGCGGTTTCGGAATGTTGAGATGGTTCGCGACCACCGGTTTGAAGCCGAACAATTCGCTTTGCTCGACGTAAGCGTTCATCCACGCGCCACCGCGCTTTGAGGGGCGCGCATAATAATCCCCGATAAAAATGGCGAGCTGTTTGCCATCTTTATCGAACACATCAAACACGCGGACCTCCGGCAGATAAACCGGCAAATCGTGGCGTTCCTTAAAGGTGAGCCCGTAAAGTTTTCCCGCGGCAAAGAAAACGCCGTCGAGCAGCACGTGATTCAATTCGTAATAGGGACGAAGCTGCGATTCATCGAAATCGTATTTCGCTTTGCGGACTTTCTCCGAATAGGAGTCCCAATCACAGGCCGCGATCTGAAATCCGCCCTTTTCTTGATCGACGATCTTCTGTTGCTCGGCGGCTTCGCGTTTGGCGTTCGCGACTGCCGGCGGCGCGAGATCGCTGAGGAGTTTGTTCACGGTGGGAACATTTTTGGCGGTCTGGTCTTCGAGCTGATACGCAGCCCAGTTGTCGTATCCGAGCAGCTTTGCTTTCTCGGCCCGAAGTTGGGCGGTGCGAATGACAACCTGACGCGTGTCGAACTCGCCGCCGTGACTGCCGCGCTTGAGCGATGTTTGCATGATCCGCTCGCGCAATTGTCGATTTTGCAACGACTTGAGCAACGGCTGCCCGGTTGTGTTCTGCATTTGAATGACGAACTTGCCTTCCTTGTGCTCGGCCTTGGCCGCGTTGCTCAACGTTGCCATTTGGCTGTCAGACAAGCCGGCGAGATCTTCCTTTTTATCGACCACGACCGATGAAGCGTTCTTTTCTTTCAAAACTTTTTGTTCGAACTGGGTCTGCAACGTCGCCAGCTCGGCGTTGATCTTTTTCAGTTTTTCCTTGTCTGAATCGGAAAGCTTTGCGCCGGCGCGGACGAAATCTTTGTAATAGCGCTCCAGCAAATAGGCCGATTCGGGATCGAGGCCGAGTTTATCGCGATTGTCGTAAAGCTGCTGGATGCGGGCGAAAAGTTTGCCGTTGAGATGAATCGCGTCGTGATGCGCGGCGAGCTTGGGCGCGATCTCGGTCTCAATCTTCTGCAGCGCCGGATTCGTGTTGCAGGAGTTGAGATTTGAGAACGTGGTTTCGGCGCGGTCGAGCAAGCGTCCGGTGCGCTCGAGCGCGACCACCGTGTTCTCAAACGTTGGCTTTTCCGAATTGTTCGCGATCGGCCCGATCTCCTTGAGCTGCTCGCGCATGCCGGCTTCCATCGCCGGGGTGAAATGTTCGTCCTTGATCTTGTCGAACGGCGGGTAGTGATAAGGCAGCGCGCTTTCCTTGAGCAGCGGATTATCGACTGGAGCGGCGGCGGACACGGCGGTGATTTGCGCAGTGAGGGCGAAAACGCAAGTGATTAGGGAATAGAAGGCTCGCATAGGGACTTGTGATTTATCAGAAAACGTCCAACGCTCAACGTCCAACATTCAATGTTCAATTTGAGCCAAATGATAATGCGGCGGTCATAGACCGCCGCTACAGTCGTTGTCGATGTTGCGACTGATTCCCTTGTTGTTATTTCCGACGCTTGTTATTGCAGGCGAGACACCTGCCACCACAGGAGAGCCAGCACAGTTCGATGCCGCGGCGGCGGAACGCTTCGCCAAACTCGCGCTCGCGTGCGTGCACAAGGAATATCCGAACAAGATTGCGCATGTGCTCAACAGCGACGCTGATGTGGCGCCGCCGCGAAAATTGACCCCGGCGTTTTGCGGCTGTTACGACTGGCACTCGTCGGTGCACGGACACTGGTTGCTGGTCCGCCTGGTCCGCACATTTCCGGATGCGTCGTTCGCGAGCGCTGCGCGCGACGCGCTCAAACAAAGTCTGACCGCGGAAAATTTGAAACAGGAAGCGGCCTACGTTCGCGGCGAAGGTCGCTCGAGTTTTGAGCGGCCGTACGGGTTGTCGTGGTTGCTCCAACTCTGCGCCGAGCTGCGCGAGTGGGACGATCCGCAAGCGCACGAATGGTCGGCAAACCTAAAGCCGCTGGAAGACGCGGCGGTGGAGCGGCTCACGAAATGGTTACCGAAACTTTCGCATCCGGTGCGGATCGGCGAGCACGATCAAACCGCGTTCGGACTTGGGCTGATGTTCGATTACGCGCGGACGACGAAGAATGATGCTTTTGCAAAACTGGTCCGGGACTCGGCCAAGAAGTTTTTTCTGGCGGACAAAAATTGTCCGCTCAACTACGAACCTTCGGGCGAAGATTTTCTCTCGCCCTGTCTCGGCGAAGCGGACGTGATGCGGCGAGTCCTTCCCCAAAAAGAATTCGCCAGCTGGTTGAAGGGATTCATGCCGCAGATCCCGGTCGGTAGAGAAGGCAGCGAGAATGCCGATTGGTTAAAGGTCGCGATATCGCCGGATCCAAGTGATCCGAAGCTGGCGCATCTTGATGGATTGAATTTGAGCCGCGCGTGGATGTTGGAAGGAATTCTTTCGGCGCTGCCTGATGACGATCCCCGCCGGCCGGCGTTGCAAGCTGCGGCTGATGCGCATCGTCACGCCGGTCTCGCGGCGGTGACGGGCGAACATTATGAAGGCGGACACTGGCTCGGCAGTTTCGCGGTTTATCTCACAACGCAACGCGGGATCCCCGCCGCCGCTCCATCGCCTTCCGCTTCGCCGCAAGAACACGAGCAAGAGTAAGGAGCAGGCAATACCGGGCATGCCCGTCTCCGCGGCTGGTTTGCAATCGGCAATCGAAAATCTAAGATCTAAAATTCCCAAGCCAGGGTGGCGAAATTGGCAGACGCGCCAGACTTAGGATCTGGTGGAGCAATCCTTAGGGGTTCGAGTCCCCTCCCTGGCACAATTGACATCGCGTTGCGTGGTGATTTGCGATTGTGGAATGGGAGGTCTAAGGAAAATCATGCGCATGCGGGCCGGGAAAATCAGCCTGGGGCTTGTTTGTTCAATCATCGTTTGTTCAGGAACCGCGCGCCGCCTTCATGCCCAAGCTGTCCAGGGACTCGACGCGATCCAGGTCGCGTCCGGGCTGAGCTCACCGCTTTTCGTCACGGCGCCACCCGGTGACTTCAATCGCCTGTTCATTGTTCGGCAGGGCGGAGGCGTCCACATCTTGAACCTGAACACCGGAGTCGTGAACGTAACCCCGTTTCTGACGCTCTCGGACATCGTGGTCGGCGGCGAAGAAGGTTTGCTCGGACTCGCGTTCGATCCGGATTACGCGACGAATGGGAAATTTTATGTGAACTGCATTGCGCCGGGCGGCGCGTTCAACGCAGGCATTACGCAAATTCGCCAATATCAGGTTTCATCCAATCCAGACATCGCCGATACGACGCCGGCGAACGTCAAGATAGTGTTGGCATTTGATCAGCCGCAAACTAATCACAACGGCGGTTGGATCGGATTTAGTCCACGCGCGGGCGACGATCACAATCTTTACATCGCGACTGGGGATGGCGGCAACTTCGATGACCAGGGCCCCGGCCACATCGAGCCCGGCGGCAACGCGCAAAATAACACGACGCTGCTCGGCAAAATGCTTCGGATCCATGTCGATCCGTCGACCGGGACCTACACGATTCCGGCGAACAATCCGTTCTTTGGGTCGGCAACGATGCGGCAGGAAATCTGGGCGTTGGGCCTGCGCAATCCGTTCCGCGATAGCTTCGATCGATCAACCGGCCGCATGTTTATCGGTGACGTTGGGCAAAGCACGCGCGAGGAAGTTGATGTTCAGCACGCAACCAATCCCGGAGGCGGCGAGAATTACGGGTGGCGGGATCGCGAAGGCTTCGTTCAAAATCCAGCTTACGCCACGTCCACGCCGACACCGACACCGAATCCGCCACGGGTCGATCCGATTTTCGATTATCCGCGCACCACCGGGCGGACGGTAGTTGGCGGTTACGTCTATCGCGGTTCCCGGTTTCCCGCGCTGCAAGGCATTTACGTTTTTGGAGATTATCTCGGCCCGACTGGCGGATCGGCGCGAATCTTCACACTGAACTACGACGGCACGACGGCTTCGAATTTCCAAGACATCACCGGCCAGCTTTTCCCGATTCCAACCACGATCGGCAACATCTCACTTACGAATACCTCTTCGTTTGGCGAAGACGCGGCGGGCGAGCTTTACATAACCGACATCGGTAACGGCCGCGTTTACAAAATTTCACCCATGCTGGTGAGCGCTGCTTCCAGGAAAATCCACGCTATCACCCCGTTCGATCTTAATCTGCCGCTCACTGGCTCTCCTGGAATTGAATGTCGCAGCGGCGATTACACGATGATCTTCCGGTTCGCGCTGCCGCTCTCCAGTGTCGGCGGCCGCAGCGTTACCGCGGGAATCGGAAGCGTGAGCAGCGGCATGATCGACAGTAGCGATGCACACAATTACGTCGTGAATCTTGTTGGCGTAGCCAACGCGCAGATAATCACCGTTACCTTAACCAGCGTGACCGACGTCGTCACTAACACGAGTAGCTCCGTTTCGGCGACAATGGGTGTGCTACTTGGCGATGTCGACGGAAGTGGCCGGGTTGATTCGACCGACGTTTTTCAGGTGAGACAGCAGAGTCTCCAGGACACGAATGCATCAAATTTTCGAGAGGATATCGACGAGAGCGGTCGTGTTGATTCGACAGACGTTTTCATTACGCGGCAACAGACTCTTACTTCGCTGCCTGCTTCCGCACAAAACGGCAGGCCTTTTAATTCGTTAGGTAACCGCCGGACGGATGGCGGTCTTAAATGACGCGCCACTTCGTTTTGCGAGTACGTGCATCGGTTTCCCAAAGTCGCAGGCCGCCGAGAAACGCGTTTTCATTTTTGCCGCGCTCGATTCCTTCCGGCAATTGATCGAATCGATGGACGTTGCCGCCGCCGAGAACGACGTAATCGGCGATAAAGGATTTCTTCAATTGCGTGACCGCGAAAATCACTTCTCGTTTCCATTCTTCTTCGCCCAGTCGTTCGATTCCGGGAATCCCGAGAAAATTCTCAATGATGTCGCGGTCGCGATACGGCAGATCGCCTAGTTCGAGCGGCATTAAGGTTTTTTCCCAAGCGAGAGCCGAGCCGAGTCCGGTCCCAAGCCCAAGAAAAAGCATTCGCCCGCCGTGATAACTTCCCAATGCCTGCATCGCAGCGTCGTTGATCACTTGGACCGGTTTGCCTAACGACTTGCCAAAATCAAACCCGACCCAGCCCTGGCCGAGATGTTTCGGGTCTCTAATGATTGTGCCGCCACGGACCGGAGACGGGAAGCCGATCGAGATGTTGTCGAATTTCCAGTCGCGAGTCTGCTCCTTCAGCTGCGCGACGAAATCATTCGGCTGCATTTTCGCGCCGGAATCAAACATCCGTTGTTCGGCGCCCTCGACCATCAGCTTCACGTGGGTGCCGCCGATGTCGACGACCAGAGTCTTGTTCATCGACTCGCGGATATGCGCTGCTACTCGCCGAGTCCGATGGCCTGACCGAGACGCTTGAACATGCCTTTCCGTTCCTGTCCGGCCGCACTCCCGGCCGACCAGCATTCGACAATCTCAAGGGCGAGGAAACGGAAAAGCGTGACGCTGCCGATTTTCAAATCGAGTCGCAGATTTTTTGCGATTTGTTGGATCGAGCGAACTCCGTTGAACTGGGACGCGAATTGCGCTTCGGCCACTGTGAGCCGCAAATTCTGCACTCTCTCAAATCCATCGCGGGTGTAAGCGGGAATGGAAGCGGGATCATAGTAAGCGCGGTCGCCGAGCTGCGGGAATTGGACAAAGCGCAACGTCGCCAACGCCCATTGATCGACATCGAGCTCGCCCGGAAGCGCGGTCGCGAAGTCGGGAAGCGTTCCTTGTTGAAAGGAAAAGCGAACACACGGTGCACTCCAAAGCTCCGCGAAGAGTTTTTGCCCATGATCCTGCGTAAACTGCACTGCCGGTTCCTGCGAAATCAAATTTTCCTGCGCCAGCGTGATGAACATCGGGCATCCAGTCTCCTGCTGTTGCGCGCGTGCAGCCGCGATCCTGTCCGGCTCGATATGACTCAAAGTTACCGGTGTCTCGGGGCAATACAGCTCCGGATCGTAGGTCGTCGCAAACAGGACCTGTCCGTTTTGAGTGAGAAGCTCGACCGGCTGTTTGTCCCAAAAGAAGCGCAGGGTGCCGGTGAGTTTTTGGGTTGCGACGATTTGCAGAGCGCGGTTGATCGAGAAAAAGCGGGTGTCGCCGCAAAAATAAGCGCCGCCAGTGACCGATTCGTCGGGAATATAATATTGCTCGGCCGCCGGTTCGAACGCCGCCGGTGTTGGGGCTGGAGCATCGGTCGTGGGCGCTGGAGTCCACCAGGGAGTTTCCGGCGTTTGCGTGATCTCGGGTCCAACTTCGCTTACTTCGCTTACTTCGCTTACTTCGCTTGCTTCGCTTGCTTCGCTTGCTTCGCTTACTTCGCTTACTTCGCTTACTTCGCTTACTTCGCTTACTTCGCTTACTTCGCTGTAGGCAGGTTCCTGTTCGACCGGGAAATCTACTTCGGCCGCAGGCTCTGTTTCGGCGGGTTTTGACTTGGCTTGCTCCGGCTCTTCCGATTTCTTCGGCATATGGGTCTCTACGGTTTTGATAAGCAAATCCGAAGTGAAGGGTTTATTCAAGAACCCAATCACATTTGAATTTTCGCTCCGGCTCGCCTGCAGCTCCGCGCCATAACCGGACATGTAAACGACGGGAACGCCGGCCGTCCCCGGATTTTCTAATAAACGGCGGCAAACTTCGTCGCCCCTCATGTCCGGCAAAATGAAATCCAGCAGAATGAGATCGGGCAAACTGCTCTGCGCCCCGCGCACGGCTTCTTCGCCGTTCGAGGCCGACGTCACTTCGTAATTCGCCTCGATCAAAACTTCTTTCACAAAACTGAGCAGCATCAGGCTGTCATCGACCGCCAATATTTTTGGATTGCCCTTCTTTTTGCGCGACTTTTTTGGCGGCGGCGCGGCGGCCTCATCTGCGCTCCGCACTGCTTCCATCAGTAAATGCTGCCAGTCCATCTCGATCGTCTGGGGACTGGAAAACGCGTCGGCAACTTCGGAAACGGTTCCACCTTTCCATTGCACAATCTCATTGAACGCCGTCATTCCCTGCCGGCCGGGCGCGGTCGCGTGCGTTACCTGACCTTTCTCGAAGAACACGCGTGCCTTTTCGCCGTTTGGTCCGGTGAATTCCACCACCGCGGTCGCGCCGCTCATGCATTTGAGTTGGATAATGTCGGTGAATTGGAGATCGCGAAGCGTCCCCTGGAATTTTTCAGTTGCCGTCTCCGCCGCTGGCTTCATCAAACGCTGCGCGAGCTCGACAAAATCCCAGTGCGCCACCGGTTTTTCGAGGAAATGAATCGCGCCGAGTCCGGCCACTTGTTCGCGCTGCTCGGGCAAATGAACGCCGGTCAAAATGATCGCGCGCGCGTTCGGGTGACTCGTTCGCAAATCGTAAAGAAAATCTTGGCCGAGATCGTGAATGGCATCGACATCGAGAACAAAAAGTTCGGGTTTCACTCCCAGGACAAGTTGTTGCGCTTCCTCCAGGCTGCGCGTCATTTCGACCAGCGCATCCGGCGCCGCTTCCTGCAGGACATTTAAGATCGCGGAGCCCAATTGGTCGTCCGGTTCCAAAACCAGAATCCGCGCGCTTTGTTTAGATTTTTTCTGTTTCATCGATCTCGAACCTGGAGGGCCTGCAATTTTCCTACGGCTCAACTCGGTAGCAATGCCCGCTTCTCGGCAAATGCAACGAATTTTTCTGTAGCCGCCCCGCTCTGTCGGGACGTGTCAGAACACGGCGGCAGAGCGCCGTAGCTACAGCTTGAACCGCTTCGCCAGTTCCCGACGGCTGATTTTTCCGCGCTCGTTTGTCGGAATCGCATCGACGATGAAGATCTGTTTCGGCACTTGCCACGCGCTCAACGCGTTTCGGCAGAATTCCAGGATCTCGTTCTCGCGAAGGCTTGTCCTGAGCCCAGTCGAAGGATCGACCTCCAGCACCACGCAGGCGGCCACTTCTTCGTTGCGCAATCCCGCGCCTGCGGGACGTCCAAATGCAACCGCCTGACGCACACCGGGAAAGCAAAGTAAGCGTTCTTCAATCTCGGCCGGGTTCACTTTTTTTCCGGCCACATTGATCACGTCTGAAACGCGTCCGACGATTTTGAATCCGGAGCCGTCACGCGCGAGCAGATCGTCCGGAACGAAAATACCGTTGCTCAATTTTTCTTCGTCAACTTCGGGAAAATAACCATCGCCGGCAGCAGCGCTGTGGACGCGGACCTGACACGCCTCTGCGCTTGGATCGATCATTTCAAGATCGACATCCTTCATCGGTGACCCGACGAAACCTTCGATCTCGTTCTTTGCTTCGCGGTCGTAACAAATCCCGCCGCATTCTGACGCGCCGTAAAAGGAATGGATCGGCAATCCGAATCTTTCCCTAAATTTTTTTGCCGTCGCAATCGGGAGCGGGGCACCCGCCGAAATGCAAAGGCGAAGCTTCGGCACCGGTTGGACATTTTTCATTTCGCAAAACGCTTGATAGAAGACCGGCATGCCGGGAAAGACAGTCGCGTTCGTCTTCGTGAGGTCCTCAAGGACAGCGCGTGGAGTTCGGTCCTGACTCAAAACCATCGCTACCCCGCGCGCGAGCAATGGCGTGAGCAAATTGCTGAATCCGTAGGAATGGGAAACAGGAATGACGCCGAAGTTAAGGTCGACATCGGAGATTCCCATCGTGTCGCAGATCTGATCGCAATCGGCCAGCAATTGTTCACTCCGAAAACGAACCGAGCGCGGTGCAGCCGTGGTACCGGAAGTTAATTTCAACAGCGCTGGATTTTTCCCCCGCCAGTTCGGCCGCTTGTTATCGATAATCCGAACAGTTGCGGTCTTCTCAATGATCCCGCTGACTCGGCAAATTTTCAGCGCCGCATCGCGCTGTTGGTCGCTGATCGATTGCTCGAGCGGGAGAACGACTACTCCGCGGCGCAAACACGCGATCAAGATCGACGGCCAATCTTCGTGATTCCCGATTTGGACGGCGATCACACTTCCGGCGTCGAAGCCGTCGATCTTCGATTCGAAATCGCGCGCGCGTTTATCGATTTCCCGAAACGTTCGTTCTACTTCGCCACGCGTATTGAAAACGGCCGGCGCGTCGCCTTTTCTCGCGAGATTCGCCTCCCATCGTTTCAATAGTGTGTCTTTCGGTTTCATCGCTTGCGTAAGACGCCCACGCGGCTACATTCGGCGCTCATTTTTGACGATGAAAGCAGGCATTCACCCAGAATACCATGAGACAGATATCGCTTGCGCGTGCGGCGCGGTCTATCACACCCGCTCGACGCGTCGCGACATTAGAATCGGTATCTGCGCCGCTTGTCATCCATTTTTCACCGGCGAACAGAAATTCGTGGACACGGCCGGTCGCGTGGAAAAATTCGCCAAGCGCTACGGCAGCACCAAAGCTGCGCGCGCGGGCAAAAAAGGTTAGCTGAACAGCAGCGGCGATCTGCGATCGCCGTTTGACGCTCCGGAAGATTTTCGGAGCCACACTCATGGACTTTGAGCCTCTTATTCAACGCAAACGCGAACGGTTCGAGCAGCTCGAGCGCGAGATCGCTGACCCGAAGCTTTTCGATAATCGCAAGCGCGCCGGCGAGATCATGCGCGAGCACGCCAACACCAAGGGCGTACTCGCGAAATGGGACGAATTGGAAACCGCGCGCAAGCAACTTGATGACAATCGTGAGCTGGCGAGCTCGCGCGACGTTGAGATCGCGGCGATGGCGGACGACGAGATTCCGGATTTGGAAAAGCGCGTGGCCGAACTGGAGCGCGAATTGCAAATCGCGTTGTTGCCGCCGGATGAAAATGAGAATCGCGACGCGATTGTTGAAATTCGCGCCGGCACCGGTGGAAGCGAAGCCGCAATTTTCGCCGCCGATCTTTATCGGATGTATCACCGCTACGCCGAGTCGGCCGGACTGAAAACCGAAGACCTCGAATCAAGTCCGTCGGAGATGGGCGGGCTAAAAGAAGTTATCTTCAAAGTTTCGGGCGAATCAGTTTTCCGAAAACTGCGCTACGAGAGCGGCGTGCATCGGGTGCAACGGGTGCCGGCGACGGAAGCGCAGGGACGCATCCACACTTCCACCGCCACGGTCGCGGTGTTGCCGGAAGCGGAAGATGTCGATGTTGAATTAAAGCCGGAAGATTTGCGGATTGAAGTTTCCCGCTCCGGCGGACCGGGCGGACAAGGCGTCAACACCACCGACTCGGCCGTCCAAGTAATGCACATTCCCACCGGCACGATTGTTCGTTGCCAGGACGGTCGCAGTCAGCTCAAGAACAAGGAAAAGGCATTGTCGATCTTGCGGGCGCGATTGCTCGAACGACAACAGCAGGAGGAGGCCGCGAAATATAGCGCACAGCGCCGCGGCCAGATCGGGACCGGCGGGCGCGAAGAAAAAATCCGCACCTACAATTTTCCCCAGAACCGTCTGACCGATCACCGTATCGGACTAACGCTCTATAATTTAGATCGCGTGATTGATGGCAACCTCGACGAGATGATTCG
>Ga0137399_10000133_pt1 | contig 25776 bp, 36 predicted proteins | sample czorhiz316metaG_FD_104810 | JGI IMG/M metagenome (GOLD analysis project Ga0137399, IMG submission 104810) | Vadose zone soil microbial communities from Angelo Coast Range Reserve, California, USA - czorhiz3.16 metaG | ecosystem: Environmental > Terrestrial > Soil > Vadose zone | place: USA...
CCCGCCCACAGCCCCGCCAAGCTTTCCTGGAACCTCTCCCACTGTTCCAGTGACGTCTGTAAGAAGCTGCCCGGTTTTACTGCGGGGTTGGTAAGTGCCCGCCTGTTGCACTTTCCCAATGGTCTCTGCCCCACGCGCCGTAGCTTTGTCCAATCCTTCCCCTGTAGCCAAATTATACGCAGTGCGCGCACCGCCCAGCACCCCGCCGGCTGCGGTGGATGCCAGCCCTGTCAATGCCGTCATGCCGGCTTCCGCCGCGCCTTTGGCTAAACCCCCCAGACCTTCCTTTTTGGCGGCGGCCAGTTTTTCCTCCATGCTTCTGGCGGCTGGAGTAAGGCTTTCATCCTTTTTCTTATTCGGCGCTTCGTACTCCTCGGCTGAATGTTTCTTTTCTGCGGGGTCTTTAGCCTTAGCTTTTTTACCGCCGTCCAAATGTGCAACAGCGCGCCCTTCAAAATCTTTCTGGGCGCGCTCTGTTATTTGTTCCGGCGTTACGTCGTCTGGTGCGCCATTATAAATATGGCTGCTCCCATCGTCGAACGTAACTGTTATATCTCTAGGCATGGTCTCTCCTACCAGTTGGAAACAGTTGGTTTTTTGGAAGAAGTGGAGGACGCCGTTTTAATTCCGCCGCCTTCTTCCGCATCTATACCCAGCTGCCATATTTTTTTCTCTCTCATCAGTATATTCTTAGCATCGCCTTTAGCTGACTTAATGGCGGCGTCTATATCGGCCACTTCTTGTTTGGCCCTGTCAACACCGCCGGCCTCCTTTACGCGCAGCTTGCCCGCAGCCACGTCGCGGTCGGATTGAGTATCTTTGTCTACACTGGGGAAGTCTCCTTTGGAAGTAGCATCATCCTTGGCGGCTCCTTTTTTAATCCTCCCCTTGACTTCCTTGACTTGGTCTTCCAAATAATCGCGGCGAGTTTTAGCTTCGGATTTAAGCACGTTGACGCCGCGCTCTATCTGCTCCGCTGACGCCGCGTTCGGAATAATTTCTTCCATTTCGTGGCGAGCACTATCGGAGAGCACTCCTGTCAAGTTAGGATTGTTTATGATACGAGAGGCTTCCGTACGGAACGTTTGCATACGCGCATTGAACTCAGTTACATCTGGGTCACCTTCCACAGATTTTTTGCCGGCTCGCACCCAGCGCTCCAATACAGGAACGCCCGTCTTATCTACTTTTTTGGATATAGCGATAAGTTTGTCGCCGATATTGTCAGCAGTTTTCTCAAACGCATTAATAGCATCCAACTGAGGTACTAACTTATCCAGAGATTTCTGGTCGGCCTTGATAGTGGATATTGCCCCAGCACCTTCTCGGGCTGATATACCTTGGCCGCTATTCAATTCTGTAACTGTACTTATTATTTCCTGACGCTGCTGAGGGCTTAGACCAAACCTGGACAGAACTTCTGGGCCTTTCATGCGCACCATTTCGGCCATTGTGGCTCTATCTTCTGCCGCAAGGGGCTTGCCGGCGGCCTTAGCTACTTTATCCGCCATCAACTTCAGCTTTTGCTCATTTAGTTCAGCGTCTGATTCCCGTTTCTCTATCTGAGATTCGTAGTTCTTAGCCTGCGCAGTCTTCAGTTTAGAATCTAATTCATCCTTTATCAAATCGCGATGCCATTTAGTCGTGTTCATTTCACTAGCCAGGGCCTCCGGGGCCATCATAGCAAATTTCTGCAAAGAAGTCTGAGAGTACTTGGCTTGGCCGGTTTCTGGGTTTACTTCCTGCGCCATCATTTTTAAGCTGGCTATCTTGGCGGCGGCAAATGCTTTCTGAGCTTCCTGCTCGCCTTTCGCTTCCTTGGTTTTGTCGTACACATCCAAAGGACCGACCATTGTCTTTAGAGATTCTTCATACTTTTTCTGATACAGTGACAACTGAGTATCATCTAATTCAGCGGCCTTTTGCTTGAAGTCTTGCACCGTTTTCTTACGTTTATCCAGCATGTTGCCAAGATTCTGATAAGTATTCACAGAAACTTGGTTTTTTAGCGCGTCCTGGGCTTTCTCTATGCCTTCTGGCGAGTACAAATCTCCCCCCCCTTTAAGATAGCGGTCTAGTATAGCTTTATCGCGTGACGTATCTTCTCTTTCGGTCTGCGCAGCCAGGCGCTCGGATTGTTTCTCCTTGAAACTATCCACTTTATCCGCCAACGTGTACATGCGGGAAGCATTTTCTATGGGGTCGAAGGCCTCGTACGGCTTTATCGCCAGCGGCAGGCGGTTATCTCCTTGCAGCGGAATATTAGCCTGCACAGGAGGGGCGTTGCCTTGAAGAGGAATGCTGGAAGCCGCGCCCATTGGTATTTGGTCATTTGCCATTTTATACTCCGAATATACTTGCTAAGGTACTGCCGCCGGAACCGCCGCTTAGTAAGCCACTAGCCAAGGAGCTTAATCCGGAGGTAATCGCGTTCCCTACACCTGTCTTCCCTGCTGCTGCTGCGTTACCTGCTCCTACTTGCCCCGCTGCTGTAGCATTGGCGGCTCCAGTGATGCCTCCTGCTGTGGCATTGGCGGAACCTATTTGGCCGGCTGCTGTGGCGTTACCGGCCCCTATGGTTCCTGCCGCTGTCGCCCCGGCTGCGCCAAGACCGGAATTGTAAAGTGTCCCGGCCGCCGTGTTATTGGCGGTAGTGCTATCCTTGGCGGCATTGACTGTGCCTGTCGCTTGCGCATTAGCCGCGCCCAGAGTTCCAGCGGCCTGTGCGTTACCTATGTTCTGCTGTAAGGTTTCCGCGCTGATGCCGTGCTGAGCAAGAGCGGATTGCAATTGTCCAACCGATATCTGACCCGTAGCAACCAAGTTTTGCAACCCAGCCATGGACAAGTTATTCTGGGCCATCCATTGATTGAACGCCTGTTGTTGGTACTGGGCCGCTGTGCCTTCAGCAAACGTACCAAGATTTTGTAAGTTGGCGGAAGATAATTGAAGACCGCCCGCCCCCGCCGCGCTATTAATCGCTTGCTTTCCTTGATCCAGAGCGAACTTGTAAGCGTCTGTATTCTGCGCGTCCGCCATCGTAAACGGCTTGTTGTACTTCCCCCCTGGCTGCAACCCAGCAGATAATTGAGAAAGAGCATCCGTACCGGCCTTCATATAAGGCTGTTGGTTAGCGGTCTGCTGCTCCAACGTCTTATCGTTTTCTTGCATTGCTTTTTGGATTGCAGCAACTTGCTCAGCTGTGGCCTGTCCATAAGCCCCCGACATAATGTCGGCTGCCGCCAAATCAGCAGCCGACATGGCTTTACCGCCTGCTGTCTGCGTATTGGCTAGATTCGTTCCTCCGGTGTTGTAAGCGTCCGCAATAGTTTTGCCCGCCCCAGTAGCTGCCCCCGCCAACGTCCCGGCCGCTTGTGTGGCGGCGGTAGAATTGATCGCCCCTGCTTGGGTAGCAGCTCCCGCCAATGTATTTGCGGCTCCAGTGGAAGCCCCCGCTAAAGTATTGGCCACACTTCCAGCCGTAGCGCCCTGCACTCCAGAACCTATGATGTTAGATATGCTGGATAGCGGGTTGGTATTGCCGAGAGTTCCTTTTATAGAATCAAGAATTCCTCCGCCTGTAGTATTGACACTAGGTAGGCCGGAAGGAAGCAAACTTCCCGGGGCTGCGGCATTCTGTGCCGCCAATTTAGTAGCCTCGTTCGCTAATTGATCTCCACCGACCGATAACCCGCCGGCAGACCCGGCTGTGGGGACCGCACCGCCACCCGCAGCGCCTATACCCAAATCCCCGACTGGGACGGAAGCTGCGGCTTCCCCAGCTGCGCCGGCAACGCTACTTATTGGAGCGGCTGGCGTGGCAGCAGTTATGCCCTGTCCCAACAGACCGCCACCATCTTCGAAAAGACCTCCAGCTGCTTCAGTCGGTACAGCCCCACCACCTGCCGAAGCTATCCCCAAATCTCCAACTGGAACAGTAGACGCTGCCTCCCCGGCGGCACCGGCAACGCTGCTACTGGGAGCCGCAACTGCTTCCCCCAGTATGCCAGCGGCGTTCAACGCTACCGCGCCAGCTGCAGCAGCCACGATAATAGGGATAAGAGTGTCTACTAGAGTGTTGTTCCGGCTAGTAGTGGTGACGTTGACCCCGCCCGCTCCGCCAAAAGACCCGCCTACCAAAGAATCTTTTATGCCAGGGTGGTCTGCCGCGCGCACGGCCACATATTTTCCTGGGTTATTAGGGTCGTCCATGGCGAACACCAGACCTTGATCTCTGGTGTTTACTACTTCGGACTTCCCCCCTATACCGAGGCTGGATAAATCTAGCGTGGCATTGTTAGGGTCTATGCCGCTATCATTACTTAAGGAAACATTCTGATATGCCCCAGAAGCAGAAGGAGCTTGCTGCTTAGCTAAATCAAGCAGTTGTTGATATGTTATTTTACTCCAATCGACAGCCATGACTAGCTCCTAAGTTACCTTGTACCATATAGCAGTAGCCGCATGGTAGTAATAAGAAAATGCCCCGCCTGCCGCTATGGAAGTAGGTGCGTTTTTAATTGTCTGTCCAGTGTTCGGAGAAACTGTTAGCGCCGCTATAGCCGCCGTGGAAGAAACTTGTATCGGTTGTCCGTCTACAGGATTCGGAGGCATCACTATTGTACCACTAGCGAGTGCCCCAAGGGGATCCAGAGTAATAACCTGCGTCTTGTCCGGTATATTGAACGTAAAGCCGTTAATAGGCACCTGTATAGACGCCAGTGTGTAGTCAAAAACGCTCAAAGTAAGGAACTTGAACAATTGATCGAACCACTGTAGCCAAGATAGACTAAGCTTCTTACCGGCTTCATCCACAGGGTCATTATAAGGGGGTGTCCTTAGCATTTTCTATCCTTGTTCACCGCGCATAGTAACTGCGCCGCTGGTTATTATAAATTTGACAGGGTCTGTCATTGTAAACTGGAAAACAAAGTCCCTTCCGCTTCCCAAACGACGAAACATAACACGAGGAGATAAGAACTGTCCTACTTTTCCCATACTGGTCCAACGTTCGTAACCGAAAGTACGACCCCCGTCTTTAGATGTTTGTAGCATTATCTGGGGGTCACTCCCTTGTCCATTCTGTATACCAACTCCCGTTTCCATGTCTAGATATAATTCATCTAAACCCAGCACATTTTCGGATAATCTTACATGGCGAGACCGAACTTGACGTTTTATAGGTGTGCCATTATCGGTAAAAGTGGAATCGGATAATTGATAGATATTTCCGCTGGAAAAATCACTCACATAGTTGATGGTGTTGAATACTATGCCGAGTTCTCCGTAATGGCGAGCGATCAGACCCAAGCCGGTCTGGGTCTCTCCCCATTTTCCAGTCGTGGCGTCATAAAGAAGTGAACGATTACCAGTGGGGAACGTTAGCTGGTACATGGAGTGGCCGTCGATAGTGTAAGTCAGAGCCACGGCATCCGTAAAAGTAGAAAATGAATTTATTATATTCTCTATGTCCGCTGTGCTCACTCGCACTGGGGTATACCCGTTCAACATCAACACTTGTACTGTACCTTGAGGATTCTGACCAAGGAATATCTCTGAATTGTTTAACTTAGCTCGGGACCAGATAGCGGCTAGCCCCCAAGTTTGCGTCGCTCCGTTGATACGCTGGTACGGTATGCCTGCCGCGCCAACGTCCTGCCACACTTCTATGGACTGCTGGCCCCACAGTATCAAGTTACCGTTCAGCACTTCCACCGCCAACAACACGTCGGATGAGTTTTCCTTCGTAGCAAAAGTTACGGGTGTCCACGTCGCCCCCGCGTATGACTGACTGACAAAGTACTGGCGGGTGCCGAAACGTTCTACTTGAAACCTACCGTTAAGGAAAGAGACAGTGCGCGCCCCGTTAGGGAAGTTGGCGTCCACTATCTTAGCGAACACATTAGTAGCGAACGTCAATATATACCCGAATATGCCGTCTACTAGAATGAGCTCTATACCGTTGTCAGACATAGAAACTTTATCCGTGCCTACGGTTATTGTTCCTAGTGACGTTATGACACCGGCCGACGTTATGCTGTACAGCACAGCGCCTGCCACGACATACAGCAAGCTATTCGCTATATACATACCGCGAATGGGAAACGTAGGCAAGGTAAACACTTTTAAAGTGCCGGGCGTTCCGCGTACTACAGCGCCATTCTTATCTTGATCCGGACGAGGATCAAAAAAGCAGTTAAGCCGGCGCTGGGCTGTAACTACTTGGGAATACGATTGTACTCCGTCACTAAATAGTATGACAGGTTTTAGAGTGGAACTCACAGACCGTCCTCCCCTGGTTGGAAGTACATTACGCTCCGGGCAGGTTCTTTCTTCTGAGCGATGGCGAGGGAAGTAGCGGCGTTCTTCGCCATATTCTGCGTCCACGGAGCATTGAACATAGGGGCTATCATTTCTGCCAATCCCCATACCAAAGCCAAGAACCATTCCTGTGGGTATTCCGGAGTATCATTTGGATTATTGAAGTCCTGTATCGCCTCCATATAAGTGATGCCAAGATGTTTGGAGACGTCGTTGGCCGCCGCGCAGTCCGTGTACAGCACGCCGTTTGTCAACTGAAATTCGTAATAGATAGCCGTAGGGTCGGATATAAACTGCGGGTTAGTCTTAGAAGGAAGGAAATCATACTCTTCCAAAGTCATTATTCTTATTGGTGTGTCGCTGTTGAATATGTCCCGTAGAAAAACAGTTTCTATCACTACCGGCTGCGTCGCCGTAGTAGTGTAGTCGAACACGTCCTGCGCTACGCCCGCCTGACTAGGGAAGTTGCTTGTGAGAGTTACTGTTTTGGTGCCTGTATTGATAGACTGGATAATGCCCCAGAATATTGTTCCAGAATCCAGCGTGACACCAAAGTTGTCCCCCACTGTAAGACCCGCAACAGAAGTGACTACGGCGTTCGCCTGCCCCCCTGCCGCCGCCGCCGTAAGCGTTGTGTGCGTATAGCTAGTGGTCCAACCTATGCCGGCAGGCCCCAGCGTGTACTGTCCGGTAATACCAGAAAGGAACAGATGCCCGTGGCGGCGCGTCCATGTTTTAAGGCCCGGTGCAAAATCCGCTTTACCTTGCCACTGCTTAACCAGCAAATTCAAATAAAGAGAACAATCCGTCGTCTCTTGAGCTGTCGGGGTCTCTATTTCATCCAGCTTACCTATGTTCATCATAGCTAGCCTGATAATCTGGTCCCTATTTACTGAAAACGTATAAGTTCCGGACGTAGTCATGTCATTCTACCTTTTGGTAAAGTGTATCGAATATATGTTTCTTTATAACTTTGTGTCTGCCGACTACGTCCGTAACAATCCAGTCCCCTGGGTGAACAACTGAATTACTCTTCCCTGTAAATACCCACCCGGTAGAATCTGAATCTCTATCCTTAAAAACTCGGGGGTGATCCCCGGGTTTATTCCATTGAATGGCGTCCAATGGCAATGGCTTTAATTCAACTTTCACGCCGCCGCCTGTAGTTCTTTTATTTTTGAGAGATAGAATTCAGTGTGATACCACACTTCATCCACTGATATGTCCTTTTGGCACTGTGCTGTTCCAGTTTCTTTGTCCTGTGTGCAGTTGGTCCAACCATAATGCAGCACATGGCAAGCAGGAGCTTCGTCGGTTCCTCTCCCTTGGCACACCGTTCCTTTGGAAAACAAAGCTGTGGTGTTTATCCAGTCTCGTGTCAAATTTTCGTCAGTGGAGTGTGATAAAAACACCACTTTCGGAATTTCCAAACAAGCCGCCGCATTAAGCACGCCAGTTTCTGGGCCTATCACCATGTCCGACGTTTCTACAAATGACAAAGTCTGGCGCATAGTCCATTTACCGGAAGTACACTTGACGCGGGGTTCGTTCTCCCAGCCCTGCTCCAGTATAATCCCTTCATGGCCTCCCACTAGCACGATGTGTACGTCTGCAAACTCCAAAAGAATGCGCGCTATGATTGTGTCCAGCCCTGCCCATGTTTTATGTACGGAGGATCCGGCCAAGGACCACACTACCGTCACTCTCCCGGTTTTTTCCCGCTGCTTACGCGCCCACGCCTTTTCCTCCAACGTGGGGAAGAACTTCACCTGCGGCTTATGCGGGACACCGGCCAGCAAGTGTTGGAATTCCAAGTAGTTACGATTCAGCATCATGTGACGAACAATAGGGTTCCACGTATGGTTCGTGCGTCCCGGCAGCGCCAGCCACGTCCCTTCTACGGACTCTGATAGGTTCACAAACTTATCGTAGTTCTTTGCTTGATGCTTCCAGAAATTTGCCAAATCCGCGTTCGGTACTTGGTCTTTATCCAGAAGCATGAACTCATCAATATTCGGGTCGTTTGTTACAACGTCCACACCGGGCGGGCTGGTCATCAATGTTACGTGGTAGCCTTGCTGCTTAAGACCGGCAAATACGGAACTGGCCTGCATCAAGTCCCCGTATGCGCCAAAGCGGCAGACCAATACTGTTTTTTCTGGCTTAGGGTGCGCCCAGCTTTGAACTTGAATGCTGCCCTGAGTTTTCTTAAACACAAAGAGAAGACTATACTCATTCTCTTCATTTCTTTTTTGAAACTTGACAAGGTTCCATGATCCAAAAGATTTCATGGCGTCCATGATCTTGTCGTAATTGACGTTCCATTTATGGTCGGGGTTTGCACCCGGTTCTCCGACCTTTGGGTATTCATCTTCATCTGGCAAATACAGCACTAGGTAGCCGCCCTGCTTAACAACTCTCCACCATTCCTTTAAGGCAGCCTTGTAATCGATAATATGCTCCAACAAATGACTGGAAAACACAAAATCCATGCTACTACTGGCGAACACGTCCAGTTTTTCTGCAGTCTTTACCCTTACATCCGGCTGTATGTTGTGGCCGAATGCTTCGTGGTGCCCGTTATCCACGGCTATGACGTGCGGCAGCACTTTAAACATGCCGGCCCCCAAATCCAAGCCTTGACCTCGCAAATAGGGCGCAACTTCCCACACTATTTTCTTAGACTCCATGCCGTTCGACGTTTTTATATCCCAGACCATGATATTTTCCTATTGTTTTTGTGAATTAATAATTAAATGAGCTTCCACATTTCTGCGGCACCTTGTTTATACTTGATGACGTTCAGCAAATCTGCCGCTTCCTTGACGTCCCCCCACGAAAGATTTTCCACTTCCGACTGCTTAACGATTTTCGCCTTGCTCATGGCGTTATCACTGATCAAAATCCTGAGGAAGTTCTGCGCTTCTTCAACCTTGTCAAGATCTTTAGCGTCTCCTGAGTCTTTTACCAGGCCATCTTCGTCTATCTCATTGCCAGCACCGTCAAAGAACTTTCCGTGCTGGACGTAGGTAGCGGCGTGATTGCCGAAAATATGACCGTAAGAGGTTTTTGTGTCAAGTTTCATGGCATTTCTCCTTATTGTCCTAAGCCAGAGCCTACGGACAAGTATATTGTGGTGGTTAGTGTGGCAGGGCAAACAGCGCTTACCCATGATCCAGCAGGAACTGAATAAGTAGTGCTACCTTTTCCTTTTGAGTTAGCTACGTAGGTAATCGTCGGCGCCCCGGGAGTTGGAACTACCGCACCGGCCAAAGCGGCGGCGGAAGTAGCCCCAAAACTTAAGAAGGCTATGTTGGCCCCGTTGTTCAGCACGAACAATTGGTCTATCAGAGCCGCCAGGCTTGATGGAGACAATTGAATAGGGGTAGACGCGACCGCCGTCACGGCAATGCTGTAAGTGCCCCCCGGCCCTTCTAGCATGAATGCATCGGTATTTATGGAGGACATGATTTACAGCCTATCCATGTAATTGTTACGCTCCACAAACCCGCCCGCGTCGCCGTAGAACAAATCGCAATGTTCCCCAGTGTACTGGTCGTCAGTACCTTTCATCGGTACAGAGGTGAAACCGTTTTGCAAGGATGGCGGCTGCAAGTTGTCCGTAACGTCGGTCTGGCCCGCCAGCGACAGCGGCATGTAGTCCGTACGTCCGTCGTTGATGCTTGATTCCGGCATTTTGTTAAAACGTACTGAAGAATCCGGAGATAGATTTCCTTTGTTGATATGCTGAGATTCCGCAGTTACCCATGGCTCACCAGCTTCTTCTCGGACGGGAATGGTGATTTGGAACTTTTCTTGGAGTGACATGATATTTCCTTTAAATGGAAAGAGAGGCCCGAAGGCCCCTTGTTTGTTACTCCGCGATATCTCGCGGTGCCGGTTCCCATCCGTCGCCAGGATAGCTCATATCCGTAATTTTTTTCAACTCCATGTTACGGAAATCAGCGTTCTCTTGGTTGGTGATGTCCATACCGGGAGGAAGGAAGTTAAACTTCGCAGCCTCCCCGTATGGCGTGCCCTTTTTAACGATATAGGCACTGGTGTCCGCTTGGAACCCGGACATCTCTCCTATATCATTGTGAAGAGAATTCATACCCTTGATGCCGGGTGGAATTTCATTCAAGGGTGCCGCGAACTTGTCAGGCTGTGCGTTGCCGCGCATCTGACCTTCGTCCATTGCCGATTTTCCGGCTGGCAGTTTTGGTTTGACAGACATGATTTCTCTCCTTAGTTAGAAATGGCTGCGTTAGGTTGCAGCGCATATTCAATGCAAGGAACTTGAACAGCAGTTGTATCGGTTCCGCGCTGAACAAAGAACGTGTCGCCTTGGGCCAACAACACGCCGCCATCTGCTGTAGAGCTGCCAATACCAGTACCGCTGATCTGGATCCTACGGAAGCCGCCGGCAGCCGCATCCAACGCGTAAGGCCCGTAGGTAGAGGTTGCAGTACCACTGATCTTAAAGCCGGTCAGCGTATCACCTGTTCCTGTGGTCGTTACTGTTGCGGTGCCGTTCCATGCCGTGTAAGTGGAAGTACCGGCAGTAACGCAAGTAGCTCCAATCGAAAACACGATCATTGCAGTGAAAGCGGAAAACTTGTCGTAAGCCTTGCTGGCACCAGCCGCCTGAGCGGCTGGCATTTGCTGCATACGAGCGACATACGCCGGATGGTCGTACATCATACTTTTGGTAGTCATGATACTTGTCCTTTCGTTTATTTAACGTGTTGCCAACGCTTACCTGTATTGATTCTGCTTATCTGAATTTGACTAACACCAAAAACTCGGGCTATGTGCTCCTGGGTCATACCTATGCTTAGACAATATCGAATCTGATGTATTTGAGACTCTTTAAGCTTAGCGCAGCTACTTCTCTCACCCTTGGTACTTCTTCCCTTCGCTTTCATATCTTGCTGGTTGTCTTTGCAAGTTCCTACTGATAAATGCTCAGGATTTACACATTTAGGGTTGTCACAACTGTGCATCACTTGCAACCCCTCCGGTATATCTCCTTTATATATCATATAAGAAAGTCTATGTGCATAAATTTGCTTTCGTTCTTTTGGAAGCTTTATCTGCCCGTAGCCTTTTCCTGCACAAGACGCTTTCCAGTTCCAACATCCTTCAGTTTTGTCAAATTTTTCTTCAAATCTAGCAATATACTCAGAATCAAACATAATTAGCCTCCGTTAGGTTAGAAGCCAATTATACCACGGTATTATGCCTGACTGTCCCATTTAACAATGCGGGCATTGAGCGCCAGAGTATGCACTATACCAAAGCCGCCTAAGTAGTACCAGGCGACGCCCTTGGAACGACCATAATCGGTTGGAATTTTACCGCGCATTTCTTCCGGCACCGCCACAGCTTCCGCCACGGTATCGTTACCAAAGAAGAATATCCAGTCCGACTTGGCGTTGACCCATGGCACCATATCCCCGCCCGCCGAGTTAGCGATGCCGGTAGTGCCGACACCCTTGGCAACGTTGGTTTGCTCGATGTAGCGAGTATTTTCATACCGGCCGATCTCGCCGTTCATGATCAACTTAAAGCCGGTATCCGAGTATTGATGGATAGTTTCCAAGTTGTTTTTGAACGCCCGCAGAGTGGTAGGCCACGCAATGGAATAGTAATCATCGCCCAGATAAGCGGGGATGTTACGTTCCTTCATCGCGTCGACCAGAGACTTGGCATGGCCGTTGTTGTACGCGATGTTGTTGGTGCCTGTTACAGTGCCGTTAGTGAACAACGTAACAGCCGCTGTATCGGTGCCGCCGACAGGTATAGCGCGCAGCAGGGTCTGGTTGAATTGCGTCCAAGCCAGACGATCGAAGGTTTTTACAGCATCGTTTTTCAGAACTTTTTGAATCAGTTCTTGCACCGGGAACTTGGACAGATTGTCCAATTTGCCGGAGTATGGGACGGAGTTGCCGGCTTCAGTGATCGTCAGAGTACCCTGAGTGATCGTGAAGTTTGTTTCCGGCATGGTATTTGTTTCAACCAGAACACCGCCCGGCGTTGCTACGTCAGAGAACACGTCCCAGGTAAAGGAGTCACCCTTTTTCTTACCCTGTTGGGATGCATCCCGCACGTCGCAAAATTGGCGGAACTTTACCAGCGGCTGCACACTCATGCGCAGAACGTTGGACAATTGGCGGCTATACATGAAACCACCGAGGCTATTAACAGCCCAGACTTGACCAGCCATTTTAACTTCTCCTAATTAATTGATTAGGCCTTCGGTGCTCCGGACAGCCACTGTGGACCGCCCCTCGCTTGCGCCATCTTGGCGATAATTTCCGAAGGCGACTCTTCCTTCTCTTCCTGCACAGACGTCCCAGTTTTTACACTTGCCACCGGCAAGGCTTTGGCTGCGACCGCTTTCTTTGCGTTCTTGTCATCGCTAACTACCACGCTCTGACCAGTCTGGGCAATTTTGGCCGCTACTCGGCCGGAATCCCATTTACGCAAATCATCGCCAATGGCGGCAAATCTTTCGTAATATCCTCGGGTGTCTCCCTTGGCAATAAGTTGTTGATCCGCTGTTTCTGCTAATGCTCTTAGCACTGGATCTCCAACAATATCTTTGTACTCTTCACGAAATTTACCAATGGCTGTGGTGAAGGATAGACGCTGATCAATTGTTCGGGCAATGTCGTCTTGCGATGGACCTGCCGGTTGTAATTTCTGCAACGCTGCAACTGCTTCCTCCTCGGTGCCCATTTGTATAGCCCGCGCTAAGGCTCTCAAGTCAACCTCTTGAGTGGCGGCTGTAGCCGCTACGTGGGTAGTGACGGCAGCTTCATTCTTTTGTCGGGCAGCTTCGCTAAGGTACACATCTGCCGACGCAATTTTTTGAGCTTTGTCCAACAGCTCCGGAGTCAATTGTACATCAACTCCGTTTACTTTAATAGTGGGGAGCACGGCGGCTTGCCCAGTAGCTGCGGCCTCGGCTTGCTCCGCTGCCACAGCGGCTGCCCGAGCTTCTTCCGCTTCGGCATCTACGCGCGTCTGCTTTGCCTCTTCGTCTTCTTCCTCCGAGGGGGCGACAAAGGCTTCCGTCTTTCCAGTATCCGCATCGACAATGTCGACAAACTCCTCTTCACGCTCGCGGTCCGCGTTGTCCGCAATCCTATCTAACAGCGATACCCGGTGGTCGTTGCCGGTGCCCAGCGTCTCCCCTGTCTCGTCATTGACAGCGGCACCTCCGCCTTCTTCGTCCGTGGCAAAAAATGGCAGGGCGCTCATTAAGAGGAATTTAAGAAGTTTGTTGAGTTTCATGATTCGTTCCTATCGTCTATTATTCGCAAAGCTTGGAGACCATCCGCGATGGAGTCCTCAAGCCACTTTATAACGCTCTCTGCTACAAGAGCCTCATTTTGGTACTGCCGTATAAGTCCGGCATTTTCCGGGTCGCACTCTCTAAGCTTTTTCAAAGCCTTGAATTCTTCATCGGCGGCGCGGTTGCGCAGATAATGTCCCATGTCGGTATTCATGAACTTATGCACCTGCTCACCCAGCACGGCGCGCATGGTAAGTTCTTCTTGGGAGCCGCCTGTATTCATTTCTTCGCTCATTATCTTTCTCCGAAGTTAGGCGCACGGTTGCGTGCACTAGCTTCCATTATTTTCAACCGCATCTGATGATCTCTATCTTTGTCTGCGTCTCGTATGGCCCGCAAATGCGTAACCGCGTTGCGCTGGTTCTCGGCGTCCTCGTGTATCTGCGTAGTCGCAAGCTTTGTCTGGTTGGTTTTGTCTACCTTAGCAATATCAACCTGATGCTTGGTATTTTTTTCCTGGACTTTCTGCTGCAATTCCTGAATCATCTGCTGAGCCTGCTGCAATTGCTGCTGCATCTGCACCATTTGCGGGTTGTCAGTGGTGAAGAAACGTGTGCCGTCAGCATAGCCCAAATGACCGAATATCTCGCTGCCCACTTCCTGCATATTTATACCGGGTACTTTCTTCTCCATCATACCTATGTACGCGCCCATGCCGGCCATGAATTTTTGTAGCTTCATGTTCGGGTCCGTAGCCCCCATACCTACGTTGACGGAAAGCGTCAGTTCTTTTTCCAGCATGGCGTCCGTAACTTCGTTCACTCCAAATTTCTGGAACACGTCTGCTTTCTTGGCGGCCAGGCCGATTATCACAGCATCAGTCTCATACTTTTGTTCCAGAAGAAGTACCTGGCGCAATATGGGCTGCACGAACGTCTCCACGTAAGTCCGCAGCAGATACTCCACCAGCGTTCCGCTGCTCTGCGCCAGCATTGCCATATTGCGGGCTGGACCGGCAATGCCGTGGTCTGCCATAACTTGCCCAGCCGAGAAGTTACCGACCAAATCGTTAAAGTCATTATCAATGCGGCCTTGCTCCTCGTAGGAAGAAGCTGTTACGTCCTGCGTAGTTACTTCCCGCACATCCCCTACAGGGTCATCCAGCAGCACCACACCGCCGGGGACGTTGCGCACCAGACCGGCGATGTCAGCTTCCTTGCCACGTTTTACAAACCACTTCTTATTCAGTACGAACTTGACGTTGTCCATACGCTGGTTAGCAATTTCATTCGTCTCTTCTTGCAAGCTCTTGCCCAGCATGGCGACGGAAGAAGGGTATGCCCTGTGTACTTCCAACACAGCGCAGCCCATGACGTACGGACGTATGCCGTGCAGCACGGACTCCTTCAACGGGGCCGGCTCAGTCAGCATTTCCTGGTCACCCAGCATGTAGAATTCCAGATCCTCGTCTTCATGACGGTGAATATGCCGCTGTATCCAGATTATTTCGTGGTCCATTACGGATTTGCTATCGGAAGCCGTAGGGTCTTCTCGTCCAGCCTGGCGGGCGGATCGAGTGGAGTCCGTACGGAAGTCCGTCGCAGTACGCAGCTCACCTTCTCCGTAAGGTAGCCACTCTCTTTTATTCATCTTGGCTTTTACGTCCATGGCGTACATGGGCATCAAGTGTATAACATACGGAGATGAGTTGATAGGGTCCGTCCAGTCCGCACCGGGGTCTATCCGTATATTTTCCAATGGCACCAAATCCACACAAGGCTTGTCCACCAGCGGTTTTTCTTTCGCCACCGCTGTCTGTTCTATTTGAACGGGCGGCTGCTGAGTTTCTATCTGCGCTTCGCCCAGTGTAAAGGCGCCTTTCGGCAAGTTAGTTTGCTCGGGATTTTCGTTCTCAGATTCTTCAGGTATTGTTATTTTAGTATCTAACGTCTTTAAAGCCGGTTTGGAGCGATAATCCCAGTACACATGTGCAACTGCCGACCCTACCGTTTGCGCGTCCTGTAGACCGCCCATGACAGCGTGGAACCACTTTACGGACTTGGTAAGCCTGTATTGCAGCAATTCCTTCATCACAGCAGCCGCAGCCGCCTCCATCTTGTCATTTTGGTTACTCGGGGACACGCTTACCACTTCCATACTGGAAAAGAACGCGGCGGCGGCTGCGGCTTCGTTCTTCCGTATTACGGAACGTGTTTTTGGGCGGAACAACTTGCTGCGCTTTTCGTACACCGTCTGGTTATACTTTGAATCCGCAGCATGCTGATTATTGAATGCCCGTATGCCGTCCTCCCAATTCTTACGCAGATTAGTGTCCACGTAGGAAGTAGACGACCGATACGCACTCTGCCCCCTGGCCTTCCAATCCACTTGTCCGTCATCGGATAAATCCTGCCCATCTCCACTCATCCTCTGCGCGGTTGGCGGCCTATTTTCTGGGCTGATCGTTGTCATTTTTCTGTTTTCCGTCAAGTATTAGTTGGTTCATGCGCGTGTTATAGCTTTGGTACGATTCTTTCGGGGTCTCGCCCCCGGCTCTTACTCGGAAGTGGCCTACCTCACCGTCGCATACCCAAAACCCCGCTAACTTCATTATGCGGGGTTTCATGGCAGCACACTTTCATTCAGACGATAAGCCATCGTGCGCTCTTCCAGCAATTTCTCGGCGTCTTGCTGGGACAAGTCCTGGTTAAACTCCTTGCCCTCAGCTATTTTCTCAACCAAGCTCATCGGTACGTAGGGTTTGTGTTTGGTCGGAGCTGCCTGCGCCCAGCTGGGTATATCGTCGTCATTTAGATTTTTCATTTACCTGCTCCACAGAAGCCTCGGAAAATGGCGTTCCTTTGTTGCGAACAATGGAGACGGCTCTATCGTCATACAGCGCCGTCATACCAGGATCCTTGAGATTAGTGATAGCCAGCACTCTGCCGAAATTCTCTTTACAGAATCTCCTGATGGCGGGGTGTGGTCGGCGTGCTGTAAATATTCTTACGTCCACTCCGTCTGCCAACATATCCCGTACTCGCTTGACCATAGGAGTTAACGGCTTACCTATGTGGTTATCGTCATACGGATCATCTGGGTTTCGCTCAGCTAGCGTACCGTCCAAGTCCACACCTACCCACGGGCTGAGATTCTTAGCGGCCATGTCAGAACCTGAAAGCGTCTTCGTACTTCTTGCCGATCTCGCCAGCGTCCTTGCCCTTAACGTAGGAGTCGTCGCCTGTCTGTTCCGCAATGGCCTTGTCCACTTTGCCTTTGCGTTCTTCCAACTCCTTGCCGGCCTTCTTAGCCGCGCCGAACCCCAGCATGCCCAGCAAACCCTTCTTCTCTTTTTCCTCAGCCATGATACACCGTCCTTTTTATTAACGATTTAGCGAAATTATTCTTCGTGTAGCTATGGTACAGACAAAGTTTTACATCAGCCCAGAACCACTTATCAGAAATAAATTTATGTCTGCGTAGCCAGAAGTTTACGTACGTCAAAGGGAGCCACCACAACAACGCCTTAACCATGCTACACCTCCGGTTGGTCCGATAATGTGTTGATGCCGGCAAACACCGGCGCTTCATGCCCTTTGTCCACCCCTTCAATATTCTTGGTAGGCATTTCCCCCGTCCAAGCGCCGCGCGGCAGATCCAGGCGTTCCAGCAATTCTCCTCCAGCCATCTTGGCGGAGTGCGCCAACGCATAGGCCGTCATGCCTCCTCGGCAGTCTATGGTATAGCCGTAGTTGAAGTCTGGATTGAGCAGCAGCTTGACAGCCAACGCAAACCCAGGGTGCCACCCCACTACCCAGGGGTAGTTAGGGTAAGTATTGGCTAACGTGAACGCTACTTCCTTAGCCAGTACCGACATCATGGCATTCTCTGGGCTATCCTGCTGCTCCACGACCTGCACGTCGTTGTAATCCTTTTCCATGACTACTCCGTTACTTTGTCAGTTCCGGATGTATCCTCAGCAGCCTTTGCTTCTTCAGCAGCCTTTGCTTCTTCAGCAGCCTTTGCTTCTTCAGCAGCCTTTGCTTCTTCAGCAGCCTTTGCTTCTTCAGCAGCCTTTGCTTCTTCAGCAGCCTTTGCTTCTTCAGCCAAGATACTCGGTGTGGCGCCAGACGGGTCTACCTTTACCAGCGCCGCCGTAGCTGCGTCGTAGCCAGCTTTGTAACCTTCCTCGTAGCCCTGCTTATGCACCGCGTCCACGGCGGCTTCGTGGGATTGTTCGAAGAAACGTTTATACAGATCGTGAATATATGACATGGCAATGCTCCTAAGGTGTGGTTACGACAGGGGTGTCCGCAGCCGCCGTAGTGGCGGAGGCAGTTTGGGATTGATCGGTAGTCGGCACTCCGCTGCCCGCGCCCAAAGCAAAGCCAGCATCGAACACGCCGCGCAGTCCGGCAAAGTGGGAAGTGGAGACGTTTTGCTTGTAGACATTTTCTATATCGGTGTCGGTCATCATGATGTCTCCTTATTGAATAACTCGTACGTTGTAAGTGGAAGAAGTCGGAGTCAAGCCTATCAAAGCGCAGACCTTGACGGTGACTGTGCCATTGGCAGAGACGTATCCGTAATAAAGCACTCCGTCCCCCGGATATGTGTTTGGCGTCACGCTTACTGTCATAGCTGTAGTGCTGTTGGCAACAGCTACCGTGCCGCTACCGCAGGCTCCGGCCGTCAACAGGCCCGGAGCGACTGCCGACGTAGTCCCAGAGAGGTTAGCCGCCAGCGTGCCGGAAGCCGGGTACACGGCTGTCCCGGAATTAACCGCTGGGACTTGAGCATGAGCAGACGCAGTAGCAATGAGGTACAGAATAAAACCTGCCAAACAGACAAGCGCCATTATACCGAAGTATGACAGCGCAGTGCAGAATTGGCGGAAGTAGCTGGCGGGTTTGCGAATAGTTTTCATGGTCAGCACCCTGTAACACCGGAACCGATGTTGTCGATGATAGTTACGGAAGTGCCGGATGTTCCTGCGTACACTACCAGCTTAGCGGACCCGGCATTGGTCCCGCAGACAAACTCCAACTTACCCCCTGCCGCACCCGGCGCGGAAGCGCTGGCGGTCATTTTGGAAAGCCCCAGAGCCCCTGTAGTTAGCGTCAAGGCGCTGCCGCCGACGGATAGGCTGGTATTCATCTTCGCTGCTCCGGTTACTTGCAGCGTGTTCACGCCGTCATCCGTTGTACTGCCGACGGCTACGCGCCCGGTGCCGAATATCGTCATTCGTCTGTTGGCAAGCGTAGAGAAGCCATTGGTCCCGAACACAATATTGTTGGCGGACCCCGTCGCGTCCGTAGCGATTATCATGTTGCCGGACTTGCCAGCCCCAGACGGTGCCGACATGAATAGGTATCCCTCATTCGCCCCAGTAATCGCGTACGCAGCTTGAGAGAAAGCTGAGGACGTAATCCCCATGTCCATGAAGCCTGTCAAGTCACTACTCGTCACATTGTCAGGGTAGGCGATAATGTCAGCACTGGCGTTAGCCGTAGCGGACTTATTCTGGATGGATATCTGAGTGTAGTTGTCTACGGAGTTCGTAGCTTGCAGAGTGGGATTAGTGAGCGTAGCCGGCACAGCGCCGTTAAGCGTAATGCCGCTAGGGTTGACGGCGGCCATGCTAACCGCAGTGTAGCCATTCTTGGATGGCGGAATGCCCGTCCATGAGTTGCCGTTGGCATCGTAGTACATGCCGGCTTGGTAAGCGTACGGCTTACCGTCGATGTCCACCACCGTGTTGTACGTAGCAGTAGGATTGAAGGAGGCAGCGAAAACCCATGCACCCCATAAACCAGAGACGGCCAAGGCCGCCCACAGTAACTTTTTCATGATCAACTCTTCTGGTAGAATCCGTTGTTCGTCTGGTCCGTACTGTCGAACCCTCGTCCATTGGAAAATTTATAAATGTTGTGGTCAGGCGCGCGCCACTCGCTACCCCATGCCCTGGTGACTAAATCTTCCCAGCTTATGGAGCGGGTGGAGACCGGGTTGCCCAAGTTCCCCAGTTGATTAGGATTATTCGCCACTTCATTCTCCTAGTTTCTACAGTTGTTTATCCAGCAGAGCGCCCAGATGGCGGCTGCTACCCAGAATAGAGTAGGACTGGCGCAGTATAGCACCATGCCGACCAAGATGGTAGCGCATACCACAGATAACACTATCTGGTTAAAATTCATGTGTACTCCGGCTCTGCGTAGTTCGGTTCTCCAAAGTTCGGAGCACGGACTTCCATGTCGTAAATACGGGAAAAAGCATCGATAGCGTCCTTCTTGCCGCCATGCGGAAAGTAGAAGAACTGCATCTTGAGGTGCTCCGTTAAGTTGTACGCATTGCCGTGTTCGTCCATACGGATAATTGGCGAAGCCACGCGGTAGCCGTAACCATTGTCTATCATCCTTCTCTGTAGCTTGGTTAGCTTGGTTTCCTCGGTTGCGTGGGGCAGGAATATCTTGCCGCTCTTCAGGTCTGGCGTCAGTCTCTGTACTCGGTCATTCTTGCTGCCTTCTCCTTCTCTCGGCCACTCCAGTATCGTTATGTCAAAGCGCGGCTGTTCACGCTTCTTCATCTGTTCCTCGAAGTAATCCAAGTCCGCGTCAGCGCCGAACTTTTCGTACCCCATTTTAATGAACTGCACGCCTGGCGCTTGCCGCCACTTCAAGTACATACGACTGAAGAACTTCCACCTGTCCTGCAAGTCCATCTTATGGTTGAATCCGTCCAGAAGATACTTGTTCAGGGCGTAGTCCACTCCGACCACCATGATGGCGGAGTTATCGCTGCCGGCTTTCTTGCTCCGTGCCGGGTCGCACATGACGTAGACGCCGAGTATCTCGGGGCGTACCTCGTACACTTGCAACAGCCGAGTGTCGAACATGCGCTGCTTGCCGCTCAGGGGGTTCTGTAGGTATTGGCAAGCGATGTCGCTGTCCGTATGGTTGCGCTTGCGGTTAGCCCATTCGGACTTACTGAATAGCACAGGTGCTCCCTCAGCAGTCCCGTCCTCAGTGGCCGGGTATGTCCGTGGAATCACGGCTCCGCGCTCCATCATCCATTCGTATGTGTCGGCGAATGAGTACCGAGTACCCACGCACCACACGTCTCCGCCGATCTGGCCCAGCGCCTGGGAAAGTGAGTACGCGTCAGTGGTCTTCTGTATTTGCTCCGGTGTATGCACGGACTTGTCCGTTACTACGTCGTCGTAGACGCGGAGCTTGTAGTGCATGGATATAGGCTGGCCGTCCACAAGGCCGCTGGCCTCCAGCGTCCGTTCCTTTGGGTTGCTCTTACGCTTGACGACGATGCCGCCCTGCACGGACCATGAGAGAGCTTGGCGCTCGGGGTTTTCGTACAGAATATCCGGGAAGGCTTTCTTCAGTACCTCGTTCGTTTCTAGTTCGGTCTTTATCTGGCCCAGGAACTTGCTGGCTATCTCGCTCACGTGGCTGAATATGCAGATGGTTATCTCGGGGTCTTGCAGTATGCGCTGTATGCTGCCGCCGTACGTAATGATCGTAGACTTGTAGTGTTCCCGCGCCCAGAGGTCAAGGTGACCGTTCGGAGACTTCTCTACTTCCCGGCAACGTTCGTAGATCCAAGTCTTCAGCATGTCCGTACGCCGGCACACCTTTACCAGCAGGTAGAAGCGGTCCACCAGGCACAGAGCACGGATACCGGCGAGCGAAGTGCCCCCCTGGTCTATGGTATCCCACCAGCGTATGGCCTGCTCCATGGTCATGTCCCAGTGTTTCACTCTCCGCTCCTGGGGTCCGCCTCTGCCAAGCGCCCCAGCAAGCCCCGCACCAAGCGGCTCGGTTTGGGCTGCTTTACGGCTACTTTCTCGACTACAGCCACCTTCTTTTGCATAGGTGTGGAGTGAGCTTCATAGAAACTCACGGTCTCTATGCGCCGTATACCTTCAGTACAGAACTGACGAACCCATAACTGATTCAACTCAGAAGTCCAAGGGACAAAGCGATATGTATCTTCGTTTTCCATACTACACCCCAAAGTCGCAAGCACACGCCCACTTACCCCGGCCGCAGGCTGCGCAGTCCATACCAGTGTATGCGCAGCGGCAAGCAAAGGCCTCCTCACCGCAGGCCCCACAAACCCCTTCCCGCTTCTGTTCTCTCGGCGCGACGTACACCTTGTCCTGGAACTTGCGGTTGAACTCTATGCGCCGCGTACCGTGCGGCGTGGCTACCTGGGTAACCTTGCGCGCCGCAACGTCGCACACGACGCTACGCGGGTCCGGCCAGTAAGTTGTGCTCATAGTGCCTCCATCTCCCGTTCCAACATGCGTTTGCAGTTGTCCATGTGCGCTAGCTGCATCGTTTTGTAAGTAGCTAAGCAATCAGGATCAAAGAACTTCGCGTTTAGGTCCTCCCGGCCTATATATTGAAAATTTCTTAGAGGCTCGTAGTCTTCCATCTCCTTCCGTATATGAGATGACGTCCTCAATTCACCCTCAATTTCCCTCGCCCGATTCAACTGTTCTTGTTTCATTTCCCCGCCCCCTTTATCTTGGTTAGTAAATCATCGGCGTCAACTATGTGCTTGGTTACCAGCGGGTTTTCGCTGTCGCCTGCAACAATGACCCGGTCTCCGTACTTCTTCGGTAGCATGCGGGCTACCATCCACTTCTTGGTGTCCACTACCAGGCGCTGAGCGTTGACGCCCGCTGCGTCCTTACCCTTAGCTTCCTCAGCGTCCCCTATTATCTGCTCAGCGTAGAACTCTCCTCGGTTGGCAAGCGCTTCGTTATACATGCGCTGAAATTCAGTGCTATTTTTCAGCATAGTGTAGAACGCAATGCGCTGAGGCATGCCTGAACCGTTGCATATGGCGTTCACGCTTTCCCCCTTCGCCATGCGCTCACATATCTCTGTGACCACGCTCAGATCGGTTCTCTTCTCAGTAGCTTTTACTCTCGGTTTCTTCGGCTTTTCACATACGATCTTACGCGTAGATGGATGGTCAGAACTGGGATTCTCGGTCCGCTTTTTTGCTATCGCTTTAGAAGCCATGATCAGTCAATCGTGCTGTCGTTGTAAGGCGTTTTGATCTGATACGCTCGGTTATCTCCGGCGAGGTGATCTTGGAGTCTTTCCGCCATGTCTCTATTAGACATACGCATGATCGTAGCATCCAGTTCGTAGCTGCCGGTCATGTTCGGTGTTTGCCGCCATTCTGCCGGGCAGCAATTGTGATGAGGGATACCGCGTGGCTGTTTCATACTTCCTCCTATGGGTAATGGATGGCTGTAGTGTACGCCCGCTTAGATGGCGGGACAAGTTACCGTCGCCGAGCCTCTCAGTGGAAAATATGAAAAGGCATAAAAGCGAGCAACAGCGAGCGCTATGAGAAATTCTAATCAAAAGAAGGGTAGTTTTTAATCACAATAGAAAGGGAACCCAATCTTGATTAGGTTTTCTAAGTATTTGTTTTTGTTAGTTATTTTCTAAATATAATCATAATAATCAGAATATATATATTTATTATAGTTAGTAAAATTATTGTGTTAGTATATGATAATAAAGTGTATGTTTTTACTCAAATACCTTTAGAGTTTTTAAATAAGTACGTCGAACCCAAAAACGGGGTAACGTGATTATTTTCTAAAAAGTCCGTGGTTGAGAGGTATCCGAGTAATTTACAATCACGTTTACTTGATTAACAACTTCATTTTGGAGCATGTATTATGCGTTGGATAAATATTGAATATAAGAAGGACGGTTTCGGAATTGCTCGCGTGACAAGCATGGCAGCCGCCATGACCAGGGCAACGGAGCATCTGAGAAGCCAAAAAGTAAAGCAGTGGGTGGTCACTCACGAGGATGACGGGTCGGTAACTTTGGTATCAAAACTGCCTCCTATAGAGCTAATACTTTGCTACGAGCCGACAAAGGAGAAGAAAGAAAAAGCGGCCACGCCACTGAGAAACGCCGAAACAAGACTTCGGTTTGCGGGTAGGCCAGGCAATGGTGGGTGGTATAACACACACTTCGATGGAGAATTCGAACCTATAGAAGTACAGCAAACCGCGCGCCTTAACGAAGGTGACTACGGTGTCGTGTATGTGACTGAAGCCAAAAAAGTTTTAAGTGTGGTTAAGCTGCCCGACCGATACTACATGCTGGCGAACTTAGGCTTGACTACTGCAAGGTCAGTAGCTTCCGTTAATATGTTGAAAATGTATTACGACAAGAAAAGGCTGGCTCCGCCAGAGGGCGCGTTCGCGGTGTTCTTGGTCCATAATAATTCTGGCAACCTTACAACTGTGACCAAACGTTATATAGGCGCGGCCCCCGCCCCTTTAAATAAATATCGTTGAAAACCGTTGTGAAAATGAAACAAGTAAAATATTTTGAAGAAACATCAAATATTTCTTTGCACTTTTCAAAATTCATACTATAGTTCATTCACAGCAGCACACAGCGTAACACAAACAAACTTAGCTGGAGGTCTATCGTGAAAACTTTTGCAACCGTGACAGGATTTGAAATAGCTTTGGATCAGATAACTTACATAACATACGAAGAAGGAAAGCAGAAGATATGCACCAGGAATACTGCCTTCGCAGGTAGGCCGCTGTACGAAGTATCGGAAGAAGTGGCGAAAGAAATACGCGCCATGTTTTCTAAGCAGGCTGAAAGATTCGAAGCGAAGCAAGCTGTAAAATAATTTCACTTTAAACACAAACCCCGGCTGGGCGCCGGGCAACTTAAACCAGGGAGCAATATCATGGCAAAAGCAATTTTCGCAACTGAGCAGCAAATTTTCTTGGTGATACCAGAAGCCGGTACACCAGCAAACCCAAAGCGGGAAGGCAGCGCAAGTTTCCCCATTTTCAACCTGTACTTTAAAAGCCGCACAGTAGGAGAATTCCTTGCCGCCGGTGGCCGCCGTGCGGACATACTGTGGGATTTGGAGCACGGTTACATACTGCTGGATGACGAGATTGCCCAGCCAACTGCCGCGCAGACCAAGCAAGTGGCAGCACCAAAGGAAAAGGCCGCCAAAGCAGCCCCCGCTACTAAGCCGCAAACCACAGTAGTAAAAGCCGGCCGTAAAATTACCAAGGCAGCGCCGGCTGCTAAAATAGCGCCAGCCGCGCGCAAACCGGCCAGCGCCTTTGCCGCCCAGGTACAGGCACTGCATAACGCAGGCTAAACAACTTCCGCCCCGCCGCCGCAAGTCTGTCGCCGTGTACGAGCAATGTAGCTTACGCGCTGGCCGGGCAACTTTACAACGGAGTAACTGAGATGAGAGTTAATTCTATGGACCAGCCAGTAGTGGAAGATGAGTTATTCCAAGTGTGGAGCCAAACCACTGCCACGGACCTTGAAGTACGAGAAGCTATTGGTCTGCTACTTCAACATTTACAATTGAAAATTGTGCGTACTAACGCTACAAAGCACGGAAACGTGGAATTAGAGCTGGAGAGGAAAGAATGACTACCACCGAAGCAACGTGGTCAGATTACTTGGCCGCCGTAATAGCGGCAAAACTTAACGAAACTAAATAAGGAGAAACACCATGCAAGCGTTCCACAACGACCCAGCAGTAAAAGAATTCTACGTAGCCCGGCTGCAAGAACATCACAGGCTGGACCAGATAGTGCAGGGAACCGGGTACGAAGCCGGACGTGGCTGCAATGTAGGTTGCATACTGCACAAGTACGATCATTCTCTGTATCCTAAGGAACTGGGTCTGCCGGAGTGGTATGCCCGATTGTGCGATAGTATATTCGAAGGCCTGCCAAAAGAAAAAGCGCCGGACTTTGCTATGGCAACGTTGACAGAGGTGGGCGTGGGCGTAGATATTGAAAAAGTGCGCTGGCAACTGGCGATTGCTCGCCACCAAAAATCCTTGGAGCTGCTTAAGGATAATAAAGAGACCTACGCGACGCAGTGCCGAGCAGCCATACAAGGCGTAATAAATTACTGCCAAGCACGGCTAGACGGTACAGCTGAGGAGTCGGCGGAGTCGGCGAGGTCGGCGGCGGAGTCGGCGGTGTGGTCGGCGGAGTCGGCGGCGTGGTCGGCGGAGTCGGCGGCGAGGTCGGCGGATTCGGCGGCGAGGTCGGCGGCGTGGTCGGCGGAGTCGGCGGTGTGGTCGGCGAGGTCGGC
>Ga0137399_10000135_pt1 | contig 25582 bp, 29 predicted proteins | sample czorhiz316metaG_FD_104810 | JGI IMG/M metagenome (GOLD analysis project Ga0137399, IMG submission 104810) | Vadose zone soil microbial communities from Angelo Coast Range Reserve, California, USA - czorhiz3.16 metaG | ecosystem: Environmental > Terrestrial > Soil > Vadose zone | place: USA...
CAGGCCGTCGTTGGCGCCGAACACCAGGTCGCGCACCGAGCGCCCGCCGGGGATGTGCGCCGCCTCGGAGTGTGTGGCGCCGTCGTCGCGGGTGCGGAGGAAGAAGCTGGGCAGTCTCAACGGCATGTGAGTGCGACGGCTTGCCACGGTTCGGGGGGGAGTGACAACCGCCCGCCTGGCCAGTATCCTGTCCGGAGATGTTGAGACTGATTCTCATTTTCACCCTCATCGCGGCGGGGCCGGCGCTGGGCCAGCCGGGGCAGAGCCTGCGCCGCGCGGTGGCGCTGCTCGACTACGTGGCGGGGGACTATCCGCGCGCGGTGGGCCCCTCGGGCGAGGTGCTCTCCGCGGACGAGCATGCCGAGCAGCAGAACTTCGTCTCGGAGGCTGCGCAGGAGCTGCGCGACGAGGCGGGGACGCAGGGCGCGGACCTGGCCGAACGGCTCGACGCGCTGCGCGCCCGGATCGAGGCGCGCGCGCCTCCGGCGGAAGTGACCTCCCAGGCTCGGGCGGTGCGCGACGAGATCGCCCAGCGCTTCCGGGTCGCGCTCCTGCCGCCGCGCCCGCCGGATCTGGCCCGCGGCGCGCAGCTCTACGCGCAGGCCTGCGCTGCCTGCCACGGCGCGGACGGGCACGCTCCGCCCAAGGAGCAGCTGGGGCTCTCCACGCAGCCGCCGTCGTTCGCCGTGCCGGACGAGGTGCGCGGGTCGAGCCCGCAGCGCATCTTCAGCGCGGCGACGTACGGTGTCCCGGGCACCGCGATGCCCGGTTACGAGGACGCGCTCGACGACGCCGCCCGCTGGGACCTCGCCTATTTCGTGCTCTCGCTGGCGTATCCGGCGCCGGCCGACCCGCAGCGCGGACTCCGCCTCGCCCGGGCCGCGCTGCTGCCGAGCGACTACCGCGAGCTGGCGACCCAGGCCGACGAGGCGCTGCTGGTGCGGCTGGCGGCGGCGGGGCTCTCGCCGCGCGCCCAGGCCGAGGCGCTGGGCGCGCTGCGCGCGGGGCCGTTCGTCGAGACGCACGACGTGACTTCCGGGCTGTCGGAGACGCGCCGCCAGGTGCAGAAGGCGCTCGCGCAGGCCGCCTCCGGAGATCGGGCGGGCGCGAAGCGGACGCTCATCTCCGCCTACCTCGACCACTTCGAGCCGCACGAGCCCCGGTTGCGCGCGCGCGACCCGCAGCTCGTCTCTGACATCGAGCGCGAGTTCCTGGCCGTGCGGGTCGCGCTGGACGGGGGCCCCGGCAAGGGCGGTCCGGGCGGCACCGCGGGCAAGGGCGGCCCCGCCGATCCGGGTCCTCCCGCCGCGCGCCTCGATGCGCTGCTGGAGAAGGCGGACGTGCGCGGGCCCGGAGGCGCGTTGGTCGCGTTCGTGGCCGCGCTCGTCATCGCCCTGCGCGAGGGCGTCGAGGCGGCGCTCCTGGTCGCTGCGCTGCTCGCCCTGTTGCGCAAGGCGGGGCGGACGGGCGAGGCGCGCGCCGTGCACTTCGGCTGGGCGGCAGCCCTGGCAGCGGGCGCGCTCACCTGGTGGGCCTCGGGAGCGCTGCTGGGAGTCTCCGGCGCGAGCCGCGAGATGGTGGAAGGCGCGCTCCAGCTCGTCACCGCTGCGCTGCTCCTCTACGCGAGCCATTGGCTGCTCGCCGCGGCCAGCGCCAGGCGGCTGGTCTCGTTCCTCTCCACGCGTACCCTGCAGGCCGGGAGCGCGCTGGTGGTGTTCGGCCTCGCCTTCGCCGCCATCTACCGGGAGATGTTCGAGGTGGTGCTCTTCTTCCGCGGCCTGCTCCTCGAATCCCCCGGCGAAAGCGGGTCGGTGGCGCTCGGCGCCTCGGTGGGGCTCCTGGCGCTGGTCGCGCTGGTGGCCGCGTTCCAGAAGCTGGGCCGGCGGCTGAAGCCGCGTCCCCTGCTGCTTTCGTGCGGCGTTTTGCTCTGCCTGCTCGCCGTGCTGATGGTGGGCAACGGCGTGCGCGCGCTGCAGCAGGTCGGCTTGGTTCCGCTCACCGTCTGGGGCGGATTCGAGGTGCGCGCCCTCGGGCTCTACGCGACGCGCGAGGGCCTTCTCTCGCAGGCCCTGGTGCTCCTGGTGCTGGTCGTGAGCGCCCTGTGGACCGGGCTGCGCGGCGGCCAGGGCGGCGGCGCGACCAACGGCCGCGCGCCGGCGGCGGCCTGAACGAATCCACGATGCCCGCGATCCGTAAGGACCAAGGCGCCGCCAGGGTCGGCGCGCTACGCCTTTACAGCGAGCTAATCCGGTGACGCGACCCGCTGCGCGACGCAGCGGCCGGCGCTGCAAGTGGCCTCGATGCGCCCGGGGTCGCGGCAGAGCGGCTCGACGCAGCCCCGGCACCCGGCGCTGCGCTGCTCGATCTCGGCGGCGCGCGCCCGCGTCACCGCCCGGGGAGAGCACAAGCTGGCGCAGCAGCTCCCCGGGGCGACGCGCGTGACCGTGCAGTCGGCGTCTGTTGCGCACGGCGCGTCGTCAGGTCCGCTCGCCTGCGGCTGCGTGGAGCGCTGGCCCGCATCCGGGCTCGCCCGCGCCGCGTCCCCGCCGCTGCCACGGGAGCGGCTCCAGTCCTCGTGCGCTTTCTCCGCGGCTTCCGCGGCGGTCATCGGCCGGGGAGCGGCCGCCACGGGGCCGGACGGAGCCGATGCCGCCGGCGTGGGCGCGGCGGGAGGAGCGGCCTTCCCCGTCGCGCCGCTCTGGCTGCTGGCGCACGCGCAGGCGAGGGAGAACGCCACCGCGGCGGCTGCCAGGGTCGGTCTCATGACGCGAGGCTGCGCGCGCGAGGCGTCCCGGTCAAGGGTCGCCGTCCACAGTCTGCGCTTCCAGCGGCAGGACGTGGTGGAAACGCCGGTAATCCACTCCCTGGTGGCCATCGGGAATGTCGGCGAACCGCGCGCTCAGGGGAGGGCGCGGGAGCGGCGCGGGAGCGACACGGTGAACGTGGTCCCCTCCTCCGCCGAGGAACGCACCGAGATGTCGCCGCCGTGCGCGAACACGATCTGTTGCACGATGTAGAGGCCCAAGCCGAGGCCGCTCGATTCGTTGCGTCCGCGCCCGGCCGGCCCCCGCCGGCCCGGCTCGAAGATGTGCGTCAGCACCTCGCCCGGGATGGCCGGCCCCGCGTTCGAAGTCTCGAGCAGCACCCGGTCGCCCTCGTCGCGCAGGTCCACGCGGACGGTGCCGCTCTCCGGGCTATGCTGCAGCGCATTCCCCACCAGGTTGGAGACCACCTGCGCCATGCGGTCCGGGTCCCAGTTGCCCCAGGCATCGCCTCGGGCCTCGAACTCGACCGTGCGCTCCGGATACGCGAGCTCCAGCTCCTCGATGACCGCCTGGCAAAGCTCCCGCAGGTCCATGCGCCGGGTCTGGATGGGGAACCCGCCGCCCAGCCGGCTGCGGGTGAAGTCGAGCAGGTCCCCGATCATCCGCGCCATGCGCTCGGAGCTGGCGGCGATGCGCGAGACGGTGCGGGCCTGGCGTTCCAAGAGCCCTCCGTGGCGCAGGAGGAGCTGCGCCGCGGTCAGGATGGCGGTGAGCGGGTTGCGCAGGTCGTGGCCGACGATCCCGACGAAATGCTCGCGGAAGCGGGCCGTCTCCGCCGCCTCGCTCTGCGCGCGCTTGCTCTGGGTGATGTCGGCGGCGATGGCGATGGTGCCGGGCCGCCCGCGGCCAGTCCGCAGCGGAGCGACGGAGATGGAGAGGTCCACCGTCGTGCCGTCCTTGCGCGGGCGCCGGACCTCTATCCCGGTCGCCGCATGGCCGCCGTTCCCGGAGAGCCCTTGCGCCTCGACGTGCGCCTCGGCGGGGAGGAAGGGGTCCGGCTTTCCCAGCACCTCGGCGCGCTTCCATCCGGAGACCTCCTCCGCGGCGCGGTTCCAGATGAGCACGTTGCCGTCGCCGTCGTGCGCCATGATCGGCAGCGGCGAGGCCTCGATGAGGGCCTGGAAGGTCTCGGTGACGCGCCGGGCGGCGCGGTCGGCGCGCTTGCGCTCGGTGATGTCGCGCAGCGTTCCGGTGAAGAGCGCGCCGCCGGGCCGCTGGATCCGCGTCACTGCCAGCTCGACCGGGAACTCGCGTCCATCGCGGTGCATGGCTGGCATCTCGACCCGGTTCCCGATGAGGGGCCCGGCCTGCCCGGTCTCGACGTGCTTGCGCAGCGCCTCGGAATGCGTCGCCTGCAGCCGGTGCGGGATGATCACCTGGGCGAGCGGCACCCCGACCACCTCCTCCCGCTCCCAGCCGAAAGTGCGCTCGGCGGCCGCGTTCCACTCGACGATGCGGCCCTGCGCATCGATGGCGATGAAGGCGTCCAACGCCGAGGCGAGGATGCCCGCCTTCAGGAATTCGCTCTCCCGGACCTCGTCCTGGGCGCGGGCCCGGCGGAGGAACTGCCCGACCTGCCGGCCCAGCGTCTCGATCGGCTCGCGGCCCGCGGGCTCCTGCAGGGTGCGCGAGAACAGCTCGAGCGCCCCGAGCGTCTCGCCGCCCACGCCCATCGGCACCACGAACGCGGTGCGGAGGTCGGCGCGGGCAAGCGCATCCGATCGGGAGAGATCGCTCGCGTCCTTGAGGTCGGACCTCCACAGCGGCTCACCCGACCGGACCACTCGCCCGGGCAGGTCGTCCGCGGCGGCGCCGGCGCAGAGGTCGTGCAGCACTTCCGCGGGGAAGTCGTCTTGCGACCAGGTCGCCCGGCACCGCAGCGTGCCGTCGGTCTCGAGCACCCAGGCCGCTCCCGCGTCCCAGCCGAGGTGCGTGCAGGCTGCGCCGAGAACGCCGCGCATCGCCTCCTCGGTGGAAGACGACTCGGAGAGGATCCGCGCCAGGTCGCTCTGCAGGGCGAGGCGGCGCTCCAGCTCGGCGATGCGCCGCCGCGCCTGCTGCTGGGAGAGGAGTGGGCCCGCGCGCGCGGCCGCGGCCCCCAGGAGCAGCTCGTCCACCTCGCCGAGCTGCCAGGCCGTCCGCGATCCCGCTTCCAGCACTCCGGTCACCGCGCCGCCCTCGAGCAGCGGAAGCGCCGTCAGCGTGCGCAAGCCGGCGCCCGCGACCGGCGATCCTTCGAGCAGCGGTTCCTGCGAGGCATCGCCCGCGCTGGCCGGCTCGCGGACTCGCGCCGCCAGCTCCACAAGCGCGTCCGGCGCATCGGGCAGCTCCCGGGCAAGGCCCGCTGCCGCCTCGCGCCGCAGGGTCCCCTCGCGAGCGGCGTAGAGCGCGCAAGAGTGTACCGAGGGCGCGGATTCGAGCAGCGCCTCCAAGAGCGTTTCGGGGTCAGGGGCGGCGAGCACGCGATCGAGCGCGCGCAGCGCCTCCTGCTGTCGCTTCGACAGTTGCTCCGCGGCGGCGCGCTGCAGCTCGGCCACTGCCCGAGCGGCCGCGCGGGCTCCCGAGCGAGGCAAGGGCCCCAGCGCCTCGCCGATGAGCGCGAGCTCCTCCGAGACCTGCGCCGGATCGGCTCCGGCCGGCAGCTCCAGCGAGGAGGGGTCCTCCAGCAGGTGCGCGAAGAGCGCGGGCCCCATCTCGAGGAGCAGAGGCTCGCGTCCCCGCGCCCGAGCCGCCTCGCGCACCGCGGCGCTCCAGGCGGCGAGCGCCTCCGCGCGACGCGACGATACGGCGCTCGACAGCCGTTCGAGGTCCCTGGGCTGGACCCGACCCCCCATCCGACCCCCTGGAAGAAGCTAGGCACGCGCAGGCCACTGATCGGAGCAGCAAGCGCTCGGCTGCCCGACCTTCGTCGGGGCTGCCGGCGACCGACAGGGTGGCGCAAGAGCCCGCTTGCGTATATGCAGCCGCACATGACACAGGCCCTGTTCGCAGCCATGTTCCTGGTCGCGGCCGCCCGTCCGGAGCCGGGACAGTCAGCGCCCTCGTTCACCCTCGAGTCCTCGGCCGGCAAGGCCGTGAGCCTCAAGGACCTGCGCGGCCGGTCGGTGGTGGTGGCGTTCTTCCCCAAGGCCTTCACCTCGGGTTGAACCCAGGAGCTGTCGGCGTTCCGCGACATCGCCTCGCGGTTCGCCGACAAGAACGCCCAGGTCCTGGGCGTCTCGATGGACGATCTCGACACGCAGAAGAAGTTCGCCGAGAGCTTGAAGCTGCCGTTCCCGCTGCTCGCGGACCCGAAGGGCGAGGTGGTGCGCGCTTACGGAGTCGAGATGCAACACAATGGGAAGACGTACGCCGACCGGGTCACCTTCGTCATCGACTCCGGCGGCAAGATCACCAAGGTGCTCGCCGGCAAGGACGCGCTCGATCCGGCGCCCGCGCTCGACGCCTGCCCCCTGCACCACAAGAAAAGCTAGCGGCCGCGGGCAGGGCGGCGCGCGCGCAGCACGAGCATCGCGAAGAACCACAGGCCGTAGAAGAAGAGCAGCGCCAGCGCCGCGGCCGCATGAGCCGCCGCGAGCGAGCCGGTCTGCTTGCGGACGACGATCCACAGCTCGCCGGCGAACCCGAGCGGCAGGGTGACCATGGCGGCCAGCACCATCCAGCTGGCGAAGCGGTGGAACCTCTCCGTGTCCTCGCCTCCTTCGACGATGCGGTGGAAGGCGGGTGGCGCCATCAGGAACACGACGGTGAGCGCGATCGCGCAGGTCGCCGCGAGATGAAGGTCCTTCGAGGAGTCCGGCAGTCGCTCGTAGCCCTCCATCAACGTCATCGCGAGTTGGAACCCGAGCAACGCCTGGGCCCCGGGCAACACCACGCGCGTCTCGGTGAGCACCTGGACGATCTTGTCCTCGAGCTTCATGCCGCCTCCTTCGTCCGCGCCGGGCGGGCGGTGCCCGAACACGAGCGCGATGCCGAACCAGAACGCGATCGCCACCGCGAAGGTCGCCAGGCCGAGCGCCACCGCGACCCGCGGTCCCCGCGTCCAACCGGCGTCGAACAGGTCGAGGCCCAGGGCCGCGGCGAACGGGACCAAGGCGACGCCCATCACGTTCATCGTGAACCGGTGCAGGCCTGGAGTGTCCTCGCCGCGCTCGACGAGGCGGTGCCGCGCGGCGGGCAAGAGGAGCAGCCCCATCACCCCGAGCAAGAGGACGAGTCCGACGAGCTTCAGATCTTGGTTCCTGCGCGGGAGCCGGTCGAAGGCGCGCTCGAAGAACGCCCGGTACTGGAACCCCAAGAGCACCTGGGTCCCCAGCACCAGGATCCGCGCTTCGTCGAGCGCGTTCTTCACTTTGCTGCGCAAGGACACCCGGATCACTGTGCCGGACAGGCGAGGGTCCGTCGACTCGGTGCTTGCTGCATCCAGCGGACGTTCACAAGTTGACCTCGTGCTCCGTACCCTGATGGATGAAGAGGCGGCGGTCGCCGAGGCACGCCAGCGCTGGGGGGAGCGCGGAGCGGTCTCGATCGCCGACCAGTGGAAACAGGCCCGCTGCCTGGTCGGTGAGCTGAGCCAGCGGCCGCTGCGGTTCCGCGTGCGCGGCCGTGGGTCGAGCTGGGAAGCCGCCTTCCTGGACGCGGACGCTCGGCTCCTGAACGCGAGCCGCCGCCGATCCGATCGCGAGCGCGGCCGGACGGCCTGAAGCAGCTCCTCTACAGAAGGCCGGAACCGCCGACGGGCGTGCCTTCGTCGAACCGGGAGGGCCGGAGCGCCTGCACCTCGAGTGAGCGCGGCGCGCCATGCACGATCAGCTCGGCGGCGAGCGCCCCCAGCGCGGGAGCGTGCATGACGCCGTGCCCGGAGGAGCCGTTCACCAGCACCAGGTTGTCGCAACCGGCCGCGCGGCCCAGCAACGCATGCCCGTCGGGCGACATCTCGTACAGGCCTGCCCAGCAGCGCGCGCGATCGATTCCCACTCCGGCGAGCGCCGGGACGCGCTGCGCGGCGATCGATCGCACCTCGTCGATCCACGCGTCCTCCACCTCGGCGCGGAAGGGATCCGCGGCGCCGTCCGCCGGCCGGAGCAGCAGGACGCGTCCGTCTCGCACCCGGAGGTGGAAACCGTCGCCGGGCCAGAGGGTCATGGGCATGTCCTCCGGCAGCGCCTGGCAAGGAGCGGTGCACGCCACCTGGCGGCGGAGAGGCGCGACGGGCACCTCCACTCCCGCCAGTCGCCCCAGCGGCCCGGCCCACGCGCCCGCCGCGTTCACCACCGTGCCGCAGGCGATCTCCTCACTGGCGAGCTGCACTTTTTCGATCCGGCCGCCCGGCCCGCGCGGGAGCGCCCTCACTTCCTCGCCAAGGCGGACCCGCGCGCCCAGGCGCCGCGCGCCATCGAGGTAACCGCGCAGGACGTCGAGCGGCCGCAGGAACCCGTCGGACGGGCAGAACGCGCCGCCGATCGCGCCCTCCAGGCTCACCGCTGGATTGAGCTCGGCGATCTCTCCCCGCTCCACCATCCGCGCCTCGGCAAGCCCTGCCTCGTGCTGCACCCGCTGAGCTGCGCGGAGGGCGTCGAGCTCCTCCGGGGCGCGCGCCAACCACAGATACCCGCACGGGCGATATCCGGGATCGGCGCCCACCTCGTCGCGGAAGCGGCGCAGCTTCCCGCGCGCGAGCAGCGACAGGCGCACGTTGATCGCGGTCCCGAACTGAGCGCGAAAGCCACCGGTCGCGCGTCCGGTGCTGCCTTCGCCCGGCGCCGCGGCGCGGTCGACCACCAGCACGTCGCGTACGCCGAGCGCGGCAAGGTGCCAGGCGACGCTGGCGCCGATCACGCCGGCCCCGACCACCACCACGTCCGCCCGGTCTCGCACCGGCGGAGTGTAGCGCCGCGCCTCCCACTGAACACAGGCGGGCCCGGCCGCAGCCGTCCAGGTGCGGGACGCCGATCATGCACGCGGTGCGCGCCCTCTGCCTGTCGCTGCTCCTCTGCGCCTCGTGCTCGCGGACCGGGCGGGAGGCGGCGCCTCCCGGGGCGGTCCCACTCTTGCTCAAGCACCAGCCGCTGTGGGGCGATCCGGGACCGTTCCACGCCTTCCTGGACCGGTTCCGGCGCGAGAACCCGGACGTGCTGCTGCGCACCGAGACGCTGCCCAATGCGTCCGACGTCGCGAGGGAGATGTTCGTCACCGCGCTGGAAGGCGGCGCGGACGACTTCGACGTCTTCGCCATCGACGTGGTGTGGGCGCCGGAGTTCGCGCGGGCCGGCTGGCTGGCGGACCTGTCGGAAGCGTTTCCGCCGGCGCGGCTGCGCCAGGAGTTCCTCCCGGGCCCCGTCGAGGCGGTCACGCTGGAAGGACGCGTCTACGCGGTCCCGTGGTTCCTCGACGTGGGGCTGCTCTACTACCGCACCGACCTGGTGCCGCGGGCGCCGCGCACCTACGCCGAGCTGAGCGACCTGGCCCGCGAGGCGATGGCGCGCGACCCGCGCCTCGCCGGGTTCCTCTGGCAGGGGCGGCAATACGAGGGGCTCAACTGCAACGTCTTCGAGGCGGTGTGGGGGCACGGGGGCGAGGTGCTTCGCGAGGGACGGATCGCGGTCGACACCGCCGAAGCGCGCGAGGCGCTCCACTGGCTGCGCGACGCGATCTCGAGCGGGCTCTCCCCGCGGTCGGTGATCTCCTCGGCGGAGGAGGAGACGCGACGGGCCTTCCAGGACGGGCGCGCCGTGTTCCTGCGCAACTGGCCCTACGTGTGGGCGGAGGTGCAGGCCCCGGGGTCGCCGGTGCGCGGGAAGGTCGGCTTCGCGCCCTTGCCCAGCCTGACCGGGCAACCGGGTCCGGGCGCGCTCGGCGGCTGGCAGCTGGCGGTCGGCGCGCGGCTGCCTCCGGCGCGTCGGCGCGCGGCGGAGCGGCTGGTGGCCTTCCTCACCTCGCACGAGGCGGCCGTCGAGCTGGCGCTGCGCTACTCCCGCATCCCGGCGCGCCGCGCCGTGTACCAGGACGCGCGAGTCCGCGACGGGGCGCCGTTCATCTCCGCGCTCCTGCCCGTCGCGGTCGCGGCGCGGCCGCGGCCGGTCTCGCCCTATTACGCGCTCGCGAGCGACGCCATCCAAGGCGAGCTGTCGGCCGCGGTGGTCGGGCTGCGCGCGCCGGAGGAAGCCCTCGCCCGCGCGCAGCGCATCGTCACGCATCTGGAGGAGCGATGAACGCGCGCCGGCAGGCCGCGGCGCTCGCCGCGCCTGCCGTGGCGGTCCTGGGCGGGGTCGCGGTGGCGCCGGTCCTCGCCGCGGTGTGGCTCAGCCTCCACCGGTCGATCCTGATCTTCCACGAGCAGCGGTGGGTCGGACTTGCCAACTTCCGCTTCCTCCTCGGCGACGCGCGCTTCGGGTCCGCGGTGTCGACGTCCGCGTATTTCACCGCCGTGGCCGTCTCGGCGGAGCTCGCGCTGGGGCTCTTGGTCGCGGTGCTGCTCCAGCGCGGTGGCGGGCTGTTCCGCGCCGCGGTGCTCCTGCCCTGGGCGGTGCCGACCGCCGTGTCGGCGCGGATGTGGGCCTGGCTGTTCAATCCGGACTACGGCCTCCTGCACCGGATCGCTCCCGGGATCGACTGGCTGGGCTCGCCGCGGACGGCGCTGCACGCGGCCATCCTGGTCGACGTCTGGAAGACGACTCCGTTCGTGGCGCTGCTTCTGCTCGCGGGCCTGCAGGCCATCCCCGAGGAGGTGCTCAAGGCGGCGCGCGTCGACGGCGCGCGGCCCGCCCGCGTCTTCTTCTCCGTCACGCTGCCGCTCCTCCGGCCGGCGATCCTGCTCGCGCTGCTCTTCCGCTCCCTCGACGCCTTCCGCGTCTTCGACGCCATCTACGTGCTCACCGAAGGCGGTCCGGCCAACGCCACCGAGACGCTCTCCATCTACGCCTACAAGACGCTGATGCGGTCCGGCGATTTTGGTTACGGGTCCACGCTCTCGGTGGCGACGTTCGCGTGCGTCCTTGCACTGGGCCTTGTCTGGCTGCGCGTCCTGGGGCGTCGGCGATGAAGCGCGCGCTCGCCGTGGCCGCCGTGCTGTCCTTCTTCCTGGGGCCGCTCGCCTGGCAGGCGCTCACCTCGATCTGGCCGGAAGCGGAGCTGACCCGTCCGCTGCCGCGCAGCCTCACCCTTTCGAGCTATGCCGGCCTGGGGGGCACGTTCGCGAGGGCGGTGCTGAGCTCGCTCGTCGTCGCCGCCGGGACCACCGCGGTCTCGCTCGCGGTGGGCGCTTCGGCCGCGTTCGCGATCGCCAAGCTCGACTTCCCCGGGCGGAGGCTGCTCCTGGGCGGAGCGCTCGCCATCTCCATGTTCCCGCCCATCGCGACGGTAGGCCCGCTGTACCTGGTCTTGCGCGCGGTCGGGCTGCGCGACAGCCTGGCCGGCCTGGTGCTGCCGTACACGACGTTTGCGCTCCCGCTCACGCTGTGGCTGCTCACCTCGTTCTTCCAGGAGCTTCCGGACGAGCTGTACCGCGCCGCGCGCGTGGACGGCTGCACGCCCTGGCAGGCGTTCCTGCACGTCTTCCTCCCGCTCTCCTGGCCCGCGCTCGCCACCAGCGCCATCCTGGTCTTCATCTTCTCCTGGAACGAGCTGCTCTACGCGCTGACCTTCCTCTCCACGCCCACCAAGCGGACCGTCCCGGTGGCGATCGCGCTCTTCGCCGGCGAGCACGTCGAGCCATGGGGCCAGATCGCCGCCGCGTCGGTGGTCGCGACCCTCCCCCTGGCCATCCTCACCTTGCTCTTCCAGCGCCGCATCGTCTCGGGGCTGACCGCCGGCGCGGTGAAGGAGTAGCCGTGGCGAGCGTCTTGCTCGAGCGCCTGCGCAAGTCCCACCCGGGCGCCCCCGATGCGTTGCGTGAGCTATCGCTCGAGATCGAGGACGGTGAGTTCGTCTCGCTGGTCGGTCCCTCCGGCTGCGGCAAGTCGACCACCCTGAATCTGATCGCCGGGCTGGACGAGCCGACCAGCGGGATGGTGCGCATCGGCGGAGCGCCGGTGAACGGGCTTTCGCCCGCCGAGCGGGACGTGGCCATGGTCTTCCAGAGCTATGCGCTGTATCCGCACAAGGACGTGCGGGGGAACCTGGCCTTCCCGCTGCAGCTCGCGCGCCTGCCGCGGGCGGAGATCGATCGGCGCGTCGCGGAGACGGCCGGGCTGCTCGGCATCGCGCCGCTGCTCACGCGCAAGCCGCGCGAGCTCTCCGGAGGGCAGCGGCAGCGGGTCGCGCTCGGCCGCGCGCTGGTACGCGAGCCGCGGGTGTTCCTCTTCGACGAGCCGCTGTCCAACCTGGACGCGGGGCTGCGGGCGCAGCTGCGCGGCGAGCTGAAGCGGCTCCACGCCGCGCTCCGCGCGACCTTCGTTTACGTCACGCACGACCAGGCGGAGGCGATGACGCTCTCGGACCGGATCGCCGTGCTGCGCACAGGCGAGCTGCAACAGGTCGGCGCGCCGCGCGAGATCTACGACCGGCCGGCGAACCGGTTCGTCGCGGAGTTCTTCGGCACGCCCCGCATCAACGTCGTCCCCGGCCGCGTGCTCGGCGTCCCCGGCGGCGAGGTAGGCATCCGGCCCGAGCACCTCGAAATTCTCGCGGCGCCGGCGGCAGGCGCGCTGGAAGGCACGGTCGAGCTTGCCGAGCTGACCGGCGCGGAGACGTGGGTCACGGTGACCGTTGGCGCCGAGCAACTCGTGGCGCGCGCCGCGGCGGAGTTCGCCGCCCGCCCCGGCGAGCGCATCTGGGTCCGGCCGCTGCCCGGGCGCATCCTGCGATTCGATGCGTCGGGCGACCTGCGGCGGACGTGAGGCGTCAGCGCGCGGCCGCGGCAGCCGGGGCCTTCTCCGCCTCGGCGACCGCCTTGAGCTGCGAGAGGCCCTTGTCGAAGTCGTTCCCGATCATCTTGTCCATGTCCATGAACACGGAGAACGCCTTCCCCACGAACCCGTTCTGGCCCACCATCGTCCAGGTGACCTGCGTCCCGGCGGCCTTCGGCGTGAACTCGAACTCGGTCGAGTTGGTCGAGGCGAATGGCTTGATGAACTCGAGCCGGATGCGGACCCGCTCGCCCGGCTTGGCTTCGACGATGGTCATCCTGCCTTCGCCCACCTTGTCGTTACCGGTCCACGCGTACGAGGAGCCGGCCGCCGCGACCGGGCCGGCGTAGGTGGTCTTCATCGCCGGATCGAGCTTGGCCCACGGCGACCACTTCTCCCATTGATGGAAGTCCGCCACGAACCCATAGACGGACGAGGGCGGGGCCGCGATCGCCTGCGCCCGGGACACGCGATACGAGTTGGGCCGCGTCGCGACGAACACCGCGAACAGGGCGAGGACCACGACGACGGCGAGCAGCAGCTTCTTGAGCACGAGGGACCCCCGGGGGAAGATGCGAAACGGTGTACGACCTCGCCCGCGGGGAAGGCAAGCCGGGCGGGTGCCCGGCCGGCACGATCGGCGGAATACCGCCCCGCGGCGGTGGGTAGGAGAGGGAGCAGGCTGCCGCGCCGGGCGCCTGTTTGCTTGCCTGTCCACCGGCGAAAAAGAGGCTTCATGTCGCTCTGGAACGCTGAAACGTCCGTCAACGATCGCAAGTCGAGCGCCGCCTTGGCCCAGCCCACGCCCGAGCGGCAGGAGCCCGTCGCCGTGGCGAAGGCCCCCGAGGCAAAGGCCCCCGAGGCCCCGGTCGCACAGGTCCCGGCCCCCGGGAGCGATCTGCTGCTCGGGCGCGGGGCGCGCTTCGAAGGCAAGCTCACCTTCGAGGGCACGGTCCGCATCGACGCCCGGTTCATCGGCTCCATCGTCACCAACGACGTGCTGGTGGTCGGTGAGGCGGCGCGCATCGACGCCGACATCACCTGCGGCACCATCCTCGTCGACGGCGAAGTGAACGGGAACATCAAGGCGAAGACCGCCGTCGAGATCCACCAGACCGCGAAGGTGCGCGGCGATCTGGAGACGCCCTCGCTGGTCGTCCAGAAGGGCGCGCTCTTCCACGGCGCCTCGAAGATGGACCCGACCGGCGCGAAGGCCGCGCCGCTGAAGGCCGCCGCCGCCTCGAAGTAAGAAAGCCTGGCGCCGCTCCTGGATCCGGTCCGGTTCAGGAGCGGCGCCGCCACTGCGCGGCCGCGACCGGCAGCGCCAGCCCGGTCGCGACCAGCGCGCTCCCGGCGAGCTGCGCCGCGGTCAGCCGTTCTCCCAGCGCGAGCCTGCCCGCCAGGAGGCCGACCACCGGCACCAGCAGCGTGAACGGCGCCACCTGGGCCGCCGGGTAGGAGTTGAGCAGCCGGTTCCACAGGCCGTAGCCGCCGAGCGTGGCGCCGAAGGCGAGGTAGGCGACGGCCGCCCACGAGACCGCGTCCATCGCGCGGAGGCTCGAGGCGACCGCTGCGCCGCCTTCGAAGGTCCAGGCGAGCGCGAAGAAGGGCAGCGGCGGGATCAGGCTCGACCAGATCACGAACGCGACGCCGTCCACCGGGCCGTGTCGCGAGAGCGATCGGCTGATGAGATTCCCTACGGCCCATGCGGCCGAGGCGCACAGGTTGAGCGCGAACGCGACCAGGGGGAACGAGGTCCCGCTCTCCGCGCCGATCCAGGCGAGGCCCAGCGCGGCCACCACCATGCCCGCGATCTGCGGGCGGCGGGGCTTCTCGCCGAAGACCGGCACCGCGAGCAGGACGGTGATGAACGCCTGCGACTGGTGGATGACGGAGGACAGGCCCGACGGCATCCCCAGCTTGAAGGCCCAGAACAGCAGGCCGAACTGAAGGACGAACGCGGTCAGCGCGAAGCCCACGTAGAGCCGGAGCGGCACGCGCGGGCGCCGGACGAAGAGCACGGCCGGGATGGCGGTCACGGCGAAGCGCAGGCCGCCGAGCACGAAGGGCGAGACGTCCCGAAGCGCGATCTTGATGACGACGAAGGTCACGCCCCATAGGGCGACCACGAGGAGTGCTAGCGCGACGTCGCGGGGGCGCAAGGCAACGCCGTTTGTAGCACCCGGCCGGAGGGGACGCCGGTGCGCGCCCGTCAGAGATCGCGCAGGACGAGGTTGCAGTGGCGGGCCACGCGCTGACCCGGCGGGGCGGGGTGGAGCGGCAGAAAAGTCGCCTACCCGACCACTTGGTGGCACTTCTCCGCCATGGCCAAACTGCTGCTCCTGTGCGGCGGGGCGATCATCGTGGCAATGCTCCTCGGGCGCCTCCGCCGTCTCCTCGGGATCGTGGTGATGCTGTGCGCTGCCGCCGCCGCCGCGGCGCTCTTCCTGCTGCCGTTCGACGGAGCGACGCTCTGGGAGCGGGCGCGGCGGGAAGGACTGCCGGACGAGGTCGCGTCCGAGGCGGCCGGCGCATGGAGGTGGCTCAAGGACCGGGTGCCCGGAGATCCCGCGCCCCGCAAACCGCGCTCTCGCAAGGGAAACGAGCCGCTCGCCCGCGCCCGAGACCGCCTCGACCGCTGGGACGACCATGCCTCGGAGCCCGCGGCCGAGCCTGAGCGCGCCGCCAAGGCGTCTCCAAAGGAGAAGCTCTCCCCGAGCGATCACGAGGCGCTGGATCGGCTGGTGTCCGACCACAACCGCTGACCGCCTGCGGGATGGAAAGGGCCGCGGCGGGGTATCCTCGCGGCTGTGCGCATAGCGTCCCTGCTGCCGTCGGCCACCGAGATCGTCTGTGCGCTCGGGGCGCGCGCCGACCTGGTCGGCCGGTCGCACGAGTGCGACTTTCCCCCCGGCGTCGAGGACGTGCCCGTGCTCACCTCCGCGCGGGTCGGACCGCTTCCCTCGAGCCAGGCGATCGACGCAGCCGTCCGCGACGTGCTCAGGGACGCTCTCGCCATCTACGAGATCGACCTCGAGCGCCTTCGCGAAGCCCGGCCCGACGTCATCGTCACCCAGGACCTGTGCGACGTGTGCGCCGTGTCGTTCGACGACGTTCGCAGCGCCGTCGCGCGCCTTGCGCGAAAGGACGTGGCCATCGTCAACCTGCACCCGATGCGGCTGGGCGACATCTGGGACGACCTGGCCGGCGTGGGAGAGGCGATCGGGCGCGGCGGAATCGGGGCGCGGGTCGTGGCAGAGCTGCGCGCGCGGGTTGCCGGGATCGCGCGCCGCGCGGCGCCGCTGCGGCGGCGGCCCCGAGTCGTGACCCTCGAATGGATTGCGCCCGTGATGATCGGCGGGATGTGGATGCCGGAGTTGGTGACCCTTTCCGGAGGCGAGCCGCTAGTGACGCGGCCCGGGGATCACGCCCCGACCCTCGGCCCCGAGGCGCTGGCGGCGCTCGACCCGGACGTCGTGCTCGTGAAGCCCTGCGGGTTCGCTCTGGGCCGGACGCTGGAGGAGCTGGAGGTCTTGCGCGAGGCGCTGCCGTCCGGCTGGCGGGCGCGGGTGTACGTCGCGGACGGGAATGCCTACTTCAATCGGCCCGGCCCGCGGATCGTCGAGTCGCTGGAGATCATGGCCGCCTGCGTGCATCCCGAGGCTTTTCCGGACTTCGCCGGGAAGCACGCCGCGAGCGTCCGCCAGGTGTTCAGCGCGGCGTGATTCGCAGCAGCTTCGCGCTCAGCCCGCGAAGAACGATCTCAACGCGGCGCCTGTCTCGTCGGGCGCTTCCTCGGCGAAGAAGTGTCCGCCCTGGATGGGACCGCCGCGGAGGTCGTCGGCCCAGTCGCGCCAAACCGAGAGGACGTCGTACCAGGCAGGCAGCGATCCGCGCGCGGCCCACAAGACGAGGACGGGCGCCGGGATCTTCCTCTGGTGCGCGCGATCGTCCTCGTCGAGCGCGAAATCGTAGGTCGCCGCCGCGCGATAGTCCTCGCACGCGGCGTGGATCGTCTCGGGATTGCGGTAGCAGCGCAGGTAATCCTCTTCCACCTCGGGCGCAAAGACCGATCGCCGCCCGGGCCGGTGGCGGAAGAACCATTCCGGATCGGCGCCGATGAGCTTCTCCGGCAGCGGGTATGGCTGGGCGAGGAAGAACCAGTGCCAGTAGCCGAGCGCGAAGGCCATGCCGGCGCGGCGGAAGTGCTCGCCGGTGGGGAGGATGTCGAGGACGGCGAGCTTGCCGACCCGCTCGGGGTGGTCCAGCGCCAGGCGGTAGGCGACCCGTCCGCCGCGGTCGTGGCCCGCCACCGCGAAACGGGGGAACCCGAGGCGCTCCATCACCGCGACGCAATCCCGCGCCATCGCCCGCTTGGAGTAGGGCTCGTGGTCGGGGGTCGTCGCCGGCTTCGAGCTCTCGCCATAGCCGCGAAGGTCCATGGCGACGACCGTGAACTCGCGGGCGAGCTGCGGAGCGACCAGGTGCCACATGAGGTGGGTCTGCGGATGTCCGTGCAGGAGCAGGAGGGGCGGACCGCTCCCGCCGTGCCGGACCCGGATGGTCGCCTCGCCCGTGTCGATCCGCTCGAGCCTGAATCCTTCGAACATCACTGCGCCGATCCTGCGGCTGCTTACGCCCATTCGAGGATGACTTTGCCCGACTGCCCGGATCGCATCGTCTCGAACGCCTTCAGGTGGTCCTCGACGGCGAACCGGTGGGTGAGCACCGGCGAAACGTCGAGGCCGCTCATCAGCATGGCGGTCATCTTGTACCAGGTCTCGAACATCTCCCGGCCGTAGATGCCTTTCAGCACCAGGCCCTTGAAGATCACCTGGTTCATGTCGATGGCGACCTCGCCCGTCGGGATGCCGAGCAGCGCCACGCGGCCGCCGTGGTTCATCGCGGCAAGGAGCCCCCGCAGCGCCGTCCCGTTGCCGCTCATCTCCAGTCCCACGTCGAAGCCTTCGGTCATCCCGAGCTCCTTCATGGTCCCTTCGATCGAGGCCTGGTTCACGTTGATCGCCCGCGAGGCGCCCATCCGGCGGGCCAGGCCGAGTCGATAGTCGTTCACGTCCGTGACCACCACGTGGCGCGCTCCGACGTGCCGCGCGATCGCCGCGGCCATGACGCCGATCGGCCCGGCGCCGGTGATCAGGACGTCCTCGCCGACCATGTCGAAGGACAGCGCGGTGTGCACGGCGTTGCCGAGCGGGTCGAAGAAGGCGGCGATGTCGTCGGGAATCTCCCTCGGGACGCGGAACACGTTGACCGCGGGGACGGCGATGAGCTCGGCGAAGCAGCCGGCGCGTTGCACGCCCAGGCCGACGGCGTTGCGGCAGAGGTGGCGCTTGCCGGCGCGGCAGTTGCGGCAGTGGCCGCAGGTGATGTGCCCCTCGGCGCTCACCCGCTCACCCTTGGTGAAGCCGGTCACCGCGCTTCCGATGGCGGCGACCTCGCCGGTGAACTCGTGGCCGATGACCATCGGCACCGGGATGGTCTTCTGCGACCACGCGTCCCAGTTGAAGATGTGGATGTCGGTGCCGCAGATGGCCGCCTTGCGCACCTTGATGAGCAGGTCGTTGGGCCCCAGCTCGGGGACGGGGACCTCCTGTAGCCACAACCCCGGCTTGCGCTCCGCCTTGACCAGCGCCTTCACTGGATCACTTCCAGCTGGCGGCCGATCTTTCCGAACGCGGCCAGCGCCCGGTCCAGGTGCTTCCGCTCGTGGGCCGCGGAGATCTGGGTCCGGATGCGAGCCTGGCCGCGCGGCACCACCGGGAAGGAGAAGCCGATCACGTAGATTCCCTCCTCGAGGAGCCGGTCGGCCATGGTGGTCGCGAGCTTGGCGTCTCCCAACATCACCGGGATGATCGGGTGGCTGCCGGGGACGAGCTTGAAGCCGAGCCTGGTCATTCCCGCGCGGAAGTACGCGGCGTTGTCGCGCAGCTTCTGGCCGAGCTCGCCGGTTCCCTCGAGCATGTCGAGGACCTCGATCGACGCGGCGGCGATCGACGGCGCCAGCGTGTTGGAGAACAGGTAGGGACGCGAGCGCTGACGCAGCCAGTTAACCATCTCCCGCCGCCCGGAGACGTACCCGCCGCTGGCGCCGCCGAGCGCCTTCCCGAGCGTGCCGGTAATGATGTCCACCCGGCCCATCACGCCGCACGCCTCGTGGGTCCCGCGCCCCTTCTCGCCGGTGAATCCCACCGCGTGCGAGTCGTCGACCATGACCAGCGCCTGGTGCTTCTCGGCGAGGTCGCAGATCGATCTCAGATTGGCGAGGATCCCGTCCATCGAGAAGACGCCGTCGGTCGCGATGAGGCGGACGCGCGCGTCCTTCGCCTCGACCAGCCTGGCTTCGAGGTCGGCCATGTCGTTGTTGGCATAGCGGAGGCGCTGGGCCTTGGAGAGCCGGACGCCGTCGATGATGCTCGCGTGGTTGAGGGCGTCGCTGATCACCGCGTCGCCCTCCTCGAGGAGCGTCTCGAACAGCCCGCCGTTGGCGTCGAAGCACGAGGAGTAGAGGACGGTGTCCTCGGTGCCGAGAAAGCGCGTGAGCCGCCCTTCCAGCTCCTTGTGCACGTCCTGGGTGCCGCAGATGAAGCGCACCGAGGCCATTCCGTATCCGTGGCGTTCGAGCGCCTGCCGGGCAGCCTTCACGACTCGCGGATGATCGGCCAGCCCGAGGTAGTTGTTCGCGCAGAAGTTCAACACCTCGCGCCCGCCCTGCACGCGGATCACCGCGCCTTGCGGGCCCTCGATGACGCGCTCGCGCTTGAACAGTCCCTGCTCGTGCAACGCTTCGGTCTGCTGGTGGAGATGAGCGAGGTAGGCGCCGGGTTCCATGGCGCGCTCCCATAACACGGGTTCGGGGAGGAGCGAGCCCGCGGATCTAGTTCCTGTTGTCCTTGGTCGCCTTCGGACGGGGCCGGGTCTGCAGGTAGCTCTTGCCCGGGCAGCCACAGCGGCCCCGCCGAACGTCCCCTCCGACCACGGTGCGCCAGTCGTCCCACACCACCTGCTGTTTGCATTGATCGCAGACCCGATCCCGGCCGTCCTCCACCACGCACGCCTCCCCCACCCCGCCGGGCGCATCATCGGGCAATTCTGCAGGCCCCGCCAGCCGGGGCAGCAAGAAAGGGCAGCCCCCTTTCGAGGGCTGCCCCGGGCGCTGCACCAGACGGCTGGGGACAGAGACTACGTGTTCCTCCTCCCGGCGCCGCTTTCGACGTTGCTCTTGCCGCTACCGCCCTGTACGTCGCCAGTCTGGAAGACGGGGAGCACATCCTTCGCGTCGAGGCCCTGCTGCTTGAGGTGCTGTAGGAAGTCCCGCACAGGGACGTTGCCTGGAGTGTCGATCTGGATCTGCCGATTGCTGCGGTCGTAGCGGATGTTCTGCAGGTTCAAGTTCTCCGTCATGGTGTTCTCCTGAGTTGGCCGGCTGGCACAGCGCGGCGGACCCTAAGCGGGGGACGCCGCAGCGTCGAGAGGCAGTCGTGCCCTTGCCTACCCGATCGGCTTGGGCTTTCGGGCGAGGTTGTGTACCAGGCGGCCTTGGCTAGTCCACCAGCGAGCCACAAGTCAGGTTGGCGATCGCGCCGGTCATCGCGCTGGCGCGATCCGAGGCGACGAAGGCCGCGAAGTTCGCGACCTCGGCGAGCGTCGGAAAGCGCTTCAGCAACGTGCCGGTGCGCGCGCGTTCCGCCAGCAGGTCCTCGATGGGCCGGCCGGCCCGCCCTCCCGCGCATGCAGCCCCACGTGACGCATTGCAGATGACGCGGGGCGGAGTGCTGCTCGGGTGGATACCGTGCGGCGGACCGGCGATCCACAGAGGATCGTGCGATCCGCTGCGGATCTGAAGCGTCCGATCGCGAGCGATTCGCGTTGCCTGGCTGCATCGGGGTCGCAACCATCCATCCCGGACCCGGGGAGTCCGCTTTCCGAACCGAAGGGGTGGTCACCGTGAAGACGATCAAATTCTGGATCAGTCCGGCAGCCCTCATCGCTCTGTGGATCATCGTGGCCGCGTTCACGCTCTCCCAGCTGGCGACTGTCGCTCCGTTGCTGCTCTCGACTCCCATGCAGCCGCCGCGGCTCGAGGAGCCGCGCGAGCTCGGGGCCTGATCGGAGCCGAGCTCGCCGCCATGACCGACGAGATTCTCGCCGAGCGCACGCGGCAGGGGAGTAGCGCGGCATTCGCCGCGCTGGTGGCGCGGCACTGCGACGCCGTCTACCGGATCGCCGGAAACATCTGCACCTCTGCCAGCGATGCCGAGGAGGTTACTGGCCAGACGTTCCTTTCTGCATACCGCGACGCGGGCTCCCGGCCGAGCGATTCCAGCTTCAGGATCTGGCTGTACGGGATCGCGATGAAGAAGGCGTCCAGGCAACGGGAGCGGGCCTCCCGCGGCCAGGCGGTCTGGCTGGAAGCGTTCCTGCCAGGCTTCGACGCGGACGGCGGTCTCGAACCCGGCGGAGAATGGCCCGAGCTCGGCGCCGCTCGGCTGGAGCAGATGAACGTCGCAGGATTTCTTCGGGAAGCGCTCGATGACATGGACGAGCGCGTTCGAGCCGCCTTCGTGCTCTGCGATCTGGCGCAGCTGCCGGCCGAGGACGCCGCCGCGATCGTCCAGGCCTCGCCGGAGGTAATCCGCGCGCGCGTTCATCGGGCGCGGCTGATGCTCCGCGGGCTCCTCGACCGGCTCTGGAGCGTCTGACAGTGCGGCTACCTCTTCGAAGTCGGGACGCTTAGGTGGAGGCGCTGGCGGGCGAGGAGAACCGCTCCTTTTATGGTTGCGGTGATCCGCGCGATCGAGCAAAGAACGGCGACCGTCGTATGATCGCCTTCGTCCTGCCAAGGAGGTAGCGTGAGCGAGCCGGTGACGCTGACCGTGTTCTCCGACTACGTGTGACCCTGGTGCTACCTCAGTACCGTGCGTATTGAGAAGCTCAAGGCCGAGCACGACGTGAAGGTGGAGTGGGTGCACTTCCCGCTCCACCCGGACACGCCGGCGGAAGGTCGGTCGCTGGCCGACCTCTTCGCGGGGCGCAATCTTGACCTCAAGGCCATGCACGCGCAGATGAAGGCGCGGATGGACGCCGAAGGGCTCCCGTACGGCGAACGCGCCATGACGTACAACAGCCGGCTGGCCCAGGAGCTGGGGAAGTGGGCGGACACGCAGCCTGGTGGCGAGGCCATCCACGACGCTCTCTTCCGCGCGTACTTCGTCGAGGCGCGCGACATTTCCCGGCCCGCCGTGCTTCTGGACATCGCGCGGCAGGTCGGCCTGTCCGTCGATGCCGCCCGCGAGGTGCTCGAGAAACGGACGTTCAAGGATGCCGTCGACGCGGACTGGAAGCTCTCGCGCGAGTACGGGGTCACGGGCGTGCCGACTTTCGTCGCCGGCCGCCACGGCGTCGTCGGAGCGCAGCCGTACGAGGCGCTGGTGCAGCTCGTGAAGAAGGCCGCGCCCCAGGGTGACGCCGAACGGTAGGCTCTTGCGCAAGCTCGACCAGCTGGGCCTTCGCGAAGTTGCGGCCGGCGCGTCTGCTCCTACATGAAGCGCGCATGTGCGACCGACCGTTTACTGGCGGCCTCCGCGCGCGCCGGTAATGTGTTGAGGTTTCCGCTGGGGGAAAATATGCGTCGAATCATCTTCGCACTTGTCGTCGCGGCATTGGCCGCACCGGCTACACAAGCAGAGCAGAGCAGCCGACCCGCAAGGATCGTGATCGGGGCGACAGTCCCGATGACCGGGTCGGAGTCGAAGGCCGGCAACATGTACAAGGACGGCATCCAGCTGGCGTTCGATCAGCTGAGCGCCGCCGGCGGCCTGCAGATCGGCGGCCAGCGCGTGCCCGTCGAGCTGCGCCTCCTCGACGACGAGAGCAAGGGCGAGAACGCCACCAAATTGGTGGAGAAGCTGGTGCAGGAGGGAGCGGACTTCCTCATCAGCACCTACTCGACCGCGCTGGTCGAGCCGCAGAGCGCGGTCGCCGAGCGGCTGCGCGTACCGTACCTGGCGGGAGCGGCGTCCGCGACGCCGTTGTACGAGAGGGGCTTCAAGTACCTGTTCGGGCTCCAGTCGCCGGTCGACGAGCTGGCCAACGCGCTGTTGCGCTACATCGACGACGCCCAGAGGGCGGGCAAGTTGCCCAGTCCAATGCGTCTCGCGCTCGTCTGGGAGAACACCTCGCACGGCAAGGACTTTCGCTCAGGCGTGCATGAGTTTGCGACCAAGACGCCGAGCCGCCGCTCGTCCTATCAGATCGTGCTAGACGAGTCGTTCGAGCTGAATACGAAGGACTTCAAGCCGCTGCTCTCGCGCGTGCAGAGCGCCAAGGCGCATGCGCTGCTCGCCGACGCGCACCTGCCCGACTACATCGCGATGCACAAGCAGTACCTTGCCTCCGGGATGTGCCTGAAGATCGTCACCTACGGGGCGCGCGGCAGCGAGAAGGAGGCCGTCGCGGCGCTTCCTCCCCACGGCACCGACTACGTCCTGTCCGCCGTCTGGTGGAACGCGCAGCTCGGCGCCAAGGGCTTGAACAAGGATTTCGTGGATGCGTTCAAGGCGAAGTACCGGCGCACTCCGGAATGGTATCCCGCCATGGGTTATGAGGCGTCTCGCGCGCTCTTTACCGCCATCGAGAAGGCCGGCTCGAGCGACCGCGAGCGCGTGCGCGAGGCGCTGGCGAACTTGAAGATGGAATCGATCGTCCCCGGCGGATACCTGATGTTTCCCAAGGAGTACGGGTACCAGGCGCGCTACCTGTTCCTGGTGCAGCAGAACCAACCCGACGGAACCTCGCCCATCGTCTTTCCCAAGATCGCCGCCACGAACCCAGGCTCTCCGGCGAATCCGAATTGCAACTGACGAGTCGGTCCTTCAAAACCACACCAAGGGTGACATGGGCCACCCGGCGCCCGGAGTGAGCATGTTTTTTGCCGGTCGGGGTGGCGCCGATGCCCTCGATGGTGGTGATCGCATGCCCGATGGCGGCGCCCACCGGCATCACGCAGGCTCGCCTCGGGATGCCGTCCAGGTGCACGGTGCAGGCGCCACAGAGCGCGACGCCGCAGCCGAACTTCGTGCCGGTGATACCGAGTCTGGTCGCAAACGTCCTTGAGCGATCAGGCGCGCTTGGATTTGCGCAATGCGGGACTCAGCAGCGTGAAGCGCGGCCGGCGTCTGCGCTGTAGTTGCCGAAGTGGTCATGGGCGTCTCCTTGGTCCCCTCCGACCAGAGTAGAGCCGGCGCTCGAATGATTGGACGGGCGTTGCCGAAAGGACTGTCTCGCGGGGGGAACAGTCGACGGAGCAATGAACCCGCTACCCCTCCCGACGACCGCGCATGGGTCCGAGCTCCCACGGTGGCGGCGTCATCCGTTCCTGCAGATGCTCGACGAAGGTTTTGACGAGGGGAGAGAGGTGTCGGCTGCTCGGATAGACCACTTGGACCGGCGTTGCCGGAGGGTTCCAGTCAGGAAGTACGCGCTTCAGCCGGCCTGCACGGAGATCCTTCACGGACAGCATCGCGGGAAGAACAGCGACGCCCAGACCGGCGGTCGCCACCGCATGAAGTATCTCCATGTCGCTCACGATCATGCGCGCGAACAGGGCGACTTCCACCGAAATGTCACCCTTTTCGAGGCGCAGGTCGAAGGGGTTGCGCCCGGCGCCAAAGAACAGGCAATCGTGCTTCTTCAAGTCCTCGGGTGACCGCGGACGTCCACGTTTCTTGAGGTAGCCAGGGGTCGCGACGAGGTTCCAGGGCGAGCTGCCGAGAGTCCTCGCGATCAGCGTCGAATCCGCGAGCGCCCCCGCGCGGATGGCCACGTCGAAGCTTTCCTCGACGAGGTCCACCGCGCGCCCGGTGCAGAGCAGCTCGAGCCGGATTTCCGGGTAGCGCTTGAGAAAGTCGCCGACGATGGGGCCGAGGAATTCGACGTTGACGGGAGCGGTCACGCGCAAAAGCCCCCGGGGCTTCTCCTGCAGCGTGCTCACCGCGCGCTCGGCCTCTTCGACCTCAGCGGCGATCCGCGCGCAGTAGTCGAAGTAGGTCCGGCCCGCGTCCGTGAGGCTCAACTTGCGGGTCGTGCGGTGCAGGAGTCGCGATTTCAACCGTTCTTCCAGCTCGGACACCTTCCTGCTGACGGTCGACTTCGGCATTCCGAGCTTCGCCGCCGCGGCGGTGAAGCTGCCGGCCTGCACGACTCGAGCGAAGACGAGCATTTCGTTGACGTCCATCGTCTGTTATTCCGTCCGTGGAACAATAACTGGGCCGGCCTGGCTATTCAACGAAGCTGGTCGTTCCGCCTGCAAGACAGTCTTTTCGACCGCGTCCATCTAATCATCCAGGCGAAACCGCTCTACGGTCGCGGACGAGATGGAACCGCTCAGGGAAGCGGCCTCCCAGGAGGCGGTCTTCCGATTCGAAGGCAGATTCGACCGGCCTGCGGCGATCCGTCTGCGACGCCTCGTCATGGCCGAGGAGACGCCGCGCACCGTCCTCGACTTCTCGCACGTCGAGAACCTCGACGATGCGGCGCTGCCGTTCCTGACCGTCATCCTCACGCTCCTGCGTCGCAAAGGCCGGGACGTGGCCTTGTTTGGTTTACGCAGCCACCAGGTGCGCGTCCTGCAACATTTCGGGATCGAGGTGGCGGGTGACGGCTCGGTGAAGGTGCTCGGTCCATGACCGACGAAATGCTCGCCGAGCATACGCGGCAGGGTAGTGGCACGGCATTCGCCGTGCTGGTGGCGGACCACTGCGATGCGGTGTACCGGGAGACGGGTCCTAGCTAGATCCGCTCCAAGCAATTCCAAGGCGAATCCAGCTGCTTATCGCTGGTCGGGGAGACGGGATTTGAACCTGCGACGCCCTGGTCCCGAACGGGCACCCGAGA
>Ga0137399_10000136_pt1 | contig 25578 bp, 15 predicted proteins | sample czorhiz316metaG_FD_104810 | JGI IMG/M metagenome (GOLD analysis project Ga0137399, IMG submission 104810) | Vadose zone soil microbial communities from Angelo Coast Range Reserve, California, USA - czorhiz3.16 metaG | ecosystem: Environmental > Terrestrial > Soil > Vadose zone | place: USA...
GATGGCGCAGTATTTCAACCGCCCGGGCCACGAGATGATCGGCTACAACGTTTACGCCCTCGCCGGAGATGGCTGCATGATGGAAGGCCTATCTGGCGAGGCGGCCTCCCTTGCCGGGCATCTACAGCTCAACAATCTCTGCTGGATCTACGACAACAACAGGATCACCATCGAGGGACACACTGCATGGGCGTTCAGCGAAGACGTGGCCACGCGTTTCATCGCCTATGGCTGGAATGTGACGCGTGTCGGGGACGCCAACGACCTGGAGATGCTCGAGCGCGCTTTCCGCACGTTCCACAAGGCGAACGACCGGCCTACCCTGATCATCGTGGACAGCCACATCGCCTACGGCTCCCCAAACAAACAGGATACGCACGGGGCGCATGGCGAACCTCTTGGGGAAGAGGAGATCAGGCTGACTAAGCGAAATTACGCCTGGCCCGAGGACGCCAAGTTCCTGGTGCCCGAGCGAGTCCGGGAACACTTTCGCGCGGGCATCGGGGAGCGCGGCAAACGCCTGCGCGGGGAGTGGATGGCAAAGTTCGAGCAGTATCGGAAGACCTACCCAGAACTCGCCGACCATCTCTACAAGATGCAGCACCGCGAACTCCCCGCTGGCTGGGACAAAGACTTGCCGAGTTTTCCCGCCGATCCCAAGGGCGTGGCGGGTCGCGACGCCTCGGGCAAGGTGCTCAATGCGCTGGCCAAGAGTCTGCCCTGGCTGATTGGCGGGGCGGCCGACCTGGCTCCTTCGACGAAGACGCGGCTTACTTTCGACGGCGCGGGCGATTTCAGCGCAGAGAACTACGCAGGCCGCAACTTCCATTTCGGCATCCGTGAGAACGCCATGGGCTCGATTCTGAATGGGCTCTCACTCACCAAGGTGAGGCCCTATGGCTCAGGCTTCCTGATTTTCAGCGACTATTCGCGGCCGGCCATTCGCCTGGCGGCATTGATGGAAATTCCGGTCATTTACATTTTCACTCACGATTCAATCGGCGTGGGGGAAGACGGGCCCACGCACCAGCCGGTCGAGCAACTGGCGTCGCTGCGGGCTATTCCCGGCCTCATTACGCTGCGCCCGGGGGATGCCAACGAGGTGGTTGAGGCGTGGCGCGTGATCGCCAAGCTGCGACACGACCCGGTGGTGCTAGTGCTCTCGCGGCAGGCCTTGCCCACCGTCGACCGCACCAAATATGCGCCCGCCTCTGGCCTCGAGAAGGGGGCGTATATCCTGGCCGACGCGCCCGGTGGCGTTCCCCAGGTGTTGCTGCTCGGAACCGGCAGCGAAGTTTCACTGTGTTTGCAAGCCTACGAACAACTCGCCGCCGAGGGCATCCGCGCGCGGGTGGTGAGCATGCCGTCATGGGAGCTGTTCGAAAAGCAGAGTCGGGAGTATCGCGAGACCGTGCTGCCCCCGAATGTAACCGCGCGTGTCTCGGTCGAGCAGGCCTCCACATTCGGCTGGGCGCGCTACGTCGGCCCCTTCGGCCACAGCATCGGAATGACCACGTTCGGGGCCTCGGCGCCGCTCAAAGAGCTACAGAAGAAGTTCGGGTTTACACCGGACAAAGTGGTAGCCGCAGCCAGAGAACAACTCGCCAGGCGAGGCTAGCGGTGAAGATAGTTATCGGGTCAGACCATGCGGGATACCTGCTGAAGAAAGCTGTGCGGGCGGAGTTGCTCCGGCTACGCCATCGCGTGATCGACGTTGGAACGCACTCTGAGCGCCCGGTGGACTACCCCGATTTCGCCGAGGCGGTCGGGCTGGCGCTGCTCAAAGGCCGAGGCGAGCGGGCGATCCTGATCTGCGGCTCAGGAGTGGGCGCGTCGGTGGCGGCCAACAAGTTGCCGGGCATTCGCGCGGGGCTGTGCCACGATTCGTACTCGGCGCACCAAGGCGTGGAGCACGACGATATGAATGTCCTGGTTCTGGGGGCGCGGGTGATCGGCGTGGAGACTGCCAAGGAGTTGGTCCACGCATTCCTGCGCGCGAAATTCACGCGCGAGTCGCGCCACCGCAGGCGCCTGAAGAAGATTCTGGAGCTGGAGCGGAAATACGACGGTGGGGCGAACGCCCGCCGCACGGAGTAAGCGAAAAGATCGAGGAGGGAAGAGATGGCAACTAAGCTTGAATCCGCCACGACGAACCCCTTGCAGCAACTGGGGACTTACGGGCAGTCAGTGTGGCTGGACTATATCCGGCGGGGAATCATCACCAATGGCGAGCTTGCTCGCCTGCTGCGCGAGGACGGCCTGCGCGGGGTGACTTCGAACCCGGCGATCTTCGAAAAGGCCATTGCGGGGAGCACCGACTACACCGCAGCCCTGGAAGAGCTGCAAAAGCGGGGCGACCTGGACGCCATGGCCATCTATGAGCACTTGGCCATCCGCGACATTCAGGACGCCGCGGACGTGCTGCGTCCCGTCTACGAGCAAACCAGGCGGCGCGACGGCTACGTCAGCCTCGAGGTTTCACCCTATCTGGCGCGAGATACCCAGCAAACCATCGCCGAGGCACGGCGACTTTGGAAGGCGGTGGGGCGCGAAAATCTCATGGTCAAGATTCCGGGGGCTCCGGAGGGCGTCCCGGCGATCGAGCAGATGATCAGCGAGGGCATCAACATCAACGTGACGCTGCTGTTTGCGCAGGAAGCGTATGAGCGGGTGGCACAGGCCTACTTGAAGGGCCTTGAGCGATTTGCCGCCGCGGGCGGTGACCTGAGCCGCGTGGCCAGCGTGGCAAGTTTCTTCGTCAGCCGAATCGACTCCTTGATTGATACTCTGGCCACGACGAAACTTAAGACAGCCACCGACCCGACCGAACGCGCCGCGCTTGAAGGCATCATCGGCAAGGTGGCCATCGCCAACGCCCGGCGGACATACCAGCGCTACAAGGAGATTTATCGCGGCCCGCGGTGGGAGGCGCTCGCGGCAAAGGGAGCTCAGACGCAGCGGCTACTCTGGGCCAGCACCAGCACGAAGAACCCCGCCTACCGCGACGTTATCTACGTCGAGGAGCTGATCGGGCCGGACACCGTGAACACGATTCCTCCGGCGACCTTCGATGCGTTCCGCGAGCACGGCCGGTTGCGCAACAGCCTGGAAGAGAATATCGAGGCAGCGCACGAGACGTTTCGGCTGCTCGACCGCGCCGGCATCTCGATGAAGGAGGCCACTGCCAAGCTGCTGGACGACGGCGTCAAGGTCTTTGCCGAGGCCTTCGATAAACTCCTAGGGGCGGTAGAGTATCGCTGCAAATGCAAGGCGAGCACCACGCGCGACCGCCAGAGCGCGGCCCTCTCGAAGCCCGTCGAAACCGATGTGCGAAAGTCGCTTGAGGATTGGAAAGCCACCGGGAAGGTACGGCGCCTGTGGGCGGGCGACGCGTCGCTGTGGACCGGCAAGGACGAAGGCGGTTGGCTCGGCTGGCTCGGAATGACCGACGACCAGCTTGCAAACCTCCAGCACTTGGACCACATCGCCGCGGAGGTCAAGCGCGAGGCGTTCTCCCAAGCACTGTTGCTCGGGATGGGTGGATCGAGCTTGTGTCCGGAAGTGATGAAAATGACCTTCGGAAAGATCCCTGACTTCCCCGAACTGCACGTCCTCGATTCTACCGACCCAGCTCAGGTCAAGGCATTCGAGCAAAAAGTGGACTTGCGGAAAACCCTCTTCATCGTCTCCAGCAAGTCGGGGAGCACGCTTGAGCCTAACATCTTCAAGCAGTATTTCTTCAACCGGGTGGCCCAGGCCATTGGAGCCGAAGAAGCGGGCCGGCGGTTCATCGCTATCACCGATCCGGGCTCGCAGATGCAGAAGGCGGCGGAGGCCGACGGCTTCCGGCGCATCTTCTTCGGCCGGGCTAGCATCGGTGGCAGGTATTCGGCACTCTCCGACTTCGGGATGGTGCCTTCGGCGGTGATGGGAGTGGACGTGCGGAAAGTGCTGGATCGCGCCGAAGAGATGGTGCAGAGCTGCGTGTCCTGCGTGCCGCCGGAGGACAATCCCGGCGTGGCGTTGGGAACGATCTTGGGCGTTGCCGCGAAACACGGCCGCGATAAAGTGACGCTCATTACCTCACCCGCCATCCACGACCTGGGCGCCTGGCTCGAACAGCTCCTGGCCGAATCAACCGGCAAAGAAGGCAAAGGGCTCATCCCCGTGGATCGCGAGAAGGTAGGTCCGCCGGCAGTGTATGGACAGGATCGCGTGTTCGTTTATCTGCGGCTGGAGTCCGGTTCCGATCCCGGGCAGGACGCTGCGGTCAGCGCCCTTGAGCAGGCGGGTCACCCGGTGGTGCGCATCGCTCTGCGCGACGCGTACGACCTGGGGCAGGAGTTTTTCCGCTGGGAGATCGCGACCGCGGTGGCCGGAGCCATCTTGGGCATCAACGCATTCAACCAGCCCGACGTCGAAGCCAGCAAAATCGCCACCAAGAAGCTGACCTCGGAATACGAGCGGACCGGAGCCCTCCCGCTGGAGAGGCCGTTCTTCGAGGGCAACGGCATTCGTCTATTCACCGATGAAAAGAACCGTGCGGTGCTCGAGAAGACGGCGGAGAAATCGCTTGTCGGCTACCTGAAAGCGCATCTTGGGCGGCTCGGCGCCGGCGACTATTTTGCTCTGCTCGCCTTCGTCGAAATGAATGAGGCGCACGAAAAAGAGCTGCAGGCACTGCGGCACGCGGTGCGCGACGCGCGGCGAGCGGCTACCTGCCTGGGCTTCGGTCCGCGATTCTTGCACTCCACCGGCCAGGCTTATAAGGGCGGGCCGAACACAGGCGTTTTCTTGCAGGTTACCTGTGACGACGCCGCCGACCTGCCCGTGCCCGGGCAGAAGTACACGTTCGGCGTGGTAAAGGCGGCGCAGGCACGCGGCGACTTCGAAGTGTTGGCCGAGCGCGGCCGGCGAGCGCTGCGGGTCCACCTGGGCGCGGACGTGTCGGCGGGTTTGGCGGCGCTGCGCAAAGCGGTAGAGCAGGCGCTCGCGTAAGGCGGTTTCCGCGACTAGGTTCGGACATATGATGTAGCGGTCTAATCTCTTTGGGCGGATAGGCGACAGCTTCTCTCGAGGGCGTGGGGATGACTGGCCAGATGGACTGTGTTGCGGTGCGGCTCGATGGCTAAGGTCACGACCTTATTCTGGGACGTCGGCGGGGTGATCCTTACCAACGGCTGGGATGGCGGCTCCCGCAAACTAGCCGCTGCGCAGTTCAACCTCGACTGGGAAGATTTTGAGGACCGGCACGATCTGTGCTTTCCCGCCTTCGAGAACGGGCAGGCCACCTTGGACCAATACCTGGACCGGACGATCTTCTACCGTCCGCGCGCCTTCAGCCGCGAGCAGTTCAAAGAGTTCATGCTTGCCCAGTCCCAACCCTACCCGGAGTCACTCGCCGTTGTCGAACAGTTGGCGCGCTCGGGGAAGTACCTGCTGGCCACGCTCAACAACGAGCCGCGGGAGCTGAATCAGTATCGCATCGACCAGTTTGGGCTACGGCGGGACTTCGCGGCTTTTTTCAGCTCTTGCTACTTGGGGGCGCGCAAACCAGATGAAGCCATCTATCGCCTGGCGCTGGGGGTGACGCAGCGCGCTCCGGAGGAATGCATGTTTATTGACGACCGGGCGCTCAACCTGGAGAGTGCCCGGCGCTTGGGTATGGGCACGATTCACTTTCAGAACGCCGCGCAGTTGCGGGAGGAACTCAGCCGCCACGGCGTGGTGATTCCAGACAATTAGTGTGGAGGATTCCCAATGGAACTGGCAATGGTCGGTCTAGGTCGTATGGGCCTGAATATGTGCAAGCGTTTGCTGCGTGAGTCCCACACCGTCCACGCCTTCGCTCGGTCAGCTTCTTCGATCGCGGAAGCAGTGGCGGCGGGCGCGGTGGGGGTTTCGCGCCTCGAGGACCTCGCGAAGTTACCCACCCCGCGCATCGTATGGGTTATGGTGCCCGCCGGCAAGACTACCGCCGACGTCATCGAGCAGCTAGCCGGGTTGCTGGCGCGGGGCGATATCATCATTGACGGCGGCAACTCCTACTACAAGGATTCCATCGAGCACCACAAGAGTCTTCAGGCCCGCGGCATCCGTTTCCTCGACGCGGGCACGAGCGGCGGCATCTGGGGCCTGCAGGTTGGCTACTGCCTGATGGTCGGCGGCGATAAAGAAGTCTTCACGCGCGTCGAACCCATCTTCCGTTCGTTGGCGCCGAAAGACGGCTACGCGCTTGTGGGCGGCCCCGGCGCGGGCCATTTTACCAAGATGGTTCACAACGGCATCGAATATGGCATGATGCAGTCCTACGCCGAAGGGTTTGAAATCCTGCGTGCCTCCGGCCAAAAGTTGGACCTGGGGCAAATCTCCCACTTGTGGAATCAGGGCAGCGTGGTGCGCTCCTGGCTGCTTGAGCTGGCCGAACTGGCCTTCGCCAAAGATCCGGACCTGACCTCGATTCAGGGCTTTGTCCAAGACTCCGGCGAGGGCCGCTGGACCGTTCTCGCTGCTATGGAGCACGACGTCCCCGCTCCAGTCATCACCATGTCTCTACTCACCCGATTCCGTTCGCGCCAGCAGGACTCCTTCACGGCCAAAGTGGTTGCCGCCTTACGAGCCCAGTTCGGCGGCCATGCTGTGAAAACCGTGGGGAAAACATAAGGAGCCAGCCATGTCCGCTCAGACCTCCGTAATCACTGAAGCCATCCAGTCCGGTTATTCTCCCACCGCGCTGCCCGCCGATCCTTGCGCCATCGTCATTTTTGGCGCTTCGGGAGATCTGGCGCGCCGCAAGCTGATCCCCGCGCTCTACGACTTGGCAGCTAACGCGTCGCTGGCCCCCAGCTACGCCATTGTGGGCTTCGCGCGCACGGCCATGTCCGACGACGCTTTCCGCGACACCTCTGGCGAAGCTACGCGCAAAATCTCCGAAGTGGGCCCCGTGGACGACACGAAGTGGAGAGCCTTCGCCCCCTCCCTGTTTTACTTCCCGGGGGACTACAAAGACCCGGAGGCATTCCGCAAACTCGGGGCGCGCCTGGCTGAACTGGATCGGGACCGCGGTCTGCGAGGCAATCGACTCTTCTACGTCTCTACGCCTCCGGAAGTCTATCCGCTGTTGGTCGAGCAATTGGGCCGCGCCGGCTTGGCCAAACCGGCGGACGAAAAATCCTGGGTGCGCATCATCATTGAGAAGCCCTACGGACGGGATCTCGAATCTGCGCGCCGGTTGAACCAGGCTGTCCTCCGCGTCTTTGACGAATCGCAGGTCTATCGTATTGACCATTACCTCGGCAAAGATACGGTGCAAAACTTACTTGTCTTCCGCTTCGGCAACGGCATCTTCGAGCCGTTGTGGAACCGCCGGTATGTGGATCACGTCCAAATCACCGCCGCGGAGAGTCTCGGGGTTGAGAGCCGGGCCGCGTTTTATGAAACTGCTGGGGCGGTCCGCGACATGATCCAGAACCACGTTCTGCAGCTCGTCTCCATGGTGGGGCTGGAGCCACCCGCCTCCTTTGATGCCACCGCCGTGCGCAACGAGAAGCTGAAGGTTCTGCAATCCATCCGGCCGTTTAGCCCCGAGGCGGTCGGCAAGTTTGTTGTGCGCGGCCAGTACGGCGCGGGCACCATCCATGCCAACCCCGTGCCCGGCTACCGCCAGGAGCCCGGGGTGAAACCCGATTCGGGGACGGAGACCTTTGTCGCCACCGAGTTCGCCATCGACAACTGGCGCTGGGCTGGCGTGCCGTTCTACGTCCGCACGGGCAAGCGCTTGCCCACCCGTACCACCGAAATCGCCATTCAGTTCCACCGCGCGCCTCACCAGGTTTTTCGAGGCGCAAACGTCGAACCCAACTGGTTGATGCTGAATATTCAGCCCGACGAGGGCATCTCGATTTCGTTCGGTGCCAAGCTGCCCGGTCCGGAGATGCGCATCAAGTCCGTCAGCATGGACTTCTGCTACCGGACCGGATTCGGCGCAGGTTCGCGCAGCGCCTACGCTACGTTACTGAACGACTGCATGCGGGGTGATGCCACGCTGTTCGACCGCGCCGATAGCGTCGAAGCCGCTTGGGCGCTGGTGGACCCGATCTTGAACGTGTGGCGCGATTCCGCCCCGACCTTCCCGAACTACGCCGCGGGGAGTTGGGGCCCGCGTGAAGCCGATCACCTGATGGGTCGCAATGGACGACGCTGGCACAACCCGTAACTCGCTCCCTCGCGAGATCCAGCCGGGTGTGTTGGTGTGCCCTGATGAGGTCGCGGTGGCGCAAGCGGCTGCCCGCCAGTTCGTCGAATGGGCCTGGCAATTTATCGCGCGTGAAGGCAGGTTCTCGGTGGCGCTGGCCGGCGGAAACACGCCGCGCGAGATGTATCGTGTTTTGGCCACTCCGGAATTTCGCACCCAGGTGGACTGGAGCAAGGTGCATCTATTCTGGGGCGACGAGCGCAGCGTGGGGCCTGATCACGTGGAGAGCAATTATGGGATGGCCCGACGCGAGTTGCTGGTACGCGTACCGATCCCGCCTGCCAATGTCCACCGCATGGAAGCCGACCGGCCAGATCTCGGCCGAGCCGCAGAAGACTATGAAGAGGTCCTGCGCAACGGCCTGCAACTGGATTCCAGGGGCTTCCCACGTTTCCACCTCATCCTGTTAGGTGTGGGGCGCGATGGCCACACTGCCTCGCTGTTTCCGGATTCGCGGAGACTGCGCCACACTTCGCGCTGGGTCAGCACGCCCACGGTCTCAAAACTTCACACCCGCCGCATGACTCTGACCCTACCCGTGCTGAACGCCGCATACAACGTGATGTTTCTGGTCACCGGCGCGGAGAAGGCCAGCATCCTTCAAACCGTGCTCGACGGCAAGACCGACCCGCCGCTGCCGGCGCAACTGGTGACCGTGCCGGATGGCCGCCGCATCTTCCTCGTGGACGAGGCCGCTGCCAGTCTGCTGGCGCGCGAGGCTCTCTCGAAACCGTTCCGCGCGTCGCCGCCCGGCGGGAAATCGAAGGAGCCGAAAGGATAGAAACCGCGGGGGAGTCTATGATCCTGGCCGGCGACGTCGGAGGAACAAAGTGCAATCTGGCTCTGTTTGAGGCCCGGCCGGGCGCCCTGCGCCGCATCACGCAACGCCGCTTCGAGAGCAAAACCCATCCCCATTTCGAGGAGATTGTCGCCGAGTTCCTCCAGCAGATTCGCGCGAACGCCTCCGAAGGCGGCGCGGGGAAGATCACTGCAGCAGGATTCGGCGTGGCCGGGCCAGTTGTCGAGCACAAAGTGCGCACTACCAACTTGCCCTGGCTGGTGGATGGCGCCTCGCTAGCGCGCATCCTGGGCATCGAGCGCGTCGTGCTGTTAAACGACCTCGAGGCCACGGGACATAGCGTGGAACTCTTGGGGTCCTCTGAGATCCTCACATTGAACGAAGGAACGCCCACGCCGAAGGCTAACAAGGTGCTGATTGCCGCCGGGACCGGGTTGGGTGAGGCCATCCTGTTCTGGGATGGCAATCGCCACATCGTTGCGGCCACCGAGGGCGGTCACACCGATTTCGCCCCTCGCACTGAGAAACAGATCGAACTGCTGCGGCATCTCATGAAACGCTACACACACGTGGACTTCGAGCTCGTTCTTTCCGGCCGCGGCTTCCGCACCATTCATGAATTCCTCGACCCCACGGTCAGGCATCCCAGTTTCGACAACCCTGAGGTCGACCCGGCGCCGGAAATCACGCAACTCGCCCTCGCGGGGTCCTGCCCGATCTGCGTTCAGACGCTGGATCTGTGGACCTCGGTCTACGGTGCCGAGGCCGGTAACCTGGCGCTTAAGTGCCTGGCCCTCGGTGGTGTCTATGTAGCTGGTGGCATCGCTGTCAAGATCCTTCCAAAGCTGAAAGATGGCACTTTTTTTCGGGCCTTCTGCGACAAGTCAAAATTCGAAACCCTCTTAAACCAGATTCCCATCCATGTAGTGCTGAACCAGGACGCTCCGCTCTTGGGGGCGGCGGCGCAGGCTGCGGCAACGATCGGCGGATAAGAACCTCCGGCAAGCGCCAAGGCAACATCTTCTCTCGCGATGTTACGCGCCAGGAAACTTCTTCCCACACTGCAATTCGGAGCCGTGCCTGCCTGCTAAAATTCTCCTATGGAGCTTTCCTGGGAGCGGCCCGAAGAAGAGTGGCGGAGCGTCTCGCACTTGGCGCTGGGTGGATGGCTGGCCTTCTACGCGCTGTTTCTCTTACACGCTGCCACCAACAAGAGCGGCTTCCTGGTGCTCGACAACGTCAATCTGGTTGCACATGAGGCCGGGCATCTTTTCTTCCGGTGGTTCGGCTACACGGCGACGATTCTGGGCGGTACTCTTGGTGAACTCCTGGTGCCCCTCCTGATCGCCGGGTATTTCTTCTGGCGGCGTGAAACCGCAGGAACGGCCTTCGCTGCCTTCTGGTTTTTCGAGAACTTCCTCTATATCGGCACTTATATGGCCGACGCGCGCACCCTGGCCCTGCCGCTGGTGGGTTCAGGCGAACACGATTGGGAGATTCTGTTCGGCCAGTGGGGTGTGCTCGTGCACGACCAGCAGATCGGCGGCGCCACACGCGGCCTCGGTTGGATCGGGATGCTGGCGACGGTCGCCTGGCTGGCCTGGATGTCACGCCGTTCGGGAGCTTCGGGTCGCGCCCCCAGTCCGTAGGCGCGCTCGCAGTTCAGGCCGCGCGGGCGCGTTGGTGCCGCGAGCCGCGCCACACTAGAGCAAATCCGGAGGAGCATCAAGCTGAAGAAGCTGGGCAAATACGAGATTATCCGGGAGCTAGGCCGCGGTGCCATGGGTGTGGTTTTCAAGGCGCGCGACCCGCGCATCGGCCGGCTCGTGGCGCTGAAGACGATCACTGCTGGGCTCGCCGACGACGCTGACCTGCTGCAGCGCTTCTATCGAGAAGCTCAGGCCGCCGGGAGTTTGCAGCACCCCAACGTGGTCACCGTATATGAAATGGGAGAGGAGGGCGGTGCTCCCTTCATCGCCATGGAATACTTGGAGGGCGAGAGCCTGGAGCAACTCATCGCGCGGCGTCCCGCGCTCCGGCTGGCGCAGAGAGTGGGATACCTGGTCCAGGCGTGTCGCGCCCTCGATTATGCTCACCGGCACGGCATCGTTCATCGCGACATCAAGCCCGGCAACATCATGGTCACCACCGAAGGCACCGTGAAGGTCGTGGACTTTGGAATCGCTCGCCTGGTGGATACCTCCAAAACACAAACGGGCATGCTGCTGGGAACGCTTGGCTACATGTCTCCCCAGCAGCTTCGCGGCAAGCGCGCCGATGAGCGTTCTGACATTTGGTCAGTCGGCGTGATGTTCTACGAGTTGTTGAGCTACCAGAAACCATTTTCCGGCGGCAATCACGCGGCCCTGATTCTGAATATCATCAGTGAAGAGCCCCGCCCCCTCGGCGAAGCTGCTCCCGACTGCCCGACCGAACTGCAAGCTGTGGTGCACAAGACCCTCCGGAAAGATGATGCCGAGCGCTTCCAGTCCATGGAGGAATTGCTGGTGGAGCTGGAGCCGCTGTGGAAGCGATTGCAACACTCCACTGTGGAGCAGCTCGTCGAGCAAAGCCAGGAGCGCATGCGCAGCGGGGAACTCCCCAGCGCGCGGGACCTGCTTCGGCAGGCCCTGCTGATCGATACCTCAAGCTCGCAGGCCCGGCTACTGCTCGAAGAGGTCAATGCGGCGCTCAAAGGCAGCCTGCTTCCAGGCGAGTTGCAGGAACGCGTGGCCAAAGGCCAGGCCTTGTTGCAAGAGGGGCTACTCGAGGAAGCCAGGGCGCAAGCGGAGGCCCTACTCGACCTGGATTCCGCTTATGGGCCCGCCCGGCCACTGCTTGAGCAGGTCGAGCACGGGTTGCAACACGCTCAGCGCCAGAATAGGGAGAAGCGGGCGTTCCTCGGAGAGCAATTGCGCACGATGAAGGCGGCAATCGATCGCGGCGATCTCTCCGACGCGATTGAACTGGGCCGCAAGACCATCGGAAGGGTGGGCGAGGACACCGACCTCACGCAGTTGCTGGAGTTTGCCGAGCGCGCCATAAAGCTGCGCCAGCAGAATGAGGAAATCGACCGGCAGCTTCCCATCGTTTACTCCCTGCTGGAAGCGGGTAAGTTTGCAGAAGCCGAGCGTTTGATCGAAGAGATCCAGCGAAACGCGCCCCTCGAACCACGTCTTCCGCCGCTGCTGGAGGCCGCGCGGGAGAAAAGAGTGCCCTCTGCACCTCCGGCGTTGGCCGATGCCGCCAAACCTGCCAGTACGCTGGTGGACTTAGCCCGAGAATACGTCTATGAGCGGGGGGCAGGCGCGCAATCGGCGTCCCGAGAGACCGAAAATAAGCCTGAGTTCACGGCGAAGCCGCAACGGGTCGCGATGCTGGACCAGCCAGCACGCATCCGCTCGAGCCGGCCGGGCGTGTCGCGCTCGCCGGCCGCTGCGGGAGAACCGCCGGATGCTGGGGGCGAACGCCAGGTCGACATTCCGCAGCCGGGCCTCGCTGCGCAGGCCACTGAACGTCCGTGGTGGAAGCAACCACTGCCAATTACTTCGATGGTTCTGGCGCTCACGCTGGGAGTTGGCTTTGCCGTTTACCGCAAAACCGCTGCGACTCCTCGCGTTCCTGCGAAGAGTTCGGAGACCGCGCCGGTCCCGAGTCCTTCCCTGGAAGAACAGCAGCGCAGCTTGATCGCTCTGGCACACGAGGCCGCGGACCACAGCGACTATAAGACCGCAGAGGCGAAATTGGATGCAGCGGAGAAACTTCCCGGGCCTCTGCAATCTTTGATCCAGGATCTACGCAGGAAATTCACGCTCGAGGAACGCAACTCCGAGATTCGAGGTGTGGCGCAGACCGAACGCGATCTGTGGAGTCAGGGCACGACCCAACTCTCCCAAAATCGTTTCGATCAGGCCGAAAACAGCTTCCGGAAGATTCTCGAGTTGCCCGAAGGCGGGCGGCGCAAAGCGGAGGCCGAGCGCTATCTCACCGAAGTGATCCCCCGGCGGAGGGAAGAGGAGCGCCGCGCCACTCAAGCGCAACAAGTGCGTCAGCCCCAGCAAAAGGCCGATGCGGCTCAAACCAATCAGCAGACGTTGCAGAACGCCGCCCGGCAGGCCGAACAGTTGAAATTCGCGGAGCTCGAGGGCCTGTACAAACAGGCCGAGCAGCGCGGCGACGATGCCGCGCGGCAGCAACTCTTCTACCTGCAACCACAGTTTCGCGCTATCGCCGATGGCGGTGGGCCGCTGGCCCCGAACGCGCGCAATTACGCGGAAAACCTCATCCCGGCGGCGCTCAAAGAAATGGAAAGCCGAGCGGCGAAGGCGAAGTTAGAGGCTGCTGAGGCCGCTCGGTTCAGCGAGCTCGTGGACCACTTCAAGCAGGCAGTCGAGGCTCGTGATAACAACGCACTGAAGACGCGTGTGCTTGGGGAATTCCAGAAGCTGGCGCAGGCCGGCGGTCCCAAGGCTGCCGAGGCTGCTAAATACGCCACAGTTCTTGTGCCCGCTGCAATCCGCGACACGGCTCCATGGCCGGTGATAGGTTGCCCGGCCAGCCCCGGCGGGTTAAGCCCTTCCATCAAGCCGGGAGACTTGGTTGCCTGCGGGCTGCTCGATCCACCCAAGGTGCAGTGGACGCAGTTTTCCTGGCCCGACTTTCCTGGCCGCGCGCGGCAAGCCGGGCAGGCGAAGGGAATCGCCATGCTCTCGGTCACCGTGGACGAAAATGGAGACGTGATAGATGCCAAGCCGCGTGGCAAAGCGGACGCCTACGGCTTTAGTGACACCGCGGCGGCCGCCGCCCACCAGTGGAAGACTAATCCGCCCCGCGTCCAGGGCAAGCGGGTCAAAACCGAATTCTCGGTGGATGTTCTCTTCAACCAGTAGCCCGCTCGAAACCGCCAGTGCCGTTCCAACTAATCAATTGAACCCATTTCTGCCCGGAGCCGGCCTCAGAACAATATCTTGAGTGAACCTTGAACGCGTCGGCTGCTGGTGTTCATGAACCGGCGGCTAAGGAACAGTGACTTTCCCGTCGCAGGGTCGGTGGCATCGAGTGAGTTTTCCGGAATGACGCCGCTGACGCGGGCTGGCGTAACCGACGGCGCCACACTGCCGAAGGCGATGGCGGGTACGGCTTGAGCCTCCGTGCTGAACGCGTTCCCGATGGGGCTCCCGGCGTTCTGGCGATTGAGTAGGTCGTATGCCTCGAACCGGAATTGGAAGGTTAAGCGGTCGCGGATTTTCAGACTCTTGATGACCGCGAGGTCAAGGTTGGCGACTCGGGGACCAGTCAAGATATTTCGCCCGGCGCTCCCGCCGACGAACGAGGCGCTCCCGACGCGGAAGGTCGTGCCGGGCTTCACGTCAAGGGGCACCTGGACGAAATGTGCGGTGGCCGGGTTGATTGGACTTCCGGAGGAGTCTAGGTATCCGGTAGGCGACTGCGGTCCCGGAGCGATGCTCACGCACGCCGGATCGGCCACCAGGGCGACGCGATTGAGAGGCGCCTTGGGGTCACCGATGCTCGGGCGATCGTTCGTCAGCACGCCATCTCCGCCTGCATCGGTGCACGCTCCAAAGCTGTTGAGTGGGTTGAATGGCTGGCCCGACTGGGCCGTGAAGATGCCGCTCAGTTCCCAGCCACCTAGAGCCGCTCGCCCGATTTGTGAGGAAGGCGACGGCAGTGCCCACAGGAAGCTGACCGCAACGCGGTGACGGCGGTGGAAAGAGGAGTTGCCGCGTTCCGCGCGTCTGGTGTCATTTGGATTCTGTGCGAAGGGCGTGATGACCTCGATCGGCTCGGCGTTCTGCCGCAGGAAGCGGAAGTCCCGGACACGACGCACGTCGGGACCAAAGATCTCGCTGGCATTGTCAATCAGGTGGCTGAACGTGTAGGCCGCGGTCAGGGCCAGCCCGTTAATAAACCCGGCGTGGCTGAAGCGCTTGGTGGCCGACAGTTGCAAGCTGTGGTAGTTCGATCGGCTCCCGTTGGTGATGGTAGTGATCTCTCCGCGATTGGAGTTCAGGCGGGGCAGAGACGTGGCGCAGGGCGGCGTCACACAAGGCGATTGAATCTGCCAGCCACCGCGCGGGTTGCTCTGCACTCGCTGGAAAAGCCGTTCGCCGATACTGCCGACATATGCGGCTTCCAGCAGCAGATCCGTGCCGAGCTGGCGCTGCAAGCCAAAGGAGAAGCTCTGGGTCCGGGGCTGGGCCAAATTCTTGGCGATAGAATCCTGGCTCGTGCAGTCGAGAAAAGTCGGCCCGGTGGCCGCGGGGTTCAACGAATCGCAATCGGCGAGATGCTGGACAACGTCGCTCGGGTTGAAAGGCGGCAACGGATACACATTGGATGGCGTGCCCACAACAAACGGCGAAACCGGCCCGCTTTGCCAGGCGACTAGAGCGATGTTGAATGCCGTGGGGTTGTAATAGATGCCGTACCCGCCCCGGACCACCGTGCGGCTGCCGAGCCCCAGGGCAAAGCCGACCCGCGGCCCGAAATCCTTGTTATCACGCTGAATCCGGGAACCGAAGCTGGGATTGAGTTCAGCGATGCGGTTGAGGGGCTGTCCGTAATTTTCGTAGCGCAGTCCCAGGTTCAGCGTAAAGCTACCGCCGATGCGGATATCGTCCTCGAAGAAATAGAACTGGCTGAATTGCCGCAGGGGCAGCTCCTCGCCGCCGCGCCCGCCGAAATTTCCAAACCGCTGCAGGGCGAACGTGGGAGCGTTGTTGGCAAAATTCTGGAAGCCGGAAGACGCGCTTGCGGCAAAAAAGTATTCCCCCAGATTGGAGGAGATATCGCGGAGGTTACTCAACGTGCGCACCAAGTTGGCCCCGAACTTGATGCTGTGTCGCCCGCGGGAGATCGAGATGTTCTCCTGCACCTGGTATAGATTGCTGTTGATGCGGCTGGGCCGGGTGTCGCGTCCCATGGTGAACACGTTTCCTGCGGCCGGAAAGGCCGCCAGGAATGCAGACGTGCCTGCGGGAGTGCCACTGGGCGCCGGGCTGGTCGCAAAGGTATCTGAGACCGTCACCGAGGGCAGCGTTTCCTGGGCTGTTCCGCTTACCCCCAGCGCACCAAGTTGCGAGGAGATCCGCGTATAGGAGCCACGCAGCTCGTGTAGCGCCCGCGGCCAGGCGTGCGTCCAGAACAACCCGGCATTCTGTGTGCGCTGGAGAAACAGCTCGTGGTAGGACGGCATCAGCCCCGGATCAAAGAATCCCACCTCAAGCGGAGCCGCTCCGACCGTTCGCGGAGTTCTCAGGTCGTCGAAAAGGTAGCGACCGTACAGGTCGTCCTTTTCGGTAAGCCTGTGGTCCACGCGGAACGAGGTCTGATGGTCGCGCACATCGAAAATGCCCGCCCGGGGCACCAGAAAGGATCCGAACTCAATCGGAGTCCCTCCCACCGTGATCCCGTTGTTGGGCGGTCCGCTGATAGTACATGGGTTGTTGGCGGGTAGCCCGGCGAAGAAGCTGAAGCAGGGAGCAGTCACAAGTGGGAGCCGACCCACGGTTGGGTCATTCAACAGCGCGCTGAGGGTCTGGGTTAGCGGCTGGCGGGACAACGCATTGAGCCCGCGGACGGTCGGTAACGTGGCTACCTGGGGGTAAAGCGGCGAAAGATCGTTTCGCGCTCCGTCCCACTGGTAGGTCAAGAAGACCCAAGTGGATTCATGCTGCATCGGGCCGCCCAAGCTTGCCCCCAGCACGTTTTCCGCAAAGGGCGCCGGCCGGTCCAGCCCCGCGGCGCGTTCCACGCGATTGGTGGCGTTGAGCGGATCGCGCTGGGCGAACCAGAACGCGCTCCCGTGCCACTGGTTGCCCCCGCGTTCGGTGATGAGGTTGACCACGCTGCCGGAATTGCGCCCAAATTCGGCTTTGTACTGGTTGGTGATTATGCGGTATTCGGCAAACAGGTCGGTGTTCGTGAATTGGGTGGCCGCCCCGCCGAACAGGGGCTCGTTATTGTCCACGCTGTCGATAATGAAACTATTCTCGCGGCCGCGCGAACCGTTAACCGCGAAAGGCACTAGCGTGCTGGCGAAGCTGAACGTACGCACGCTGAATACGCCCGGGGCGAGCAGGGCCAGGCTGTTGATATCGCGCGTCAGCAGCGGCAGCTCGCGGATCTGTTTCTGGCTGAAGGCGGTGCTGAGCGCTGGTGAGTTCGTCTCGATCATCGCGATCTCCGCCGCTCTCACCTCGATGGTCTCGTTTCCCACTGGGGCCACCGTCAAGGTGATCTCCGCGACGTGCACCACCTGGGTCACGCTCAGCCGGACGTCGGAAACCTTAGCCGTGTTGAACCCCCCTTTCAGCACGGTCAGGTTGTAGATACCTGGGGAAACCTCGCGCGCCTCATAGCGGCCCTCGTTGTCGGTGCTCACCGCGCGGATCTGGCCGGTCGAAGTGTTCACGAGCTGTACCAGCGCCGCCGGAACACTGTCGCCGCGTTGGTCCTTCACCCGCCCCACAATGCCTCCGCCGATGCTCTGGCTTTGCGCGCTGCTTGGTATCAAAAAGTAGACCATCAGGACAGCGAACAAGAAGCGGTGAACTCTTTGCGGCATGCAGCTCCCCCCGAATATTTGCGGACCTTTACTTCGCTTGGCCCCGCGCCTTGTTCCGAGAATACGCTAGTTCGAGACCGGCGAAATGCTCTGCTACCTAACAAGCACTCCCAACGGCGCTTTGACTCTTCCGGCGTATTCGATTGGCGGGCGCCATGGAATTCCGCCAGCCAACGACAGGAGACGCTGCGGGCGTTTCGGGCGGTGCAGCACGCCGCGCCTAAGAATCGAAATGCGGCTTCACAATCCTGGGCTATCATGGCAACAGGACACTGGAGCGTGGCTACCCATCCGGTCCATTTCGATCTCTCGCCTCCGCCTCTCCATACGGCGCGGCTTGTTTGCTCCCTTGCTAGCGGCAAGACGCTTTTTCTCGCTTCGGGTTTCGCAGAGCCCCAGCCTGGAGGCGGCTGCCAACTACACGGAAGGCCGCCACAGGCTGCACTGCTCCGAGTCCGCGATTTGACCGTGCAGCTCGCAACCGACACGGGAGCCGCGATACCCGTAGTCGAAGCAGTCAGTTTTGACATTGCGGTGGGCGAAGCGGTCGGCATCCTTGGCGAGTCCGGCTGCGGAAAGACGACCACGGCACTGGCGCTCCTGCGCTTGCTGCCTCCGGGGGGCAAGATAGTTCGCGGGTCGATTGAGTTCGCCGGGCGCGAGCTGGTCACCAGCGGCGAGCGCGAACTGGAAAAAATTCGTGGCGCGGAGATCTCGCTGATCTTTCAAGAGCCCGGGATCGCACTTCACCCAATGAGGCGCGTGGGGGACCAAGTGGGCGAGGTAATTCATGCCCACCGCGGGTGGAACTGGAAGCGGTGTCGCGAAGAAGCGGCCACCGCCCTTGCGCAGGTCTTCTCCGGCGAGATCTCTCGCATCTCCGAGGCCTACCCACACCAGCTAAGCGGTGGACAACGCCAGCGCGTGTTGATCGCGCAGGCGCTGGCCTGCCGGCCGGCGCTGGTGATTGCCGATGAGCCCACGGCCTCGCTGGATGCAACCACCCAGGCCGAAATCCTGGCGCTGATCAAGGACCTAAAGCAGCGACTGGGGGTCGCGTTACTTCTGATCAGTCACAATCCCGCCATTCTCGCGGGGCTCGCCGACCGCATCCTGGTGATGTATTCCGGACGCGTCGTCGAAGAGGGCCCCCTTGAGCGGGTGTACCGCGCGCCGTTGCATCCGTATACAAAGGGGCTGCTGGCTTCGATGCCCCGGGGAGCCAGCGAAAGTCCCGCGGCGGGGAAGGCCAAGCTGCCGGCAATCTCCGGTAGCCCGCCAGACCCGGCGCGTTTGCCGCCGGGTTGTCCCTTTGAGCCTCGTTGCCCGGATCGCCTGGCCATCTGCACCACCCGCGGACCCGAAGAAGTACAGCCCGAAGCAGCGCGCCGGGTGTGGTGTTTCAAATATGGCGGCTGAGCAGACTTCCCCTGAAGTCGCCTCGACACTGCTGCGCGTCAAAGGCCTGCGCAAGTTCTACGAGCAGCGCCGGTGGCTTTCGCGCAGGAGGTTCGTGGTCCCGGCGGTCGATGGCGTGGACCTGACGATCGCCCGCGGAACCACGTTGGCCCTGGTGGGCGAGTCTGGCTCTGGAAAATCCACGCTGGCGCGCTGCCTGGTGCGCCTTGAGGAGCCAACCGCGGGCGAGATCTGGTATGACGGAAAAAACTTGTTGTTGCTCAGCCGCGCGGAGCTGCGCCCTATCCAGGGGCAGATCCAGCTCATCTTTCAGGACCCTGCCGCGGCGCTCAATCCGCGCCTGACCGCACTAGAGATTGTCGTCGAACCCCTCCTCGTGCAGGGCCGCGGCACCCGGCGCGAGCGCCGTGAACGCGGCCTCGCACTGATGGAAAAAGTCGGGCTGCTGTCGCAATGGGCCGAACGCCCGGCCGCAGAGTTTAGTGGCGGCCAGCGTCAACGACTGGCGATTGCGCGAGCGCTGGCTTTGGAACCGAGGCTCCTTATCCTTGACGAAGCGCTCTCCGCGCTGGATCTTTCCGTCCAAGCTCAGATCGTTAACTTGTTACTGGAACTGCAGGGGTCGCGCGGGCTGACCTATCTATACATCACGCACGACCTTAGCTTGGTCGGCCACCTCGCCGACGAGATGGCGGTGATGCAACGCGGGAGAATTGTCGAGCGCGCCTCCGCCCGGGAGTTGCTGCGCCACCCACAGCACGCGCACACTCGGGCGCTGGTCGCGGCGGTCCCTCGACTGGAAACTCTCACCCCCGGCCAGGTGGCGCCCTAATGCGCTTCTTGGCAGGCAGGCTTCTTCACGGATTATTTCTTCTGTTCGGTGTTTCGGTGCTTTCCTTCCTGTTCGTTGCGCTGGCGCCCGGCAGCTTTCTGGACGAGATGCGCTTGAGTCCGCAAATCTCGCCGGAGACAGTTGCGGCGCTGCGGGCCCAATACGGCCTGGACCGGCCGTTGCCGGTGCGGTACGCCCGCTGGGTGCGCTCGGTCCTGCGGGGCGAGTTGGGTTTCTCGTTTGCTTACAACACCCCGGCGGCGCCGCTGCTCCGAGTGCGGGCGCGAAACACACTGGTGCTCACCGGATCGGCCACGCTGCTGGCGTGGGCGACCGCCATCCCTATAGGAGTGTGGGCCGCCGCGCGGAAGGGCCGCGCTGTCGATCAACTCACCACCGCGAGCGCGACGGCACTGCTGGCTGTTCCCGACCTGCTTTTGGCCCTGGGTCTTTTGCTTCTGGCCGTGCGGACCGGGTGGTTTCCGACCGGGGGAATGGTTTCCCTGGGCTTTGAAGGGTTGGGGTTCGGAGCAAAGGTGAAGGACGCGGCCAGACATCTGACTTTGCCGGTTGTAACACTGGTTGTGGGCACGCTCCCCGTGCTTGTGAAGCATGTGCGCGCCGCTATGATTGAGGTGCTGGACTCCGCGTTCTTGCGGACGGCGCGAGGTCATGGCATCCCGCGCCAGCGGCTGCTGTTCCGCTACGCGCTGCCTGCGGCGGCGAACCCGCTCATCTCCCTTTTCGGGTTTTCGGTGGGCGCCCTGCTTAGCACTTCCCTTTTGGTCGAAGTGGTGATGAGCTGGCCCGGGCTGGGGCCCCTGCTGCTGGAGGCGATTCTGGCGCGCGATCTTTACCTGGTGATCGGCGCGGTGATGTTCTCGACCGTTTTTCTGCTGGCTGGCAACCTGCTCGCGGATGTCCTCCTCTATGCGAACGACCCGCGGATCCGCACCGGAGAGCGCTGAACATGCGGCAGCGAAAAAAGCTCGCGCTCATCATCTCCCTTCTAGCCGGATTACACGCTGTGGTGCTGGGCGCGGGATTCTTCGCGCCCTATGACGCGGCGGCGCAGAACCGCGAACTGCCGTTTACCCCACCCATGCGGCTTCACTTCCTGGATGAGCGAGGAAACTTCCACTTGCGGCCGTTCGTGTATCCTGGGGTGCCGCGCACGGGTAGCTACACCGGATACCAGGAAGATCGCAGCCGCGCCTTCCCAGTGCGCTTCTTCGTGAGCGGGGCACCCTACTCGGTTGCAGGACTCTTCCGCGCGCGGCTACACCTGTTCGGCGCGGACCCTCCGGCGGAGGTTTTCCTGTTCGGCACGGACGGGTTTGGACGGGATTTGTTTTCGCGGATGCTCTATGGCGGGCAGATTTCGTTGTTGGCAGGCCTGTTGGCCGCCGGGCTCTCGCTGGCCCTGGGGCTGGTGCTGGGCGCAGTAGCCGGCTTCTACGGCGGCTGGGCGGACGAAACGCTGATGCGCGGCGCAGAGCTTTTCCTCGTGCTGCCCTGGCTGTATTTGTTGTTTGCCATCCGTGCGTTCCTGCCGTTGCAGATAGGTCCGGAGCAGGCGTTTCTGCTGTTGATTGTCGTCATCGGTTTGATCGGGTGGGCGCGCCCGGCGCGGCTGGTGCGCGGCGTGGTCTTGAGCGCGCGCGAACGGGACTACGTGCGCGCTGCGAAGGGCTTTGGGGCGACGGATACCTATCTGCTGCGCCGCCACGTGCTGCCGCAGACGTTTGGCGTGCTGCTGACCCAGGGGGCTATCCTCGTGCCGCAGTACATCCTTGCTGAGGTGACTCTGTCGTTTCTCGGACTGGGAGTGGGAGAACCGGTGCCAAGCTGGGGTAATATGCTGGCCAGCCTCCAGCAGTATTACGTGCTTGCCTCGTACTGGTGGATGTTCCTTCCGGGGTTCGCGCTGGTGCCTTTCTTTCTCGGATACTCGGCGCTGGCAAACGCTCTTCACGAGCGGGTGAAAGCCGTACTGATCTGAGATCCAACCAGAGCGTAGAACAGGGGGAAACGGTCGCATGACCAACTGTCTGCTGCGAGACCTGGCAGCCCTTCTGGCTGCCGCGGCACTGTGGGCCAGCCCTGAGAGCCTGCAGAAGCCTGTTGAGAAGCCCAGGGAAGAGCTCTTGCTCAACAACGCGGAGATTGGCCGGTACGGCGGCCAACTGGTCGTCTCCTTGCGCTCCGAGCCCAAGACGCTCAACCCGGTCACGATGACGGACAATCCCTCGAAGGAAGTCATCTGGCGGATGATGGCTGACTTGGTTCACATCAACCGCTTCACCCAGCAGACCGAGCCTGCGCTCGCCAAGTCATGGAAGGTATCTCCTGACGGCCTCCGCTACACCCTGAAGCTGCGCCGCGGCTTGCGCTTTTCCGATGGCCATCCGCTGGACGCAGACGATGTCCTGTTCAGTTTTCAGCTCTACCTCGACGAAAAGGTGCATGCGCCGCAGCGCGACCTGCTGATCGTCGGCGGCAAGCCTATTGTCGTGGGCAAGCTCGACTCAGAGACTCTGGTCTTCGAGCTGGCGCAGCCCTACGGAGTAGGCGACCGGCTGTTCGATGGCTTTGCGATCCTACCGAGGCATCTGTTGCAGAAGGCGTACTCCGAAGGCACGCTGGCGCAAGCGTGGTCGCTGACTACCCCTCCCGAACAAATCGCCGGCCTGGGGCCCTTTCGCCTGAAGCAGTATGTTCCCGGCCAGCGCTTGGTGCTGGAGCGGAATCCGTACTATTGGAAAGTGGATCGCAAGGGCAACCGCCTGCCTTACCTCGACGAGCTTGTGTTCCTTATTGTGCCCAGCGAAGACGCGCAGGTGATTCGTTTTCAGGCGGGCGACACGGACGTGATCAGCCGGCTGAACGCGGAGAACTACGCCGTGCTGGAGCGGCAGCAGCAGGCCCGCGGCTATACGATGTCGGACATCGGGCCGGGACTGGAGTACAACTTCCTTTTTTTCAATCTCAACGATCTCACTGCCAGGTCGCTGCCGCAGATCGCGCGGAAACAGGCCTGGTTCCGGCAACTGAACTTCCGCCAGGCGGTTTCGGCGGCGATCGACCGAGAGGGAATTGTCCGGCTGGTTTACCAGGGCCGCGCCGAGGCGTTGTGGGGTCAGGTATCGCCGGGCAACAAGCTTTGGGCGAACCAGGCCTTGCCGCGGCCGCCGCGGTCACTCGACCGCGCGCGGGAGCTACTGCGCGCCGCGGGCTTTTCCTGGAAGGCCGACGGGACTTTGGTGGACGCCGGCGGTGACGTGGTGGAGTTTTCCATCGCCAGCAGCGCCTCAAACGCCGAGCGCACAAAAATGGCCGCCATTATCCAGGACGACCTAAAGCAGCTCGGAATGAGCGTGCATGTGGTCCCGCTCGAATTCCGCGCCCTGCTCGCGCGGATCCTAGACAGCCGCGACTATGAAGCGTGCGTGCTGGGCCTCGCCAGCGGCGACGGCGACCCGAACGGGGACATGAACGTCTGGCTTTCCAGCGGCCCCCAGCACCTCTGGAACCCCGGGCAGGCTCAACCGGCCACGCCCTGGGAGGCCGAGATTGATCGGCTGATGCAGGCGCAGCTCACTGCGCGGAAGTACTCGGAGCGCAAACGCCTGTACGACCGCGTCCAGCAAATCGTAGCGGAGAACCAGCCGATGATTTTTCTGGTTAGTCCCCATCTTTTGGTAGGCGCCAAGAATGGTCTGGGCAATTTCCGGCCTGCCGTTCTGGACCACTACACGCTTTGGAATGTAGAGGAGCTGTTCTGGCGGGGGAAATAGCCCTTTGCGCGGCTAGGAAACACTGCCCGCCGGCGCGATTGCGGCCCGCGCGGCGGTCGTGGGATGCTGTTCGTCAAAATGTCAGTGAAGCCGCAGGAAGAACTAATCACGCAGCTGGCCGGTCTCGAGGCAGAGTCGTCCCGCGAGGAATTTCTTCGGAAGAATCCCCAGCTCCGGGAGCAGCAGGTGGTGCTTCGCATGGCCGACGAAGTGGCCAAGATCGCGCGGGTGGATATCGAGCGCGCCGATCGCATGGCGCAAACGGCAAGCTGGCTCGCGGAGGTATTGGATGATGACTATTGCCGCGCCCGCGGCGCGCGCGCTGTGGGCCACCTGTTTGCTTTGAAGGGGAAGTATCAGGAGGCCCTACAAAGCTACCAAAAGGCCCTGGACCTTTTTGAGCGCGGCGGACAGGAATCCGAAGCGGGCATCACTCTGAGCAGCTCACTCCAGCCGCTCATCTATCTGGGGCGGTATCAGGAAGCGTTCGATCGGGCGCAAATCGCGCGAGAGGTCTTCCAGCGCCAAGGGGACCGGAAGCGACTGGCACGGCTGGACTCCAATCTGGCTAATATCCTCCACCGCCAGGACCGCTTCGAAGAGGCGCTGGTGCTCTATGGGCGCGCAAAGCAGGCGCTCGAGGGCTTTGGCGAGCACCAAGATGTCGCCGTCGTGCTCGCCAACATGGCGGTCTGTTCCGTCGGCCTGCATAACTTCGCGAGCGCGCTCGATGCCTACCAGCAGGCGAGCGTTTATTGCGAGCGGCATAACATGCCGCTACTGGCGGCGCAAGCCGACTACAATATCGCCTATCTTTACTATCTTCGCGGCGAATACACGCGCGCGATTGAACTCTACCGGGCTTCCCGCGACTTCTGCGATCGGGTGGGCGACACCCATCACCGCGCCCTGTGCGACCTTGACCAGGCGGAGATGTATCTTGAGCTGAACCTCGTCGAAGAGGGTGCGCAACTTGCTCAGCAGGCTTTTGCCCGCTTCGAAGAACTGGGGCTGGGATACGAGGCCGCCAAAGCCCTGGTCTTCCTGGGCATCGCTGCGTATGGGGAGCGCAAGCCGTTTCGCGCGCTGGAGTTTTTCACCAAGGCGCGCGAGCGCTTCACAAGCGAGAAGAATTGGATCTGGCCCGCGCTTCTGGATCTCTACCAGGCGCTGGTGCTTTATCACGAAGGGCGCGCGTATGAGGCCCGGCGGAGTTGCGATGCGGCGCTGCGCTTCCTCTCCCACACGTCGGTGGCGGGTAAGGCCGCGCTCGCAGAGCTGTTGCGTGCCTGTTTGCATCTCGAGGCCGGCGAACTGGCTCCGGCCCGATTCTGCTGCGACAGGGCGATGGAGAGAATCGAACGCGCCGGAACCGCCACGCTGCGGCCACTGGCCTGCTTCGTGCTCGGCAACGTGCACGAGGCCCAGAACGAAGCGCTGGCGGCGTACCAGTCCTATCGCAACTCGCTGGCAGCACTGGAGAGCCTGCCGAGCCACCGCCAGCCCGAGGAGCTGAAAATCCCCTTTCTCAAGAATAAGTTCGCTGCATACGAAGCCTTCATTGCAACCGGCCTCGAAGAATCGGGCCTGGCAGGCAGCCAGGAGGGCCAGGAAGCTGCATTCGCAGCTATCGAAAAGGCTAAATCCCGGCAGCTCGCCGACCTGATCGCATTCCGCGCGCACGCCCTGCCGGCCCCGGCCGGCACGCGCAGTGGGCTGGTTGAGCAAGTGAAGGGCCTGCGGGAAGAGCTGAACTGGTATTACCGCCAGGTTGATCTCCAAGAGTTGCGCCTAGAGCAGCGCTCGGCCGAACACGTCGGCCATTTGCGGCAACGCGTCCGCGAGCGCGAAGCTCACCTGCTTAAAACCCTGGGTGAGTTACAGGTCGGC